>JAABUK010004499.1_pt1 | contig 22567 bp, 21 predicted proteins | sample 5559141 | NCBI WGS metagenome assembly JAABUK01 (sample SAMN10711869, study PRJNA513367) | rock metagenome | isolation source: Antarctica rocks | place: Antarctica: Victoria Land, Pudding Butte nord | collected 2016-01-03
GAGGGCAAGGGGACAGCATGTAAAGGGGGGGAGGGGGAGGGGACAGCAGGTAAGGGGAGTGAGGGCAGACCAGGGCAGAACAGGACAAGCTAACATCTTTACATGACAAACAGAAAGCAGGCAACAGATCTACATGTTCTGTGTGATGCAATGCCACATGCAATGCAGCACCAAGCCTGATGGAGCACCGTTCTATGAAACTGCGCAGAGTGCGGCCTGTCCTTGTTGACTGCCAGTTCTGCATCTGCACCATCGTTCAGCAGGGAGCGATCCACCACAGATCCCAGGGATTTGCTGCGTCCTGGGGACAGCGGCTCGGTGTCAGCCCCATTGGAGGGCGTCCTGGAGGGCTGTGCTGGGATGTGCCCCAGCTGCAGAGGGGCGAATTGGAGCTGCTTCCGGCTGGTAGACTTCCTTGCAGTGCGCAGCTCTGGTTTGTTGTCTGTGTCCTTTGCAGCACCTGCAGGAAGCAAAGCATGACCTCTGATGTCCCCCTGTATGCCGTAAGAAAAGAAAAGAAAAAGAAAACACTACGCCTTTCGGTGTCAATTTAGTGAGAAGCCAAGTGTTATACCGGGCTGCCCAGGAATCTGTGTGGCGTAACATGACACAGCTGATGCTCATTGCATGCCCACCTGACGCAATTAGTCCAATTCTGTTGTCGCCACCTCTCTCCTTGAAGCTCACAGTCCTGCCCTTCATATGGTTGCCAGGGCTGTTACGGCCCTGGAGGGAGGGCTGGGGTAGTGAAGGGCCCTTGGGTGGGAGGGCAAGTGACCGTCTGGCCCTGGGAGGCAAGGGCAAGACAGCGAACACATCGTCTTCATTGTGATCTACAGAACAGACATCACGTGGGAGTCAACCATGGTTTAGTTATTGTGGGTTCTACACACCTGGTAAGCTCTACATTGCCCTTGCTGAGAGGAGAGCTGGCAAGGACAGAAACCGGAGCTCTTGCGGAAATGTGCATCATGGGATCATCATGGGATTGTGTTGCGGCCTATACTCAATGCATGCAATGCAGTGCGTCAAAGCTGACAAATTTTGCATTGGTTGGCTGATCCCTGTCTTTCCTCTTGAGCCCACTACAGTGCAAGCTTGCAGGCACACTGCAGATGCCTGGGGGGTTCATCTAATCCTTGATGATGCAAGTCTCTACTGTGTAGGAGTTTTGACAGAAGTACTGCATGGGTGAACTCCCAAATAAAGTCTTGCACACCGCAATGCTATACTGCAAATGCCTGCAGATCTTCCTGACTGTGGTAGCCCATGGCTTCAAGCAAATGTGAGATTCAACACACATGTTATCGGTATACCTGCAAAGAAGGTACCAGGGTTGGCTTGCCTGAGGGCTAAATGGTATGGCCCTCTTTGTGGGGCACCAATGATGACCTCCACCTTCACCAGCCCTCCCTCCTGCAAACAAATGCATATATTGAAAACAGCTCAGGCAGCAAAAATACAAACAAGAAGCATGCATTGTGTGCAATTCATGACCCAAGCAGTGAACCAAACCGTGAGGCATTGGGTCAATAGCCAGGAATGCAGCTACCACTTGGGGCAAAAAGCAGCTACATCGAGTCAGGTACAAGGTGAAATTGTGCCTGCCCTTGGTCTGGACAGGAAGCAGCTATAACACAACACCTACACACCACTGTAGAGGGCCTGCCCTTGGTTGGGACAGTAAGCAGCTAGTACACAACACCTATAGACACCACTGTAGAGCGCCTGCCCTTGGTTGAGACACTAAGCAGCTAGTACACAACACCTATACACACCACTGTAGGGCGCCTGCCCTTGGTTGGGACAGTAAGCAGCTAGTACACAACACCTATACCCACCATTGTATAGGACATGTCATACTGCATGCTAACATCTGCATGCGCAAGCATGAGCCAAGACAACGAATGCAAGGAAGTGCACAGACAACAACAATGCATGGCTGTTATTGGCCGACTCATATGCAGATAGGATGAGCCTGCTTATATTGTTTGCTGTGACATCGCACTGACCCCATAATAGTGACAGTCATATCAAGCGTATCAGACATTTCTGGAATCTCTGTACACCACAAATGGCCAAGATTCAGCAAAGCGTCTAAGCTCATGGTGTGCAGTGACATTGTACAGTCCCAGTAATAACAAGACAGGCGTATCAGACGTTTCTGGAATCCCTGAACACCACTACGGCAAAGATTTAGCAAGGTGTCCAAGCTCATGGTGTGCAGTGACAGGTTCAAGGCAGTTACATCAGGTTACATCAGGTTACATGAGTCTCACCAAGGTGGGGAACTCATATGCTCGCGCCATGTGAGCAGTCAGGAGCACCTCTTGAAGCAGGATTGTCTCTTGCACAAGCTCCTGAGGCAGCAGGGCATCCTGCAGCAAGTTGCAGCAAGTTGCAGCATTGCTTAGTGGACAGCACAGTGGACAGCATTGTGGACAGCTCTATGTTGAGGGTATTGAGTCTATAGCGCAATATTGCGTGGAACCATGTGTGAGCAGGAGCTTGGGGATCAGGCCTGAATGTGAGCAGGAGCTTGGGGATCAGGCTTGAGTGTGAGCAGGAGGTTGGGGATCAGGCCTGAGTGTGAGCAGGAGCTTTGGGATCAGGCCTGAGTGTGAGCAGGAGCTTGGGGATCAGGCCTGATTGTGCGGTGCAGTGTGCCTCGTGCAACAGTCAAGTCACAGCAACCTGAAGCTGCTACCAGCTGTGCTGCTGACTGAGCTGCTTCCAGCTGATAGTGGTGCAATGTTGCATTTGTACAATGATGTGTAGGGCAGCGGGCAATGCCAGAGGAGCTGCCTGCTGTTGAGCATCATATTGATGAAGTTCCGGCGTTGCTGAGGCTGGGATTTGCACAGGGGAAATCAACAGCCCAACTAAAACTTAGGCGGGCTTAATAAGGAAGCATGGGCTTGTGCATGCAGCTGCAGTGGATCAGTCCATCAGCCTTTGTAAACTTGTTACAGCAGGGTTGAGCGTGCTCCGATACACTCATGCATGAGATGCTTTGCCAATTTAGTGTCCTGAGCACGCATGCAGGAGCTACCACAGAACATAACAGCCAAGTGTCTGTGCAGATGTGAGTGACACCACATACAAGGCAGCTGGGCTACTTACCTGTAGCATCAATGGTGCTGCAGCATCTGCCGTTATCAACAAGGGCTCTTCCACTTGCATGTCCTGACAGGTCAGCCATTGCCGCCAGGTCGTTTTTCTTCTTCTGCTTGGCACCTTGAGGGACAAGCTGTGCTCACTGGGTGATTGAACAGGGCGTGACAGCAGCTTGATGGTGATGCAGGCATCAGCAACGGTTGCCAGATTACCATCACCAACCCACACACTGCAGGGGACACAGTGGTGTATGCAGTGGCAAGCTGCCATGATATTTGGCGATGTGGATTTTGCTTTTTGTTACTGTCGACGCAGCGTGTCTGTGCAAGATGCTGAATATTTGCTATGATCCTATTGGTGCATCACCAGCTTGTACAGCTTTGATCGGCAGTAGTCGTACCAGATAGGATGCTCGCGGGTGCTGAATATAGGGCTTGTGTTTTTGCACTCTTGTGACGAAACATCTGTCCAGAGAATCTCAGAGCCCACCTGCAACACCCTCTGACATATGAAGCAAGTCTTTTGGCATCATAGTACCAGAATCAATGAATACAACAAGACTACAACATGCCTCATCATGTTGTACATGAATCTGGCACTGTGTCTGACAAGGATCAGGACCCTGCAGCAGTTTTGATCAATAAGATAGAAACTTAGAGCAGAGTTTGTGTGTCTTGCTATGGGTACGTTCTTACCAGAGCAAGACCCTCAGCTGCAATTGCTAGCTTGATTGGATAGACCGGCCGGGGCACAAGCCTATATGCCAAGCTATCGGGACCTGTCTGGGCTAACGCAGTGACAGGAGAGTCACTGAGGATTTTTGGCAGGCTGATAAGGCTAGAGAGCTGACGTGATGGGGATGTCATGCAACGTTTGTTGCCCAAACAAGCTGTGGTCAGCACGTCTATCGTGTCAAACTTTGCCTGTGCAGCGATAATCAAGCCACATGGGAGGAGACGCGAGCTGACGCTTGCGCAAGGCGATCCATGGTTGATAGATTGTGTTGCAAATGTTCAGACCTGTGTTCAGACATGACCAAGTCAATCGGTCACCAAGGCCCGCACGCCTGAACGCAAGAAACTTGCTGGACTGTAAGAAGAGCTGCAATTGTTACGCGTGCTCAACGGCGTCATGTAATTGCTACGCCGTTGATCCGTGAGAAGCCAGCCAGTGTGCGATACTTGCGTTGACTGAAAACTCCAGCTTCTTTGTGTGTACCTCGGCCCGTCGAGGCGCCTCACTTGCATACAAAAACAGAGGCACCAATCTGCTTTCTGACTAGCTCTACACGCCTGAACTTGGTGGAACTGTGTAGCAATGCCCGCAGAAGGTGAGTTCAATATTGCCACTTGTTTGAAGCCTGATCCACGTCGATGCATATTGTGCTGACTGTCAACAATTGTCACGCAACGATCACGGACACCTTTGTCATTGTGCAGCCGGAGCTACTCTGAGCAAGAGTCAGCACAGCGTGTTTGCTGAGACTCAGCAGTTTTTCGTGAAGCAGAGGTGAGTAGAACGTACACGCTGAAAGCCTAAACAAGATTTGCCCAAGCAGTAAGTCTAGGTTGTGACGAGTCAGGGTCTTGCAGGGCTGCCATCGCAAAGCTCCGTGAGGACAATGCTAAGCTCAAGGAAGAACTGCTGCTAGAGAATAAATTTAGCGTCACGCCTACAAGCAGTAACCTCTCAGCAAACATCGCCAACCTGCAAGATCAGTCGGATGTATATACACGCAAGGTTTGGCCAGTCAGGAGCAGCAATGTGTTATTTTGGTGCTTTTATGTGTTGTATGCACTACTATCTTGCAACAGCACACCCATCAGGCTTCCAGCTACATGTAATCTTGCGTCTGGTGGTCACCAATTGAAACATGCTCCACACAATCAACGTACGTGCCTCACTCTCACACAGTCAAGGTACATACATCAGTCAAGGCTGCCAAAACAGCCTGATCCACACTATCTGATGACGCTTCACACCAAATTCAGCCGCATTATTTTCAAGGGAACCATGGCAGCCGTGTAAAGGAGCTACATTGCTCTTGACCATTGGACATACCACAGCCTCTCTGACTTGACACTACTGACTCTAGACCAGACCATATCCAACATGAAAAACATTGTACAATCCAATATTTGAATTAAATGTGCAGATTGGACTTGAGAGAAGCAGACTGCTGGAGCTTGAGGAGAAGGCTAACAGTCTGCAAGGCAAGATTGGCGGCCAGCGCAAAGCCATGGGGGGAGTCAACGCAGCAAGGGAAGCCAACATTCAGGTACAGCATCGCACATGCATTCACAATGTGCATTAAAGAAAAGCAAAGAAAAGAAAAAGAAGAGTTTACGCTTGTCAGCGATCATCACGGGAGCCTCCTCAGGCGGCAGCCCGGAGCTATGACCATTGGTCATAGGCCAAAGGGGAGATTGTGCATTCATAAATGTGCATGGTGACGGTGATAACAATGACTGACGCATGGTGCTGGTAGCAATTGGTTCAGCTAAAGAAGCCAACATTCAGGTACAGCATCGCATGCGCATCAACAGTGTGCATGGTGATGACAATGACTGACGCATGCTGCTGGTAGTGAAAGGTTCAGCTAAAATAGAAGCCGGCATTAGGTTCAGCATTGCCTGTGCCTTAGTCGTGTTGATGCTTCTGACAGCAAGTCATGTATGACTGAAGCCATGACTGATTCCAGAGATGAAGGCAGAGCAGCTGTGGAAGCCTATGCTTGAGTACAGCCCCTCATGTGCCTTTGTCGTGCTGCTAATCCTTCTGCTGTGACTTATAAGAACAAGAAAACGTAAAAGATTGCAAGCTTTGGCCAGCCAACTCATGCATGACCTGGTTCTTGACTCATTGCATATGTGCCAGCAGTGGCATACGGCAGGCTGTTGTATAGTCAAAGCAGTATATGTCATATGAATGGCTCACAAGTGACTGTTCTGCGACCCAGCAACATTGGCTGTTGTCATTGCCTTATCACAAGCAAGTGCACAACCCAATTGCATGCACAATGTCAAAGAATGTGATCAATGGGTTTCCTGGTCTGAGTCATGGTTGATTACCACATGAGTCATGTAGTGACACCAGGGCAAAGCTGTGTGATGCCATCTCAATTTGTGCAACAACCATACAGACCCAATTCCTGCAGCAGAGTGCATTGCTGTACACGCAAGTACCGCTACTTACACAAACAATGGCGCGTCGCTATTTATACTGGTGCGTTGCTATACACACAAGTGCTACCGCATTGCGTTTCACACAAAGATGGATGCATTGCTATATGCTCTGATGCATTGCTGCACGTTTTAATGCATTGCTATCATTGCCATGCAGACGCAAAAGCAGATCCGCATCTTGGAGAACAGGCTAGAGAAGATGTATCACAAGTACAACGAGTCCAAGTCACGTAACCAGGTGTTACGCACCGGTATCGACAACTTACGGCGGGAGCGCCTGGTGTTTGACGACATCCACAGGAAGCTGGCTAAGTCGCTGCTGGTGAAAAAGAAGGAGATGGCCGGCGTCATTGCCCACACTAACCATATCCTTGAAAGCAGAGATAAGGTGAGACAAACTGTACACTCTGAGTGGAGCTAATGCCCAAGGTATATACTCACAACCCCTCTTCAAATGTATGTGTACCTAAGCAGGCTGTGCAGTCTCACTAGCTATCATGATTGAATGAAGGCCACAGCAAAATGTCTTTCAGCAAGTCATACCCCTTGAGAGCACAGCCAGATAGAATGTATGCAAAGATTGCAGGACAGGCTTACCACAAGCATGAACTACATTGCTAAAAAGTTGCTGTTCACATTGATCACTGCCTTGACAGTACAAAAGAGGAGGCAAAGACACATCATGCAGTGTGGCATATAGCACAAACTCGCATGTCAAGTTGAGGCCTGTAATCCCCTTAGATGTGTCAATCCCCTTAGATGTGTCAATCCCCTTAGATGTGTCAATTCCCTTAGATGCTCTGGAACGGTCTGGGATGAGATCTGAATCCCACAATGCACAGAGACTGATTCCCTGCTCACAGGAGTCTTGTCCTGATGCCTAGGTGCAGCCCACAATGCACAGAGACTGATTCCCTGCTCACAGGAGTCTTGTCCTGATGCCTATGTGCAGCCCACAATGGAATCTGCACACGCTGTCCTGCCCTGTTGCAAATGCTAGAGACACACAGTCAAGCGCAGAACCATGTTTGGAAAACCTGTTAAAAGGCTCTTTACTTCATTCGGTTCTGGAGCCCAGTTGACACAATCTGTGCTGTGCCAGCTCTGAAACCAATCTGACTAGGGCAGGCCCTGCAGGCCTCCTGCTACAATAGGAATAGTAATAACAGATGGCAACCATCAATAATGACAGTAATCATAACACTTATGTTGACGCTTTCCGGCTCATGATGAGCTAGGTACAAGGAGGGCAAGTGCTAGGAACCATGTACAGTGGGGACCAGAAAGCATGTACAGTGGATGCTGAAGCTTGCATTGGGGATTGCAGGCAATTGCAGAGATGGGGATGATTAAGGCCCAGGGGGACAGGGAGCAGGCCATGTCAGAGGCTGAGTGGAAGCAGCTCAGCAACCTCATTGAAAATGACAGGCAGGAAAGGGTAAGCAGCCCCATAACTTGCATCAACTGTGACTGTCATACAGGCTTTAGGGTTTACCTAAATCCATACCGGCATCCCTGCTAGCTTTAGGGTTTACCTAAACCCATACTGGCATCCCTGCCAAGCACACTTCATTATGGGTACAAGTTGTACCATACAACAATAGTGATCGTATGCATCGTGTTGTATCTGGACTGAATGGTGTTGTGCGCATGGTCTGGTATGTGATGACCGTATGCACAAGTTCATGTATTGTGCACTCTTTGCAATCAACAAGACAAGTGCAGTGGTCAGCGTATACATGTGTTGCACGCCAAACTGCAAGCATGATACATGAGGCAGGAAGGACAACAGCAACAAGAGGAAGAGGGACTGGCAAACAGAAGCAATGGAGCACTAGCATTAAAATGTCATTCTGATTTAGAGCGCATCAGCACATGTAGCTGTGAACACGCTGACTGCCAAAACAGGACCTCACATAGGCAGCTATTCAAGGATGTGCACACCCATGGTCCCAGGGGAAGCCCTATCATATAGGAAAAATGAAGGAATGCATAAATGCATTCATGAATGAATGAAGGAAGGAATGAGTGAATGAACAGATGAATGCTAAATGAATGCATGAATGCATGAATGAGTGAATGAATGAATGAATGAATGAATGAATGAATGAATGAATGAATGAATGAATGAATGAATGAATGAATGACTGACTGACTGAATGAATGAATGACTGACTGACTGAATGAATGAATGACTGAATGAGTAAATGAACACATGATTGAATGAATGACTGAACAGGGTATGCTGGTGATGTAGGAGGCGGCGAGGGAGAGGGAGATTGAGGAGAGGGAGCGCAAGCTGGGGGCCCTCATGGCCGAGAAGGGCTCCCTCACCTTGAAGAAGAAGACCAGCAAGGTGCTCATGCAAAACCTGTGTTCTGCCATGCATCATACAGCTGTCTTACCTCAAAGAGGAAGATCAGCAAGGTGCTCACCCAAACCCTATGTTCTGCCATGCATCATACGTGGTGCATATTCAGAGGGCAGATGGATTCTGGTGCACCAAGACAAGCCACAGCAGCAAGCGTGTCGCATGCACTGTGTCGTGTCGTGAATTGGTTTGGAATGTAAAACACAAATGGCAGTGCTCATGATATGCATGCTGCGACAGGAGGAGTGGAACCTGAAGCACAAGGACAAGGCCAGCGCAGCCAGCATGGAGCGTGTGCAGCACTTTGGCGAGTCCTTCGCCAAGATCCAAGAAGCCACAGGCAAGCTCCCTTCAAAACCTTTGGCCCAGGTTGCACATACTGCACAGTCACCAGCTGCATGATCAGAGTGTGCAGTAGATGACTTGCAGGCACAACAACATGAGCAGCAGCAGCAGCACCAACAAACACTAGAGACCTAGTGAACAAATAAATAATTGCAGCAGTCCTAACATTAATATCAACAACTATAGTAGTATGTTGCAAGCATGAAAGACATTGATGCCATTGTGGAGAGGTTCATGGAGGCAGATTAGTATTTAGCAATAACAGTAGCTAGATAGTGACAGTGACAGTAATATCATATTACTGATATGTTAATACCATATTGCTAATATGTTGCAGGCATGAAGGACATTGATGCCATTGTGGAGAGGTTCATGGAGGCAGAGGACGCCAACTTCAGCCTCTTCAACTACGTCAATGAAGTCAATGCTGAAGTCGAGAAGCTGGAAGAGCAGATTGCTGAGATCAAGGTACGAACAGAGCTGCCACGATCTTGTGATGCAGTGTGTCATTACTCTCGGCAGTGTATACATCAGCACCTTCTGGTGCAATATGTTGGTATCCTTACCAGCATCAACATCAGCACTTTCTGGTAAGGCATGTCAGTATCCTTACCAGGGCGTTTTGAGAAAGTGTCATTGCCTCTTGCAGAAGAAGACTGACAATTGTGAAGGGCATCTTGACAGGCTGGTGTTTGTTAATGCAGGAAGATTAAGAAATGTGCAGGGCATCTCAACAGCTGGCGTTTATTAATGCAGGGAGAGATTGAGAACTACGCAGGGCATCTTGGCAGGCTGTGTTGCTTTCTCCTGCAAGAAGAAGGTCTGCATCAAGCTCCGAGAGGCAAACATGACAGAGCTGTCATCTCCTTTCTGGCAAGATATTCAGAAGTACTCAGGGCATCTTGACAGGCTGTTATGCTTTGGCGCAGGAAGAGATGGAGAAGTACCGAGGGGAGAATGTGTCAGCCGCTGTCATCCGTTCCAGCAAGACATTCAGGAGGAAACAGGGCTGACAGACAGACTATTATTCTCTGCTGCAGGAAGAGATTGAGAAGTACCGTTGGGAGAACGTGACAGCCGCTGTCTTCCGTTCCAGCAGGACATTCAGAAGTAGTCAGGGCATCTTGACAGGCTGTCATTCTCTTGTGCAGGAAGAGATTGAGAAGTACCGAGGGGAGAACGTGACGGCAGACTCTGAGAGGCACAGGGAGCTGAGTCAGCTGGAGGAGCGGCTGAGCGAGACTCAGGAGCAGGCTGCCTGGTATCAGCACAAGCACCAAGCTGCTGTCAAGCGTGTCGACCAGCTCAAGGTACACATACACTCACATACACACTCACGCACAGACCCAGCACCATAAGCACCAAGCCTGCTGTCAAGCATGTTGACCAGCTCAAGGTACACATACACTCACAGACACATACAAAGAGACAGACACATACACATACACACTCACGCACAGACCCAGCACCACAAGCACCAAGCCTGATGTCAAGCATGTTGACCCGCTCAAGGCACACATACATGCATACACACACACAAACAGATGTACACATACATGCTCATACACCGACATTCTCACACAAAGACCCAACACCACAGGCGTCAAGTTGCTGTCAAGCGTGTCAACCAGCTCAAGGTGCACTCACAGACACAGGTACATACACAGGCATATACACACTCACACACAGCTCCAGCACACGTTGCCACGGTCTGACCATGAGGGGCGTGTGCCTCTTAGTACAGCAGGTCATGAGCAACATGCTTTAGCAGGCAGGCTGCAGTGCACCAGCTACTTGACCACACATCTTGCCACAGTATGATCGTGATGGGCATGTGCCTCTTAGTTTGAGCAACCTGCTTGAGCAGGCAGGCTGCAGTGCACCAACTGCTTGACCACACACCTTGCCACACTATAACTGTGATGGGCGTGTGTCTCTTAGTACCGCAGGTCATGAGCAACATGCTTGAGCAGGCGGACTGCAGCACCAGCTGCTTGACCACACATCTTGCCACCGCATGACCGTGACGGGCATGTGCCTCTTAATACAGCAGGTCATGAGCAACATGCACTTCAAGATTGTTACGGGCAGGCTGCAGTGCACCTGCTGCTTGACCACACATCTTGCCACAGTCTGATCATGATGGGCATGTCTTTCTGGCTGCAGGAGGGCAGTGCGCCAGCTGGTTGACCATACACGATCTCAAGAGCCTTTGCTAGGCAACATGCCTGGGCAAGCATCACATTGTTGAATCCACAGTGTGATCATGATGGGCATGTCTCTCTTGCTGCAGGAGGGCATCAGCAAACATGTTTGATCAGCCAGGATGCTGTGCATTGGCTGCTTGACCACACATCTTCACAGTCTGATTGTCATGTACATGTGTGCCTGGGTGCAGGAGGGCATCAGCAACATGTTTGAGCAGGCAGGGTGCGGCACGCCGGCAGTGCGCAGCCTGTTGGGCGAGGAGGGGGTGAGCGAGGGCAACATGATGCAGTACCTCGGCATCCTGGAGCAGCGCACCAATGAAATCCTGCAGGTCAGTGTCAGTATTGGTGTCAGTGTGACTACTAGTGTCCAATGTCAGTATCCGTGTCAGTACCAGTGTCAGCATCAGTGTCAGTATCAGTACCAGGGTCAGTACTAATGTCAGTATTAGTATCAGTAGCAGTGTCAGTAGCAGTGTCAGTGTGAGTATCAGTGTGGCTACCAGTGTCAGTATCAGTCCCATTGTCATGAACAGTATCATTACCAGTGTCAGTGTCAGTAACAGTGTCAGTGTCAGTAGGCATATCAGTGTCAGCATCAATGTCAGCATCAGTGTCAGTATCAGTGTCAGTAGGCATACCAGTGTCTAAGAAAGTGTCAGAAGCAGTGTCAGTCTGCCTTTTGGCCTGCAAGTCTGCCTTTCTGAAGACCAGCCCTGCCTACAGGAGTACGTGGCAGCAGTCGCTCAGGATCAGACAGCAGCAGCCGAGAAGGCCGCCATGCTGATGAGCGCCACAGGGGGGTCCCCTGCAGGGGTGGGGTCAGAGTACGTCATTGACCCCCCCTCCACCCTGGCAGCTGAGGACAGCGATGACAACAGCGATGGTGAGAATGATGATGTGGCGCCTCTGGACAGACAGGTACAGTGAAGCGGCTGGTTCACATCTCACTTTGCACCTGTGATGATCAAAGGCATGCTTACGACTGTGAAATATTTGCCGTTTTCGAAGTCCATGATGATGTGGCGCCTCTGGACAGACAGGTATGTTGCAGCTGGTCAACGTCTCACTCAAAACCACTGATGCCCAAGTCCATGCTTCAAACTGTGGAAGACAGTTGTAAACGTGGACTTGAAAAGTGACATGTCCATGCTCATGTGAGAGGATCAAACTCTCAGAAATAGATAGCAAGTGTGCAGAAGTGATGTCACATGAGCTGGATAAGGTCACATGACATTACCTGCAGTCTGTCACGTCACTTACCCGTGTCTACCAGAATGTTTGTCGGCAGTTCAACTTCAACAACTTGCTTGAAACCTTGTATTGAGGCTTTAGTGGCAAGGAATGTCATTCACTCAGCCACGCCACCATCACCAGATCTGTTGTGTTGTCCAAAGTCATCGTAAACATTACACAAGTGGCTTTTGAGCTGCATACTTTGTTTAGCATCCCTGATGAAGCCCACTGCTTGCATACTCTTGCTACGTGAGGCTTGCTGCAGCTCATGTGTGCTTAGCTTTTACTCATTGCTGCAGAAACTCTGGTGAGAATGCATTGACCTTGAGCGCAAAGATCATCATGCTGTCTGGTGAAGGTTTTCCTTGGTTGATTTGCATGTGTTGATGGAATTCACAGCAAGCAATGCTTTGAAAAGACAAGACTTGTCCCGCACGTACCAAGCTCATCATGAGCTGGAAAGCGTTATTGTTGTTATTGATATTATTACTATAGCAAGCAATACGGCGTGATGTGGTGCTTGCAGGCATTGGAGACCAGGATACAGAAGAACATTGCCAAGAAAGGGGACTCCATCAAATTGAAGCCTGTGTCTGCACAGAAGGTCTCTGCCCACAAGTCTCATCAGAGTCCAACAAAATAAAACTGTGTGTTGTGTTCATAACATCAATCAGCAGACCGCAAATGAGTTTGACATGTCAATTAAAGCATGGCACTTTACCAAGCAAACTAGTGTATCCTTGGGAAAGTGTATTTGTATCCAATGTATCAAGGAATTTGAGCATTGCTTGACAGTCACTGAAAGAGACTTGCATATGTGCCGGCCTTTGCACCCAGCATTGATTCAATCTCTGCAAGCACATTGTCTACAGAGTACATAGTGCTTATCCCAAAGAATGGTAGCTTGTTCTCGGCTCAACTAGAGTCGTCATGAAGGCTGCGCTGATCACCAACAAGAGGCCAAGACTGCTTTTGACCTTCAGACCATGGCCCAGTGATGACTACAACATTCTCATCATACTGTTGTTGTGATCTGACCATAATTTGTCGGGGGTGGTAGATCTGTAGATCTGACCACCAGCTGCCATAGACAGTGACAGTCACATGGCAATTTGACTGCTTGTCAAACCGCAGCTTCTTGCGCATGATGACTGCAGAACCTTTGCTAAGCCTATGAAGCTCCGCATGCACAGTCTGCTGATGACAGCCTGTGCTGAGTGCGAATGTGTTTGCGAAGCCCCCAAGAAGTTGTCTTGCAGCCAGAAAAATGGCAATTGCAGGAATCTGTTTTCTTACTGGTATGAATTTGATGACCAATTCCCGAAACTGCACATGTCAGCAAAGCTCGGTAAACCGTCGGGATTGCAGGAATCTGTTGCTGCTGACAACGACAACCCAGCACACCTTTGGGTTATACTTCAGCAGGTCAGTCAGCTTGAATTGCGACAAACAATTATTGAACCTGGTTGCCCACGCCTGCCAGGCAGCTGCCCATAGGGCATCTAAGGCTCCTGGTACAATTGACAGTGCATACATTTTGCGCAGTGCTGATCCGCTCTTCCACTCGAAACAAATTGTCAAGTTAAGCTTTGTATATTTGTGATCATCTTCAGTGGCGAGACAGCTCACTGTTGGCATCAGCTCTTCTGCGCACTTCTTTGCAACGCTGAGACAATGTTCAGCAAATCCAGCAGCACAGGTACAGCAGGTCAGCGTAAAACTGAGTGCTGACTTTGCATCTAGACTGTCCAAGACAAGCTTGGCAAATCGAGTAAGCCAGCACTTGGCTGATGCTGAGAATATACTGGCCCTGCGAGTCAGCAACCCCAGACCAGACTGTCCCTTGTCATGATCATGCACACAGCTTCACAGTCTACAGGGACAGAAGTAAAAGCAGCAGCACTGTTAACATGCACTGCTTTCCAGTCCACATTAGTTAGTTGCAAGCACTGAACGCCCGTTGATGTTTTCTTTTCAATCGCAAGCGCTTAAGCATCTGACACACGTGGCACAGATCAAAATGTACTTACTGAGGTGACAGGCTACAGGTGACACATATATCTGAGGAGACAGACATTGCAACAGCATTGCACGCAGCAAAGCACTAGTAGCTGATTCTTCAAGACAACCCACTGCTTGTCCTTCAGGCAATTTGAACGCATACAAGTATTCCTGGGTCTGCATATTGATATGTATATGCCATTCAAGATGCAATATTGCTCAACATGCTGTATGAGGGAAAAACACTATTGTGCATTCAGTGCAAACCACCTGTTGAGCGTATCACCTGCTGTACGCCTCAAGATCGTGGTGACAGACCTGTGGGTGTTCCTTCAGGGTTTTGTTGATAAGATGCAAAGCACTGTGCCTCTCATCCAAAAGGTCTTGTGAGGAGATGTTATGGCTGAAAGGGGTTGCTGGCTTGCTGAAAGGTAGGAAGGCCAGCAAGTGACTTGTCAAAGGAGTTTCAAAGTGGTGTTGGTACCAAACGTGAGCTGATCAAGCATAAGTTTGCTGTTACTTGCGAGGAATTGCAAGACAGGAGATGCTCAAATGATAGGTCGAGGCCAATGAGTGACATCGACAACAAGGAAGGACTTGTAAGCAAGCACACCTTCAATAAAATATGAGCCACATAGTGATCCAGGTCAAAAACATGACCATTGACCACTCCGTGTTCTTTGTGGCGATGCGGTCAGAAAATGGACAAATGCGACTGCCTGACGATGTTATTCAAGGCTAAGTGTTTGCTGGCTTGTGTCGCGGATGGCTCGGACAACAATAGTTTCCCGAAGCTTCTGCTGGCCAACCATTATTACTCATTGCATGAGAGAAGAGAAGTGTTTTACATCATGCATCACAGCAACCGCATATCAAAGCCACGAGTAAAGCCTTGCTGCAATAGCATACTTTTGTAGAGCAGCAAAATTCACAAAGTATCATCATGCCTGCATTGGCTGTGTCCACGAACGGTGAGAGATTCGTTGCATGGCTTCGTTGCATGGCTTCGGGAACATTCGAACTAGCAGTTGATACGCTTGATTGACCGCAGTCAGCAAATCTCAGTCCGACCAAGAGGACGTAGCAAAGCAGCTGTCTCAGCAAATTTGCAAAGCGTTTCCCAAAAATGAAGCGGTGAGCTCCAGTCAAAGTTTCACCACTACTGTTTGTGCTGCTACACTATGTGGCACAAGTGATCTGGCATGCACTGCAGAAAATGCTTGTGACCTTTCGGCAAGATGCTACTCTGATTTTTAGCGGCAACACTGAGCCTGCTGCTCTCGCTGAGCTGTACTATGCAGCTGGAGGTCAGTAGTCAGGAGGCACAACAGAAAGCTTGACAGACGATCTGATGCAACTGTTACCAAAGCCATGTCTGGTGCAGGCTTTGGGCATGACATACATACCAAACTGACAAAGTTGATTCAAAGTATACTGCAGGAGACTCTTGGAGTGAGTCCTGGCCGATGTCATTGTGTGGTAAGGTCACTAAGACTTAGTAATTCATATGTGAGCAAGTTACCTTGAGTATGTTCTGGTTGCTTTCAAACAGCATCAACAATCTGTATAGAGCTGTACAATAACACAGGTTCATCACACATGAGTGTAAGTGTGCAGTAATGCGCGTGCAGTTTCAAGAACAGTCGCATCAGAATTGGGGATGTGGAGGCAAAGTCTTGGCAGACATGCAGGCCTCATGAACTTCCGACACAAGTCTTGTGACGGTACTGAGCTTTCACAGCAAAATCTACAGCTTTGTCTAGGCAGACATGGATTGCCCTTTAAAGTTCTGTCCCAAGTTTGGATCCAATTGTGCTGCGCCATACTGGAACATCAGATTTCGAACGTGTCAGCACTAAGAGTTACTCAGTCGACCAGATTGCCAATGATGACTCTGTGACGTGATGATGGTGATTACCTTATAAGCACTTAAGTGAGCTATTCAGTCCAATGTGAACACAAAGCCCTTGATTGTATCAGATTCTGAGATCCAATCTATCCAGGATCCTGACACACAAAGTTCTTGTGCTTGCTCCTGCCAACAATCGCATTTTTACAACAAAATGCACAAGCTGCAACACGGACAAGACGGTGGATAATTTGGCTGATACAGCGTCATCAGTCCTCGTCAACACACAATGTTCGTCATGCATCTGTGAGCTCTACTGTGAGCTCTGCTGTGAAGAAGAAGATTACAAGCTGTGCTGTGACGGTGTTCAGCAGTTACGTCAATCGTCGGAGCGTAATAGTGGTTTATCGAAGCAGCTGCTAGTCGTTGTGCGCCAATGCTTGGAGGCATTGCCCGACACTGCAGCGCGCTGACCTTACACACAAATTGCGCGCCCTACCTCGGAGCCTTCTCAACTGAGCAGTCGTCAGCAGTGTGACACACAAGCAACCTTCAGTCTATTTCGTCGCCTAACTCGTTGCTCGCGCGGTACGCACTGCTTGCACCAGGACTGCCAGCAGCTGATCGTCGGTGATTACGCCCGTGATTGAGCGTACTGTGATCGTCTGCTGGGACGCACATGAGGCAACGTCTTCGACCGGGCAGCACTTGATCATGCCTTCATGACCCCTGTGAACGTCGTGAGAGGTTTTACCTATGCCATTATCGGAGTCTCAGGTGCCCTACCTAAGCAAATAACCGGATTATTGAGGTCACCAGGCTGAGTTACTCGAGGTGCGGAGAGTTTGCCCTGTATGCAGGTCTCATATTTTTGTATTGCTGTATAGCAGCCGCTACAGTTGTCCCCTGGCGCAAGACAAAACGTGAATCGTATGCCATCAAGTCTTTCAATGGCTACTGGCATGCCAGGGCGCTGCTGCTGCTAACTGGGGGCTTGTGGGTGGTAAGCCAACAGCATCTCGCTTCCCGCATGTCTGCAAGCCAAACACTGCCCTAGGCTTGCTTCTGTTACATTGTCAGCATCAAGTCTCATTAGACATTGGCTGCCTGCAGCTTGTCCAGATTCTGCGCTTGGATTCACTATGGACCCCAGATTCGGTGATCCTGCGGCGGCGTCCCAATGTCACAGACTGGACCCGGCATGGCTTGCTGTGCCGCCTGTACTTGACCTTGTCCCTGGGCTTGTTACAGCCCCTGTTCTTGCTCCTGTCTCTGATGCTATGCCAGGGAACTCTCAGGTATATTGATGCTTGACAACTTGGCATAACATGTGCTTTCATAACATGCGCTTGCAGCAACAGAGCTGCTCTGACACAGTGTGCATGCTTTTGTTGTATGCCTGCCAAGTTGCAAGCTAGCCATTGCAGACCAGTTGTCCCTTCATATGATGCCCTTTGTTTGTTTTCACCCACAATTCAGCTCAACAGCAGCAGCAGCAGCAGCAGCAGGGCAACGGTGCAAACACTCTGCAGGCAGCATTCATGTGGACTGAGAAGCGTGCATCATCTCATGCCTGCTGCAGTTGATCCACCATCATCAGTCTGACTCATCACCAAAAGGCATATGCAGCACTGTCTTAGCCTGTACCTGTAGCATGAGTGCACAGCGGCTACAAGCATGCAGCGCTGCGTTGAAAAGATGCTGTCAGGCAGTACAGGTGCAGATACACAACGCACATGTCTGCAGTGTTGTCAAAGTTGCCAGGTTGTCATCAGGCAGAACACCCAGAAACTACCACACCGCAATGACAGTGTCAGTCTGGCCTTTGATCCTGCCTCCTGCTCTGGCTATTCAATATTGCGCTGTTTGTCATTGTAGTCGTCCCAAGAAACACCGGCGCTGCATTCCCAACCTGAAAGCAGTCAGCCTGGCATTTGTGTGGACCTTCCCCATCCTCTTCCTCCAGAGTGTTGTGGCCTGGATCAGCATCTTCTTCAATGGGGACAGATGGGAAAGCCAGATGCACAGCTTCCTACACTTCTTCTTTGCCACATATGAGTTTGGCGATGCATATGAGTGCGGAGCGCAATATGCCAACCAGTAAGCGTCTCTGGCCTGTCATCGAAGGGATTGCATCTGTTTTTTGGCCTGGGCAGCCCGGTACAATACTTGGCTTCTCATCAAATTGACGCCGAAAGGCACAGTCATTCTTTTTTGGTCTTTCATCTGTCTTTTGGTAGTGTTCATACAGCATGCTTCTTGTCAGGCTGTCTGATGTAAGATTCCTTGCATTGAGGGTCTAGGGGTTGAGGCTTTCAGGGCATGAGATTTATAGCAGTTCTGGCAATGCGTGTGCATCTTGAGCAAGAATGCTGTTGCTGGTGGCCTACCATTCTATTGCTGGTCTGCAACAGCATTCTTGCTCAAGATGCACACGCATTGCCAGAACTGCTATAAATCTCATGATGGTCTGCATATGTTTGACAGAGGCATGGCATGGCAAATACTGGCAGACGCCTGGTACAGCATGCCAAACACTCCTGCACAATTGCATTTGGAACTATGCACCGGCTTGATACAGTCTTGATAGGCCTGTTGTACAAAGCATACCCCGATGGTTGCCAGCATAGATTACAAGTCCTGCTGAGGCTGAGGCCCTGCCCTATGAGGGGGCATTGGCTCTTGTGATGTTTGCAACAGCTTCTGTGCCTGTGCCTGCATCGCTGCAGCATCTGAATGCAGACCAACTCACAATCAGCCGTATGTGCAAGTGTTGTCATTTGGCTACCTATTATGATTATTATTGTCAATATCACTGTTGTTGTTGTTGTTGTTATTATTACTGTTGTTATTATTGTTATTATCGTTGTTGTTGTTTGTCTGGTCCTCCTCTGCTGTGTCTAGCTGCTCCTGCAAACTTGACTTATGACCAATTGTGGCGCACAGGGTGGTTTAGATGCTACTGCATGCAGGGAGCTTCTCAGGGATGTATGTGCCTTGGGACAGACAATCAATGACTCAATGAATGAATGAATGAATGAATGAATGAATGAATGAATGAATGAATGAATGAATGAATGAGTGAGTGAGTGAGTGAGTGAGTCAGTGAGTGAGTGAGTGAGTGAGTGAATGAATGAATGTCATGAGTGAATGAATGACTGAATGGATTGATCAAGCCACTGAATGAACCAAATAACAGATTAATGAACAAATGACTGAATGAACGACTAAATTCCTGATCAAACGAACGAGTGAATCAGTGATTGAGCGAGCAAGCGAGCTGTTGAGCGAGCGATTGAGTGAGCAAGCAAGCAAGTGAATGAACAAACGATTGAAAGGGTGAAATGCTGCAGGTGTGCCCTGTGTGTCTTCCCTGCAGTAGCTGACATCGTGTCTGTGGCCTTCACCACGCTGTACTTGCTTGCACTGTGGACCACGACCAAGCGCATGATGACAGCTGCCATCAACCGCAGAATCCAACGCCGTCTGCGCATCTTCCAATTCGTCACCATTGCAGGTATGTTCAGCCATGTGGCAACCCTGTACCTTGTTTGCACGTCTCATTCAACCTTGACATTGCAGGTCTGTTCAGCCATATGGCAACCCTGTGCCTTGTTTGCATGTATCATTCAAAGAAAGGAAAAGACTAGACTGCGCCTTTTGGCGTCAGTTTCATGAAAGGCAAGTGTTATACCGGGCTGCCCAGGGAGTAAGGAGTATTATGATTGTTTTAGCCTGCCCCATTGTTCCTCCTATGTATCATTCAAACTTGACATTCTCAGAATTCTCCCAGTTGCTGTCTGTTGACTCCCCTGATGAGTCCCCAAGACAGGAAATGCAAATTGATTGATTGACTGACAAGGCAGTTCTGCACTGCTGGCATTGAGCATGTACTTTATTGCAAAACCCAGTGTATGCATGATCTCCAGCTTGTCAGATGTGCGTTGCTGCATGACAGGCTCTGGCAGCTATTGCCAACACTGACTGTCATATGCGGCCTGCATCAGTCTTGATTCTTTAGTCTTTAGTCTTGAGTCTTTGGTTGTTGCCTGATGCATTGATGGCACAGCGTGCCTGTACCCAAATGAGGTTTAGGGTTTAGGGGTAGGGCTGAACCCTAAGCATAGACAGGTCTGTTGCTGTCTGTGTGGGTCAGCCAGGCACAAGCTTTAGCTGGATGACCTCAGTGTCAGGCATTTTATATTTTATATACATTTTACATAAACTTTTTTAATAGTCTGACTGGCTCACATATAGTGAACCTTGATACTGCCTGTTGAAACATGATCCAGCCCTACTATTAGGAAATCAGGCCATTCTGACAGACGATGACATGTGAACAAAGGCCAGCTTCAGTCTTCCATGCAAGAGCATTTTCTTTACAGTACTCTTTCAGCTGTTACATGGGTCATTCTTTCTCATTTTTGTTTCTTCGAGACCGAAGCTATACCACGCATGCCATGTTGCCAAATCAGGATCAGTACTTGTCGAGCATGGTCTTCTTAAGCAACTACAATCATGCTATTCTGAAAAAAGTCTTTCTGAAGGAAGCTGACTTGCCTCGCATGCACCTCATGCCTCAATCATTATTACAATTATTCCTTTCATACCTAGTACTGCTGTTATGTATTATATTATAGGCCTTGTCTGTCAACTCCTCTGATGAGTCTTAAAGACACAAAATGTACATCGATTGATTGATTGATTGGTTATTGTAATGGGTTGCTGCAGCTCTAGGGTCAGGTGAAGCCCTAAGGAGCGTCACTCTGGTGTCCACTCCATATCATTGTTATTATTATTATCATTATCATTATCATTATCATTATCATTATCATTATCATTATCATTATCATTATCAATATCATTATCATTATCATTATGATAATTGTTATTATTAATGTCAATGGGTTGCTGCAGCTCTGGGGTCAGGTGAAGCTCTAAGGAGCGTCACTCTGGTGTCCACTCCTTACCACTGGACCTTCCAAATGCTGTGGGTCATGTACTGGCTCACCATCTGCCTGCTGGTCTGCTTTACAACGTGGCTGCTGGTCGTGCAGCCTGTGCGCAGCGCAAAACAAGCAGCAAAGGTAAGGAGACGCACTCATTCAGAAACACATTCAATTCTGCGTTCATTTGTTCAGGCATGCATCCCATGTTTCCACCCTTCCGTTCAGCCTTTTTTTTAGCAATGCATCCATCATACATGTGTTTTCCACATGAATCCTGTGACGGCAATCAGAGTATCAACCATGCTGTGTGTTCATGTGGTCTGAATCGGACTGAACAACCTGATGCCTTTGATCTTCCAGTATGACCTCTTTCTTCTGTCTACTTTTTTTTCCCACAGCCACATCGGGCCATCATGAAGCAGTGATAGAGTGCAAACCTCAGGCATACACCTCGTGACACGAGTTTGAAATGCATCACAGAATCAACTTATGATATCACAGGTCCCTGACATTGCTGCCTTGTCTGTGCTTCTGGAGTGCTGTTGGTGTATGGAAGAATTCACTGTGCTTGTTTGCTTTTGCGGTACTGTTACTGTGCTTATTGGTTGTTACTGTATTATTTGGCTTGCACATCTAAACCTTCACAACGTGCTTCACTGAAGTTGCACCTTCACCAGCTGGAATGGTTTCAATCCTGAAAATAATGTATCATTGTGATGTAATGCAGTTCAAGCCTTTGCAGTGACAGACGCATGGCCTTGTGATTACAATGACTGCAGGAAGGGCTGTGTAACATGTCAACCCTAGAGTCGCAAATGTATGGTCTTTGCAGGAACATGAAGCCTGGCTTGATGAGCCTCAAGAGATGACGACTTTTGAATCCAGTAAGACAGTCCCTTTATTGGAGGAGTCAAAGGATGGGAAACAAGTTGACAACCAGAAGTCTGCAAAAGATGCAGGATTGAATTACAGCGACAAGAAAGCAGCTGGATCAGTTGATGACAAGAAAGTGGCTGACAAACTAAATCAAAGTTTAAATTTGTAAAGTTACTGTGATGTACGAGAAGCGATTTGTAGCCAAATGCATTGAGAGACAGTGCACACAGAAACTTGCAGCCTTTCCTGCATCTGTTGTGCCATTTCATGTGCCTGGCGCCACATTGCACGTGGCTTTTGCTCACTACAAATTCAGGGGGTAACTTCGCCAGTACTTTGCCGGTTTCCAGAAGACTTTGCCAGAACTTAGCCAAAACTGGCAAAGTGACGGCTAAGCATGGCTAACGCTGTTTGCCAGTATAACTTTGCCG
>JAABUK010004500.1_pt1 | contig 22563 bp, 1 predicted proteins | sample 5559141 | NCBI WGS metagenome assembly JAABUK01 (sample SAMN10711869, study PRJNA513367) | rock metagenome | isolation source: Antarctica rocks | place: Antarctica: Victoria Land, Pudding Butte nord | collected 2016-01-03
ATGGCATGCATGCGCGCATACATGGGCCATATATAGGGGCAGCAATGGGGCATGCATGCGCGCATATATGGCCATATATGGCAGCCCTATAGGGAGAGCAGGGAGGAAGGGAATAACAGGGAATCCCTTCCCTTCCCTGGATCAGGGAAGGGAATTACCCCGGGCCTATCCCTTCCCTTCCCTACCCCTTCCTCCAGGGAAGGGAAGGGAAGGGAAGGTAATCCCTACCCTATTCCGTAGCGTAATAAGGCCTCCTAAAACTCCGATATAAATTAAAATCCTCGATCCGAAATAAAGATATCTAGTAGCCTATAAAGTTTCTATATATTTTAATAAAAAGCGTTATAGGCTTCGTCTACTTCTATTAATATAATTAATACTAGGTACTATATCTTAATTAAGTAATCTATAAAAACTAGGATATATTAATAAATAATTTTTATAAAGGTATAAAGCGGTAGGGGACCTATATAATCTATTAAAATATCTTTTTAATATCGTTATAAAGGCGGTAATAAACGTAATTATTCTTAAATATATTAACGAGAAGGTTTAATTCTTCGGTATATATAATAATTCCTAACGAATCACTAGATAATAATATAGATATTAAGTTATTAATAGGCCCGATTAATTAATTCGTAATATTTAATATAATCTAAATAATTACCCGTAATATTATTATAAACTAGTTAAATTAGACGAAGGCGTAGTTTACTAGAATTCGGAATATATCTCTTTCCTCGGAAGTAGAGAACTCTATTTTTATCTTTATATTTAACGAGGGGAATTCCGCTATAATAGCGCGTTTTAAAATATAATATTTCTAGGACTTTAAAGACGAATTAATCGATTTAATTAATTATATCCTATAATTAATAAATCGGGGTATCGTATAAGTCTTTATTTAAATTAATAAATTAATCTCTATTTAATTCGGGTTTATAAAATATAAATAAAGTCTAAAATTCTAAATCGATATCTATATCGGAGTTTATTAGGGTTATATAAATTAATATAAAATATAATTAAAAGAGCTAGACGAGAGTCTCTAGATTTATTATTAATATAATTAAAGTAACTAGGACTAAGACTAAGGTCGTTATATTTAATAATATATTATAAATATAGTTTTTAAAAATTTCTAGGGCTAGGTTTTTTCTTTTTAATATAATTTAATATTTATATTAATATTTAAAATCTAATTTATCCCCCTCTTTAAGGAGGTCTCTTAATCGATATATTAATATATTAAATTTACCGCCTTCTTTACTAGGCCGGTAGGTAATTTTATAATTAAAACGAAATAAAAACTCGTTTTATCTCGTTTAATAACGAGATAATACTTTAGGTAAAAAAAAATATTTAAAAATCTTATAATTAAATATTACTTTAATAGAGAGAGTAGATCCCTCTAGTTTAAAATATTATTCCTTGAATACGCGGACGATTATTATAAACTCTTTATTATAGATTTTATAATTATACTCGGTAAAATTATACTTCTTTAAAAAATAAATAATAGGACGAAGAATATTTTAATTATTATACTAGGATAAAACGCCCCTAAATACGTAATTAGACGTATTTATTTTTATTATAATTTTATAATCGAGGTCGAAAGAGATTAGAATAATATCGGAGGTAAAAACTTTCTTTAAGGTATTAAAAGTTATTTAATATCGAGTATTTTACTCGAAGACGGTACTTTTCTTAATTAAAGTTATAAATAATATAACGAGTTTATTAAACCTATAAATAAAGCGCCGATAAAAGTTAACGAATCCTAGGAAATTTTAAATATTCTTAATATTAACTAGTTATAATTAATTTAGGATAATATTAATTTTCTTTAAATCTATTTTAATCTCTTTAATAATAATAATTAATTTTAAATATATAACTTCCTTAATATAGAAATTATATTTAATAATATTTATTTAAAATCCCGCCTCGCGGAGCTTTTAAAGAATATATTTAATATAGATTTTATACTCTTCCTCGATATCGCTATAAATTAAAATATCGTCGAGATAAACGGTATAGGTTTCGTGGAGAAATTTATAAAGAATATTATTAATATAGTACTAGAACGAAGTAGAGTTATTATATAATTTAAATAATATAATAAGATATTTAAATAGGCCGAATTAAATATAGAATATTATAAATTCTTTATCGCCCTCCTTAACGCGGAGGTAATTAAAAATAAATATAATATCTAATTTAAAAAATATCTTAATACGACTTAATCGATTTAAGATTTTTAAAATTAAAGGTAAAAAATATTTATTCTTTATAATAATAATATTTAGCCCTTAATAATTAATATAAAAATATAAATCTCTATTAGGTTTCTTTACGAATAAAATAAAAAATATAATATAAAAATAACTAGCCCGAATAAAATCTTTATCAAAATCTTTATCTAGGTAACGGCGGAGATCTAGGATCTCGTTATAATTTATATTATATAAATCAAATAACGGAGGTTATAACCCTTCTTTAAATTTAATAATATAATTATATAACTAATATAAAAGTAAAATATTAGTATCTTTTCTTAAAAGAATATCTAAGAATTTATAATACTATATAGGTAGGATCGTAATTAGGTTAATATTCTTATTATCTCGATAAATTTAAAGCTCTTCTTAAATAATAACGGAAATAAAGTAAAACTCCTTATTTATTTTAAATATAACTCGGTTTTAGGCTTAATTATAAATATTTAATTTAAGATTTTAATTAAAACGGGGCTTAATTTTATAATATCTAGATTCTTAATAAAACTAAATATTTAAAATCGAGATTTCTTCTAGAATATCTAGGAATTAATCGATTTCTATAAATAATAAACTAAATATAGTTTACTCGTTAGGCCTAACGAGCCGGGTAAATAATTAAGATTTTATTTTATATATATCAAGAGTAACTAGGTACTAGGTTCGTTATTCTTAATATTAGAATTTAAAATAAAACGAGGTTAGGCTACGATATTTAATTTTAAATATCTTTCCTTATTTAACGATAATAACGATATAATTATACTCGTTATTATAGTTAGTTTTTATAGGAATAAATAACTAGGACTAGAATAAGAAAAACTTCTTTTAAATCTAAATTTATTATTAATAAACCTAGAATTAGGGTAACTCCTTTTAAATTCTAGATTATTTTATATAAATATTAAACTAGGCTAAAAATTAGGTTTATTTCTAATAAATCTAGGACTAGGTTAATTCTTCTTAAATCGAGGTTTATTTTTTATAAACCTAGGATTAAATATACTATTAATAAATTTAAAATTAAAGTAATTTCTCTCGAGTCGAAATTAATTATTTAATAATAACGTTATCGTCTATAAATAATAACGGCTCTTTATATACTAGCGATTTTTTTTAGGTAGAGGCCTTGTCAAGGTGTGGTTACTTTAGTAGTAAGAATAATAGTGGTGTGAAAGATGTTGATTATCTATGGAGGATTTGGCCTAATATGCCAGAATCCAGCCAAGGCGCTAGTCCTATTATGGAAGTACCGAGGCTCAGCCTGGTAACACTCATGCCAGAGTCCACCCCGTGACAGGCCTACTCTACGCGGGTATTAAATAAAACTAAAAATTAAGATTCTTAAATCTAGAAACTTTTTTAGGGTATAAAAAAAAGTGTATTTTTTATAAAAACTTTTACGAGACTAAGAGTATAATTTCTTAAATAAAAATATAAAACGAAGATTAAGGAATTATCTAAGAAATTAATAATAACTTTATAATAATAGAGGTATAATAAACTAATTACGACGGGGTATTAATTAAATTTAATAATAAAGAAAATTATTTATTCCTAATAATTATAAATATTTAAAATCGCTTCTACGATATAAATAATATATTTTATAACGGTAGGTACGTTATTAAAAAATCGGATAATATAAAAATAATAAAGAAAACGAAGGGGTAAATATTAAATATATATAAAATTATAATTAATAAAAAGATAACCGGATATATTAATATTAATTAAGACTTTAATTTAAACTCGGGACTAGTTATTCCATAGTTAATAAGAAATAACTATATATTTATTACGAAAAGTAGGGTCGGTTTTAAAAAGTTATATAATAAATTTAAATAAAAATTTAATTAATAACGAAAGTAAATTAAACGATATATCTATTAAGACTCTCCGTTTAATACTATAATATAACGTCGATAGAACCTAGGTTAGTACTCGTAGAGAGGAGTATTAAGGTTTAAAGAATAATAGGCTTCGTATTAATATAAAATAAAATTAAATAAATTTGATAAACTTAATTAATAGTTTAATAAATATTTATATTTAGAATTTATAATTGAAAGTCTTAAAGGAAATTAAATATAAAGCTCCTATTTATTAGGAAAGTATATAGTTTATATAAAAGAAAGAAACTACGCTATTTATTTATTTACTCGTTTATTTTAATATCGAATAAATAAACGATTAAACGCTTACCTATTTATTAGTTTATATATTATATCGAGTAATAAATAGACCTTTAATATACTAAATATATTAAGTTTATTAAGGTTTTTAGCGAATTTTAATTATAATACTACCTCTCCTTTCTAACTTTCTTTATCTTTAAAGATAATTCTATATCTTCTTATTAAATAAAATAACGTAATAAATTATAGGAATAAGTTATTTCTAAAGGTCTTATAGCCATAGTTATATATATATATTACGCGATATATTAAACCGAATATCGACTATCCTTATTATTATCGAAATACGGGGAGTATATTAAGACCGGGAAAAAATACGAGCCCTCTAAATCTATTATTAATTTCTTAAGAATTAATAAGGCTCTAGAGCGCTTAGAATATAAAGAAGAAAAAATTAAAATTATATAAAAAGCGGCGAACGAAGTCGTTAATTAAAAGAATACGAAATTAAAAAAACTTCGTTAATAAAAGAAATTCCTAAAGGAATATAAATAGAAGATATTCGATAAAGGTTTTACGGATATAAAGGAGTTAGAGCGTCTAAAAGAATTTTAAAAATTCGGTAAAATAAAATATATAATAGCCTTAATTCCGTACTTTAACGATTTTATATTCTTAAGATCTTTTTCGTTAAGGACCCTCGACTAACTTTTTTATATCGTTATTCCTAGGACTTCTTTAGAAGTTCTCGATAATTAATTAAGTTTATTAATAACTCTTAAATATTTTTTAACTCGTCGTAATCTTTTTATTTAATAAAATAGTTTTAACCTCTTTAGCCTAGAATTTTCTTTACCTCGAACTCCGTTTTTTCTTTAATCTAGAAATAAAAAGTATTTTATAAAAATATTTTGAAATCTACTAATTTTAATTAAGAGATATAAAATATTAAATATACTTTAGCGTCGGCTAAAAGATTAAGTTTATAATTAACTAGTCCTTTACTCTTCTTAATCGAAAATAGTCCGATTTTAATATAATTTAGTTTTTTACTCGGTCTTTTACTTATTATATTTTTTATTAAAAAGTATACTTTATCTCCCTTCTTTAGTTAAAGATACTCTTTTCGATATTTATTTACCGTTAATTTAGTCCGAGTATTTATTAATTTAATCTAGATTTATATTTCCTTATATAACGCCTTTATATTAATTATATAGACTAGCGCTCTATATATATTAGGTCCCTATTTTAGATCTAGAAATATATTAACGTATTTATTATAATTTACGAAGAATAGTATAAGTTTTATAATATTAAACTACGCGTTATTAAATACTAGTTATATTATAGGTAGAAGTCTTACCTAATTATTCTATTTCTTATTTACGTAATATCGTAAATATATCTTTATTATCTAGTTTATTTACTCTATCTACCCATCCGTCTATAAATAATATATAGTTAATATTCGTAACTTGGTTCCGATAGTATTAATTAGTATCTTCTAATAGTTAAAAGTAAATTATTTATCTCGGTTAAAAATAATCGACCTAAGTATTTTATAATCCCTAATAAATTAATCTAGTAGTATAAAAACGACTTATTCGGCCTTATAAATTTCCTTGATTAATATTATTATTATATATTTACTAAGTTTATTATAGATTATTATTATAGAGTTAAAGATTTCTAAAGTAATAGGGTCCTTTGATTTTAGTAATTTAATAACGAAATTTATTATAATATCGTCCTATAATATTTCTAGTACTAGGGCGAATTAGATTTAACTATATTTAATATACTTTATAGACTTATTCTACTAGTATTCGATATATTTTTTAATATATTTCTCGATATACGACCTTAATCCTAGCGCGTCGTATTCTCTATAAATAAATTCTATAGTTTTAATAACTCTAGGGTATCCTTAAACTAGATTATTATAATAATCGCGAATAATTTCTTTAAAATAACCTTTAAGAAGGTATATTTTCTTATTATATTCTAATAATTTAGTTTATAGTTATTAACTTTTTAATATTACGGTTAAAATATTTTTTTCGTATTCCTTCTAGATACTATTAATAATTCCGGGAATAGAGATATATAACGTCGCTACTAGTTATCGTACTAGGACTAGCGATTTATTCTATTATTAAATAAAGACTAGTTATATTACTACGTCTTTATTCTCTATATAGTCCTCTCGTTTATTAAATATATCGGCGCGACCGTTATTCTTTTTTAAGGTATAGAAGATCTTAAATTTATATTACTTTAATAATTCTAACTATTTAATTTATCTTCGGTTTAACTATTTTATTATTATAAAATTAAGAAGATTTTTATAATTTATAAAGATAATAAAGTCTAAATAACTTTCTATATATACCCGTTATTATTCTAATACGGATACTACTACTAGTAATTCCTTATTATAAATATTATAGTTCTATTTTATTAATAATATTTTTCTAGAATAATATATAATAGGGTACTATTTATCGTCTCTTTATTAGAGTATATAAACGCCTATTATTAAATCTAAAGCGTCGGTTTCGATTCGAGCTAGTTCGTTACTTCGAAAGAAATATAATACCGATAATTTTTTATAGGCCTCTTTAAGCGCCTTAAAAGATCGTTATTATTCTTTCTTTTATTAAAATTTAATATCTTTCTTTATAATATCCGTTAATAATAAGGTCTTTTTAGAGTAGTTTTTAATAAATCTTTTATTAAAATTCGTAAATCCTAAGAAACTCTATACCGTCTTAATATTATATAATATAGGTTATTCCTTAATACTCCTAATTTTCTTAGGACTTATATAGATACCTCTAGTACTAATTATAAACTTAAAGAATTCAATTAATTTTTTATAAAACTCGTATTTCTTTAGTTTAAAGAGAAGCTTAACTAGTAATAAATAAATTAGGATATTCTATATATATTAAATATATTCTTCCTTATCGGTAGAGTAAATCAAGATATTATCGAGGTATATAATTACCGTTATATTTAAATATACTTATATAATATTATTAATTAATATTTAGTAGGTTACTAGTATATTAATAAATCCGAAGGGTATTATTAAATATTCGTAGTAATTATATTTAATTCTAAAAGTAGTCTTCTACTCCTCGCTTTCTTTTATTCGAATTAAATTATACGCGCCTCGAAGATCTAGTTATATAAAGATTTTTATTATTATAAACTAATCCTATAACTCGCTAATATTTAGTAGAGAGTACCGATTCTTTATTATAATATTATTTAACTTTCGATAATTTATATAAAGTTATAGACTTCTATTCTTTTTTATTATAAAGAGGATTAAATAATTTATTAATAATTTAAATTCTCGAATAAATCCTTTTTTAAGATTTTTATTAATATACCCGCGAAGTACTCCGAGTTCTTTTTCTAATAAAGTATAAATAGGTCTAAATATCGGTACTTTATTTAATTCGAGTTCGATTTTATAATCTTATAACTAATATTTAAGTAATATTTTTATAATTATCTTTTTCTAAAAAAGATACTTTTATCGTTAATACTTTTTAGGGATATTAAGAGGTTTATCTTTATTTTTAGAAACTTTAATTTATTCACTCTATTAAATTCTTTAATTAATATATATCGAGTCGAATCCTTATATAAAGTTATTTTTATACGAAAATAAAATATTATAAACTTCGACCGGGTTATAGTTCGATTTCTTATTTATAATTATCCTTTATAAGTATATAGATATTATACTAGCGACGTCTTTAATACACGGAAATATAAATACTCCTCTCTTCTAATTTATTATTAGATTATATTTCTTTAACTAAGGTATTCCTAGAATAATATAATAAATAATTATTTTTATTATATCGAAGGTAATTTCCTTATAGTAGTGTTAAATAATAATTAGTAACGGGAATATTTCTTTATTTACTCTTCTTATTAATAACTTCGACCCGTCGGTTAATTAAAACTTATACTATTTTTTTTTTCTTAAATTAGTAGGTTAATTACTTAAATTATTATTCGAGATATAAAGTTATTAATTACTCCTAAATCTATTATTATAACGACTCTATATCCGTTAACTCTTACCGGTATTTATATATATATACCGTACTAAATTAAATATAGATATTATTCTAGGGTTAATATATTAATCTCTTTATATTTCTTTTTAATATAAAGGAGTAGTCTTTTCCCGATAAAAATAAAAATCTATTATACTTTTTAGACTCGAAGTACCTTTCGTAACCTTCGGCTAAATAATAATATTATTTATTTTAATTATAATATTTCGTCTCTTTATTATATCCTATTTAGTTTTATATATCGGCAAGTCCGGAAACCCCGATTTTTGCGTATTTTGTACCGAAATTACATAAAATACTAGAAATACGTATCTACTTATGTCCCGTATTCTAAGTATATTATATAACCAAAATATAATTATATAGCTAATTTTAGCATATTTAGTACCCAAAATATACTTATATAGCTGATTCTAGTATAATTGATACTTAACGGGCAAATAATAATAAATGGATAATCCTTAATATTATTCTATAGTGCTTTAAATATACTATTTATACTTTAGGTAATAATAGTATCATTATTATAATTATTACCGTCAGCGCCTTTGATATCGTTATCGCATTTAGATCTTTATACATATATTGATTAATTAATATATATTCTACTTTATCTACTCGTTATACTATAGGGGAGTTACAGATATCCTAAAATCCGTTTATTAAGAAACCGTTACTATTTATTCTCGTAAACTAACCTATACCCAGATCTGGCCTAGATCTAGCCTAGATATAGGTTAAATCTAGACTAGATTTAGGCCGCTATTATCTTTAGTTATAAGAATAGTCTACTATATATATAATCCATCTCTTATTTATCGTCTAGGTTATTAGCCTAGGTAGTCTATATTAGAATAACGTACCTCTCCTTCCTTACAGTCTCGAGTACTGCGTTCTATATACGCGTATCGTCTACTATATAATCTTAACCCCGTTCTTTTTATTATATCGCTTTCTCTTCCTTCTTCTTAAGCTTTAACCTCTTTCGGAAACCTTCGTATATAGTAGAGAGTTTAAATATATATAACGTAGGCTCGGTAGGATCCTTATTAATATTAAAGGAACTAATCTATTCGTCAGACTTAATATCTTTAAGTTTTTACGCGATAAAGACCGGTAGTTACTATTTAGTATATAGTATTAGTATATATCTATAATAAGTATAATATTATAATATTATACTATTTCGCGATTTATAAGGCTCTCTACGCTACGTATATTACTACCCCGGTCTTCTACCGATCTACTAAACGAAGTTACTCGAGTATCCGCCTAGATAGTTATATTAGTATTCGAGGATTAATAATAGACTATATAAAGGCTCTACCTCCTTTTATACCTCGTTAAATATTATCTAATAAGTTAGAGTTTTTATTAGTACCTCGTCCGCTAGTTTAGCTTTATTAGAATAGGAGAAATACTTACCCTTATAAAGATAAATAACTCGTTTTTCCGAGATCTACTAGTACTCCTTTCTTTCGTACTATCTCTTTCTATAGTATTTATCTCGTCCTCTTATATATTATATTATCGAGGAGCCGGCGAATCTATAGTAGTTTTATTAATAATTAGGAGATAGTTAGATATAGTACGGAAACCTTTATAACCGACTAAATTATCGATTCTATCTTTTTATTTATAGACGAAATCGTTTATATTATCTACCGGTATCTCTTCCCTTCCTATTTCTTAGTTAATCCTACCCGATAGGGCCTCTACTATTATACCCTATCGTATAAATATCTATTCCTCCTACGTCTCCCCTATTTAAGTCTATAGCTCTATATTACTTTATATTAATATTAAAAGATATAAAGAAAAGGGTCGAGTCTAATTTACTTTTAATATATTCGCCTTCGAATTTAATCCGTATCTACTTCCCTATTTCATATTCTTTAATAATATAGTGAATTATAACGTAGACTATAATTATTATAGTTCCCGTTAAGGGCCTAAATATATACTTAATATTATTACGAGTTCTTAGCTAACCTAGGTCCGATTAAAAGAATAATAAAATTATAACTTTTACTACTAGATCTCTAAGGAAGCGGTAAGGTAATTTAGGTTTATTAATAATTAATATTAAATCTTAATAAAGAAATATTAAGACTTATATCGTTATTATAATTATATATCTATCTTCTATTCTTTATTTTAGTAGTAATTATCTCTTTAATACTTCGCCCTATTATAGAAAAGGTATAGTATATTACTACGACCTATCGAACTCTTATTATTATTAGGGCGCGGTAATTACCGATATAATTAAGTAATTAATTTCGATTAATATATTTTTAATTTAAACCCGGTAGACTAATACCTTTTAGGCCTCCGTCGGATTTAGAGTTTTCTTTACTACCCTATCCTTTAGCCCGAGGGCCTTATTATATTTATTAATAATATTCCACTAAAGCTTCTAGATTAAAGCGTTAACTTCGTTTTTTTTATTAGAGTTTATTTATAGGCTATATCCCGAGTCCCTATATCCCGTAACGAGGGTTATTAATATTACTTATCTTATATACTAGAGAACGGCCTCGTAGTCTTAAATATATAATACCGATTTAATACGACGTCCTACGCCCGCTTATAATAGTAACGACTCGTTTCTTAACTATAACGCGTCGTAATTACGGTAGCGTTTCGTTAAAGGTTTATATAATATATTACTAGAAGACTTTATATCTCCTAGTCTATATATATAAGAGTTAGGGTAGGACGAGGACGAGGATATACGACGGCCGATAAACGATAAAGATTATAGAAAGGTTAGTTATATTACTAACTCCTATATAAAATATATATATATATATATGGCGTGGCCCTGCCTAATCCGTTTAACCGAGATACGTCGTCCGTTTTCCGTCGCTTCGGGGTAGGAAGCCTAATACTATCGTCGTCGGTCTCGGTATCGACCTCCTTACCTCCGTATATACTTTCTTCGTCCTTATTAATAGTTAATATTAATTAATATATACTAGAAGGACTTATAATTAACGTATTCTTAATACGTACTATTACTCGTATATCGGAATAGGTAAATTATTTATAGCCGAGATTTACTCTAGGAGTATTAATATAGTTTATTATTAAAATCAGCCTTTAGCCTTATCGAAGGAGTTATTATTATAAATTCTTTAATTAATTAAGGCCGTGTTACGATATATAGGAGGTATAATTTAATTTAACTTTACCGTTTAGTATACTACTACGTCGTATATATATAGACTTAGATATTATTCGGTAATATAGAGTATACTAACTAGTCGAGATATGGAATAAGTTTATTTTAATATATAGGAAAGAGGGTAGAACTATATACGCGATAATAGTAAATAAATACGCGTCGGATTAGCTCTAGCCTAGATCTAGGCTAGGTTTAGGCTAGATCTAGGCTAGGTCTAGGCTGGGTTATATAATACTATAAATTATAAGAGCGTAAAGGCGTTATAAATATAATTAGAAGCGGCGGCCGTCTATTAAAATAAGTTTAATAAAGGGTAGACCGAGATAAATCCTATAAAAGATAGGTTATAATATCTCTACTTATGAACTAAACACTTTTATTTCTATTAGCGAAATATATACCGAAGGAGCGCCAGATAATAAGGGTTAATTTAGGAGTCTACTCCTTTTCTTACTTAATTCTATAAGAGTAGTATCTCGAGAACTTTTATTTAATAAATCTCCTACCTAGTTTAGACCCTCTAATTCTCTTCCTATTAATTACTATCGATCGAGTTCATACCCTAATTATAATCTATCTTTATACTATACCCGTTGCTCTCGTTATTATTATTGGCCGCTATATAATTATAGTACTACTATTAAGTAAAAGCCCGGGGTATACGTATTATTAGGCGGTATAATAAGTATATTATCGCGGACGGTAATTTTTTATAGATATATAGCTACTATATCTACTCTATAAATTAATCTACTACCCTAGTATCTTTCGTTATAAAGTTAAGATTATAAATAGTATTATATTAGTCCTAGTCGATAAAATTATTTATATAATAGTATCCTTCCTATTTAATAGGTACTATATACATACTCCGGATAATATCTTATATTTCGAAGAGGCGATAATTATATAGTTCTCGGGGTCTTTTCGTTCTACTGGCTAGGATATACTCTACTTCGAATATCCTATACGTATCGTCGACTCTCCCGTTATTCTTTAATCGATATAGAGTAATTAACGCGCTAATATATACCCTATATTTACCCTTATCGTTTAGTCGCTCGTAGTTATAAATATTAATAATTAATTTAAGCCGGCCGATTATTATATAAAGGGCCTTTTACTCGGTCTCGCCTTAACCTTATAGGCGAGTCGCTTCGTTATTAATCTAGACGTAATTATTATAAGGCTTACCGGTAGAACGAAAGTTAGGGGTATAGTAGATTAATCTCTTTATAAACCGCCCTAAATTCCGGCTCTCCTTATTATTACGAACTTAATATATTAATAATCGATATACAGAAATATATATATCTCCCGCTTAACTAGGATCCGTCTCCTATCTCCGTTAATCTTTAATAGAGCCCGGATTTTTATCCTATTTCTTACGGCTCTCCCGTACGAATACCGTTATAGTATCGATAAGATCTTTAGTATTAAAGTAAGAAACCCTCGCTACCGTAGTTATTAGGCGATAATAATTAGTATCTAATACCTATATACCGTAGTATAACGGCGTGTCCTTATTAGGAATAAGTATATACTTATTTAAATCTAATTTCTCTCGATACGGCCGGGTATTCTATTATTCCATTTTACTATTAGGAATAATAGTAGGTTTAATAGAAAGTATTACTATAACTTCCTATATAGCCCTTATATTATAGTATATGATATTATACCGTAGTAATTACGTCTTGAATTTATTAGTTTTATTTATCCGTAAAAAGGGTTCTTTAAGGAGAAACCTATAAACCGCCTCTCTATAGTAAATATCGAAGTTCTAGGTACTCCTATATCTTCGAATATATTTAGCGTAATACGTTATCGCGTATAATTTTAGTATATTAAAATACCGATCGGTAGGGTCTTCTAAATCTAGGTCCGAATTATTACTCGGCCGGTATTTACGGAAGACTACCTTTAACTTATAAATACAATAGAGCGCGTACTATATATATTATAAAATATCGCCGTTATAAGACGTATATTAAGTAAATATAATAAAGTTAAATATAGCCCGTATATAATATAGGGTAGCCGGTACGCGCTTAATAAGTAAAGAGGTAACGACGGTTATTAATTATCGTAATATCGCTTTCTATTCGTTACCACTCTACTACTTTACCTTACTAAAGTTTTTAAATAATTTTAACCTTACGAAACTTAGTACCTAACGAAAACGGTAATTTAATTTAATCTCTATTATTAATTACTCTAAAGATTTCTTCGGCCTAGCTACCTCTTTCTTTATCCGTTTAGTAATTATAGGAACCACGTAGTCTTTAATTAAATCCCGAATCTAGTTAATTAATCTTATAATAATTCCTTTTAAAAGTTAGTATAATATATCGATAGTAAGGATAGTATAGATATTAACTAGATAATAACGCTAGGCGAAATTTTTAACGTCGTAGATAGTTATTAGATCTTTAGCGAGGTCGGGATCTCTCCTCTATATCTTTATCCTTCGATATATATATTCGTAGGTCCGCGGCTCCTACGTCCTAGTTAGCTCCCCTCGTTTATTAGGCGGGACTAAGTATATTAAATACTAGCGATTTTATTTTACCCTTATTATTAAGATTTACTCTAGGTAGTCGGCCATAAATGATATAATTATTAGATAGTATCTTCGGGGTTAATTATCCGCGTATATAATATCGATCCCTTATATTACTAGGTCTTTAATTACTTTAATTACTTTAGTATATTATTTAAATAAATAATAACGGTTATATATACGCTAGAGTATACGCCCTAGCGCGAGATAGTAGATATCTAATTATATATAGTCACCGAATTTCTTTCCGTTCTTAATACGAGGGATTAAACCTAGGAGAATTAGGCTAGGTCGCTTCTAGGCCTTATATATCGTATAATTAAGGTTCCCGATAGTTATATATACTAGCTAGAGGGAAAGGTCGCTATAATATTAAATTATTATTATCTCGTCGGACGATAGTATAAAAGGGATAATAATACCTCTAATAGAGATCTACAGCTATGTTTCCTACTACTAGGTATTAGTATATATTTTATTAACTACCCTATTATTACTATCGTTCATAATCTTTATAGGTATATATACTAGATTATTTTTAAATAGTTTATAGCCGAGGAAAAAGCGGATAACCTTAAAAATATTACGGTAATATAATTTGAAATATAAATCATTAAAATAGTTAATCTCGCTAGGTACGCGGAGATCATCGATTATCTAGCCATTATTATATATACTCTACTAAATATTATATTCTGCTAGTTACCGATATTATTCTATATTACGGAAAATCACCTCCTCCTTCTAATTTACTTTAATTTCTATAGATTTAAGGTATACGTTAATACTCGTTTTAGTTATATAGTATTCGGAAAATAAATAAATAATAATCTAACTAACTTTATTACCGAACGGGTAGTATATATCTTTTATTATTATTAATTATAAAGTATTTCGTCGACGTTTTTAGTATTACGCGCGATCTAGTTTTATATACGTTATTATAATAGAGCCGGCGTCTCGCCCTATAAGGTCGGTAAAAGATTCTGTATAGAGGGAATTAGATATAGATAGAAGGCTTCTAAAGGAGATAGACGGTATAATCGCGGAGGAAAGTACTATAACCGGTTCTAATACGTCTATCGAAGTAGACGAGGGCCTAGATAGATTATTAATATACTCGTATAAACTCCTAGGTAGTAATATCCTTATTATTATCTTTATTAGTCCCTAAATATTTAAAAGGCGGTTTATTTATATTATAATAAATAGTATAGAATTCTACTAGTTAATCCGTATTTAACCTACTACCGCTAGGCGCGGGTAGCTCCTAGAATTAAGAGATTTCGTATTAAACGAATATAAAGCCCGTTTAATCCTTAATAGGGTTAAAGATATTTACTAGTTTCCTATATTTAGATTAAGGCCCTTTATATATATTTAGGTATCGTAATAGGCCCGAGTAATTCTTCGCTTAAAAGAAGCCATATTAGCCGTATTATAATCGTTTTATTACGTGCTTCGCGTTATCCGGTATTAGAAGTAGAAAGTTTAAGAAAAGAATATTTATTAAGAACGCGGTTTTATATATCTATAGATAAAGTTATTATTTTAAACTCGGACGCGCTTAGGTTAAGTTATTAAAGTTTACCTAGATCTAGGCCAGATCTAGGCTAGATTTAGGCTAGATCTTAGTAAACCCTAACCCTAGACTACCTAAATAAGAAATTAATATTGAAATTTATATTTTATAAATATTAACGTCCCTTACCCCGTAGGTCTATAGTACTAACTCTTATTTAACTAAGATAATTACGCTAGCGATAGTATTCGGGCTATAGACTCGATATATACTATAATAAAACCGTTTAATTTAAATAAACGATACCGAAAGATTTTACTATAATAGATTCATATATAATTTTAATAGTTCTAATATAAATAACATTCGTTCTACGGGTAGAAAGGGCTAGGGAAATATATATAACCGACGCTAAAAATAGTAATTAAATAGATTATTAATTTTAGCGTAAAATTATAAACGGTATAGGATATTAATATTCGAAATATTTATTTTGAAATGATTTTCACGGAATTTAAATTATTAAAAACGATATTCGTAGATTTAATAATACGAAGGTATATATATCTCTTGAAACTCGACTGGATTAAAGGCCTTATTATATAGGTATTATATTATCTAATATTAATCTCTTCTAGTACTCTTTTACTTCTCTTTTATTAAATAATATATAAATATTATTTCTTAAAGTAGAGCCTTAAGTAGGCCGGGTAAACCTCGGATAATTTAATATTCGCGTGGCCTTATACTAGGAGACGAAATCTCGGGTACTATACCCGTAAAAACTAGCGCCCGAGCTCTTAGCTCGTACGTCTTAGCTAGATCTAGGCCTAGATCTAGGTATATTTACTATCTAATCTATTATACTTTACTAGAATTAGCTATTATAGTTATTATATACACTATTACACCCTTCTAGCTATATAATCATTATTAAATCCATCTACTTATTACCGTTATAGTATTATAATAACTCTTTCTATCGTTTAACTATAACGGAAAGCTATCTAAAGATAACTAAACTATTACGTATATAAAAGGCGCATATACACCGACTTACTATTATATTATTAATACTATATTTTAGTAAGCTAAAGAGCTCGTAGAGTAGTATTACCTTATAAATAATATATTTAAGAATTAGCCGAACCCTAAAATCGCGCTTAAAGATAAGAGAGTCCGGTAGAGTTAATATTTAATAACTAAATTTAACGACTAAATCTAAATCTAAGGCTATATAAATTTCGGCGAAAGAATATATATCGGTATTATTACTTACTAAGGAAGCTTTAATAAACCGTTAAAGATTAAACGTAAACCTAATAATATACCGCCTCCGGATTTCTAAAATTAAACGGTAGTAGTAGCTAGTTCGAGTAATCTTCGTATTAAATAAGAACCGAGAACTACTCTTAATCCTCTTCTACTTCGCTCGCTTAGAGGCTTCGAGATCGACTATATATTAAACTAATATACGCTAGGGAAATTCGTATATAAGACCCGGTTTTTTAAAATCTCCTTATATCTACTACCTAAAGAATTTAATATAGTTTATTTACGATTCTTACTACTCTAGGATTATCTAATATCTCGCGACCTAGTAGTAAACCCGAGCTTCGATTACCTTATATATTATACTATAGAGGGGTATTATACTAGTATCTTAAAAAATAATAATCTATAGAGTACTATTTAGTATTTCCTAGATAAAGGTATAAACTCGATGAAAATCGAGGTTATTATAAATAATAACTTTAGTTAATTATATCCCTTATCCTCTAATATTTAATTTAATTTAAAAGATAAATTTATCTTTATTAAAACTTTAAATCTATTTTTTTCCTCCTCCGTTCTAGCCTCTTCTAGGTATTTAATATATTATAAATAGAAACCTACTATCGCGCCGGAGGGAGCCCGAAAAAGACGAGTTATTATAAAAATTAATACCGAAAGTATATTCGTATCTACTTATTAATTCCCGTTTTCTTTATTTCGAGACTAACCTCTCTTCTTTATAGTTTCGAAATATACCCGTTCTCCTAGTACCTTTAACGAGGATTTAATTCTTCTATTAGTAACGAAAAAATAAAAGCGCCTAACGAAGCTTTTAGGCCCTAGTAATAATAAAGATTATTTATTATTACTACCGCCGAAATTAACTCTAAAGAAATCGTTAGCCGAAAAACCTCGTTAAAACCTTAAGTCTTTAGAGGAGTCCTCCGAGTAATTAAATTAAAAAGATGAATTCTTAATTAAAGAATCCTCGGAATTAATTATTAGTAATAATAAAGATGATAACGCGGATAAAGAAGAGAAGGTAGAGTTAATTATAATATAATAATTAATCGATATCTTCTCTAGTAGTATTATATTTATTAACTATCTTCCTCCTAGTTTTAAAAAAATTAATAATAACTATCTATACGAATATATTTACGATAAGATATAGGAACGCGTTATTATATTCGCGAAAATCGCCTACCCTAATAATTCTCGCGGTAATAGTAAGATAGCGATTCCTAGAATATTAAAGTTAATCTATTATTGGTAGTAACTCTATATATTTATAGTTATACTATTCTATAAAGGCGACTTCGGATAATTTAGTATTACTATCGGAGACGAAATAAGTTTAAGTAAAGTAAAGTCTCTTAATATATCTTTTAAGTTTCGCGATTAACTTTATTTACCTATAGACCTTTAAAGTTATAGGTTCCGCGGTATTCTATTTTTAATTATATTAAAAATAAATAGAGATTTAACGAGAGTAGAAGGAGTAGCTAGTAAAGCCTTAATATTACCGCGAAAACACTCCTACGGGCTCTAAATATCCTATGAATCGATAGTTCTACGAGTGTCTATATTAACTAGACTCGGAAGCTTTTTATATTAGGCTAGTTAATAAATCTATATTATTCTTTATCCCGCCGGCTAATCTAGTATCTAAAGTACTAAAATATTATCGGTAATCGACTTCGAGGCCTTAATGGTACAGTTTATAATTATTTATTATAGCGCCGACTTTAGCTACTAAATAAATATATAAACGAAGAACGAATTATAGACGGTATATAACCCGAACGACTCCGACGTAAAATTATTAAAAGGTACTAAATTTATTAACGCCGCGTAATATAGTCTCCCGAGCGAAGTAAATACTTTTATATTCATATTTACTTTATAGTAGTTATAGTTAACCACTAATAAAGTCTTTAATAAAGTATATAAATACTCCTTTATAAAGAATAGAAAAAAAGTGATTAAAGAGGAAATTATCTACCGTTTCTAGTGCGGGTTCGCGATTATAGATAAATATAATAGGGTAAAGAATCTAGGTAAAGGTCTATAGAATTCTCTTTAAATAATAAGGAAGACTCGCCCTAAATATTACTTCTAACTTATAATTATATCCGGAACGATTATTAACTCCGATCTACTAGATATTATAGCCTTAATGGATATTATATATAATACTTCCTAGAATAATCTTAAATATAAATATTACCCCTTTAGACTAGCCGGCCTAAAGATTCTTACTAATACTATTACTAAACACTAAGGTTTAAATAATCGACTATAAGAATTCGATAATATAATAGATATATTCGGGAACTTATTTCTTAAATTCTTAATATAGCGGTACGAGAAGAGTAATTAGAAAGGTTACGATCTTATCGAGTTTAAAAAGCTCTACCGAAGTATCCTTAAGACCAGTTTTCCTTATAATTATAAAGAATATTATATAACCCTCGTCGCCCGTTAGAAGGCCTTAATAATAAAGAAGCTCGTAGAACGGTAAACTTATTAAAACGATAATTAATATAATACTACGTTTATACGGAATCGTCCCGACCGCCCGACTAACGTTAACACTAACTAGGTATTTATAATAGTACGGCTCCTCCGCTTATATAGTTATTTACCCTATCTCTCCGTCTCCTTAACTACGTATAATTAAAAGTGGACTAATAAAGAGATCGAGAACCGGTATATAAATAGGGATAATGGTCGGATACTAGAAAACTATATCCTAGGTAGGGACTATATAATACTTAAGAAGATATCCTTTAAATTTAAAGCTATCGCCTCCTTTTTTAAGAAATATAAAGGGGTAAATATATTAATTATATCCTTATTCACCGAGATAGTTTTAGTAATAAAACGGGTAAGTTCTTCTCTTCTTTAAAATCTCCGATATAGAAGAGCCTAAACTCGCTTTTTCTAATTTATTAAACTTAACTTTCTCTTTTCTAACTAACCTTTTTATACTAATATTCTTTTACTATAGTACGTCCGAGAGGAGATTAAATTTAAAATACGAATATTCTTTAGGACCGATAAGAAGAGGGACGCGGCTAAATATATATTTATACGTAAGATTAATAATAATAGTATATTACTAGAGAAGGATAAGCCTAATATTCTAATTAAATTTATATATTAGATAGGCGTGGGCTTAAATCTAATTTATACGATTATAGTTATTCTATATAAACCCCTCTACTCTATCGGGATATATAAATAAATACCGAAGAGAGTATATCGGATAAAGTAAAAGGAGGAAGTATTCTATTATATATTAAATATTAATACCGAAATCGAGAAGTATATAAACGTAAAGTGTAAATCGAAGATGGATTTTAGGGAGGACGCGTTTAAGACTATTAATATAGCGAATATAAAAAGTATAGGAGGCGCCGACGGAGGTAATAGTACTAGAAGGAGTAATAGTATTAAGAATATTAATAATACCGCGGCGTTTACTATTAATATAGAAAATACTATTTAAGATAATATTATATATATAGGGAGGAAAAGCGGTTAAAGTAAATAAATATAAAAATAAACCGCCGTTAATTAAGTTAAACCTTCCTATATTTCTAAACTATTAGATATTTAGGCTCGAGTAGGAGCTAGGAAGCCTATTACCCCTCTACGCGCTTTTTTATATAATAATACTTATTTTCTATATAATAATACTTACTATAGTACGTTATTATCGTTTACGATTCTAATCCTCTACTTTATTATATTTAGGAACGATAATAAAAAACCGAGTATTATATCTAGCCTAGATCTAGGCCTAGATCTAGCCTAGATATTCTTTAAATACTTTTTAGACTTAACCTAGATTTTACCTAATCTCTAAACTCGCTATTAAGGGCCTACGCTTTTAATATTTTAATTATATCTACCGCTATTTAACGCGGTATCTAATTATATATTCCTTAGCCTCCTCTCGGATTTACGATCGATATAGGACCCCGGAAGTTAAGGGTTACTAATAAAAATCTTTAGAATAATAACGGAAAAGGAATATTAGTTTACGAATATATTATTTAGTATACCTATAACTTTTATAAAGAAAAAAGAAATACCGTTCTCTTAATCGCTAAAGGATATATTACCCTCGACTTAAGAATATAGATATATAGATTATATTATTAATTAAAAGTAAACGGTACTAGAGATCCTTAATTCCGAGGACGATAAAGGGGAAGATAACGACGGGGCGAATAATACTTAAAGCGGTATTAATATAAGGCCTACCTTTCGAGCTCCTCTACTAAATAACTAATATATAATACTTTTAGTATTCGAATAAGGTAGTTACTAGTAGTAAAATACTATCTATACCTTAAAGCGGGTAGGTAATAACGGCGGCTTTATTATTAATAAAACTCTTAAACCCTTTAGGCTCTCTATACCTTAACTCTATTTATATTAAGACCGACGATACTTCTACTAAACCTCCCTATAAACCTATAATATACGCCTCTACTCTTAACCCTTTTACTTTCCCTCTACGGTTAATACCGAAAAAATCTATAATTAATATCTATATTATAGGTATCGGAGTAGATAACTAGAGATTATTACCGGTTAAAGCCGTCCGGCCCTCGTAAACTACGATTATAGGCGATATAAATAACGATTCCCTACTACCCGAGCGAGTATTACTATCGTTACCGCCGCCTTTACTTTTACCTTATTTATTATTATCCTCGCCTTTACCTATACCCCCTTTTTAATTATTACTATCCTCGCTACTTTAAGAGTTATCGCCAGCGTAGCCCCCGCCTAAACTTTAAATTATATCGCCGCTTTAAGTTACGGAAGCGTAGGAGAGGGCTTACCCTCTTAATTATTTTAAAATAAACGGAATATTTTACCGATAATTAACGACCGCGAGTTAATTATTATTATTATCGAGAAGGGTCTCTAAAGGCTGAGTATACGGATTTAATATAAATATAACGATATAGCTCTTATATCGACGGGTATAATTAAATAGCGCAGAAGCTTATCTAGTAATATAGACGGAAGAAAAGTATAAACCTAAAATATTATTATTATTTATATTTATACTCTCGACCGCGTTAAATTTAATTATTTAAGAAACCGCCAGTTCTTTATTTAACGTTACTAGCGTAATAGTATAAGGAAAATTATATACCTTAAAGTAGCGCGTAGTTCTATCGTTAATAATCTTTCGTTAATTAATCGGGATAGGCTAAATCGGAGTTAATACAGTTTCGATTCGGGCTATAAGACCGTTAAAGGAAATCGGATACTATTAGGCGTACTCTTTATAAATTATAACTATATATTTATAAAGGAATATAACGAGCCTAGTTATATTACTAGTAATACTTTTAGTATTTAATAACTTCGTATTAAATACTATATCACCTCGAACTTTCTTTAAGAACTTTATTATAGTAATATCGGAGGGGAGACCTAAAATACGGATAATAT
>JAABUK010004501.1_pt1 | contig 22561 bp, 16 predicted proteins | sample 5559141 | NCBI WGS metagenome assembly JAABUK01 (sample SAMN10711869, study PRJNA513367) | rock metagenome | isolation source: Antarctica rocks | place: Antarctica: Victoria Land, Pudding Butte nord | collected 2016-01-03
TTATAATATAAGTTAAGTACGAAGCTCCTATCTACTAGAAATATTACTACCTATATAGATATATAAGATTTATGCCAAGAGTAATACTTAGTATACTTAGTTACTAAGCTCCCTAAGTAGTAGTACTACTTAGTATACTTAGCTACTAAGCCCCCTAAGTAGTAATACTACTTAGTGTCTTAGCCTGCTAAGTAATACTATACTCGTCTATACGTACTAGGTAAGTATATTTTATTATACTCTGACGTACGTTACATAGGACTTAAGTATTATTAATAGCTAATTTACTAGATTTATTAATATAAAGACTATCTACCTTTATTATAATATACTATTCCTATTAAAGATAAAGCTTGATAAGTATTTATATATTAATTATAAACTACCTATTATAACTAATAAAGATAAGTTAATAAATCTAATAAATATTAATAAATTAATATTTTTAATTCTTATTATTATTAAATCTACTATATCTATTAAGGATATTAATAATAGGATAGCTTTTTGTAATTAAAATTATACTTAAATAGATATTAGATTAAATTTATTAAGTAAGGATATTATAATCTACCTTAATAGTAGTTATAATATAATATTAGCTAATAAAGCCTAGGTTTTACTAAAAATCTTAGATATTAAAATCTTAAAAATAGTAATCTTACTTAAGGTTTATAAGGTTAGTACCTCTTAATATTAGATTAATAAGTATATAATTATACCTTTATATATCCTAGGAAAGAATAAGGTAGATTAGAAGGTCCTAGTATATATTTATTATAAGATCTATCTTATTAATAATCTCTAGGTAAGAATATTTATTAGAAATAATATTATTAATCCTAAAACTATAATTATAAATATAGTTAATTATAAGGTAATAATTAATAGTTATAAGACTACTACTATTATATTAGTAATATAGCGTAGATAATTTATAAGGTAGAATATCTACGCTTAGATAATTATAATTATATTATTATACTTTAAGAAGATAGTAATTATTAGGCTTACTAAATTACTAATTAATTATAACTTTATTTTTAAACTTATTACTTAAGTAAATCTTACTCTATTTACCTACCTTATTAATTATAAAATAATAGGTATTCTTATTTATAATAAGTTAGATTTACTTATCTAGCTTCTAAGAAAGCTAAAATTAAGTAATATTATTAAAATTAATTATAAGAATTATTTTTAGATTAATATAAAATTTAAGTTTATAATAATATTACTTAAAAGCCTTATAATATCACCTTCTTTTAATATCCCTAATATATTATTATTAGTTAGTCTAGACCTTTTTAGCCTTAAGATATATTTACTTAATAGCGTTATAATTTATAATAATATATATACTATTAATATTTTAGTAGATTTAATAACTAAGTTTCTAGGCTTATAAGTAGATTAAGGTTTTATAAAGGTTCTTAAAGATAAGTAGATAATAATTCTATTATAAAATAATTAATAGTTAAGGATATTAAGAAAGATAAAGGTCTACCCCCTTAATATTAGAGATTATAAGGTAATAAATAAGATATTTAATAAACTCTATTAATAAGGTTAATTAAAATAGATTAAGAGCCTAATTCTATTTTCTTTTCTAGTTTTTATTATTTAGAAAATAGCTAGTATTAATCGTAAGGATAAAGCTATTATTAATATATAAGGATTGAATAACTTAATCCTACCTAATATATATACTCTACTATTATAATCTAAAATAATTAATAAATTAATAGGATATACTAATATCCTAATTTTAGATACTTATCTTTTTTCTATTAATAGTATATATATCTAGATTTCTAATATATACTTACTATTATAATATATTATAGCTAAGAAACCTTTAAAGTTCTAATTATAAGTTATATAAATTTTATAACTTATATTTAGTAGTAAATAAATTTAATACTCTAACTTCTTAAGTATATAAGTACTTATATTAATAATATTATTACTAGTATTAAATTATTTAATAAATATATTAAGTACTTTTAGAAGTTATTTTAGCTATTTATTAAATATAATATCTTAATCTTATTAGGTAAAGCGTTTTTAGGATATCTTAATATTAACCTCCTAAGATAAAAGATTAATTCTTTTAACTTAATCTCTTTAATAAATAAGTTAATAATAATTAGCTAGCTTTAATACCTAATTATATTAAGAGACCTAGAATATTACCTTAGTTTAATAGGATTCTTATAATAATTTACTTACTTTTTTACCTAGTTAGTAGAATTACTTTAAGAGCTACAGATAGAGCTTTTATAATGTATCCTAGTAAGTAGTAGTTAAAAGAAGGTATATACCTCTAAGAGATTACTATTAATACTATTAGAGCCTACCTAGGCTATTTCTTTTAAACTTATCTAAGAAGTACTATTAAGCCCTTTAATATTAGTTTATTTCTTAAATAGTAGGACTTTATAAATTATTTTTAATACTTTAAAGGAGTTTAGATTTAATATTATAGATTTATAAGGTAAATAGCCCGCTTAAATAAACATAGAACTAATTATATTCTTATCTAGATTATTGATATTTATTAAAAAGAATTATTAGCCTATTAAACTTAAAATTACTAATTTTAGATAGATTTTAAAGAAGGTTTAGTATCTAATAGAGTCTTCTTAGTATCCTATTAAGGTATAAATTAATTATCTAGTAATTTTAAACTTATCAAAATAAAATTTAATAGTCTTAATAATATTAATTATATATATAAATATTTACCTTATTTATACCTTATAATATCTCCGCTAGTTCCGCCTTAATATCTATTATAAGCCTAATAAGGATTATATTATTCTAGATATATTATTATAGCTTACTAGCTTAAATTATAACGCCTTATTACCTTTAGACTATTTAGAGCTTAATACCTTATATATAGGAATACTATTAGGCTTATTATTAGACTTAAGGCCTACTAACTTCTTTAACGAAATACTATTTACGGCCGCCTTAATAGAAATAAAGGTTAAATTCTATAATAAAGTCCTATAAGCGTATTAAAGTAAAAATTTCTAGATTAAAATAAGTAAGTAAATTAATAATAATAATACCTTAGGCAAGGACGTAGTAATTCTTAGTTTTATTTAGGAGAGATATTTACCTATTATAAGTATTAATCTATATTTTATCCTACGCCCTAGGCCGGTTAATAATACTTATAAGTTAAATCTAATAAGTAAGGAAGTTCTACCTTCTTTAATATCTCTTAATAAACTTATTTTCTATATTAATAGGATATTTAGGATATAATAGCTTTATATCCTATTATACCTTATTAAAGATATTTTAGCTCTTATATATAATATTAATAGCTACCTAGGTTTTTAAAGGACTTATAAGATTATTATTACCTTATAATATATATAACCTTACGCGTTAACTATAAGAATATATTTAGTATTATCTTAAATACCTTATCCTCTAGACTTATTATTATACACCTTATAAAAGTTTATAACTAATATTAATACTATTAATTCTATTTTATATATTAACTCTTAACTTTATTCTTACGTTATTATTATTAGTAAAGTTATTAGATACTATAATATTAATAATTTATAAGTTTATAAAGTATATAATACTTATACTAAGTAAGTTTATATATTTAATAGTAAAGTAGATAAGATAGCTATTAAACTACCTTAATATTAGTAACTAAGGTATTCCTAAAGTTATTATAATAAATTATAATCCTAAATTCTTATTAGAGTTATAAGCTATTCTTTTTAAGGTTCTTAATATTAGCCTTTTATATTCTATAGCGTATTATCCCTAGATAGATAGTATAAGTAAATATATAAATTAAATTATTAAGATTATCTTATAATTTTATATATATTCTCTTAATAAGCTATTAATATAGCTAGAGATTTTATTAAAAATATAAATAATATTAAATAACTTTATAACCTCTAGTAATATATTAAATAAGATTATCTACAGTTTTATACTAAATAAGCTATTAGACTTAATTAGGTAAAATCTACCTTAAGTTAACTACTTTATAATATAATTAATTATAAAAGATACTATTAATTTTACCTAGATATCTAATAAGTTCTATTATAATTATTAATATTAACTAATATTCCTAAAAGTTAATAATTAGGTACTAATCTACCTTTATAAGGATTATAAAATCCTAGTAATACTAGGAATTATTAAAAAGCTTATAATATAATATATAAGTCCTTTCTAAGTACTAGATTAGATTAGGCGCCTAACCTACCTACTTTAAACCTCTAATAAATAGCGGGTTTACCCCGTCTTTTTTATTATATAATTAGAACTAGCCTTACTACCTTCCTAGGATCTATTTAATTACCTAAGACTAGAGATAAAATATCCTCCTACTATATCTATAAATAAGTAAGCCTATAAAGTTAAGTAGCTCCTAAACTACTATATTATTAAATAAGGATATAATTCTATAATAGAATACCTAGTAAGATAGAGGGAATATAGTCTAATATATAACTAGTAGTATAATATTAAGGATTTAGGTAAGATATAGGAATTAATTATAAATTATAAGGAAGACCTAGCTAGAATAAGAAGGAGTCTATTTAAGATATCTACTAGAGTATCTAGAATAAGAGTAGTAGTAATTCCTACTACCTTAATTTAAGTATTAGTAAGGTCGCTAGTATTTACTATTTCCAGGGATATTATTACGAATTATATACGCCTTATTAGTATTATATCTTATATAACTTAGCTTATTAAGATAGGAGGATATACTTTACTAGATAGTAAGGTAAGCTTTTATAATCCTATAATCGATATCATTGATAGCTATAACAACTAAGGTAATTATAGGATTTTCAGGGGATTATTAAGCGCTACTTAAGCTAAGAGATATAGCTTTACTATTAACCTTAAAAGCGCCTCGCTCTATTAATAAGTATTAATCTAGGACTTAAACTAGATAGAATCTAAATATTAGTTAGATATATATTTTTAATTATAATATATATTTAAGATTATTAAGAACTTTAAAACTTATATTATTATTATAATATAAGCCGCGGAGTCCTTAATAGTCTTAAATGTGCATCGCAATTAAAAATACGAATTTGACTGATGTTTAGACCCTATCACGCGGGTCGCACCAAAATTCTTGGCTTGAATGTACCGGCTTCTAGTTTTTGCGACCCGTATGTACAGGTGCCTAGGCGCCAAGCCTGGGTAGCCGAACTATAACCGGAGCTAGTCTCTGTAGCCCGTAAGGCCGGAGGCCTGCACGTGTTCTAGTCCGAACGTCAACTTCAGATGAGTGACGAGATCTTCTCTTAGACTGATTGAGAATGAGATCGACTTGATGAATACGTCTTGTCCTTCAGTGCTACGTCTGTTGATATGTCGACCACGAACCGAGAGGTCTAGACAAAGGGGGTTTTGACGAAAGAACTCAAGCATGCCAGTAGATAACAAAAGTATGCCCTTTGATCCAACCCCGTGGTAGCGAATGAGAATCCTGCAAACCAGGCTGTGATTGTCCCCCTTCGATTGCTTCTCAGGGCTTTTTCGTCTTCGCCACTTGCTTTTCTTGATCCAACAACCCATAGAATGATACCTTTCCATCTGGATACACCGCTCCATGCTTGAGCTGTGCGCCTCTGCTTGAACCTCCAGGGACCTTCCACTTATCAAAACTCTTTGTCCATGCCGGCAAACAGTACAGTTCTACAGGCTGGTCGCCATTCCACACTCGATCGAACTCTGCCTGAACATGTCGATACTGGGACATGTAGCTCTGATTGTGGCATTCAGCCAGGAGGTCTTGTGGGACGGGATGGCCTCTCAGTTGACAGAAATCAATGCAAGTGAGCTCAAGAGCGCGGCGAATGCTCGCTCTGTCCCGAAGATCTGACACTCTCCCGTGCGGTGTCTTATAGCGATAATCGGGATTGGGGAGAGCAAGAGCGGCCTGGGTTTCGGCCTGGAGTTTCGCATCGTACATTGGCTCGGTATCGTCGATCATCTCAAGGACGTACTGAGCAAGAATACCATAAGCTGCAGTGGGGTCGAGAGGCGCCTTGGCTTTATGTCTTGCAGTCTTTAGGATAACAGCATGCTTTGACGGCCGGCATTGTCGAGCAGTTCGTGGATAGTCGGCTGAGAAGATACGAGGATCCTCCGAGATCGAATGGGAGGGTTGCCGCTGCTCGTCGTTCCCGGACTTATGATATGTCGCAGGGGTCGTGATAACCTGCCTGCTGGAAGGCCGACCCGTCTTAGTGACCTTCGTTCCGAAGATTGCGCCTTTATCGGCCTCATGAGTGTTCATAGACGGCTCACAAGACTCTTCAATCTCGGGCTCTGATTCTGATGAGATATCCAGGACAGCACCCCTCTCGAGGTCGTTAATGAAATCAGCGCCTTCACCGGCCTTCCAACGCTTTGCGAGCGGCTCATATCCCCCTACGCAATCAGACTTTGAGTCTGATGAGTTATCATGACTGGACCTCTTCTTCTGCTCCATGGCTTTGGAAGTGTATCCTGGCATGCATCTTTGCCGACCGTGGTCGACATGTGAAGCTAATGCGATTGATGTCTGGTGGTACAGATTTCTTCACTTTCGTGCGACGTGATTTTTGGACTTCTCTCTGCGCCGAGATGACGCCGCTCGATTCGACAGTAGTGCTGTGTTTCTCTCGTTCTGTTCTGCTCTCCAAAGCATTCCTGTTTGTGCCGCCTATTTTGGTGCTGTCCTCCAATCACCGCCTTGGACTTCATCGCCCTCTAGCTTTTGTGGAGATCTCAAGCCAACCAATGCGTTGAGTTCAAAATCAGGCTCTTTGCGTTTCGCCTGCAGCAGGCTCAAACCCCGATCGTTCCTCCTCTTCGATCCACCTCTCGTACTCCATATCGGACATCCAGCCCTCGCGCGGGATCAACCGGCTCGCTGAGTCAATGTGTTAAAGTCAGGCAGCTCATCGTAAAGTAAGCCTCTAATTGTATGTGACAACGGCATCCGGGCTTTCAATCCAGCGTCAGACCTGTCAAAAGGCTTGATCGGGAGCCATGTACTCATTGTATCATACCTTGAAATGTCGCAAATCTGGCGTTGTATAGTCGGTGTCCTGACCCTTCACGTTGACAGTACGTCGCGCATTCCGCGCAGGTATGGATCGAGGCACCCCCGTTCTTGGTGCCTGAGGTAGACCATTGGCGTCTCAAACAGCCTAGGCCTTTGGTCAGTACAAGGTAAATAGGATCTCAGGATAGTCATCTCAGCTGTATCCATTGATGTCGTCCGTGTAACAAATGGGCAACTGACGTTTAGATGGGCTTCGCCATCCTAGTTTTCAGCCTAGGAGAACTCCGGATTCATCATGTTCATCTGCCACGAACGGTCAAGAGAGCGATTACTGTACTTCATGGCTCCATGGAGACCTCTTGTTTGAACTTTGTTTCACCATTGTCGAGGAGGACCGCTTCGTTCATGATGCCATCAAACACCATTTGTAACGCATGGAATGTTGAGCCAGAGCTTACTTCCCGAAGGATCATAGCAACCGAGCCCTCCGTGGTAACGTCATCTATGATCAAGCCCTTTCTTGCAGGCCGCTGTTTTACATTTGGACTTGGGTTCTTTAGATGTGTTGTTGTCACAAAGAAGTTTGTGGAGAGAGGACATAAGCGGGAAGAGTTTTCTTTGCAAGCCGCCTCCACAGAGCTATGGAGGTCTGAGAGTGTGAAATTCAGTTGACAATCTCTCAACATCTCTTTCCAGGGCTACGGAATTTCTTGGAGAATGATTATCATTGTTGAAAATGGCTATCGAAGATCGTGCAACGCCAGTAAAGCGTCTGGATACATGAACCGGCAACTCTTGCTGTTTTCCCCAAACTCAGCCACCTCCTTCTCTTGCTCTGCTCACACTTCCAAAGAGACTCAATGCCGCGGAACCAAAACATACTAACATGAATCTATCGTCTATTTGGAAACCCTCTTGCTTGTATTGCGTCCATCACGACCATCTATTCATCTATCCACCTGGACTTTCGATTGCAGAGGCTGGTCTGTATAGCATCGCCTCAGAAATCGTAGTCTTGCGTGACGTCCTCGAGTCTCATCCCTTCCTCGTCTAGGGCAGTTCGCCAAGCCAGATCATTGAATCCACCAAACCACTCTGGCAGACAATATATCGAGTCACCGTCGTAATTTCCGGCCTCCATCTGCTCGTTTTCGAAATGTGCGTCTAAACGCCGCTGTTGGGACGCATAATTCTCTCCTCCATAGCCACTCACAACGTTTTCTGGGACGCGGTGCCCAGTCTTCTGGTAGTAGTCCGCGCGCGAGAGCTCCAAAACACGATCGACTATCTTGATCTCCTCTGGTTTCACGGGAGATACATAGCGGTAATCCCCACTCTTAATGCCGGTGGCGACTTCGCTCTGGAACTCTTCGCAGGTGGGTTCGAACCCTACTTCGCTAGAGATGCCGGACGAGGATGGCGAAGAAATGCTTTCGGCACCGAGAATAGATGCTTCGATGAAGTCAGAACTCCGTCCGTGCTCGATAGGCTGAGGAGCATTGGCTGCAAAGGTGATCGTATGAGGATCCAAGCCATCTGAGAACGGATATGTATTGGCTGGTGTCGCAGACAAAGGTAGCTGAGGGAAGTTTGGGTATGATCCTACGTCGTTCAGATCGAATCCTTGCGTGATCTGTGCTGCGTTTGAGAACGTGGCGAATGGTGCGGGTGGTAGAATGTGTGCGAGGTTGGTATATGGTAAATCACCGCCAAAGCCAAGGAAAGGCGGCGCTTGAGAGTCGTCTGCAAAAGGCGATGCACCGGGAAGAGATAGCTGCTCATAATTGGCGTATGGTGTCGTCCTCTGAGCGTCTCGTCGTATGGCTTGCTTTAGCTTTCTACGATCAGCTGTGGCGGTGCCGACGGCCTCGAGAGAGCAACTAAATTGAGTCGCGGACCTCATGTTGTCAGCAAGCCTGGTGTTCTTGGGCTCCTTTCGAGCAGCACTCCGCTTAGCTGTCTTCGGCATCTTCCTGGGAGCCGCATCCACATACACTGCCTCGTCTGCTTCAACACTCTGCCTCTCTTCTCCTGAGATTGTGTTGGATTGCAACACTTGATCGTCGAGCTGGTCACTAGCGACGCTGTCGCTCTTGGAGTGCCGCCTTGGAAGGGGAGTTCCTGGTCTCACGTTGAGTATTACGCCTTTCTTATCGACGTCCCCATCGAAAGTGTTACCTCGTGCCAAGTCTTCCGAGCTCCACGGCTGTGGATCAACACCTGTGTCATACAGATACTCTAATCCATCCGTGTCTTCGAAGTTGGAGGTCGACTGAGGGACTTTCAGGGAATCTGCAATGGCCTCCCCAAATGCCAATGCGCTTTCAGCATCAGCGCGGGAAGATTGGAAGTGGGTCCGTGCTCGCCTTGTAGTCGGTTGTATGGTTGGCCGGTGAATGAAAGCTGGCTCGTACTCGCTACTGGATTCCTCCAGATCCTGCCACTGGCTCGTGCGTCGAAGCTTGCGTGGTCCCTCTTCGACATCTTCATCTGAGGATGATGTCTCGTACCTGGATCGCTTACGACCCTTGACCGCTTGCAAGTGCTTGGACACAGATCCTGAATCGTCTTGTTGTGTCTCTTTCTTTGCATCTGTGTGACTTCGGCTCAACCCTTTACGAGAGGTAGGCTCACCAGCAAGCCTAGTAGTTGGTCGAGCAGCGTCTCCATATCCGTCTTCCTCTACCTCTCCCTCGCCCATGTCAGCATCATCTTCCTGATCTGTCGAGTCTTCTTGAATCTCCGCTTGCTTCTTAGCTCGATTGGCCTTCGAAGCTTTGCCCGGACGATTGCCTGTCGCAGTCTCACACCGGGTCTGCTCGGGCTTCGAAAGATCTCTAAACAGGTTTGTCGAATTGTTGGTTTCGCAAAATTTGCGAACATTGGGGGGCATGAGCATCATCATTGCGGCGTTTCTAGCATCGCTGTCGCCCTTTTCGTTCCATGTGAGACATCCGGCGCGAAGACGGAACCGCGTAGCTCTCATGCTCACACTTCCTGCTCGTGGGGGCTTATCACGCCAAGTCTGACCCAGACTACCGGTCCAGAAGCCGCCGGGCATTCGAGCAATAATGTCGTATAACGCAATCCTCATATTGCGTCGCTTGTAAGTCTCGATATCATGACCTTCGATCTCCGTCGATAAGCACAGTGGCATCGCATTCCCAAAGTCCCGAATTCCATGGTCGAATGCATCTAGGACGATATCACCATGGTCCCGAACATATCCTGTTGGTTCCACTCCAATGTCGGAGTCGGTAGGCTTCAGTTGAAACAAAATCGGGTTACGATTGGCTCTCAGAGGGCCGTATCGTTGGTCTCGAGCCAGGAACGAGGTGTAATTGAGCGGGCCTTTGCCGTGCGCGTTTCCATGCTTCTTGGCGATGTCTGTTTATGTCAGCGTATGGACCTCCACAAAAACATAGGAACTTACTGTACGTTCGTGCATCTCCTTGAAGTACGCGTTGGCGGATATCATGTAGACGTACGGCATTCTCCTACATGGGTGTTAGTATTCCTTCTTTAAAGCTAAGCACGCGTAGATACCTACCCATTGGTCTGTCATAGGATTGAGGTACTCTAGCTGACCATTGATGTTCCGAGTCTCTCCTTGCTCCTTAGGCAAGCCCTCTTTGTTGAGGGAAGGATTTTTCGCGTGAGTAGAATCGGTTGCCATTTCGAACGCGTGTGAGGTTAACTGATGATTGGTGATTGATGGATGGAGATCGTCTTTTCCTGAAGACAAGTCAAGGTCAGGGGAGTATGGTGTACAAGAAGTTGAGGAGTGCGAGTCGAGGTTGCCAAAAATATACAGAGGATGGCGTTGAAGTAGAAAGTAAACGAAGGTAGTAGTGTTATTGATAACAAAGATCGAGGGTGCAGCAAACTGGTCAACACTGTCGAAGGTTAGATTATCGTGCAAAGTCGAAGATGCTCGAGATCAATCAGTCAGCTATCCTGAGATCGACAATGCCGACAACGGTGACGAAGATACAAAGCCATAGAGAGCGTGTTTGCAAGAGGTTGAGTGTGTTTTATTACAGACGGGTGTTGCAAAAAAGTGATGATCTTCACAAAGAGCTGTGTCATTATCAACAAAGATAACTGGGTGTTATGGCCGACTTTCTCAGATAGGTAAGATCCAACAAGCAGAAACTAATTGAGGTCATAAGAGACGTAGAGACCAGCAAGTCTATGGCGAAATACATGGGCAGAGACCAAGCCAGTGGAAGTAGCGCCAAGATCAAGGAAGACTTAGCAAATTGTCTGGTGAGATATCTTGCAATTTAACGCTAACACAAGGTGTCACGGTAGACTTACTGTAACAACCTATGAGACATATTATTTATATGTAGGTCAATGCCCCAGCCCAGGTATAAACTTCGCAGACGGTTGTCTTGAACAAGTAGGGAGCTCTTATATCGATGAAGACTACGTCTACTCAATATCTTTCCGAAACTCTGCTGATCATAGAAGTGAGCACGGTCGAGTTAAACTCAATGCGATTCATGCTCCAGAAATCCGTGACGCCCCAGTCATGCGTACGGGAAAGGGTACCACTCCTGGGCTCTAGGCGATGATTTGGTAAATCATCAGCGTCCTCTCTGGTCATTCTTTACATTCTCTACGATTTCCTCTTCCTCTCGTCACCCTTTCAAGCTTTCCTGTTCCAACGTACTGCACGCTTTCTCAGCTTCCCGCCTCAAGTCTTACAAACTCCTCTCTTCCGAACCCAATATCATCGGGCACCCCATCCAATTCCTCTTTGGCACCCCAGACAATGAAAGCTTAACCGCTTCTTCGGCGGGGAGTAGAGCTTCGATTACATACCAGCCCCTCTCCACATATCAGACAGCGGTTTGTGAAGACAGCGGTGCTTAAGCGTATAGCTCATATTGTTTGATTTATGTACAAGGTATTGGAAAAGATGTAAGTCGTACGAGAATCATCCGCCGAAGCAAGAAGTGGATAGATTTGGCTGCACAAGAGATAGCGACAAAGCAGGCCTGAACGACAAAGAGAATGGAAGAAGCCTTTGGCGCATGCCTTTGTGGTGAGTAGATTGAAATTGACTATAATCCTTGTATTAGCAAAGGCTTTGATGTTCAACGCACGTCTCTTCAGGCCAGCAGGAGCCCTGTCGAATATTTGACCAATTCCACTAATCTATCCGCATGCATGCTACCCCCAAAAACAGCTAAAGCACGCAACTCCTCAACCCCACCACCACCCACGCCTCTACGCTAACACATTAGAATAAAGCACCATCCCCTCCTCATCCGGAATCCTCCATTCCCTAAACCCTCCACACCAAGCCGGCAGACAATAAAGCTGTGGCACTGCACCTGTCCCAGCCCATACCTTCGAAAACAAATCTTGCAAACGCAGGCGCTGAGATTGATAGCTCTCATCTCCGAACTTAATGGCTAGGAGTGGTGGTGCATTCATGTTTGTCTTTTGGCGGAAGTCTTCACGGGTTAGGTTTAGTGCTTGCTGAATTGCCTGTCTGTCTTTTTCGGTTTGAGGGGAGATGGTGCGGTAATCTGTTTGCTCTGTCTCGTCGGTGGCTACCTCTGTTGGACCATCGAGATCGTCAATGGGTATGGGACTGGCAGCTCGCTGGCGTTTCGCTTGGGGTTCATCGGAATCGGATGCGCTGTTGGAACTTTTGAGGACTTCGTCTCGATCGCGCGTGTTGGTCTGTTCTTTCACTAGGATTGGATTGGCGAAAGAACCTCGTACGGGTAGATGAGCACGGCTGGGCTTGTGGCTGAAGAAGGGGTAGGAGTGTGAGGTTTCGTTTGATATGGGAGGTGTGACGTTTGAGCGTTTGTGTTTGGCCTTTGGGATCGGGCTTTGCTCTTCATCACTTGTTTCGTATCCTGAATTCCATGGGGGATAGCTGGCTTTGTAGACTGTTCGGGTTGGAGGATTATGGTCTTCGTTGTCTTCAGAGCCGGCAGATCCTGCGTTTTGGGCAGGCAACCCTGGGAGACTTTGTGGTGATTGGTCCTCATCGACCTCCTCGGCATCGTCTACGGTGGCATCACTATCTTCCCCGTACCCATCGTCTTCCTGCTCGTCAACTCTCATGTCGTTCTTGTTGGCATTCCTGCCTCGATTTGGAGCGGTGCCCACCAGGACCTTCCTCACTTCCTTCTGCTCCGCTTCGTTGAAGTCACGGTGTGATGCCGTAGAGTTGACGAGAGGGTCTTTGCACTCTGCGGGAATCAAGCTGAGGATCTTTGCATTCTTGGCATCACTTCCCGATCGAAGCTTCCATGAGAGAAGACCGGCGTGCATCCGAAAGCGTGTAGCACGCATACCCACTGTTCCGTATCTCGGAGGTCCCTCGTGCCATACGACATGCCCTTGCGCATTCTTCTCGTGGTAGCCGTTCGGCATACGGGCTGTTAGTGGTAGTCAGTACCAACCGTATGTGTCCGGAAATCTTTCACGTACCTATGAGATCATACAGTGTGATATGCTGATTCTGGCGAAAGTAGTTCGTGATATCATACCCGCCGAGATTAGTGCTCAAGCATTTGGGAAGGACCAGCGGGAAGTCACGAATGCCGTGGTTGAAGGCGTCCAGAACGATCAGTCCTCCGTCTTTCAGATAGCCGGTGGGCTTTTGGCCACGATTATCCGTGCTGGTGATTTGAAATAGCAGCGGATCCCGATTCTTGCGATCGGAGCCGTATGGCTGATCTTTGGCGAGAAAGGTCGTGACGTCTGTAGCGTCGTGTCCTTTCTCTTTCGCATGCGCTGTGTTGGTCAGTTCACCTCCTTCAGCCGGCTCGAGAGCGCACTCACTGTACAAGCTAGGAGGAGCTTCTTGGATCAGACGCGGCCTCAAGCTCTCCAGACGTACGGCTGGCTCTACGAGATGTAAGTGACGAACATCAGGCTTGTCAGGATATAGTGGTTTACTCCAAGTGATGTCCATTGGATCTTCGTACTCAAGCCTGCCAGCCTGCGTACGTGTGTGTCCAGGCTTTCTGGGTATGTTTGTTATTCTTGCACGAGGAGGATTTCGGGGGTGGACTTGTTGTTGAGCCATCGCGATTTCTCACTTGTCTGAAATTCAATAATGATGCTGTTGTCTTCTGCGAAGTTGTTTTGCGCGTATGAAAGAAGAGCATGATAGTAGTAGGCATGCTGGAGCATTTATAAGGATGAGTGTCGAAGGGACAATCTGTGTTGAATTGTGTTGACACACACACGATAGCGACTAGAACATTCTTTAGAACGTGTCAAACCTGAGCAAAAGCATGTGTTGTTTCCTCGCATGTCTAGCATTTAAAGCAAGCAACGCATAGCCAGTGTTAGCTAGCCCCAAGGAACAGACACAGGACATCCAGTGGCTCCATAGTGTTGAAAGACGGCGGCCCAATGACTCATGCGAGGCGGCTGATAAGCAGTAGGACGCACTTGTGTCTTCCGTACTTAGAATTGAAGCGCAGAGAATTTGCATAATCGTATGGTCGTTCAAGTATATGAAGTGTTACTAGTGCATACCCGGTGGAGACAATCATGACCGTACAGTCGCTCGAGTCCCGCTATACAGGGTCAGCCTGACCATTGCACCTCCCGGCAGAGCTGGACGAAATGCATTACGCGTGTGAGTGTGGTTTTGTCACTTCTCCTATGGGCTGTGCGTGGACCAAAGCATTGCTAAGCTAAAAGCTGTTTGAGGCTGCTGCTAGAAACAGTAGGTACAATGACTGGAAGTCTTGGTATGTGAGACCACATGGCACAAGCCGACCTTCATCGACGAGGTGGTTGAGGTCTTCAACGTCTACTATTATATAGTAACATGGCCTCACGAAAGCGGCCCGCAAAGCGGCCACGCAAGTCGGCCACCAAAGCGGCTTACCAAAGCGGCCACCAAAGCGGCCACCAAAGCGGCCACCTAAGCGGTCGCTTACTAATCCACCACCAAAGCGGCCAAGCAAGTCGGCCTACCAAAGCGGCCACCAAAGCGGCTCACCAGAGCGGCCACCAAAGCGGCCATAGAGTCGGCCACCACCAAAGCGGCTCACCAAAGCGGCCCACCAAAGCGGCCCACCAAAGCGGCCCCAGAGTCGGCCTACTAAAGCGGCCACCTAATTCTGTCGCCCATCAAGTCGCTGTCAGGAACCATCACGTTAGACTATCGCAGGCAGAAAAACCGTACTCGACACGACAGATTTCTCTAAAGGTGGGTCCTGATGACCTGAAGACGCGTTGCTGGCTTCAAAGGCCTGACAGTAGTCATGTTTATGGCCGTTTTTGGGAACATTGGCACTACGGAATTGCTTCGACCGACATTGGAGCGAGATACACTGGATGTCTTCCTCGGGGTCCTGTCTGATCCAGCGCTTGGGTCTGCCATTCTTGTTCTTCCTGGAGGCGCTGCGGATACAGTGGTCACTCAGCTGTGGCGGTCAAGTTCTGCCAATGTAAAGAGATCGAAGGTCAATTACTAGAAAGGTTCAATATCAGTAAGAATTGAATGGATGACTCTGGTACTGGATCGACGCTCGTTCTAGAAAGTTTTATCACAGTCAAGAGCGACAGGACAAGCTGTGTAGGTCACAGTGAACCCCAGGAGCGATTCTGAAAGCCGGATGAACCTGGTTGTTGAGTAGCTCGAAGAAAGTATATGCAAGAAAGACCGCTGTCCACAGGAACTACTGTTGTAAGTTGACGCGTTTCACGCTGCTCGGGATTGTAGTGATCGCTGGAAAGAGATGGAAAGACCACCATGCGCCGTTGTCTGATATCATCCGCAATTTTGTAGGGGAAGAAGGGATGATAGATTCAGAGGAAAGCGAGCTCATTTCGTATCTCCGGACAAAGAGGGACCCGTTGGTCCGTATACCATGTCAATAGCCGTCCATATGTGCTAAGTAAAGTGCGTTTGTTGCTCAACAGCATCCTAACGTAGATGCCTTTTCAGTTGTTTCCAATACGAGAGTCGTGGAGATCATGACCGATATCGCTTGGGAAGTCTGAAGTCGTCCACTGGAAATGGATTCCCCGTTGGCCAGGGACGTCGTTGTCCTGGCTCGTTTGGTGGCTGAAGACGGGCGATAGGAGAGAAAACGCTGGTGTGATTAGCAGGAGACGGATGACCTTAAATTGGATTCATATCTGAAACATATGTTTCGGCGAAGCACATGGGCCTGCTGGTAGGTTCGGAATTGGAGAAAAGGCATTGTAGGTCGGAGGCTATTCACTTGCCTCTGCGACTGCCATGTCATAGGCTGGAACATTCGAGTGAGACGTGTACTGATCAGTAGGATATGACGCATAGGTTTGAGAATAGCTGTTCTCTAGGTGCCCAAAACCTCCAACTCGGCTTGGCTTGCTTATATTAGCGTTGACATGGGCGACTAGTGATGGGTAAAGTTTCCCATCGAAAGCTAGAGTAGCAGGTGACGGCTTTGGCTCGATCACGTTGGAATGTCCCGCAATCCTTGGTGTTGGCATTTCGTCAACGTCAAGTGCGAGGGCAGACCACAGGCATGGATGGTTCAAGCTGGCTCCATGTTCTTGAAAGGCTGGCTGCAGAGTATCTACTCCGATAGGGCATTGTAGAACATCTTTCGCTACTTGCTGACGCTGCTTAAACACAGTGTTTGTGGTCCTCGACTTTCGAGTTCTCCTTGTTGGAGCAACTTCCAGATCACTCGCGGCTGTGTCATACCTTGGTATCTTGGATGGTCGGGGCCCATCTTCCGGGTATGAGTCTGGCGAGGTCTCAATCCGACCCCGTTTGAAGCTTTTTGGTTCGTTGACCTGTTTACCCACTAAGAGACAGCTAAGATTTTCGTTCGCGTAATCACCACCCGTCACTGCTGGTACGAAGAATGATTCCACTTGCGCGGACTGGTGCCCCTCTTGATCGTCAATCTGGTTCGTTTGTTCTTCCCTCGCCCTCGCTTCCTTTTCTCTCTTCGCCTTTCGCCGCCGATTAGGATATCTTCCTACATTCATCGCACGAGATGCCTTCACCTCCTCAGGGTCAAGATCGCCCTTCAATTCCTCCAAAGTTTCAGCTCCCTGGGGTAAAAGACTCTTGATATAATTAGTGATGTTGTCACTCCCAAGTTTTCACTTCAGACTTGGCAATCCCGCCTTTCGACGGAACTTCGTAGCCTTTTCAGTCAAGCTGGCAATTCTCCGCGGCCCCTCGTGGGTTTTCCCCTTGCCATCGGTGTAATTGCTCATGCAGAGAGCTAGAAAGCATCTATCAGCAGGACCATCGGGGTTTCTGGTGCAGACTACTCACCCATGAGATCATATGGCTTGATCGCTAGATCCTTACGGAGGTGATGTTCGACCTCCCAACCCTTCATCTCTGTGCTTAGTGTCGCCGGTAGCTCGGGGAAATTCCGGATCGGGTGGCCATAGGGATCGAGTAGCACTCTCCCAAGGTGTGTCTTCACTCCTTTGGGCTTCTTCTTGTGCTGATCTGCTCTACGCTCGATTTGTTTCAGAGCAGGTGGACGATCATCGAAGTCGCCACCAAAGTCTCTGTCCGCGGGAAGATATGCCGTGACGTTATGGGTTTCTTTGCCAGCTCCGCGGTCGTGTGCTGGCTTTGTTAGATCACTGACTAAGAAGTAGTAAGCAATGGACTCACCATACGCGCCTTGAATCGCGGCATTTGCGATCAGTGTACCTCGGACGTCATTCAAACGGACGGCAGGCTCTGTGGATCATGAGTATGGTTACTTTCATATCGAATTGTTGATGGGGCTAGCACCCACTCCAATCGCCACTGATGGCTTCCTTATACTCGAGATTCCCGCTGGGAAGAGTCCTTGTTTCACCCAGCTTGGGCTTACCAGACTTAATTGGCGGACATGTTAGGTACAATGCGTTAGGCATCATGGATGAACCAATGACTCGATACAAGTCAAAGAGGCTTCTAGTCTACGCCGGGTATTAGTCTTAGTTATACAGGTACAAGATGGCGTTGCAAGATATACAACGCTTGCAGGTGATAGAGAGAAGGTATGAACTATTACTGGGTCAAGAAGGATAGGTTTCTGAGAACTTACTTGAAAGGTATCGCTGGTATCTGGTGCAGATAATCCCTTGGATGTACTCGCGCGGAGGATGATGATGTTCAATCTTTGATGAGCAGGATGTAAACAATGGTACCCATTGGAACTCGAAGCAAGGTTCTAGAGTCTGACGTAAGTGATAAAGCTGTCTAAAAGGGGAAAGGGAGAGTAAACAACAATTTACAAGGCCAAGGTGTCAAGTGTTGGTACAGTTCGCGTGGTGCCTCTGACCCTCCAATTCAATACCGCAAAGCTGTCTCCCAGATAGTAAGGGTGTTAAGTGACGGTATTCGCAGTGTTGTTTTCCAAAAAGGGTGATATTGCCAATCCACGCTTGGCTTTTCTTCGGCCAATTTCCATCAAAGCCTACTTCAGCATCACCCCATTCCCTCCGTGATCGCAAGTTTGTAAATATTAGAGCATGGTGAGTGAAGACCAAGCAGACAGTGTAATGTCGTCGTGAGAGCAACTTGGTCACGAATCTTAGTCCTCCAGATGGATCCTTCTCTTCTTCAGATTATGCGGCCGCTATCAAGTCAGGCAGGGACTTCTGAGAGGTGACGGCTATGCTGTGGTGGCTCCCTTCTTCATTGTCCGCGATGGCGCCATGGCCTGTCAGAATTTGCGGTATAGGTTGAAGTGGGCTGGTAAAGTGCTCTCCATCTTCCTCGATGATGCCGGTCTGGCTAAATCTGTTCGTATATCAAGCACCGCATCCACATCGTTTAGCCATGAGGCCCGGCCCTCAACGACAGGCCTTTGAGACGGTTCAATAGAGACATCTGACCAAGCAGTAAGGGAGCACTAAGAGAGCCATCAAGGGAGTCTGTTCTATCTTCTTGTATGTCTGATACACCAAGTCCAATTAAAGTCTGTTCAATTCTAAGCTTCATGTCCCATCATTTCGCTCACTTCTTTTCCATCCACATCTCTATGCTGATCTAATCTTCCTTCCAATTCTTTGGGCCAAAGGATGGAAAGCATAAGGATCTCGCAGGAATAGTCTCTTGAGTGGGAGATACTGTCAAGATTGAATCGTATCGGTACTCCGTGGGACGAAAAGTTGCCTACGTGGGTTCGGTGCTTTGAGATTGCGTTTATCATCAGGAACGTCTAATTGGCCTCTCATCTTCCAATCGTCCTGGTGAAATCCTTCGTTATAGTATGTGTATAACTGGGAAAACGTGCAAATTGGGTAGTTCGACTGCCCATAAGAAAACCCCAGAGAATAGTAAATTCGACTAGAGAAAGCCTTTTGGGGTTGAAATGCTTTGAGTTTTCGGATCTCTATAGCAGATACCGTCTATTAGCGTCGCTCTTAGATAAAGGGTATTTCGGATGTGTTTAAGAGCATTCACTAACCACTGAGAGCATCCACTAATCACTGACAGCATTCACTAACCACTGAGAGCATTCACCGACGCCTCCATGAATTTGCTTGAGTTGCTCGATTCCGTGCTGAAGTCTGGGTGACAGTAACTGTTGGGACTACTACCACTATAACAACCACGAGCACGATCACTCCGACCAGGATTTTGCGGGCCCTAGGAGAAAAGGATGTCCACCAGGTTGTACTGCCGTTGTTGTTGACCATACCTCCCGTCGCCCGATTGTCTTCTGGCCCGTTATGGACAAAGCCATTTTCAGTCGCGCTATTAGAATTATAGGAAGCCATAGTGGCGTCTTATCTCGATGTTGCACTGCGATTGAATAATGATTTGAAAGCTCTGAGATGGGTTGAATGATCAGGCCTTTGGTGGGAGACGGGGTCAGCTTAGGGCCGGGAATGAGAGTCTAATCAAAATTTGGAAAGGCTGAGCTTTGGTACTTGGGGAGGAGGAAGGCAGGAGTGATGTGAGAACCAGGCAAATAGTAAGATCGGAATTGGCTACCAACCCAGGGAATTCGACATTCTTAAGATTCTAGCTCTCGTCAGCTTGCTTAGCTTCTGAAAAATTCTTCAATCGTGGTGGCTGTCTCCTGTGGCTCTGTCGAGGATACCTCGAAGCAATGTACGCTCCCTCCAATCGCTTTCCACATATGCTGCGGGAACAATGTATCAACAGACCGTTCGACGCCCGAATTTCTACGTTCCTCGCCGCTTCCTACCCACCTATCGGGGCTGATGTGCAGGATGGAGGGGTAAGGACTTTTTTAATTGGCTGACGCTGGGCCTCAGGGTATGCGACCTGCACCACGGATTAAAGCAGGCTGAGGGCCGAGAACGCAAGAACGCTGCCACACAGGAGAGAACAAGGCTGACTGCTAGTTTTAAGTTTAGGCATCAATTGTGGTCGATGGCGGGGCGTTTTCATACCTTGATGTAGAGAGGGTCCCATCCTTCTGTCTTTTAAGGATGTCTGGTTTCGAAGTTATTGGTGTTGTTGCTAGCGCGTCCCAGATCATTAAATACACTGCTGAAATCATTGACTATATTCGGAGTGTCTTTGATTTTGTAACGGGAACGTCTTGTCAATTTGAGCAGCATCGAGAGCACCTTGAGGCACTAATCTCAACCGTGAAAACTATTCGCCAAACTCCCTTACTTCAGACAAGCCTCGTTCGAGATCATCTGGAAGTCCTCTTAAGACAATCGAAGACTCTAGGGCAAGTTCTAAGACGCTATACGGTGAATCTCCCGCGGAAGTCGTTTAGAAGAATTTGGACGGCACTGTTTGTGCACAAAGCAGAAGGGCAAATACTCAGAGGCCTTGCTTCTCTAGAGAGGGATAAAAGCAATTTATTACTTTGCCTCACAAGCTCTTACGGCATTGTTTTGCATGAGATAAAAGAGAGGATAGATTCTAACCTGATGGCATCCAAAGACGATATGAGCGCTAACAAGCAGCGGGGACCAGGTTCGTTGAAGATCCTTTACACTATGTTCACCCCAAACAAGCGCTAATCTGTCTTTAGAGGACTCTGGGCTTCAGTCAGGGAGACCGGCAAAACCCGAGCCAAGACAAGTTCTTTATGAAGGAAATGGGACCCTCAGACTTGAAGAACATGTTACCCTAAAGATGACTTCCCCAGATTCGACCTCACCTCAGAACGCAAAAGTATCAATCGAATCCAGCCACCCTTCAACTGTTGGAAATACTTTCCTTCAGAACAGCGCGCGAGATTCTGGCAGTGTAATCAACCGAACAGGTAATTTCGAAAACCAAGGCAAAAGACGTGACTTCTTCGGAGGGAACGGCGCAAGTGGCCAAGGTTCAACAGTTATGAATGGGCCATTGAATGCGGAGGAGTTCAAGACGGTCTTCGATCGGAGCCGGAAACCCTAGTCCTCGCCAGTAATCCCATTCTGGTCACACGTTTTGGAGGATGACTAGAAGGGATTTGCGATGGCGATAAAAGATATAGTACACTGGAGGCTGAACATTATCTCCAGCAAACATCGTTGTTAACAGCATTGGATTCAACACGCGACTTGGTATTAAATTGAGGTTACTATATAGACTTGGGGGTTAGCCTTGGACTTGTCTTGAAAATTGTGGAAGAGTTAAAAAGTGCGCTTAGAGTCGTGTTGGGCTTTCACCGCAATTGACGAACAACAGGCCTTCTGCGTTCTGTTAGCTTTGAGTTCTGATACATGTGAACCTCTCGCTAAATGGCCCTCTTGGAGACTTTGTACACCTGCCACGTCACGCTATTCCATGGTATGCTATCCACGTAGATTAGTTTCGATCATTCCAATATAGTAATCACCTGGCTAGGTAGAGCATAAGGATAATGTCGTGGTCGTCAAGGCAGCATCTTACCGTATGTGCTTGCTCTGCTCTGAGCTTCAATGTCCGATAGTGTAGACGATGATGTGGAATATAGAACTAAGTGCTCTTTTGCTGTTGATACTTGGTGGGCGACTTACTTGCTGATTTGGCGGGCGACGTATTTGGGTGGGCGACTTGGTGGGCGACAATTAGGTGGGCGACATCATTTGGTGGGCGACGGCTTGGTGGGCGGCGGCTTGGTGAGCGGCGGCTTGGTGGGCGACAGTTTGATGGGCGATAACTTGTGTGGGCGACGGCTTTGGGTGGGCGACAAATATGGTGGGCGACGGCTTAGTGGGCAGCGGCTTGGTAGGCGATAATTTGGTGGGCGACAAATTGGGTGGGCGATTGCTTTGGTGGGCGACAATTAGGTAGGCGACATCATTTGGTGGGCGACTTGGTGGGCGACGGCTTGGTGGGCGATAGTTTAGGTGAGCGACAATTACGTGGGCGACAGTTTCGTGGGCGACAGTTTGGTAGGCGATAATTTGGTAAGCGACAATCAGGTGGGCGACAATTGGGTGGGCGACCGACAACTTGGTGGGCGACAACTTAGGATAGTTTGGGTGGGTGACTGCTTGGTGGGCGACGGTTTGGTGGGCAACGGCTTGGTGGGCGACAACTTATAATTTGGTGGGCGACAGTTTAGTGGG
>JAABUK010004502.1_pt1 | contig 22558 bp, 18 predicted proteins | sample 5559141 | NCBI WGS metagenome assembly JAABUK01 (sample SAMN10711869, study PRJNA513367) | rock metagenome | isolation source: Antarctica rocks | place: Antarctica: Victoria Land, Pudding Butte nord | collected 2016-01-03
GGTTCTTTGGACACGCAACCGGAAGCATTACCCAATGCCTGAAGTCACGTTTTGGCAGTAATCCGCAATCACCCCTAATTCACCCGCTACAATTCTGGTGATGGCTTTTCGAACCGGTGCGATTACTGACGAATTTTCTCCTGACCTGGAAACCTCTCTCCGCAGCATGCAGGAGCTTGGCATGCAAGCCGCCGAACTCCGGATGGTGTTCGGGAAGAACATCATCGATCTCACGGACGAAGAAATCGCGCGCGCCGGAAAGCTGGTTTCGCAATATGGAATGAAGACAGTTGCGATTGCCTCGCCGTTATTGAAATGCACCCTGCCCGATGCTCCTGCCGTGGATGAGCGTTTCCAGCAGGATATGTTCGCGGCCAAGCATTCGTTTGAAGATCAGCCCCGGCTAACGGAGCGGGCGTTCGCCATCGCGGATATGCTTAGCGCAAAGATCATTCGCGTGTTTTCTTACTGGCGCGTGGTGGAGCCGGATCAAGTATTCGACCGCGTCATTGCCGCTTTAGAAGGACTCGGCGAAAAGGCCGGTCAGCGCGGGCTGATTATTGGCCTGGAGAATGAGCATGCCTGCAACATTGCTACTGCGGCTGAATCTGCCAAAGTACTGGCAGAGATCCAATCGCCCCATGTTCAGCTAGTTTGGGACCCGGCTAACGCCTACGTTTCGGGCGAGAATCCTTTCCCTGAAGGTTACGCAAAGCTGCCGGTAAACCGCATTGCGCATGTGCATGCAAAAGATTGCACCATAGAAGGCCATAAGCCGATCTGGGGACCGCTGGGTGAATGCGATGTGGATTGGCGCGGACAAATTGCCGCTCTGGCGCGTGATGGATACACAGGTTATATCAACCTGGAAACGCATTGGCCTGGCCCGGATGGCGATAAGCACCAGGCCAGCATGATTTGCGGGCGCAACTTAGTGGAAATGGCACGTTAGGGGACGAAGATTTTGGGAGTTGGTGCCGTGCGCCACCTCCGCCCCCGACTTGTTGCAATAGCTATAATTCGCGGGTGCAATCAGTGAAAATGGCACGTTAGGGGATGATCGGCAATTCAATCTTTAGGTTCTCTCGCCTCGTCTATGCTCCATCGATAATGGCGAACCGTTGCTAAAAGGAATGCGCCACCGGATGCCGCAAACACGGAATAATCCAGCGGGCCCTTGGCCCCTGTGTTGATCGTCATGGCAATCGCGAAGGATAGCAGAAGCCATCCACTCAACAGAGCTGCCCGGCGTGTCTGAAAACCAATCAAGAGCAGAGCGCCAAGCGCGATTTCAATAACGGTCACCGCCCAGCCGACTGCGGGAATTGTGGCATTCGGAAACCACGGATTGAGTTTGCCAACATAAAGCATGAAGTGGGTCATGTCGCCCCAAGCGACACCCAATTTCCCGTATGGTCCCCACAAGCCGAATCGGTCCGCAACTGCCGAAAGAAGGCTTGCTGCCAGCCCAAGCCGTAAGAAAAAAGTTTGCAGGCCATGATTTCGCATCCGCCCCCTCTCAGGCCGGCAACGTTACCGGACTTCCTTTCGGGGCTACGATAAAAGCCAGAAATCGAACAGGCGCATCGGGATTCGCGCTGGTTCCAGTGGTATGCAAGGCACCACGCGGCTCAAAAAAAGTGCTCCCTGTTTTCACAATCTCCGGCTTGGTTCCATTGATACTGAACTTCAATTCCCCCTCGAGAACATACCCCAAGACGAAGCCTGGGTGGCGATGAGCTGTAGAAGCCGTTCCCGCGCGCGCAGTTACTTCCACCAGTATGGCTTCCATGCCCTCTTGTGGACCGGACAACGCATGCCTGGCCACTTCTTTGGCGCCTGCGCGTGCTGTCGATTGGGCTGTTGCACGCTTGCCGAGAAGTAATGCCATTCCCACCTGGAAGAAGTTCCGCCGATTTCTTATCGTCATAAGAATTACTCTATGTGATTTACATGGGGATGAGATAGGCTCCGCCGAGAAGAACGAAATGCAGCTTCAGAGATTAAGATCAGAGCTAAGCTCCCACTTTCCATGAGGCCCTCCCGCGCGTGCAATATTTCATTTGGACTGATTCTATTTCTGGCCGCGGGTTGTCAAGCACAAACCGTTACAACCCATGCTTTGCGGTCAGGCGACTTGCAAGCCGATGCGAAGCTCCTTCGTAGCGCTTATGAAACGCTCCATCCGGGCCTATATCGTTACAACAGCAAAAGGCAGATGGATGCCGCCTTTGCAGCGCTCGACAAGGAACTGGATCATGACCGAACGTTGCAGCAGGCGTTCGTAGCATTCTCGGAGTTCGCCGCAAAAGTCCGCTGTGGGCATACCCAGGCAAATCCCTTCAATCAATCGAAGGCTGTCGTAGAGGCCCTTTTCAAAAGTTCAACACGCCTGCCTTTCTACTTCGAGTGGATCGACCAGCGCATGATTATCACAATAGATTTCACACCCGGCCAAATGCTTCCTCCTGGCACCGAGGTAACCCGAATCAACAGCGTACCCACTAAAGCAGTTCTCGCAAAGCTGCTGTCGATTACAAGAGCCGATGGAGCAAACGATAGCAAACGAATCGCCCAATTGGCCGTGAAAGGCGACAGCGAGTACGAATCATTCGATCTTTACTACCCGTTGTTCTTCCCGCCGAAGAGTGCAAGTATTGCGCTGCAGGTCAGGAGGCCAAAGAGCAGACGGGCCGAACAAATCGCCGTGAAGGCTTTGACGTTTGAGCAGAGGATCGCACCGATCAAAAAACGGCAAACTCAAAGAAGTGCCAGCGGCGATGCGCTGTTCGATTGGAAGTACCTTCCCGATGGAAGCGCATATCTTCAGATGGCGACGTGGGCTCTCTACAACAGCAAATGGAATTGGAAGGGTTGGTTGAACGATCACCTAAACGAGGCGGCCCAGCAGAACTCCCCCGCGCTTATTCTAGATTTGCGGGGTAATGAAGGTGGGGAAGATGTTGGAAACGAGATCATCCGCCATCTGATCGATTCGCCGCTGACGCTCTCGCCCATGCGTCGCCTTGTTCGTTATCGTAAAGTCTCCGATAACTTGGCACCGTATCTCGATACGTGGGATAAGAGCTTCCGCGATTGGGGATCCTCGGCCGTAGAACTTTCCAAACCATGGCGCACGGCGCCGGCAGAGGTCTCCTATTTTCAGCTCACCCGCTACGACGATGACGCGGCCGGCGACGTGATAAGGCCAGAGGGCACGCGTTTTCGCGGCAAAGTCTTCGTGCTTATCGATGCGACCAACAGTTCCGCTACCTTCCAATTCGCGCAGAACATCCAGAGTCATCGTTTGGGAACTCTCATTGGGCAGCCCACCGGCGGCAGTCAGCGCGGCATCAATGGCGGAGCGTTCTTCTTTTTGCGGCTTCCTCATTCAGGAATTGAGATGGACCTTCCACTCATCGGCACATTTCCTTCTTCTGAGATGCCGGATGCCGGCGTAACACCGGATATCTTCGTCAAGCCAACGGTTTCGTACATCGCAGACAGGCACGACGCCGGGTTGGCAGCCGCTGTACATGCGATATCGAACTAGGACCATCAAGCAAGTATGATTCGCGAGTGCAAATTAGTGAGATGGCACTACGGTAATAAAGGTACTCAGAAAACTCCTGCGAAACACCGTACGTGCGCTTGCTGTTAGATGGATTGTTTTGTTTGCGCTCCTGGGGCCTTCGATTTAGCAGGCCACAGCGATGATGCAAATTTTCTCCCAACGCTAGATTGTCATCTCCTGGTTCCGGCAAACGGTAAGACACGTGCACACTTTGGCCTGGGATCTTGGTCGACATGATTCTTTGGGAGAGAAATATGAAAACGAGTTGCTCACGACTACTTTTATTCTGGTTGCTCGCTGTACCCTACTCACATCTGACAGGGGCCAGGTCACCGGGCGCTCCGCTCAGACCTGGTTTCAACACGTTTAGCAAGCAGCAAGATATCCAATTGGGCCAAGAAGCTGCGCAACAAGTCAAGCAGAAGTCTCAGGTGGTTCAAAACCAGTTTTTGCAGGATTATGTCAATCGCGTTGGACAACGACTCGCGAATGCGCCGGAGGCGCGGCAGAGTGAATTTCCTTTTACCTTTACAGTGGTCAATGATCCTTCCGTGAATGCATTTGCGCTTCCTGGTGGGCCGATGTTCATTCACTCAGGTTTACTGAAAGAAATCGAGAATGAAGCTCAATTGGCCGGGGTGATGGGACATGAGATGTCTCACGTCATCTTGCGGCATGGTACCAATCAAGCGTCAAAAGCCAACTTAATTCAACTTCCCGCAATGCTGGCGGGAATGGTCGCAGGACATTCCATGCTGGGGCAATTAGCGTCTGCGGGAATAGGACTGGGGGCAAATTCGGTGCTGCTCAAATTCTCACGAAACGATGAGACTGAAGCGGACGCCATGGGGGCCCATCTTATGTCGGAGGCTAGCTATGACCCTATCGAAATGGCACATTTCTTCCAGAAGTTAGCCGCCTCTGGCGGAGCTCGAGGACCTCAGTTCCTTTCTGATCACCCCGACCCGGGCAACCGCGACAGAGCTATTGAAGAAGAAGTTCGAACACTTCCCCGGCGTCCGTATGGATTTGAAACGGGCAGCTTCCAGCGAATGAAGCAGGAACTGGGGCAAGTACCTAATTCGGGGGGTAGACAGGGCCAGTTCAGAAACGCTAATGCAATGCCAAACGGGCAACCCGCCGGAGGGATGAAAGAATTGCGCGGTCAAAACTTCTCTCTCGCTTATCCAGCTAATTGGCAAGCGTATGGCGGTAACAACTCTGATTCCGTTACCATCGCACCTCAGAATGGAATCGTCCAAGAAGCTAACCAAGGTGCGGTGGTAGGGTATGGCGCGATCGTCAGCTACTTCTTCCCAGATAACAATCGAACAGAAGACCTTGGTGCCGCGACGGATGATCTGATTCACCACTTAACCGCCCAAAATAACCGGATGCAAGTCTCAAGCAATCCCCGGCGGGTGCGAGTGGCTAACCACGATGGCTTGGTTACGGTGCTACAAAGCGGTTCACCCTATGGAGGCTTAGAAACCGATGCGCTGCTGACCGTGGCAACTCCGCAAGGTTTGTTCTATATGGTTTTTATCGCTCCTTCTCAGCAGTTTGGTCAGTTGCAAGCCACATTCGATCAGATGGTGCAATCAGTCCGATTTGGTTCATAACGCAGGATATGGGGACTTTCCTGAAACGAACCACCGTAAGAAATCGGCGTTGCTGGAAACATCCCCTTCCAAATTCATGGGCAGAAGAATTTGCAATTCGGAACCCGTTCTTATATAGTTCCTTCAGGTTTTCACTTCCAAGGGGATGTTCCATGTATAGAACGCTGACGACACTTGCGCTGGTGTGCGCGTGCGCATTGATTTCACAAGCTCAAGAGTTTCGGGCCACCATTACCGGCCACGTATCGGACGCAACCGGCGCCGCCGTCCCGAAAGTCTCCATCCAGATTTTGAACCTCGCCACCAATGAAGTGGCGGCAGCGGTGTCCGATTCACAAGGCATTTATACAGCACCCTTCCTGCAACCTGGTAAATACCGCATTACAGTGGAAGCCGCCGGTTTCAAGAAGCTCATCCAAAACAACATCGTTCTGAATGTCGGCCAAACTGCCGGTATCGATCTAACTCTGGAATTAGGACAGACTAGCGATTCCGTCACAATTTCCGCCGACAGCGCTGTTCTGGATACCGAAACTTCAGACCGCGGGCTGGTGATTGATGAAAAGCGAGTGACCGAACTTCCTTTGAATGCGCGCAATCCTTTCATGCTTGCGATCCTTTCGGCTGGCGTAAATTTCAACGGCAACCCGATTTACCAGCGCCCGTTCGATAACGGCGCGATCGCCGATTGGTCCGTGAATGGCGGCCTTGATCGTAAAAACGAATTTCTGCTGGACGGTGCGCCGAATAATGCGCAGGCAGGCGGTAATAATATTGCTTACGTTCCGCCCGTAGATTCCGTGCGCGAGTTCAAAATTCAGACGAACTCCTATGACGCGCAGTACGGCAAGACATCCGGCGGCATTATGAACGTCTCGCTCAAGAGCGGAACGAATCAGGTACACGGCACGGGCTACGAATTCGCACGCCGGAATGCTTTTGACGCAAACTCATTTCAGAACAACGCGCAGGGCACTCCTAAGGCAGGACATTTTCTGGACCAGTATGGCGGTTCCATCGGTGGCCCTCTCTATGTGCCGAAAGTTTACGATGGCCGCAACAAGAGCTTCTTCTTTTTCAATTGGGAACAGTACAGCGAAGGCACCCCGACACCTCTCAACCTGAGCGTTCCGCAACCGGAATTTTTCAAGGGAGATTTCAGTAATCTAAAAGACTCCGCAGGAAACAAGATCACGATTTATGACCCTACAACCGGGGCAATGGACGCGAGCGGTAACTTCGTTCGTCAGCCTTTCCCAAACAATATGATTCCGCAAAACCGGTTGAATCCGATTGCGCTAAAGATTCTTGGGTTTCAACCTCAGCCCAATACAACGACGCCCGGTTTTGGTTATTCAACCAACAATTTCTTCTTGCCGGGCGGCAAGAATTTGGATTCGGATGAATTTTACAATTTTGTTGTCAAAGCCGATCAAAACATTGGTGATCGGAACCACGTCTACTTTCGTTTTGCCAGCAATGACAGAACGGAACTCCGCACCTCAAACGGAATCACGGGCGTTGCCGAGGACGGGCCGCGACCTCTGAAAAGATTGAACGACGCCGGCGTAGTGGATTGGGTAAGCACGATTACTCCATCTTTGATTTTTAACGTCCGTGTGTCTCTTGCGCGCTACGTCGAAGGCTCACGCGGAGATGGCAATGTCGGGTTCGATCCCACTGCGCTGGGGTTTGCCTCCTCCCTGATTAACCAGTACCCGGTGAAGGGCCAGTTCGGGCGTTATGAATTCAGCGGCTACAACAACCTGGGCCGCTTTGCCTCCTTCAACTACACCAATACGTTCGCGGTGCACCCGAATATTACGAAGATTGCCGGAGCTCATGCGATTAAGGCTGGGGTGGATATGCGCTGGATTCAATTCAATGATCAAAATCAGGGCAATCCGTTCCGTCTGACCGTGGATAACAGCTTCACCCAGAAGGTTTACAACAACGCCGATTCCAGCAGCGGTAATTCTCTTGCTTCGTTTTTGCTCGGTAACGTGAATGGCGGCGGGATCGACTACAACCAGTTCTATTCTTTCCTGGGCCGCTACTTTGCCCCATATGTCCAAGACGATTGGAAGGTGAGCCGCAAGTTGACTCTGAACCTGGGCCTGCGCTACGACTTGAATGTTCCACCGAAAGAACGATACAACCGGCTAAACAATGGTTTCGACCCCACCATCACCAGTCCCATCGATGCCAAGATCAATCGGAATGCCTTCCCTAACTTTCCAGCTTTGAAGGGCGGACTGCTTTTTGTGAAACCCGGATCGATTGATAGTCACATCGATTACACCGGCATCCAGCCGCGAATCGGATTTGCTTATCAGGCCTTCAACAAGTTCGTGCTGCGTGGCGGCATTGGCCGTTACGACATCAATCCCAACAACGATTTTTTCCGCACTAGCGGCTATTCATCACAACGGGAATCGTGAACTCGCTCGATAGCGGCCGCACCCCAATTCCAAACCTGCTCAGCAATCCGTTCCCGACAGGCGTACAGTTACCTCCTGGCCGTACACTTGGGCCGGGCACTTTCGTAGGCCGCGGTCTCGACTTTTTCAACCCCACGTTCAAGTTGCCTTATGTCGATCAGTTCTCCTTCGGCTTTCAATACCAGTTGCCGCTCTCATCACGATTAGGGATCTCCTACGTTGGCAACCGAACTTACAAATTGCAGACTGCGCGGCAGTACAACGAGCCGGATCTCAGCTTCCGCAAGCAGTGTAATCCTCTAGAAGGCGGCAACCCGGCATATTGCGATCAATTGCTTCCGAATCCGTTTTACAATCTGCCGGAATTTGCGGGCACTTCGCGCGGCACCAGCACCACTATTTCCCGCTTTGAATTAAACCGCCCCTTCCCCGAGTTCGGAGCGCTGAATGAGCGCGGCCGCAACGATGGCAAGCTCTGGTATAACGGGTTGCAAGTGGATTACGGGATTCGCGCGCAGAAGGGTATGAACTTGACCTTTGCCTATACCTTCTCGAAAGCAACACAGCGCGGCGGATTCGATTCGGGGAACAGCATCAATGGCAATAACTCAAATCAGGCCTTCAACGACGTGCAGCGCTTCGTCTATGAGCAGGGGCCCACAGCCTACGATCGCCCGCACGTCTTCAAAGTCAGTCTTGTGTATGAACTGCCTTTCGGAAAGGGAAGACAGTTTCTCAACACGAACAATCCAATCTTGAGCCGGGTAGTAGGCGGTTGGGAATACACTACAATTTTCCAGTATTCTTCCGGACGGCCATGGACGCTGCCTGATAACGTCCGATACATCCGCAACGCCACTCTTAGCAACGTGAACTTCAGCGCGCCGGTGGTGCAGGCTGTGCGGCCCTGCGTTGCCAAAGAAGCTGACAATGGCATAATATCCTTACAGAACTTCAGTGCCAACCTGCCCGGTTGTACCCTGGATAATTACAACTTCCTGGTTCTGCCTCGATATGCTCCGCGTGAGTTGCCTTTCCGCACTAGCGAAGTTCGCTTGGATGCGAAACCGCAGTTCGATATGTCGCTTTCGAAAAACACGCAAATCTACAAAGAGCGCATCAGCGGCCAGTTCCGCCTGGAAGCATTCAACGTGTTCAATACATTCTGGATGCCGCTGCAACAATTCAACAATGATCCGAACAGCGCCAACTTCGGTCAAATTGTGAAATCGACAGTGCCCCAGGGCAATGCAAATTTCCCTCGCCAGATTCAGCTTGGGTTCAAGCTAATCTTCTAGCGCCTGTAAAGGGCATAAGAATCGAAGGTGGCCGCGGAAATCCGGACCGTGCGGGCCGCGGCCGCCTCGAGTCCGGTCGCGTGAGTCGCACCATCTAACTCCGGGCGCAGATCGTTGTGTAAGAAGTAACCACCGGGCTTTAGCGATTGCGCAATGTTACTGATGGCAACGGTCAATTCCGGTCCTTTGTAGTACAGCAGGACATTTGTGGCAATCACAAGATCGTAGCCGGAGAGTGGAGCTTCCGTGACGATATTGCGCTGCTCGGCGGTCACGGCCCTGGCCCATTCCGTTCGAACCGTGACCGTCTTTATAGAGCCTGTTTCCTGGACCGTTCCCAGTTTCTGTCCCAATTGCTGAAAGTACGCAAGATAATCGCGCTCACCGTCCTGCGCATGCAACTCCAGGACAGGATCCGCCGCAAATGTCTGGAAAAATCGGATCACGCGCGGATTGATATCGACGCTGTGAATTAACGGCTTCATGCCTAATGCCAACAGCGCGTCCAGCACGGCGAAGGGTTGGTAACTCTGCGGGCGCGCCGTCTCGATCAGCTCCGTTCGAGGCGCGAAATCAAGCCCTGGTCCTACTATCAGAATTCGTTTCAACTCCAGCTTCGGTACCATCGCCCGCAGAACACTCAGCCCCTGCCACACTGCGTAATTCGCCGCGATCGCTGTGTCCGTGCTGTGCCCGCGATTCGCGTAGCTTGTTTCGTGTTCGAATTCCTTGGCATAGAGAAAGCGCATTGCGCGCTCATACTCAGCCGCAAAATCACGCCCTGCCGCAATGGACCGCATTTCTTCCAGGCGAAGGGAAAGATTGTTTTTTCGAAGTGCCGCTTGCAAAACCTGCATCCTGACCATAGCGTCTTTCGGTATAGCTCCACTCTTCACAAACTGCTTGGCGCTCAACGCGGGCTCAATGGGCGGCAGGTCTGTGAAAGAGCGCGAGAGCAATGCATAGTGGACCAGGTGGTCACCTTCTCCATCACGCTCGCGCTGCTCCGTCCGTTTCGCAACTCCTTCGCGCCAACCCTCAAAACTTAAGGCTGTCACGCCTTGCTGTTCCAGCCTGCGCTGTACCGCGGGTGAAAATTGGTTCCAAGCAAGCATTCGCGGCCCGAACCCGAATGCTTCCACAATCATCAGAGAGCTTATGACAACTGCCAGTAACAAGCCCGCCGGTGTGGCGCGCCTGAAGACAATGCTTCCCGAAGTGTGGGAGTTGATGGCTCCGCGCCGCCGCATTCTCGCGATGGGCTTCGTGCTCATGGTAATCAATAGGGTCTCAGGGCTGGTGTTGCCCGCCTCTACCAAGTATCTGGTAGATGACGTGGTCGGCAAAAAGCAGATTCAACTGCTCCTCCCGCTTATTTTGGTTGTCTTAGCCGCAACTGTCATTCAGGGGATTACTTCGTACTCGCTCACTCAACTGCTCTCGGTGGCCGCACAGAAACTGATCGCGGAACTGCGGCAAAAAGTACAGGCACATATTGGCCGACTCCCCGTGGCGTATTTCGACGCAAACCGTTCCGGCACGCTAGTATCCCGAATCATGAGCGATGTAGAAGGCATTCGCAACCTGATCGGCACTGGTCTGGTGGAATTCGCGGGAGGCATCCTTACCGCAATCATTTCGTTCGTGATTCTGATGACCATCAGCGCACGCATGACGGCACTCGCGCTGGTGCTGGTTCTAAGTTTCGGATTTTTTCTGCAGCGCGCCATGCGCAAGATCCGTCCCATCTTCAAAGAGCGTGGCAAAATTACCGCTGACGTAACCGGTCGGCTTACTGAATTTCTGGGCGGCATTCGCGTGGTGAAGGGTTACCATGCCGAAGAGCGGGAAGAATCCGTGTTCGCCCAAGGCATCGCGCGGCTGCTGGATAACGTACTCAAAACGCTGGGCTCCATTTCTTTCATGACGCTCTCCGCAACTCTGCTGTTGGGCATCGTTAGTTCGCTCGTCATGTATATCGGGGGGCGGCAAATTGTGGCAGGCGCTCTCAGCTTGGGAGATTTCTTTAAGTACACAGCGTTCCTGGCGTTGCTGGTCGCGCCGGTGTTTCAGATTGTCGCCATTGGCACGCAATTGAGCGAAGCACTTGCTGGCCTGGAGCGCACCCGCGAGGTGTTAAGCGAACAACAGGAAGACAAGGACCCACGCCGCACTTTAATCGTTCCCGAACTGCAAGGCCGCGTGCGTTTTGAAGATGTAAACTTCTCATACGAAAAAGGCAAGCCCGTGCTCCACGAAGTTTCATTTGAATCCGCACCAGGAACGGTGACTGCGCTAGTCGGTTCCTCCGGCTCCGGGAAATCCACCATCATCAGTTTGATTACCGCTTTCAATACTCCGGACGAGGGAGCCGTGTGGATCGATGAGACGGATCTTTCACGTGTCAACCTGGCATCGTTTCGGAGTCAGCTTGGCGTCGTGCTGCAGGAATCGTTCCTCTTCGATGGAACCATACGCGACAACGTTTCCTTCTCCCGGCCTCTCGCCACGGAAGCGCAAATTCGTGAAGCCTGCCGCATCGCGAACGTGGATGAGTTTGTCAGCCGCTTTGCCGAAGGCTATGACACCATTGTCGGCGAACGCGGCGTGAAACTGTCGGGCGGGCAGCGCCAGCGTGTCTCCATCGCCCGCGCGATTTTAGCTGACCCTCGCATTCTGATTCTGGACGAAGCCACCTCCAGTCTCGATTCCGAATCCGAAGCACTCATCCAGGAAGGCCTCTCATTCCTGATGCAAGGCCGGACTACTTTCGTGATCGCCCACAGGCTCAGCACCATCCGGCGCGCGGATCAAATTCTAGTTATCGAGGGCGGGCGCATTGCCGAACGCGGCACACATGCGGAGCTTTACGCTGCCTCAGGCCGCTACTTCGATCTCTACACACGCCAGCATGGCCTGGAGCGAAACTTGTTCCTCGCCCCAGGTGAAGGTGCCTGAGATTTACGAATCAAAGTGCATCAGAATCGGCTGGCAGTCTGGCACGCAGCCGGGTCACCGGGATTGCACGATCTGTTCCTGGGACAAGGACCACCAGATCGCCATGGCTGCAACAATGCATGCGGCGCTAAGCTTAAATGCCTTCAGTCTTCTTGCGCTCGTAAGGGGTGCGGATTAATTTAGCCACTTCATCTTGCGCACTCTGCGTGTTGTCTCTGGTGCGCCGCGCCTGCTCGTACTCATTCACCGCGCGTTCACGCTGCCCGGTGATATCGAAAATCTTTCCCAACCCAAGGTGCGCCCATACCTCAACCCATTTCGGATCAAGATCGCCATTCAATGTTTCGCGGAACTCATTCGCTGAGGATTGATAGTTGTTCTGAAGGAAGAAGACTTCAGCAATCCGGTAATGCGCCAGCGAACTGGTGCGCGATGTCTCAAGCGCCTTCTGGTATTCCTTCAATGCCTCAGCGAATTCGCTGATTTCGACAAACTGCTCGCCCCGCCGAATCGCCACAGCAACGCGGACCTGGTTACTGAATCGAAGCAGCCGGTTGTTCGGATCAATCGTAATCGTCTTCGGCTTACCGAATGTATCGACAGAGAACTCAGATGAGGTGCCAACCACTTCCACGCGCTTTTCTTCCGGCGTGCCCTCGGTCTCAATCCTGATATCCACGGGCATGCGGAAGGTGTCCAAATCCTGAGATACCTTGCCCTGCACGCGGAAACCTTTCGTGGTGCGGTATACCGTGTATTCCAACTTGAACTCCGGCGCGCCGCTCGATTCTATCCACTCAATGAAAAACCATTTCAGGTCCTGCCCCGAAGCCTGCTCCGCAACTTTGCGGAAATCTTCCGTGATCGCGCCCTTCCACGCATACTGCTGTGCGAACTGCTTCAGCGTCAGAAAAAACTTCTCATCGCCAATCACATAACGCAGCATGTTCAAAACTTCAGCGCCCTTGCTTGCGCTTAATGCCCACAACTCAGGAGAATAATCTTCCAAGCGCGCTTCCTGTACAACCGGAATGTTATCTACCGTAAGCGCTTCGATAGATGCCGCTTTCATCTGGGTATCGAGCGCGCTCGAACCGCTCAAATGCTCAGACCACAACGCCTCAGAGTAGGTGGCCAGACCATTTTCCACCCATAGATGGTTTCGTGTGCCGGCCGAAACCTGCGTGCCCCACCACTGGCGCGAAATCTGGTTCGGCAGCACACGCGTATTCACGTCATGCCCAATCGCGCGCGGGCTTAGGAAGACAATGCCAGGCGCGGAATAACCGCTCGGCGCATTGGCTTCGGTTTCGAACACCGTAAGGTTGGCGTAAGGTGCAATGCCGAACAGCCCGGTAAAATAATTCACCATCTTGGCTGTCTCTTCACCGTAAACGCGAGTCATCGAAGCTTCCGTGCCGCGGAAGAAGAGATAAGTCGTTAATCCGTCCGAAGGCTGTTTCACCGCCGCCGTCCGGCTGACACCCAGGCTCCCCGGGAACGCCGCCTTTGCAAATTGAAAAGAGAAAATGGTCTTGTCACCCGCTGCTTTAGAGGTACCGTTTCCGCTTGCCGCAACCTGAAAGCCGGTCGGGACGGTCACGTTTAAGTCCGCTGCAAAACGGTCAGTGGAATAGCCGCTCACGGGGAACCAGCGCCCTGGATAAAGAAGATAAGCGTAATCCTCGTGGATGGCGGCGAACTTGATGCCGAAGACCGGCGAATCTTCCGCCCCGGTCAGATGGCCGTCGTAAACAAAATTGATCGTGACCGGAGCGCCCTTCTCAAGCGGTTGCGGAAAGGTGACTCTCACCGTGAAGTCGGATTGCGTCCGGTTCGCGGAAAGAGCAGTGCCCTTTTCATCGGTAACCTTCGAGACCGTAAGAGCATTATTCAACTCGAAAACAGCGTTCGTAATACCGGAATCGAGAGGGATGAACCGCACAGCGGCACGCGCGGTTAACGATTGCGTCTTCGCGCTGATTTCAGCGTCGATTGTGTAATGCTCGACATCAATCCGGCTCCGGCGATCCTGGGCCGCCAACGCCCCCGCTAAAGCGCATAGGCAAACAAATGATTTAAACACCGCTCTCCTCCCAAACTTCTATTACTTCATCCGCCGCTCGGGCCATGGCGCCGCGCCCGTCACTTCCTTGAAACCGAAGCCGCGATGCTACCACTGCAAGCTCCTCTCTCATTGTCCGCCGGGCCTCGTCGGACCTCAGCAACACTGTGGCTTCGCGCGCTATCGCATTTGCAGTCATCTGCCCTTGAATCAGTTCCGGCACAACGCGCTTCTCCGCAATCAAATTCACCATGGAAAAAAAGGGGACCGTAACCAGCATCTTGCCCAGCACCCAACTCAAACGATTCACCCGATAAAACACTACCATCGGGGTTCCCAAAATGGCTGCTTCCGTTGTGACCGTCCCGCTTGCGGCCAACACCAAATCGGCATGGGCCATCGCATCCCAAGCCTCGCCATCTATAACTTGGATGGATGTGGAGCCAATGCGTTCCCGAAAAAATTGGGTGCCTGTATTGGGCGACGCCGGAAGCAAAAAATGAACGGAAAATTCTTGGCCCAACCGTTCCACCGCACCCAGCAAAGGAGGTAGATGCCGAATCGCTTCGCCCCTGCGGCTCCCCGGCAGAATCACAATCAGTTGACGCCCCTCTGGAATGTCGTGTTTCGCCCGAAACTGCTCTCTGGTAAGTTGGGAGCGCGCTATTTCTGCCAGCGGATGACCGATATAGCGCGCACGCACCCCATTTTCTCGGAAGAACTTCTCCTCGAAAGGAAAAATACACAGCAAGCTCCGCACCAGCGCCCGTATCTTCTTGAGCCGACCTTTGCGCCAGGCCCATACCTGCGGCGCAATCAGATACACCACCGGAATGGGCAATTTCGCCAGCTTAGCCGCCACGCGCAAGTGAAAATCCGGTGAATCGGTCAAGATGGCCAGATCTGGCTTTCGTTCTCGGACCGCCTTAAGCAACCGCTGGAATTGGCCATAAATCCGCGGCAGATGCCGGATTACCTCTACCAGCCCTACTACGGCCAATTTCTCTGAAGCTACTACCGTTTCCACACCCGATTCGCGCAACCGTGGCCCCGTGCAGCCGAAAAACTGAGTACTTGGCCAGCGAAGGCGAAGTTCCTCTACCAGGAGCGCTGCATAACGGTCGCCCGAAGCTTCACCAGCGGAGACCAGCACTTGACGGGGGGCTTTAGGCATCCATCTGTTAAAATCGCATAGCTTTCCCTAGAAAAAATTCTGAATGCCTGCTGAGCCCACCTTGTCTGCTCCTCTCCTCCCGGAAGAACTCCTTCGCGCCCAGGGAGACCGGTTCCAACGCCTGAACGATAAGGTGCACTATTTCTCCGTGCCGCCCATTGCCGAAGAGGATCTGCGACATTACCTCCATGATCCCTACCAAGCACTGCCCCCCATTGTTGAATGGGAACTGCCGCCTTTAACGATTGTTCTGGTTCCCTTCCTCGAAAATCGCGATGGCACCGGGCCGGTTTATGTGAGCTTCAAAGCCCCTCCGGACGGTAATTCGCTCCCGTCTTTCAGGCTGCAGGTTCGAGATCGAGTGATCTTACTATTCGCGACGAAAGAAGAAGAGGTCTCGGAATATCATTTCAGCTTTTATCACCGGATCGCCGAAATAATGGCCGAGCGCTGGACCAAAGAGGCGGCGTCAGGCTTCCTTCGCCTGGTGAAAGAAGAGTTAGCCGCTAAGGTGAATGGGGAAATTGACGAACGAAGCTGGCAGTTGAAACAAGCCCTTCCAGAGCGTCAGGCCGCGAAAGATTCCAAGGCGCTTCGCGAATACGCCAAGCAGGCCTTCATCGATACAACTACCCTCTACCTGCATGGAATTTGCTGCGATATCGACGTCGAAACCGGTCCCCGCCAGATGCCCTCCCGCTATGTGCGTAAGCGTCTGGAAGCTCTGCACATGCTCTATCCTCCGCCCGCTGGCCATGCTGTTTTCCCGGAAGAAGTCGCTAAGAAGCGTCCGCTGGCACGCGTGAACTAAAGTAAGCTCTTCACCAAACCGCCGTCTACAGCTAAACTCACCCCGGTAATGTATCCGGCCTATTCAGAACAGAGGAACGCGACCGTTGCGCCGAATTCTTCCGGTGTGCCGAATCGCCCCAAGGGAATTTGTCTCAGCCAGCGTTCGCGAATTTCCGGCTTATCGCCCGCCAGCGATTGCAACCGCGCCGTGGCCGTATACCCAGGGCAGACATTGTTCACCAGAACGTTATACGGCCCGCACTCATTCGCAAGTGTCTTAGTTAACCCCGCCACGGCGGCCCGTACTGCGTTCGAAAGTACCAGGCCTTCAATCGGCTGCTTCACTGCTGCAGAAGTGATGGTAAGAAATCTTCCCCATAGCCTTTCACACATGCCCGGCAATACCTCACGGGCGAGTGCAACGGTGCTCATCAGATTCGCTTCAATAGCCCCGTGCCAATCCTCTGTCGTCGTGTCGCGGAACGGTTTCGAAGGCGGCCCACCTGCGTTTGAGATGCAAATATCGATATGGCCGAACTTCGCATTCACCGCAGCCACAAAGCCGCGCAATTGTTCGCCACTGCGCACGTCCACCGCTTCAGCAAATACCTCCACCCCCGTCTCCGACCGGATCAGGTGCGCGGCTTGCGTAAGCGTCTCTTCATGGCGGGCACAGATCGCAACGCGAGCGCCTTCCGCCGCCAAAGCCAGAGCCGACGCCAAGCCCAGACCCTGACTTGCGGCCGCAACAAGCGCCACTTTTCCCTTCAATCCAAGATCCATACCGCTATTTCCTCAAATAAGCGTCATTGCCGGAAAGCCAGTCCGCGCGCGGCGGGCTAAACAGATCAAGATCTACCGTGTCCTCAAGCGCCACCGCGCTATGGGGCAAATTGGACGGAATATGCAGCACTTCGCCCTTAGCGACGATAGTCTTGCGGCCTCCGATCAGAAACTCCAGCGCGCCTTCCAAGATATATGTGATCTGCTCGTTTTCGTGGCTATGCTCCGGCACGATCCCGCCTTTCTTGATGAAAACCTGTGCCGCCATTAGCCGCTCACCGGTAATGATCTTGCGGGAGATGGTGGGGCTCAGTACTTCCAGCGGAACCGCGTCCCAGGTGTAATGCTGCTCTTCCTGCTCTGCCATGTTTGAACTATATCGTGGCTTGCCAATTGCTAACAGGAACACGTGGCCACAGCAGTTTGGAGAGGACAGCTCACTTTCGGTCTATTGACCTTTCCGGTAAAACTCTATGCCGCCGCCCGGCGCGAAACTATTTCGTTTCGCAATTTAAAAAAGCGCGAGCCTGACGAAGAACCCGAGACTCTATCCGCCCGCCCGGGCTCGAAACAGATTGCTGTGGCCCCCAAACAACAAGCCGCTCCACCCGAACTGGAAAACCGCCCTGAACCGGTGTACACAGCCGCTGAGCAAGTCACTCATTCGTCACCCATAAGCGCCTATGCTCCCGCCGAACCCCCGCCTGAAATAGTAAAAGGGTACGAATTTGAGAAGGATCACTTTGTTGCTATCGACCCCGCTGAAATTCGGAAGCTGGCCCGCAGCACCTCTCGCGATCTGGAGGTGACTGAGTTCGTCCGTTGGGATGAAATCGATCCGGCGTATCTGGATACTTCTTATTACGTAGTCCCAGACCCAACCGGCGAAAAGCCGTATTCCCTCCTGTATGCAGCCATGAAAAAAACCGGTTTCGCGGCTTTGGCACAGCTTGCCATGCACGGCCGGGAACAAGTGCTAGTGCTCCGTTACGGCGTGAAAGGGCTCTTGGGACATACAATGTTTTACGCCTCGGAAGTTCGCCGCGATCAGGAAGCGGCGGCCGCAACGGACAACCTGAACGCAAAGGAAATTCAGCTTGCCTCGTCTTTGATCGAACAGATGGCCGGGGCTTTTGAACCGGAGCGCTACGTGGACAGCTATAAGCAGCGCGTCCAGGCGTTGATCGATGCGAAGGTGAATCGCGTGCCAGCCGAAGCGGGTACCGAAGACAGCGCCCCGATGGCGCGCAAGCCGCCTGTCGACATCATGGATGCTCTCAAGCGCAGCCTGGAACGGGCAACTGAACGCAAAGCACCGCAGCAGCAAACTCCTTCACCTGCAGCTCGCCAGAAGCGCAAGAGCGCATAAACTTTCATGGAACCTTTTGCACCTGGGAAACCGGTATACGCCCTGCTGAACGTGCGCTCTGGATGGGACGACGGGTCGGCTTGCAAAGATCAGCTTACGAAAGCCATGCATGCAGCTGGCGTAAGTCTCAGCCTCGAACAAGCGCGGGCTGGGTTCGATATCACAGCCGCTGTACGCCGCGCCCGCGACCAGGGCGCCTCTGTCGTGATCGCCGGTGGCGGTGACGGAACACTGAACGGAGTAGCTGCGGGATTAAACGGCTCGAATGTCGCCATGGCGATCCTGCCTATCGGGACGCTCAATCATTTAGCTCGGGATCTGGGCGTATCGCTCAACGTAGGCGAAGCCATTGGGCAACTCAAGAGTGACCGCGTGGCGAAAATGGATTTGGGTGTCGTCAACGGGCGCGTGTTCCTGAATAACTCTGTGATCGGGCTTTACCCAAACTACTGGTTTGCGCGCGAACGTATTGAGCACCGCTGGAAAATACGCTGGCTCTCCATCGCGTCAGCCATCTTTTCCGTTTTCCGGCGGAACCCTTATTTGAATTTGCGCCTGCTTGTAGACGGCCAGGAAATTCGCCGCAAGACGCCCTATATCCTTGTTGCGAACAACGAGCACCGCATGGAAGGTTATCGTTTGGGCTCGCGCGATCGTCTGGACAGCGGCCTCCTGTGGGTTTACGTAATGCGTAAGCTGAGTCGCTGGGGCTTGGTCCGTCTCGCAGTCTCGCTGGTTTTTGGCCGGTTCAAAAAGCATCAGGATTTTGAAACTTTCGCCGTAAGTTCCATGCGAGTTGAAACGCGCCGTAAGAAGTTAGGCGTCTCGCTCGATGGTGAAGTGAAAGTGCTGCGCACTCCTCTGGAGTACCGCTCCCTTCCCGGTGCTTTGCGCGTGGTCGCACCTGCGGCCTTTCTTGAGAAAGCTCCGGAAGCTTGATCGATGCGACGCATCGTGCACCTCTCCGATTTTCATTTCGGTTGGAGCGAATCCGCCCTCGCGCAGGTTCTCTGTTCCACCATTGCGAACTTGAAACCCGACCTCACCGTGCTCTCTGGCGATTTCGTCGAACACGCCACACGCTCTGAGTTTGAACAGGCGCGTAAATTTGTCCTTGAAGTGCCAAGCCCGAAGATCATGGTCCCTGGCAATCATGACCTGCCGTTTTACAATTACTACCGCCGCGTTACGCAGGGGCTTTCTCTGTATCGCGAATTCATTACCGATGACCTGATGCCGTTCTACCGCGATGAGGAAATCGCCGTCATGGGCCTCGATACCGCTCGCGTTTGGCCCATCCGGGGCGGCAGCATCAACCTCACCCAAGTGGCGGAAGTAGAAAAACGCTTATGCCATATGCCTCCAGAAATCACGCGCATTTTGGTTACGCACCACCCTTTCGATCTGCCTGAGCAATATTCCTCGCGTCTGCTTGTCAAACGCGGTGCTAAGGCTCTTACACGATTAGCCTGCTGCCTGGACGTGCTGCTCGCCGGGCACATGCACATCGGCGCCAGCGGGAAAGTAGCTGATCGCTTCGAAACGCCAAATGGAGCGCTTATCTTTGCGCAAGCAGGTACGGCAATTTCGAAGCGCTACAAGGGCGAGCGCAATTCGCTGAACGTGATTGAAATCGACCGGCCGAACATCCGCGTTCAGAAATATTCGTGGGATAGCGGTGGTTCCGCTTTCGCGGCCGTCCCGAGCGAATTGCAGGAGTACACCGTGGACGCGGTAAAATTCATCGCGACGTGAAAATATCCGCATTCCCGAAATGTTACCTGGGCGCGATCCCCCAGTCGATGTCCGTTCTTAAATGGATCGAAGAAGCGAAACAGTTGCCCGCCGAAGGCCTGGAGATGTACGAGGGCTTCTTCCCGTCATTTGAAAATGGCGAAGTGGATCGCGTCGCGGACGCCATTCGAAGCGCCGGTTTCGCGATGCCCATGTTCTGCTGTTCCCCCGATTTTACGCAGCCCGCCCCCGATGCGCGCGCAAGAGAAATAGACCGCGAAGCAGCCATGGTCGCAGTAGCGCATCGCCTGGGCGGCGATGGAACGGTTTGCCGGATACTCACCGGTCAGCGGCGGCCGGAAGTGGACGACGAACAGGCATTCGAGTGGATCTTCGCAGCCTTCCGCCAACTCCTGCCCGTTGCCCAAGAAGCCCGCGTCAAGCTGGGTCTCGAAAATCATTACAAAGATGGCAAGTGGAAAGCCCCTGAGTTCGCCCAGAAAGCTGATCTGTTCCTGCGCGTGGTAAACGAATTTCGCGGACACCCGGCGTTCGGTGTGCAATATGATCCGTCCAACGCGGTTGTGGCCGGCGACGATCCCATCGAACTACTCAGAGCGGTTGCGGGCGATGTGTGCAGCATGCATGCAAGCGACAGGTCCTTAGCACCCGATGGCAGTCTGCAACACGGCGTCACCGGCCAGGGCCTGAACGATTACGACACCATATTCCGCATACTTGCTGATCGCGGCTATCGTGGCTGGGTAAGCATTGAAGACGGCATGAACGGCATGCAGGAAATGCGCGAGTCTCTGGAATTCCTGCATCGCATGAAACGGAAATATCTCGCATGAAGCGCGTCCGCACGGCGCTGGTCGGTTGCGGCAAAGTGGCCGCGCTGCATGCCCAGGCTCTCTCGCGCTTACCTAATTCAGAGTTCGTCGCGGTAGTGGATGCTGACCCCGCTCGCGCCAATGCGTTTCATCAGCAATATGGCCCGGTGGCTTTTTCGAACGTCACGGAAGCTCTCGCCCAAACCAAAGCGGAAGCAGTATTTCTCTGTACTCCGCATCCCCTGCATGCCGAAGCCGCTATCGAAGCAATGTCTAGCGGCGCGCATGTTCTAGTAGAGAAACCTCTAGCCGCCACGCTTGCCGATTGCGACCGCATGATTGCAGCGGCACAGAGCAACGGCGTTCAACTCGGCGTAGTCAGCCAGCGCCGTTTATACGAGCCGGTCCAGCGCATGAAGCAGGCAATCGACGCGGGCAAAATTGGCAAGCCCATACTCGCCACCGTCGCCATGTTCAGTTGGCGCGACGAAGCCTACTACCGCTCCGATCCGTGGCGCGGCAAGTGGCAGACCGAAGGTGGCGGCGTACTGGTCAATCAGTCGCCGCACCATCTGGATTTGCTGCAATGGTTCATGGGCGAGGTCACGGAAGTTTCCGGCATCGCAGCCAACTTGAACCATCCCTACATTGAAGTGGAAGATACGGCCGTGGCAACTTTGCGCTTTAAAGGCGGCGGCATTGCGTCCGTGGTGGTGAGCCTGTCTCAGAAACCGGGTCTCTACACCAAGATTCATATTCACGGTGCAAACGGTGCCTCCGTCGGAGCGGAAACCGATTCGGGTGCTACCTTCATCGCCGGAATGTCTGGACAGGCAGGTCCTGCGCTGAATGACATCTGGACTATTCCCGGAGAAGAGCACTTGCTCCAGCAATTCGCAGCAGAGGACCGCGCCCGCTTTGCCCAGCAGCATGATTCCGCCGAGCGCTACCACGAACTTGAAATTGGAAAATTCCTGGATGCAATCGAGAACGGCGCACCAGTACCGGTCCCTGCAACGGAAGGCCGCAAGGTGGTCGCGATTTTCGATGCAATCTATCGCGCCAGCCGCGAAGAACGCGTGATCAAGCTCTAACGCGGCCTACGCAATCGAAAGCGTAGCCAGACCAGCGGATTCAATTTGCACCATTGCCGCCGGCATCGGCTTCTGAGCCAAAACCAAGTGATCGGAGTTTTCCAGTAACTCCGCCAGTGACCCCGTCAGCAGTTTGCCGATGTGCGGAATCGCATTTAGTACGAAATTCTTGTTGGCTCCGTAAATCTGATCGATTTGTATATGCGGATCGTACACGCGAACCTCTCTACCCTTGCCGATCAGGTGCTCTAGCAGGGTCACAATCGGGCTCTCGCGCAGGTCATCGGTGTTTTCCTTAAACGCGAGCCCGTACACGCCCAGCCTCTTCGCGGGAAGCGCCATCACACGGTCCACCGCGCGCCTTAATTGCTGCTCATTCGCGGGAAGCACATTTTGCAGCAGCGGCAGATTTAAATCCAGCCGTTGTGCGCGATACGTCAGGGCCCGCAAATCCTTCGGCAGGCAACTCCCCCCGAACGCAAAGCCCGGGCGCAGATACGCCGCCGAAATGTTGAGCTTATCGTCCTGGCAGAACGTATGCATCACCTCCGCGGCCGGAATATCCAGCTTGCCGCACAACGCCCCAATCTCATTAGCGAAGCCGATCTTCACCGCGTGGAAACAATTGCAGGCGTACTTGATCATCTCCGCAGTCCGGAGCGTCACCTTGCAAGCCTGCACGCTCAGCGTTTCGTAAAGCTCCGCTACCGCCTGAACCGCGGAGGGATCGTGCCCGCCCACTACCAGCAGCGAGGGTTCCATGAAATCACGCACAGCCGTTCCTTCCCGCAAAAATTCCGGGTTCGAGACCACGGCGCACT
>JAABUK010004503.1_pt1 | contig 22551 bp, 19 predicted proteins | sample 5559141 | NCBI WGS metagenome assembly JAABUK01 (sample SAMN10711869, study PRJNA513367) | rock metagenome | isolation source: Antarctica rocks | place: Antarctica: Victoria Land, Pudding Butte nord | collected 2016-01-03
ACAAGCTAGTCGATAAAGTATGTCAGAAACTTGAAATACAATCTATATCACTAGCAAAAGAGAAGTTAATACGAGACTATGATGAGAAACTAGCTAGAAAGACTATTACTCATAAGATTCTATTCAATCTCATGATCGAAATTCATAAGAAATTGACTGTATCAATGCTGATAGTTGATATCAAGCATCATGAAGCTATATTGAGCAAACTCTGAATGAACAAAAATGAAATATTATTGAACATGCGACATGATACTATCGTATTTCCTGATCAATTAAATATTTCTATTTCGGTTTTTTCAATTTCGTCAAATACAAAGCACTCAAGTTGATTACAGTCAACTTCAATCTCTTCAGCAGCTCACAGCAAAATCTTTAAGATGCTCAAGCACTCAGTTTCATTCATTCAGAAAAAGTCATTCTCGATTCAAAACATAGACGTCATCTCTTTTCAAGCATTAGTAAAACGAAAAAAGAAGAATCAGACAGAGATTTTTGCTATGTTCGTGAAAGACATCAATAGGGAAATTATCTACAATACTTAATGCAAACTAAATGTCATAAACATCTTCTCAGTCAATGAAACGACTCAGAATCTAGAAGATATTAAAGTCAAGCTATCATTGAAATATCAGAATTTTCTAGACGTTTTTGATCGAGCTCAAGCAGACAAGCTATCGTCTCATCGTTCATATGATCATAAGATAGAGCTTACTAGTAATGCAACGTCATCTCACTGTCAAGCATATCAAATGTCTCTCTACAAGCTTCAGAAAGTAAAGAAATATCTGAACGAGAATCTTTTCAAAGAATTTATAATCTCTAGCAAAGCTTCGTATTTCTCACTCGTTTTGTTCATCTTAAAAGCAAATGAAGATTTATGATTCTGCGTTGACTATCGAAAGCTCAATGCTATTATCAAAAGAAATCGCTATTCTCTATCGCTCATAGATGAGATGATCAACAAAATAGTTGATTGCAAGCATCTGACTCGATTAGATATCATCTCGACTTTCAACAAACTACGAATGCATCTCGATAGTGAGAACTATACGACTTTCATTATTGCATTAGAAGCGTACAAATCAAAAGTGCTACTCTTTGACCTTATCAATGATTCTGCCTCGTTTCAGCAGTATATGAATAATGTTTTATGAGATTTTCTAAATGACTTTTGTCAAGTCTATCTAGATGACATTCTTATCTACAGCAAAACTCAACAAGAACATAGACAACATGTCAAGATGATATTAGCTCGTCTACGAGAAGCTGATCTACAAGTGAACATTCAAGAGTGCAAATTCAATGTAGAAGAAATGATCTTCTTAAAAGTCATAGTGTCAGAACAAGATCTTCGTATGAACTTTATCAAAGTGAAAGTCATAGTCAACTGAGCTACGTTGATCAATCTAAAAGAAGTTCAGAGCTCTGTGAAATTTGTTAACTTCTACCATCGTTTCATTAAGAACTTCTCGAAGCTAGTCAAACCGTTCACTCAGCTGACTAGAAAGAACACGTCTTTTATATGAAATGAAGTTTGTGTTTAAGCTTTCGATGATTTAAAGAAACAAGTCAGCTCGATTTCAGTTCTACGACATTTCAATTCAAAACGACAGACTATTCTGAAAATCAATGCATCTGACTACGTCAAAGATGAAATACTATCACAGTATGATAATGAGAATGTTTTTCACTCAGTAGCATTCTACAGCAAGAGCATGATTCTTGCTGAATGCAATTATCACATCTATGACAAGAAATTGCTAATCATTATTCAATGCTTTGAACACTGAAGATTCAAGCTAGAATGCACAGAGTTGTTCATTCAGATGTTCATCAATCATCAGACTTTGAAGATCTTTATGAAGAACAAACAGTTAACTCGATGTCAAGTCAATTATCTAGACATTTTATTCAAGTTTAACTTTCAGATCATTTTTTGATCAGGCAAAATGAACACTAAAGTCAATACTTTAATCAGAATGTTTCTGATCGACGTTTCTGAATCAACTCAGCGTACTGAAGATCACTATCAGATCATTCTGATATTTGATAGAGTAGATATTCTAGCTATTGAATCTGAAGTTGATCTCTATCAATGAGTAAAAGATGTCAACAAGAAGAATAAGCTTTGCAATGAGTATAGACAAGTTATAAGCGAAAACAAGCTCAAGCTACATAGCACTGAATTGAAGCATTGCAAAATTGTTGACGACGTTCTGTTCAGAAAAGATCTACTGTGAGTTTCTGAGAATATGCATACGAAATTACTAAAGAAAATTCATGATCAGTCTTTCATCTCTCACTCTGACAATCGAAGAACTATTGATCTAGTTCAACGTTTCTATTATTGATCAGGTCATTGAGTAATGATTAGACGTTACATTCGAAACTGTCATGTCTATCAACGAAGCAAGACATCTAGAAATAGTATCAATGAACTTCTTCATTCTCTCTCGATTTCACAGAAACGCTGAAAAGATATAGCTGTGAACTTCATCATTGAGCTACTTCTATCAGAAGATTATAATGTCATTTGCACAATCATATGTTGACTCATCAAGAAACATCACTATGTTCTCTGTCATTGAGAAGACGAGAGCATCTCAGTCGAAGAAACAGTTTGAATCATGCTATGAAACGTCTATCAACTTCATGATCTATCTAGTTCTATTGTTTCGAACAAAGACTCTCAATTCATATCAACAATGTGACAAAATCTTTGTAAGTGACTAAGAATCACAGCTAGTTTATCAACAGTCTATCATTTTGAGATCAATGATTAATCAAAACGAGCTAATCAAGATGTTGAACGCGAACTAAGAATCTACTGCAATTACATGCAGAACGACTGAGCAAAATGACTTTCGATGGTGAAATTCAGCGAAAATTTCAATATCTTCTCAATCATCTCAATGACTTCATTCTACTTCAATAAAGAGTTTCACTCTCGAATAAGTTTCGATTCAGATACAACTGACTATGAGACAACTTGCGAACGTCTTGAAGCTAGAAAAGCAGACGATATTATCATTTAAATGAAAGAGCTTCTTATTTTCAATCATCAGCAATTGAAAAAAACGAAGCAGATCATCAAAGCTCAGATCAATAAACATAGACGAGACATCATCTATGAAGTAAACGACTGAGTTTGATTATTCTCTAGAAACATAAAGACAACTAGATCATGTAAAGATTTGAAAGACAAACAGCTAGAACTTTATCAAATCATTGTCAAAGTTGAAATCTTCTACCATCTTCGTCTATTGATAAGCATGAAGCAGCTGCATTCAATGTTCAGCTTGAAGCTATTACATTCTTATTCTCAAGACTCGTTATCAGAACAGCATTTGAAATCTTCTAGATTATTGACAATCGAAGACGATGATCATTGAGAGATAGATGACATTTTGAACTCTAGACACTATCGAGATTGAATACAATACAAGGTGAAATGAACAGAACTAGATCGAGACAACGAATGATACTATGTCGATAAAGAAGAATTCGAGAGCTCGAAAGAAGTTCTAGTCGAATTTCATAAGCTCTATTCAGACAAGTCACACTAAGTTGAAAAACAGTGAAAGTTTGCGTTTCATTTGTTCTATTCATGCGAACATGAATTTTCAAAGAGGGAAATAATGTTACGAATGTGTCAGAATTGATTAGAACTAGTCAACGATCTAGTCAAGATCTGACCTAGATCTGGTTCAGATTTGACTCAGATATGACTCAGCATCTTTTTTCTTCTCTAGCATCTTCTAATCAGCTTCTATTGCCTTCTAGGCAAACACACTTCTTTGTGTTACGAGTGATCAACAGGTTTCTATGACAAACACATTTCTTTGTGTCGCAAACATCTTTCAAACCAACATCTTTCTTGTGTTTCAACACGTTTTCTTTGAGACTAGCGTCGACCTGAGTAACTACTATATAGAGCGTGTTCTTCTTGCCTTTTGTACCTTCTTTCTTCTGTATTCTTAAAGTCTTAGTTATAGCTATCTTTATAGATCAAACATTCTAGTCACGCATGCACTCTGATTAGTTTCTAGACACAATCTCAACAGAAAAGAGTGTTGTTGCATGAGTGAAAACTCTGCATGATGACTTTTCTGATCATGCAACATTCTAACATCGTTCAAACTGCGTTGAATTGAGATCTCTTGACTCTTCTGACTTCTATTCAAAACAGAATAGAATCAAAAGATTCATAGTTGACATCATGTACAGATGAATCTCATTGTCAGCTCATTAAATCAAAGAACAATTTGAGAATTTTAACGTTAGTTAAAGTTGCGTCATGCAATTTTAACTGTTTAATTAGTTTTACTGACTTCTCATTGAACTGATTGAAAGAAAATGATTTCTGACTAGATTAAGATGTAACAAAAGTGAAAGATCTTTTTAATATATGAATAAAAGTTAAGCTCTTCTGTTTCAATGTTGTTTTATCACTTGAAAGTAGAATAATCAATTTTGAATGATGATTGAAATTCAAAAATTTAAGAGAGTCAATTTGCATATCTATGACTAATTCTGTTTTATTCATTCATGTTTTTTCTAAAATCATTTGAGATTGTTCTAATCAAGTGATCAACATAAAAGTGATGTCTACTGTATGATTTTAAATTGTTAGATTTGAATAAATGACATGAGTAATGAGTTTTTTTGCATAATGATCGTCGAATTCTTGTATTAACTTTGTCTTAGTCAAAGTCAAAAACTTGATTTGCAACTGATCACAAACAATTTGCGCAATCACTTCATCAATGAATAAATAGTCAGCAGCTTCGATGTCAATCAATGACTTTAATGAGTAACTAATTTCATTACTAGAAAGTACACATTCAGTAGTCAAAGATTTAGAAGCAAAAGAATCATTTAACATGCTTGTTATTAAAGAGATTAACACATCTTTCATCACGTCTTTAATGAAAGTCACTAGTTTTTTGTCTCGTCATTCTCGATAGACATTTTCTCATTCTTTTTATTCTCAAGAATGATTATCTCATGCAGACGAAGAATGAATACACAAGATGTCAAGATGTCAATCTTGTTTAGCTGAAAGCAATTCTTGAATAAGTGATGTGATGCTTTGCATGTATAGCAGATGATTGACGTTCTCGCTCAATTAAGCTCAAGAATAGAAAAGATGATGAGTTTAACATAGTTGATTATCAAGATTGACAGTGCTGATGAGAGAGTAATGCGTTTGTCAAATACTGCAATGAGTTTGACTGTTCATCGCTCGCTGCATAGCTGATAGTTAACTCACTGTCTATTATTTACATCTTGAAGAAAGTTTCTTAAATGAGTAAGCGAGACAAAATTCTTGAGACAAATCAATAGAGCATTCTGCAAGCGATTATTGATTTTATTCTGAAAATCATTCATCAGAGTGTAATTATTGTAGTCAAGATAGTTGAATAGCTTCATGAACTTAAAGTAAAAGACATTGAAAGACTTGTTGATTTGTCTTAAAGCATTATACTTGCGACGACACTTTTGATTCTTATTTATGTCATCATATATTTTCTTCAAATGCTCAAATAACTCATCAATTGATGTGTATAAGTAAGAGATGTTATGACAACATCTGATGAAAATGTGCTCAACAGCATCACTCTTTAGTCTAAATATCACATAAACAATACAAATATTTTCAGTATTGAAATGATCAACATTTGTCTGAAGCTTGTCATCAATCTTGATTCTTCAGCTGTTTCATGTCAATTCATCTTCATCAGTGAATATAAAGAGATTCAAAAACTTGAAGAACTTGTGATGGTCATTTTTGAATAGAGTGAACGTCTCTTGTTGAGTTTGATTCTTGATAGAAGCTCATGACTGTTACGAGCGTATCAAGATCGATAAGACTGAACAAGGCTGAAGCTTTAATCAATTCGCAGTGCACGCTAGCGAGTACTCTGCGTAATGATTAGAACTAGTCAATGATCTAGCCGAGATCTGGCCTAGATCTGACTCAGGTTTGACTCAGATATGACTCAACACTCTTTTTCTTTTTCAACACTCTTTTCTTTCACCAACATCTTGTTCATTTACATCATCTTCTTTTCATGTCACAAACACATTTCTTTCAAGCCTAGCGCAGTCTCTGAACATTACATAAATAGAAGCTTTTGTACCAACCTTCTTCTGTATTCTTAATATTCAGTTATAGCTATCTCTAAAGATCAAGCACTATCAACTCTGACCTTCATCGATTGTATCATCTAGGCACGATCCTGACATTATATTAAGAATTCGTTAATCACATGATATTGATCTCATTACTCATTCAACCAACTCGTACAGACGAATCGAGTCTAAAGAAATTTGTTTACCTGGTGATTCAATCTCGAAAGACAAGAACAACATCAGAGAATTCATAGAATCAACGAGAACATATGATCGTTGAATTGCTAGAAGATCTATCGCTCATTCAGTACGCATTCGTTCAAAATCGATTAATAGAATCTACGATAAAGAATCTTCGTGAATTGCTTCAAGATTAATCATTCTCACAAACATCTTTCTTGTTGAACAAACATTCGCCTTTCTTCATAAAATCACTGAGCTTTGTTCTTCGTTTAGTTCAAACCAACTTTTATCTTCTTCACTATGACATCTAAGAACACATCTGATAAAGATAAAGCTTTCGTTGACTTCTTGCAACAAACACGTTCACAAGCTCTCTCTTCTATCGTTGACTCACAACACGCTTCTTCATTCATTGCTTTCGACGAATCAAACGCTGAAACCGTCATACTCGATGATATAGAAGTATGAAAGAAACGTATCTATGATCTTAATAGAGAAACAGATCGTCTCGTCAAGGTGAAACAACGAGACAAGAGCGAAATTCAACAGTTGAAAGCAAAACTACAAGCTTTCACTGCTATCACAGTCAATGTAGTCATCACTGCTTTCTCGATTGTCACCTACTTCGAACGACCTAGATATCACAAAATACTCGACTCTTCAATGTTCACTGATGAAAAGAACTCTACTTGAAAGTACTGATCTCTTGACATACGAGAGAAGCTAGCAATGAACGTCGACATCTTTTCAAATGAACTCTACAAGCTGAGCTACATTAACTTTCGACTAGCAGATGACGTCGTCAAAGTCACTTAAGTCAGACGCGATTTCAACTGTGACAATTTCTATCTGACTGTCAATGAACTTCTAAAGAAACTAGCTCAATCGTTTCATGACTCTGATAAGAAAGACAACTATCGTAGAAAATATATTAATCTGATTCAAGAATCAAAGAAATTCAGCGATTTCTTTAATCAGTTTCAATGACTATACATCTATCTAAAGTATCAGAAGAACGTACTAGTTGTCGATTTAAAGAATAAAATAAACTCTCGTCTTCGAATCTTTTAAACAGCTCAGATGAAGTCGCTCATCAAGCTATCAGATATTTGAAACTATCTGATTCGCTTGAACAATGAACATAGAGCAGTTCAAGAGATCAAGAACAAACTACTCAAACGTAACGATTCAAAAATCATCATTTCTAGAGCAACTATTGCTGTTCAGTCTTCTACTTCGAAGTCTGACTGATCAAAGTCACGCAGCGCAGTTTTGACTAGCGTCAAGAATGCAGACGTTCTAGTTGAAATCTGTTTCGTATGTCACAAATCAGGTCATAGTTTCAGAGAATGCTTGAATTAATCTATCAAAGTCAATGCAGTTGACGAGAACTACGATCGTTTTGAACTCAATACTGAATCAGAGTTCGAGTCAAAAAACTAGTCATCTCTTCAACAGTCACTGAAGTGAAGGTTATATCTTTGTGCAATCTAGACGAAATTCTATCGAAAGAGAATTACTTTGATAAGTCGTTTCTAGTCGATGCTCTTCTCATCTTGCAGAATGAATCATTTAGCCTTCGCTTTTTGATAGACAGTGATTCAGCCGTCTATATGATCATACATACCAATCTAGTCAATAGAGTATGTAAAGAGCTGAAAATTCAATCTATATCACTGGTAAAAGAGAAGTTAATAAAAGAATATGATGAAAAGATATTTAAGAAGACTATCACTCATAAAATTCTATCAAATCTCATCATTGAAAGTCATAAGAAATTGACTGTTTCTATGTTGATAGCTGACATCAATCATCACGAAGTCATATTAGGAAAATCATGAATGAACAAAAATGAAATATTACTGAATATGCGAATCGACGTCATTATTTTTCCGAACCAATTAAATACTTTCATTTCGATTTTTTCGATTTTTTCGATTTCTCTCAATTCAAAGCACTCAAGTTGATTGCGATCAACTTCGTCTACTTCTACCTCTCAGTTAAAGGTTTCTAGAATGCTCAAACGATCTGTTTCAACTACGATTCAGAAAGAGTTCTTCTCAATTCGAAGCATAGATGTTGCTTCGTTCAAAACACTGTTGAATCACTCAAAGAAGAATCAGACTGAAGTATTCGCTCTATTCATGAAGAATATCGATAGAAAAATCGCGTACAACACTCAGTGCGATTTGAACGCTCTAAACGTCTCTTCAATCAATGAAACGACTCAGAACTTGAAAGATATTAAAGCAAAGCTGTCATTAAAATATCACGAGTTTCTAGATGTTTTTGATCGAGCTCAATCGAATAAACTACTCTCTCATCGCTTCTACAATCATAAAATCGAGCTCATCAGTGATTCAACGTCTTCTCGCTGCCGAATCTATCGAATGTTCTCTGTCAAACTTCTGAAAGTAAAGAAGTACTTAAACGAGAACTTGTCGAAGAAATTCATCACTTTCAGTCAGACTCTCTATTTCTTCCTCGTTTTATTCGCTCTCAAAGCAAATGAAGATCTTTGATTCTGCGTGAACTTATCGAAAGCTAAATGTCATTTTCAAAAGAAATAGATATTCTCTATCGTTGATAGACGAGATCATTGGTAAAATAGTGAGTTGCAAGCATCTGACTAGATTGAACATCATATCAGCGTTCAACAAACTTCAAATGCACTTCGATAGCGAGAATTACATCATTTTTATCACTGCTTTAGAAGCATATAAATACAAAGTGTTATCATTTGAACTAATTAACAGATTGATCTTCTTTCAGCAATATATGAATGACGTTCTATGAGACTTTCTGAACGACTTTTGCCAAGTTTATCTAGATGACATTCTCATCTATAGCAAAACAAGAAAGAAACATAGAGATCACGTCAAACTAGTATTGAGTCGACTACGCAAAGCTGAACTGCAGATGAATATTCGAAAGTGCGAATTCGATGTAGAAGAGACAGTCTTTCTAGAAGTCATTGTATCAGAACAAGATCTTTGCATGAATTCAAGCAAGATGATCATCATAGTCAACTGAACTACTTCAACCAATTTGAAAGAAATTCAAAACTTCATGAGATTTGTGAACTTTTACCGTCGTTTCATTAAAGACTTCTTCAAACTAGTCAAACCGTTCACTTAATTAACTAGAAAAGACATGTCTTTTGTTTGAAACGAAGTCTGCATTCAAGCTTTCAGAAATCTGAAGAAACAGGTCAGTTTCGCTTCAGTTCTTCGTCATTTCGACCTCAAACGCCAGACTATTTTGAAAATCGATGCATCAAAATATGTAAAAGATGAAATACTATCTCAGTATGACGATGAGAGTGTACTTCACTCGATGATCTTCTACAGCAAAAGCATGATTCTCGCTGAAATCAACTACCATATCTATGACAAGAAATTGCTGACCATTATTCGCTGTTTCGAACATTGATGACTTGAGCTGAAATGTACTGAATTACTCATTCAGATATTCATCAATCATTAAGCTCTGAAGATCTTCATGAAAAACAAACAGCTGAGTCGACGTCAAGTCAACTACCTGAACATTCTATCGAAGTTCAATTTTCAGATCATCTTTAGGTCAGGCAAAATGAACACTAAAGTCGATGCGCTAACTCGAATGCCTCTAGCGAACGTCTCTGAATCAGCTAAACGGTTTGAAGATCGCTTTCAAACTATTCTTACCTCTGATAGAGTCAATATTCTATCTATTGACTCGAAATCGAGCGCAAATTCGAAACCAGAAGTCAATCTCTATTAGAGAGTATGATTAGCCAATCAAACGAATGAGCTTTGCAGCGAATATAGGCAAGCTAAAAACGACAACAAGCTCAAGCTTCATAGCATTAAGATGAAGAACTGCGAAATTATTGACAACATTCTATTTAGAAAAAGATTACTTTGAGTTCTCAAGAACATACACACGAAACTACTACAAGAAGTGCACGATCAACCTTTCATCTCTCACCTTGACAATAGATGAACTATTGATCTAGTTCAGCGCTTCTACTATTGATCAGATCATTGAGCTACTATCAGACAGTACATTCGAAACTGTCATACCTGTTAACGAAGCAAAGTCTCTAGAGATGCAATTAACGAACTTCATCAATCTCTATCTATCTCACTAAAACGATGAAAAGATATAGCTATGAACTTCATAACTGAGCTATCTCTGTTGAAGAACTATAACGTCATTTGCACAATCATATGTCGTCTCTTCAAAGAACGTTACTATGTTCTCTGTCATTGAGAAGACAATGACATCTCAGTCGAAGAAACAGTCTGAATTATGCTATGAAACGTCTATTGACTGCATGATCTACTCAGTTCTATTGTTTTGAATAGAGACTCTCAATTCATATTCATCATGTGAAAGAGTCTTTGTAAGCGACTACGAATTATCGCTAGTCTATTCACTGCTTATCATTCTGAGATCGACGATCAAACAGAGCGAGTCAATCAAGACGTTGAACGCGAACTCAGAATCTACTGTATTTACATGCAGAACGATTGAGCTAAATGAATATCTATGATTGAGTTCAGTGACAATGTCAATACATTCTCGATCATCTCAATGATCTCTTTCTACTTCAATAAAGAATTTCACTCTCGAATGAGTTTCGATTCAGATACAACTGACTACGAAATCACTCGTGAACGAATTGAAGCTAGAAAAGCAGACGATATTGTCATTCGAATGAAAGAGTTACTGAACTTCGATCGTCAACAATTGAAAAAGACTAAGCTGATCATCGAAGTTCAGGTCAATAAACATAGACGAGACGTCATTTACGAGATAGATGATCAGATCTGACTATCTTTTAGAAACGTCAAAATCATGAGATCATGCAAGAATTTGAAAGACAAACAGCTAGGTTTCTATCAAATTATTGTCAAAGTCGAGACTTTCTATCATCTTCGTCTATCTACAAGCATGAAGCATATACACTCGATGTTCAGCTCGAAGCTACTACGATCGTATTCAGAAGACTCTTTATCAGAACAACATTCAGAATCACTCAGATCAATTACTATCGAAGACGATGAACACTGAAAGATAGATGATATATTGAACTTCAGATGCTATCAAGGTCGAATACAGTACAAAGTCAAATGAAAAGATCTAGATAAAGATGACGAATGATACTATGTCGATAAAGAAAAATTCGATGACTCAGAGAAAGTTTTAAACGAATTTCATAAGCTATATTCAAGCAAACCGCGCTAAATATCGGAATAACTATCAACAAAAGCAAGCAAAGAAACTACATTCATGCAAACATAAATTTTCGAAGAAGAAAGTAATGTTACGAGCGTATCAAGATCGATAAGACTGAACAAGGCTGAAGCTTTAATCAATTCGCAGTGCACGCTAGCGAGTACTCTGCGTAATGATTAGAGCTAGTCAACGATCTAGTTGAGATCTGGCCTAGATTTGGCCCAGATTTGACTCAGATATGACTCAACACTCTTTTTCTTTCCCAACATTCTTTTTCTTTCTCAACACTCTTTTTCTTTCTCAACACTCTTTTCTTTCACCAACATCTTGTTCATCTACATCACCTTCTTTTCGTGTCACAAACACATTTCTTTCGAGCCTAGCGCAGTCTCTGAACATTACATAAATAGAAGCTCTTGTATCAATCTTCTTCTGTATTCTTAATATTCAGTTATAGCTATCTTTAAAGATCAAGCACTATCAATTCTGATCTTCATCGATTGTATCATTTAGACACGATTCTGACAATGACTTGATGTCTTGATGTTCTCAAGACTGATCAGCTTGACGTTGTTTCTCTTTGAAAATCAACATCTCTTCTTGTAGTTGAATGTTGATCTCTTCTAAAGTGTTGATTGATGCGCGATTGATTTCTAGCTGATTCAATCTCTTGTTATGCTCGATCTGCATGAAGATTCAGTGCTCGATGCATTTCAGAATCATGTCTCATTGAGCTTTAAGTTCATTCAACATCTTGATAATTTCGTTGAACTGACTTTCAACTCATTGATGCAATTGTTTCTTGTTTTTTATATTTCATGAAATCTCGACTTTCTTGACTTCATTTGAGACATTAATAAATAGCATGAAAATTCATTTATTTGCAATGCTTCTAAGCAATCGAGCTGATCGTGATTTGACTGACTCGAAGTCACGTGTCATGATATGTGTGTGTGATGTAATAATAAATGTAAATTCAAAGAAGTTCTTGTGAATTTTCTGATAAACAAATGAGTGCAAATTCGAAGAATTTCTTGCGAATTAAAAGTAATATAAATTCAAAGAATCTCTTGCGAATTTTCTGAATAAAAGAAGTAGATTATTTCGTATTGTCTACACGTCGATAGCAGAGTAGTTTGATGAGCATTTATCTAATGTTAGAAATCAGCATAGAGCGAGTCATATGAATGTCATTTAACTAGTAGATAAATGCTAAGAAAGAAAAGTATTTATAAAGAAGAACTTGCAGCTTATATATGTGTTTCTGATCTCTGTGCTAAACTCGAAAGAATTGACATCTTACACAGATGATGTAAAGACTCGATGACATCATCTCTAGCTTGAATGCTCACTAGACTCGATTAAAGATAGTCAAGACTGAGAATAGACTCAAGAATAGATTGAGAATAAAGTTGAGAATAGACTTGAGAATCATAACAATGAGTCTATTATGTATGCTCTTGTCATGATCAATGTTGTCAAAGAATCAATCGTTAAACATCAAGTGAAAGCAATGAATAACGCAGCGAATCATATCACAAATGCGCTTGAAATGCAAACTTTACTCATTGAATTGAAAGAATACAAAGATGTATTCTTGATAGAAAGTGTTGATAAATTGCTTTTGCATGAAGATTATGATCATGCAATTGAAATCACTGCAGAGTTGTCATATGAATCGTCGTATAATCTGTTGAACACAGAGTTAGCAACTCTGAGACAGTATTTAGACAATGTCTTAGCGAAAGAATGAATTAAGCACTTCGTCAGCTCAACTGATGCGTCTATTTTATTCATTCTCAAAAAGAATGATAGTCTTCATTTATGCATGAACTATTGAGATCTGAATAAGATCACTGTCAAAAATCATCATTCACTGTCTCTAATTAGTGAAACTCTAGACAGACTCAATAAAGTCAAGCAGTTCACTAAGTTAAATTTGAAGAATGTTTATCATTGTCTCAGAATTCAACGTGAAGACGAGTGAAAAACGACGTTTCATACTTATTACAATCACTTTAAATATATGATCATGTTGTTTAATTTAATCAATGCATCTATCATCTTTCAGACTTATATTAATAAAATCTTAACAAAGCTTTTAAATGACTTTTGTGTTGTTTATTTAAATGACATTCTAATCTTCTTCATAAAGAAGAATGATCATGTAAATCACATGAAGCAGATTCTTGAAAGATTAAGAAAGTTCAAGCTATATGCTAGCTTGAAAAAGTGTGAATTCTTCATCATTAAAGTGAACTTTCTAAAGTTTATTATATTCATCAAGAACGTTTCGATGAACTCAAGTAAAATAAACATCATCAAAACGTGACTTAGATCAAAGATGTATTGAAAAATACAAGTTTTTCTGAGATTCATCAATTTCTATCGACGTTTTATACATTACTACTTTCAGATAGCAGAGTCTTTAACAAAACTGCTGAGAGATAGTGTAAAAGATGTAAAAATGAACTCATTCATATGATTGAATGAAGTGAAACAAGCTTTTAATCAGCTTCGCAACGTCTTTATGAAAGCATTTATACTAAGACACTTTGACTCAGAGTGACATATATACATCAAGATCAATGCATTCAATTATGCAGTTGTAGAAATTTTGTCTCAGTCAGATGATGAAAATTAGTGACATTTGATTGAATTCTGATTTAAAATGATGATAGATGTTAAAAGAAATTATGAAACATATGATCAGAAGCTTCTAGTCATAGTAGCGATGTTTAAACACTGACAACACTATGTGAAAGACAGTTATCATACTGTTGAAGTTCTGACTGATCATAATAATCTGAAGAATTTTATGAATGTTCAAAAGTTAAACGAAAGACAAGTCAGATGAGTCATGAAATTGTTAATCTGCAACTTTTAAATAGCACATAAATCAGAAAAGACAAACTTGATCAATGCGTTGTCAAAACAATCTGACTATAAAAGTGAGAACATCTTTGCAAATCATTTGCTGCTTACTTTGCAGCGAAAGCTAACTAGAATAGAAAGCTTAAATAGCTTTATATTCGTAGTGATCAGAGAACTATACTGTATACAAGTGATTAACGATGTCGAGAAGACGTTCGTTCACAGTATAAGTATAAACAGATATTCAGCAGAACATGTTGAGAGCAGACTGCAAGATGAAATTCATTGATGAACATAAGTGATTAATGATGTCAAGAAAATGTTCATTCACAATGTCAATGAAAGAAGATATTCAGTCGATCATGTCAAAAGCATGTTGTCAAATGAAATTTACTGTACATGAGTGATTAACAAAGTTGAAAAGATGTTTGTTCACAATGTCAGTAAAAACACAAGTATATGTTCAGCAATGCATGTCAGAAGTATGCTGCTGAAAGTCATGACTTTAGCAATGCAAAAGACGCATCTAAATGAAGTACATTTCTTAAGAGATAGAATTTCTCGATCTGAGTTTGAAAACTTAAGAAAACATGATGATGAAACGTTGACTTATAAAGATTGCAATGTAGTTGAGAAACAGCTTAATTCTGTTGCTGAAACTGTTGATTGCAAACAACTCATTTCATGTGCAATTGTCAGAGTACTGATAATTCATGAAATGATATACAACTTTAGTAGTAAATTCATAGTTGAACTCATCAAGATTTTACAGTAAGAAGATGAATTTGCTGTGAGATTAAAAGCAGACGAAACGATAAGTATATGAAAGAGAAACATTGAAGCTTAAACATTGAATAATCAAGAAATGATAAAGTACAATGAATTATTGTATGTTTCAGAAGATTTTTCTGTCAGAGAAGAGTTATTGAAACGTCATCATGATGACTTGTTAGCAAGACATTTTGATGCTGACAAGATCAGTGAGCTATTAGATTGCAAATATTACTGAAAAAGTATAATCAAAGATGTCAAAAAGTACGTAGATACTTGTGACATTTGTCAAAGAATGAAGATGAAACATCATTTATCATATGATGAGTTGAGATCATTATTTCGACTCACAGATTCATAAAAAGAAATCACTATGAATTTCATAACAGATCTGTCATCTAGTAAATGAAAAAAAGTCATGTATGACTTGATTCTTATGATAGTCAATTACTACATGAAGATGACGCGTTATCTGTTTACAAAGAAGACTCTGACTGTTGTAAAGTTAGCAGAGTTGTTCTTTAAGCAGATTGCTTTAAGATATGAGATATTGAATAATATAATTATTAATAGAAATAGTCTATTTATCAATGCGTTCTGATCAGAGATCTGCTATCATGTCAAGGTAAAACAACGACTAAGCATTGTCTTTCATTCGCAAACAGATGATCAAACAGAATGACAGAATCAAATGTTGAAACATTATTTAAGAGTGTATTGTTTTGAAAAGCAAAATGACTGAGTTACACTTCTACTTATAGTTGAGTTCATTTATCATCAGACGAAGCACACTTCATTAAACTGTAGTTCTTTTAAAGTCATGTATGATTATGAACTCATCTTTGACATACACATTAAGAATAATGCTATGAAAGAAGAAGTGTCAGCAGCAAAAGAATGCATTGAAATGCTGCAAAATGTGTGAAACACGTTGATGAAATGATGACAAAACACAATTGATGTTCAGACAAAGTACTATAATCAAAAACATAAGTTTAAGTTCTTTAATATTGATGATTTGATCATGCTATTTGTTAGAACTCTCTCGCATGTGATTACATAACAGCAATGATTAGATAATCATTGAGTAATCAGAGTTTCGAAGTGATTGCTCTGATCGCTCAAATCAGAAGTGATCACAGTGAGCATGATGAGCATGATGCTCACCTTGCTCACCTTGCTCGAGAATGATCAAAGTGATCATTCAGAGCAGAAACAGCTTGACACGATTCTTCTATGTCTATATAACGATGATCATTCCCTTAGATAGAAGCTTCGTGCTCAACTCATGTAAGTAGTCAATACATATTATTGTCTCAGCTATCTTCAGATCTCAAGTCTAGTAATAGTGATTACTGTTTGATCTCTGTATATACTTTGTGTTGTTAAAGAGACAATTGTTACACTATTAGCAAAAAATCTGAAGCAGAAGAAGTTGAGCAAAAAGTTATTAAATAAGATGATAAAGTTCTTTCATATACAAGAACTCATAAATAAGCAAACGTATCATTTTGATCTTTCAATTATTTATAGAGTTCATTCTGTCTTTCATGTGTCTTTTTTAAAGTTGTATAATCGTAGATTAAATAATAACTTTATACTTGATTATCTCATATTCAAGCTTATTGATGATGAGCAAGAATAAAAGGTAGAAAAGATTCTACAGAAGCAAAAAAGAAAGAGAATCTTATATTATAAGATACAATGAAAAGAATATCTCATTGAATATAATCAATGAATATTGAGTGAAGATATGAAAGATATCTTGAAACTTATAAAAGCTTTCAAAACAAGACTGAAATGTGAGTGAAAAGCATAATTACTCATTTTCAAGCATAAATTCATTATTAGAAAAGAAGAATCACTGTATTATGATAGTTTCGTTCTTTAATGAGATGATCACATATGTAAATCAACAGACAGAAGAAAAAAGCGCAAAGATGTTCAAACACGTTCAACAAGAGAGCGCAATCATCACGATATAATAAACATCATGCAATCATCATTTCATTAAACATTTTTCACATGAAACAAGATTGCAGATTTCTTCTTCTTTCTCATTATCAGATTTACATTGAGACGTGAAGACAGAGATTTGAAAGATGACAGATTATGCTAAAATATATCAGAACAATTAGAAATGCTGACAAAACAATATATAATTGAGATTGAATATATTGCAAAGCACTTTACATTCAGAATTTCTCTGATGATGTCATTGATAATCATCATCTTTTTAAGAATGAGCTTTTGAATCTTTAAAGACTTGAATTTGTGAACTCTTTCAAGATAACTCTTTACACAAGTCGTTGCTGTCAATTTCTTGTAAAGAATTTTCTGATGAGCAGTGAATATCTTTAAAGTGATGTTCTCTTCTTCATTCTCAATTGCATTATCATGAATTTTCTGCAGATGAAAGAATTCATTGATAGTTGAAATGCAGATGTCGAGAATCTAAACATCAAATCATAAGTGTTTAACAAACATATCATATAAATATACTCACTACAATACAGAAATTCTCATTACTTGCATAATAAGCACACTTCTTGTACATTGTCTTTCTTTGAAAGATGACATCACACAGTGATGCTTTATTCTCAATGTGTAGAACTTAAGCACACTTTATACAAATCATTCTATTTAGAGTTTCAAAATCAGCAACACTTCTTTTGCTTATTTCAACAATTAACAGCTGAAAAGCATCAATAACGACATCAAGAAGTGAAATAAGTAAATCTCATCATCATTCTTTGATTTCGCGAAGTCTGTGAATTCAACAAGATCATCAATGAAGCATCAGCAATCATTTCTTCTTTCATCGTCTTTTGAATTTTCTCTTCAATAACTGAGATGTACTCAAAAGTTTAAATAGTAGAAACAATGAGTTTTCAATCAAAATTTAATGATGTTTGCATCATCATGAGTGATTCAGCATCAGCAACATCATAATCATCACATTTAATCAATGTTTTTTGAGCAGATTTATGATGTTGTTAATCGCAATAATAGTCGTGAAATCTTAAGTTGTGATATCACTTACTTTCATAATAATTTTGACTTAATCATCAATTAATTTCATCATCTTACAACTCTCTTTGAGCGTCGCTGTGCATTCACGACTTATGATTTAAATCTCTTACTCTTACAATACAGATATATTCAAAGTTTGTTAAAAGTAATTATACAATGATAAAAATATGATTGAAATTGAAAAAAGATGAAGTTAAAGAAAATGAGAAGTTGAGAGAAACTGAATAAACAATAAACAAAACAACAATTGTTATTCACTTTTGTTTATGTTTTATCATTTCAATCACATCATTTACTCAAAATGTAAACAATGTTTATATGCTATTTACACATCATCATTGCTGTCATTTACATCAACTATACATCACATATACTATCTACACTGTCATTTATACACATTATAATTGAAGATGAATTATCATTTGATTAAAAGTTTCTTTTTTTCTTGTTTTCTTACAAAGATTTGAAGATTTTTATCGAGAGTTTCTAAAGTGAATCAATGAGTGTACGTTATCATTTATCAAAGTAAACAAAGACATTAATTATTGAGATCGAGAATGAACTCACTTAAAAAAGAAGACAATTGTCATGATGAATTGACATATAAAGATTAGATCAGAGACTAAAGTCAAAGACTGAATCAAAGATCAGATTTGAGTTAACTTTGAAACTCTATGACTTTGTCAAGACATCATTTAAATTATGTCATATTTTCAACTTAATATGTCATGAATTATGTCATGCTCAACTTAACAATGCTTGACAAACTCTTTATAGTCAATTGATTTTCTCAAGTTATTGAGAGCTTCTTAATAATTAGCTCTACAATAATATATATTTATTCTGTGCCTGCTTAGAATATCACATTGTCATATCACTCTTATAGATCTCATTTATTCATCTAGTAAACTCAATTATCACATTTATGCTTGTAATTACAAGATTCAGAAAACTTTTATTAATAATAATCAGTATTTTCATAAATTTTAATCAATACTTGTGAGAAAATTTTTATCAATAGTAGTCAGTATTCTCATGAGTCATGATCAATACTCATGAGAAAATCTTTATTAATAATAGTCAGTATTTTCATGAATCATGAAGATGCAATTGAATCAATTGCATTACTCTGTTACATTATCATTCAACAAGTTAGTAATAGTAAATCATATTTTAATGAGTTGAATCAAAAATTCAAGTCAATACTTAATATCAACATTATAACTTGACTTAAATACTTAATATCAACATCATGATTTAACTTAAATACGTAGTTTTAAAATTCTGACTTGAATCAAGTTTTGACAAGTTAAGAACTTAACTCAAGCTTAATGACTTAACTCAACGTGATCAGTTTAATGATGCATTAACTAAGTTTATCTTTTCTGGTTTATGCGTTATTTTAAAGTTGCAGATCAACAATCTTATGATTCATCTTACTTATCTTTCATTTAATTCTCAAACATTCATAAATTCTTTAAATTATTATGATTGATCAGAACTTCAACAGTATGATAATTGTCTTTTACATAGTGTTATCAATGTTTAAACATCATTACTATGACTAAAAGTTTCTGATCATGCATTTCATAATTTCTTTCAACATTTATCATCATTTTGAATCAGAATGCAATTAAATATCATTAATCTTTGTTATTTAATTAAGACAAAATACTTGTAACTGTATAATTAAATACAATGATTTCAATGTGTATATGTTGCTTCAAATCAAAGTATCTTAATATAAATATTCTTATAAAAACGTCATGAAGCTGATTAAATGCTTGTTTTGCTTCACTCAATCATATAAATGAGTTTATTTTTACATCTTTTACATTATCTCTCAGCAGTTTTGTTAAAGACTCTGCTATCTGAAAGTAGTGATGTATAAAACATTGATAGAAATTAATGAACTTCAAAAAAACTTAAATTTCTTGATACTTCTTTGATTTGAATCACGTTTTAATGATGTTTACTCTGCTTGAGTTTATTGAAACACTCTTTGTGAATATGACAAATTCTAGAAAATTCATTCTGATGATGAAGAATATATACTTCTTTAAGCTAGTATATAGTTTAAACTTTCTTAATTGCTTCAAAATCTGTTTCATGTGATTTATATAATTAATCTTTAACTCAAAGAAAATTAGAAAATTATTTAAATAAATGATGCAATAATCATTTAAAAGCTTTGTTAAGATTTTATTAATATAAGTTTGAAAAGTGACAAATGCATTGATCAAATCAAAAAACATGATCATATTCAAAATTATTCTTAATGAACTTATTTCAGAATATTTCTCTTCACTGAACTTTTAATAAATTAAGCAATAGTTAAATTGTTAAACAAATTTTCATAAAATAAAGAGAAAGTCTTTAATCATTGCACAAAAGAATGCATATAACTTTGAGCTTCTGAAGACTCATTTTAATGCATATTAAGTAGAAAGAGATAATTTAACAATACAATATAATATTGAATGATATGTAAAATTTCAACAAAATTGACTATCAAATGAGCATAGCAAGATTCAATTGAATAATCACTGCTGATTATATCAGAAGAATCTATATAAAGAATTTTAATAACAGAAAATCATAAAAGATTAATGCAATGATTTGTAGAATTGAGCTATTAGAAGTCAAAATAGCAGTCACGAAAGTTGTTATTAATGCTTGAAATATATGTAAAGATTAATTTGCTAAGATCTTACAAATGAGAGACATTCTATAAGTCAAGAAAGCTCAATCTATGATCTTTGATAGACTAGATTTAGAGAAATTGAGGCAAAAGACTCGTGATGAGTCTATCAAAAAGCAGTATATTAACAAGTTAAAGAAGGTTTATAAGCGTTGTAAGATTTATATTAAGGTATGACAAAAGAAACAGAAGTTTTGAAAGACTTTATATAAGGCTTTTTTGAAGGAATTGCTTGTAATACAGCCTTTTCAGAAGTAATATGGTTGAATTTTGGTTAGGTGATCGATTTGGTTACATGGTCGGTGAGTACTAAGCGAAGAATGAGCTTAGTGCGAGGTACGAATACATGGTTATTTAGTTAAGTAAGCTTGTAACCTTGTTGTTTGTGAGCATCGCAACGTGACGCTTGATCTCAATTAACATGTTGATCTGTCTGTTTGGTAACCTCTAGACTCTTCTGTAACTAGACAGAAGGTTCGTAGTCGTACAGATGGGTTTCATCGCTGGCCTCAGCTCATTAAACTAATATAAGAGTTCTGTTGAACGCGTATGAGGCGTACAGTGACTTCGAGTTAGCATTGTATTAAATGTTCTTAGTGTAATATTAGCGTGGGCCAGAATATACAACGTCACCCTCCGTCCCGTAATCTTTATATGAGCAGTCAAGAAAGTCGGGTATAATGAGCGCATGAATCATAGCTGTCAGGGACAACTCGTTGCACAGCGCACTAAGGAAGAATTGCATGCCTCTCTTGAAATCACCTTAGCATACGTTGCTGAAATTCCTGCAAAGTCTGCTAATTCAGTCTTACAGTACGCTGGCTCTCTTGCATCACTGGTGGACTAACTGATCTGCATCTAGAGCTGTTGAACGTGCCATCCGGGACCGCGATGCTGTAAATTTGCGGCATCTTCGCCGATTTGTAAAGTCTGAACACGTACCAGCTTCTCTTACTCCAGTGACCAAGATTTCGACTTGCGAGAGCTATGAGACTACTCTAGAGTCTCGCAGCAGTGTTGGTGTGCCGGGAGATCTAGTTACCTCCCAACAATCCACCTTGCATCTTCTCATTTGCGCAGTCTCCATATTACCGTTTGAAAAAGTCCTCGAGTCGCTTTCCTCGCTCGATGTGTTCAAAACTAGCGGCACTCAACCTAAAGTCCGCACAATACCGGTTCCCTTACTTCCTCCGACGTCTGAAGAGCAAGCACAGCAATGGAGCAAGGATTACTGGCCTACTGTCTACAAGAAAAACAATCCGTTCGGTCCACATCCGAGCATCATTTCTAGGACAGAAGAAGAGATACGAAGCAGCGTGGGGGTATGGATGGAACTTGCGCGAATTGCGGGCAGCGAGGTGTCAGTGGCACTGAAAGGGGAACCGGTTGGCGCAGTTATAGTGCATCGAAACGCCTCCGCTGGTGCCAGCCCGATCGTGGTTGCTGGTGATGCGCGATGGAAGGGTGCTGGTCAGCCTGCTCTGGGTGGAGGGGGCAACGCTATGGGCCACGCGGTAATGAGAGCTATTGGTTTGGTGGCTCGGAAAAGACGAGGTTTAAATGTTACCGAGCCTCATGACGCAAATGAGCCGGACTGCTCAGACGTCTTTGCAGACAACCCGCGGGCA
>JAABUK010004504.1_pt1 | contig 22545 bp, 24 predicted proteins | sample 5559141 | NCBI WGS metagenome assembly JAABUK01 (sample SAMN10711869, study PRJNA513367) | rock metagenome | isolation source: Antarctica rocks | place: Antarctica: Victoria Land, Pudding Butte nord | collected 2016-01-03
CAGCCATACCCTGTGGGTAAGCTCCAAGCTGGATGGCAGTATCAGTTTTGCCAGAGCTGAACCCTGGCTGAGTGTAGACAGGGTTGGGTCCTTGAGATTGGTCCACCACATCTGATGTGGCATAACCTTGGTTAGGGAGATACTGCTGACTCCTGTCAGGATCCTGAGCAGGAACAGGTGCAGCAGTATACTGGTTGCGTAGGCTGTCGTCATATTGGGGCGCATGGTACTGGGCATTGCCAGTCTGGGATGTCTGCCTGCTGGTCACCCGGCTGTTTCCACGGCTGGGTGTCCTGCTGTTCCCTGTTGCATAGGTGGCAGCTGACCCTGGCCCTGACATGCTGATATAAAGCGTTCAAGCACAACCTGCATGCGCACATGCTCGTATCACCAACAAGGTTTGCAGTCAAGGTATTGAGCTTGATGCTTGTGGTCACAGCAGACGAAAGCAGGAGGATGCAAGGACGGCGGGAACTCAGTGGCTCAAAGCGCTGACGTAAGCTTCTCCGTTGATTGCAAACAGCAGATGCTGAGCAGAGTGACCTGCCTTCAAACTGCTGCAATCAGCTCATCCAGTCTGCACGTTGACCAGCTCCGTTCACCGGTCAATAGCGGCTGCTTTTACGGACTGACCAACCCTAATGTTTCCAACTTCTAATTCAGAGACGGTGAAAAAGGAACGCTATCGCTGCTGATCTCCTCAGCGCGGCTGAAGAATGCATTTGCAGTTGCTGTTGTTTGCAGTAAATCTGAATTACAGCTGTCCTGACGGATTCTGGTCGATCGCACATGGCCGTTGACTTTCCATTGATTTGACTGCTTCGCCGTACATGAGCAGGTCGCTAAGTGGCGTCACTGCGTGTAAAAAGTTTTATAATCTCAGTGCAACATGATTGCACAAGCGAACTCTTTGTGTCAGGCCTGATTGGTGCTTACCCAGCAGAGCATGTCGTATGCTGATTGTGCGTCTGCTGTTTTGAGGCTACCAAATCAGGAACATGCTTCAACAGTATCAGCGTCAACGGAGCCTCTTGTCTGCTGACTGAAGCCAGTCGTCCATATGCTGGGCAGAAGGAAGTGTCCAGATCCTTATAACAGCACACACTATCACAGGCTGAGACCTCAGGCCAACACGAGGCATGCATCGCCAGCTGCGGTGCAGTTCCAGCCGAATGACGGAGGAGGGTTTGCTCAGCAGGGCATGCTGGGTACTGCTTGCCCAAGTCCTGTGAAAACCCTAAAATTGTTGGCAGCTATTGCTACACGCCAGGAAGGTCAGGTTGCCATCTGCTCAAATGCAGCCCTTACATTATTCACCAAACGAGCCTACAGCTGTTGCAGGCATGCAAGGTGAGGACACCAACCTCCGGTTGGATAAAGCACAGTTGATATTGAATCTGCAGGCCGAAAAGCTTCTCACAGCTCAGTCAGACCTCATGATGGTACATTCCTCATCTTCCTCAAACAACGGTGCAAAAGCCATGCAGTCTTGCAAAATTATATGTTCCTGATTCAACTTGCCCCTTGCCATCCCATTCCAGTATCCAAAATAATTACCTTCTGATACATTTGCACAGATGACAGGCCATACTTCTGTGCAGGCCTCAGAGCACAGCTTGGTGATACTCAGCAGCATGGGTTGCCTGCTCAGGAGCTGCAGTATCAGCAGCTTGAGTTGATGCCAGATGCCAGCCTTGCAGCAATGCAGCAGCAGAACATTGCAGAATTGCTTGCATCTGTTGCTGAGTATGTTCAGCGCACGGTCCAGACTGTCCAACCTTTGAGATACCTCCCAGAGGACAGCCTTGCAGCAGCGCAGCAGCATCAGATGGTAGACGTGATCAGAGAGATCACTCGCTATCTCACTGAGGACCTGAATGTGATGAAGCAGACCTGCAAGGCATTGACGGCCAACATTCCATTGTTGTCACAGAGTGACCATGCAGCCGGCAGCAAAGCAGGATTTCCAGCTGAGTTTGTAGACTCTGGTGTCAATGCATCTCACAAAACTGGCTGTGATTGCTCCAAGTCAAGTCAGAGAAGCGGCAAATCAGAGTTGCATTCACGTTCTGCACATACAAGATAAGCAACATCAGCATGCAAATACCCAAGCGTTGCCCGAAGCCAGTACACAAGGCAAACTGAATTTTCATGACATTTATAAAATTGTAATGTATGTGTGTATCTGCTAAACATAAAATCAGCCTTGCAGTCTGAAGCTGGTATGCATGTTTGCCAGACTCAGTGACTGATCACCAACGTTGAACAAGGTACTACAGTAGGCTCATACTTTCGTGGCTGCCAAGAGGTTGTGTGTTCATGAATCAGAATGTGCACAGTTGCAATTTGCATGTCAGCGTGGGCTTAGGTCACCTTAACATAATCGTTGGAAACGTTTTTTTTGCTTGGTTCATGGTTCAGTAATTGGGCTTGATGCATGCGCATGATACTTGGCAAGCCTATGCCTCATCTTCAGGAAGCAATGTTTGACACTTGTCTTATAGCATGTCTTCCATGTTGCAGGAGCATCACGCATAGACTGCAGCTTATGGTGTAGACACTCTAGCAAAGGCTAGTCAAATATATACCTAACATACAAAACATTAGCCTTGGGACCGGACGATGGCTGCTCCAGGTCCTAGAGCCCGCAAACGCCCATCACCGGAACATGGCATATAAGCAGATGACCACTAAGACTCTGAATTGATAGTGCATGTACACTGAAATGCACCTTGTGTGCAGCCTAGCTGAATTGGAAATCACAAAATTTGCAGTCTGAGCTTAACACAATGAAACTAGACTTAATCAGCACAAGTGCACATGGCATCCTATACTGCAACAGTGGCACTTTACGAATTCTTAAAGCTGTCTGATGCATGTATGTCTTTCACAGCTTGACAACATGTGTAGCCCTTCTTGGTGCTCCAAAAGCAAGTGCACAGCTTTGACATAATAGCTGACACTAATCTCCTTCTGTTGAGCTGCATGTGCACAGCAGCATCTTCTTGAATGAGCAAGACCACTGCTTGCGCTGAATTGGAGGTTGGGCATAGTCGGCCCATTGCCGGATGTCAACTTTGCCGGATGACTCTCGTGACTCCTGATACAGCTTGATGCGGTGGCAGCCAGCCATGCGTACATGAGTGAGGCAGGGAAGACCAGCCAGATATGCAACTCCCCTGCAAGTCAGACACAACAGAGGAGATTGTGAGACAGACGCTGCTGGCCTCCTTGCAGTTAGGACAAGACTGCAAGTCTGTTGCTGTGCATGTGTGGCTGACCACATGATTTGTGAACAGGAGTGAAGTATTTGAAGATATGCTCACATATGTCATCAGACGTCAGAGACGGAAGTATGTCAGGTAATATGTGTGCAGGCGTGTTACCTATCTGTAAGCTTGCCACAGAAGCCAATGTCCAGATGTACCAGCGCATCAAAATGCATGAGTCCCTTGTCTGATACTGCTTTACAATAGTGCAGATTGAGCCACCTGCACAATTGCATGATTGACTGTCATGCATCATGTGTCATTAGTCATGCATTTTACAGTATTGGCAACTGGTTTGCAATGTATCAGACTCTGCTGAGACCGATGCAACAACAATGTCAGCAGCTGCAGCGTTTAAAAAAGGCAGTGCCAAGCACTTTGCATGTCAGCATCATGCAGAGAAGCAGTCATCACATGGAGTGTGCAGGCAGGAGCCATGGGCGTTATGACAAGCACAAGCTGCATTGGAGGCAAGAAACAAATGCAGTGCCTGCATCAAAGGCAAGCATATCATGGCAAAATGTGTGGCTCACGTCAGAGAGGCTATCTGGCCCACAATCTTCAATGCCTGGTCATTTACATTTGCACAGCACTTGAGACTGAGACGTGCCAAATGCTGCAGCTCAACCAGCTCCCGCAAGCCTTTGCTGGACACCTGCAAACACAGTATAGCTGATCTACTGTTTGTGTCATGTCTTACACTTGTATAGCCTTGATGAAACTAGCTCAGTGACGGCCAGCCTCCACTTCCTGGGGGCTATCAGGTACGTGCATTAGCCTGCTTTATATACGTGGGGCTGTATGCGTGCTGCAGCCTTGTTTGTGACGCGTCAAGGCACAAATGTACATCAGAGCATGTGAAGAGATCTGCACAACATGGCATTGCAACAGCACTGGAAAAGCTGAAAGTCTGTCAGCAGAGAGTCACCAGAGAGTCTGCCAAGTCCAGTTGTGTGAGGCGCCACATGTGACCAACACTGCTCATGACTGCCTGCTCCTGGTAGCCTCCCACTGGCCACCTTGCCAGGTTCAGAGCTTCAACGCCTGCACACATAGCAAACCAGCAACATCAAACAGCTGCACCAGGGTTACATGCAGCCCTTTGGCTGCATACACATTGACAAGTCACAGGACAACAGGCAGGCGGGTGTTCACATGCTGATGCACATGTCTCTGCAACAATTGGGTTAGCTGTGACAGTGGACCTAGTGTAGAGCTTTCACTGCTAGCACTCTGTTTGGAGACATCAGGCCTTGCAGAGACCAGCACTTCGGCATGCAAGAAACAGGAATTGCTTCATGAAAGCCAACCAAAACATTTTGATGTTGACTGCTCTGGCAGTAGATGGTGCCAAGCTCGTATAGATTCAGCCTGCCTAAGCCTCTGTTGGCATGTGAAGTGACACTGTAAGGTCTCTGAAGTGTACCTGTCAGTGCTTGCAGTGCAGTGAGGGACTGCAGGCTGCCAAGGGGCATGTAGCCCCGCAGGTTGAGCTCAACCAGGCCATGCATGCTGCCAATGGCCCTCACTGCTGCTGAGGAGAAGCCGGTGCAGTTGGCACAGCTGATGGTGTTCAGCTTGTCAAGACCTGCATGAAGCAAAGTCATGCTTCACGTATTGTTGCTACACTGGAGAAGGAGTGGTTACTACTGCATCTGGGGTCCAGGCACAGGACTACTGGCCCAAAGCTTTTCTCTTGTACCCCTCTGGTCGGGGGTGGGGGGGGGGGTGGGGGGGCAACATATGCATATGCCATCGCGTGGTGACTGGCCTACAAGATGCAGCAACTGCATAACAAATAATGCTGCGCATGGCAAAATTCTGCACTTGCAGCTAAGATAATCAGCCAGTGGTATGCTGTGTGACAGATGCCTGTGGAGTTCACAACAGTCAAGCACGCTCAGGACATTTTTGGTGCCCGTATGTATATGGATATGTTGTGAGCAGCAAAGTACCTTGTAGTTTGCTCAAGAAAGCGCCTGTGACATTTTGGCTCATGGTGTTCATGACCAGGATCTGTAAGTGGCACAAGCAGCTCAGCTCAGCCAGCCCACCATCTGTGATGTCCCTGCAGCCATCAAGATTCCCTGAATTGCTGCATCCATTTCACGAAACTAGCTCATCATGAGCTGAAAAGCAAATTTACTGTTTTTATTGATCAAACATGGCCAGCAACTCCAGCATACATGCAGCAGCAATGTCTTGCTTGTGCAAGGGTTAGACACAAGACCAGACCTTCAATGGTCACGCTATTTAGTTTGCCTCATATTCACCTCCACATGCTGACTCTAAGAGCTAGGCTTGCAGATGCAGCTTGGTATGTATGACCTGGCCAGTTGAGTCACGACAGGGAAGCTACCTGCAGCTTGATACATCCAACATGACAAGCTCTGTGGCTGACTGCGCCAGGTGCTTGATGCCGGTGTCGGACACCTGATGGCAACCCATGATGCTGAGGTGCTTCAACCCAACCAACTTGCAGAGGTGCTCCCTGACTGCAGTGTCATTCACTGCCACCCTGCAGAAATACTGATCCTGGTTAAGCTTTCGCTCTTGAAAACAAGCCACCGAACATCATGGCAAACATAAGCTGGCAATTAGTCAGTATCAGTACTGAGCACGAGTGCATGACAAGATAGGGATAGACATAGTGATGCATGTCAAGAGCCGCTGTACTGAGAGGGTTGTGTAGGCTTGGCTGTGCAGTTGCATATCCACAAGCTCATAGCAGGTCCACTTGCAAGCTTGGCAACTTAGTAGACAATACTATCAACTCAAAAGAGCTTCCACCTTGACAGGTTTAGCGCAGTCAGATGCAAGGGAAAGTCCAAGGCCTTCACGCCGCCCTCTGTCAGCTTGTAGCACTCAGCCAGATCAAGACGCTGCAGGAGAGTCAGGTGCGGCAGCAGCTCAGCAAGCTCTTGGTCTTGAAGAGACTGTGAGTTGGCCAGCCTCAGCTCTGTCAGCTTGTTGAGCTTGCTCAGAGCTGATGCTAGTGGCTGATTGGTGGGAGTCCAGTTGCATAAGGTGGCGGAGAGGTTCTGCAGGCCTGCACACCCAGAGCCTATTTGTCAGGGTATGCAGGAAAGGTCGAGAAAACTCTCATGGCATGTTGTGTATGTCAAGCAGATGGGCCCAAAGCTGCCTGAGCATGCAGAAAACAAAGACAAGTGAGGACTACGCGTGTTGCTTATGACCGTTTGTACACGCAGCTGTGTAATCTGGCTAGACCTGAAGGACACTACCAGGGTTCATACACAATGGGCAGCATGAGATGGTTCACCTTTCATGTTTCCCAAGCACTCCAAGGAGCCAGCAGAAAGCATCATCCTGGCCACTGTCAAGCTACTCAGGTGGGGCAATGAGGCAATTGCAGCAAAGCCAGCACGATTGACATAAATGCAGCAGCTCATGTCCAACTCCTCTAGCGTCGTCAAGCCTGCCAGAGCTGACACTCCAGCATCTGTGACTCGCCAACATTGACTGATGCTGATGGAGGTCAGCCACGCCAGGGCAGGTTCTGGTTCAGCCCCTTGCATGGAAGAGGGCCGATGGGCAGAGATCATGCCTGGGGTTGGCGCCCCTATGCTTTCTTCTGCTAGCCGCATCTGTGCCTGTGACTGTGGATGTGGCATGCGCTTTGTACGGCGGCCGGATGGTGGCCTGCCCCGATGAGAGTTGGCACGCTGTGATGGCACGGACTGAGTGCTGAAGGACGCAGCTGAGTGGAAAGACTGAAGCAGAGGCGAGTCACTGGGGTTGATGGGGGGTGTTGGGGGCGTCTGACTGTTTGATGGCTGCTCCATGATGGGATTAGGAGGAAGCAAGGGGGGAGGGCCATCATTGGGGTTGAGGTCGTCTGTGTGGAGGGTGGGAAGGTCTGTAAATTTGGGAGGCAACCAGAAACGACCAGATGATGTCTTGGCAGAGCTAGCAAAGGGATTTCCAAGGCTTTCCATGCTGGGCTTGCTGCTGTGGTGGGAAGCAGCAGCACGATGAGGTAGGGAAAGGCGTCTTCTCAGAGGGGTGAGTTGTTTGGCCACGCTTGTGCAAGAAGTGGCCTCAGACATGTTGTCATCTATGTCAAAGCTCTCAGCTCTACTGAGGGTGCCTGTGACCGAGGGGCACTCACTTCTGCTGCAGATGCTGCCGCCGTGCAGCTTGCGCAAGGCCTGAGCCAGCAGGCTGTCTTCATGAGGGACATGCTGTGCAGCTGCAAGGTCCTGTAGCTGCTTGTCAGTGACGTCATCTAGGGCATGCAGGTCCAGCCTGTTTATGGCTTTGAAGCTGGTTGCAAGTTCCTTTGGCATGAAGACCTGAGGCCTGCAGAACAGGCAGTGCTGTGTCAAATGTGTGGTGAGTTTGCATACCACACATGCTTTACTTGTTTGCAGTTGTCTAAAACAAAAGATATCCTGGTGATGGTTGCAATTGTTGGCCTGAAGGTGACCAGACTAATCAGAACGCATCAATGCTCACTGTTATTGGCACGCTGACTGCCAAATCTTGACCTCATACAGGAAGCTACCCAGGGCTGCACATACCTGACCCTAGGGAAAGACTCTATATATGAATGTCTCTATATATGAATGAGTAAGTGAGAGATTAATTAATCATGCTGCCAGACAAGCTTTTGTCTTGCACAATCACATAAGGTCAATAGGCTGACCTAAGCTGCTTTATACAGCAGTCTATAGAAGACTTCCAGGCTACACAAATAAGCCTGAAGGTGGCAAGCTCTTTCCTGCCCAGGGTCCTTGCCAAAGCGTCAACAACATCCAAGTCAATCTCGGTCCACAGCAAGCCTTTATTGTGAACATATCTGTCCTCATGCAGGACAGCAGAAGTGCCAGGATCCATGCTGCAGCTGAAGCTGAGGGCGTGATGTCAGCCCGAGATGCCTTCGCGTACAGCTACGTGTTTGTGCTGTGTGAGCTAGGCAGGCTGGTGCAAACAGATTTGAACTACCAGGCTGTTGCCCAGCATCCGCGGTCCAAGGTTTTAGCCAGGGCACTGCTGTTTTACGTTGCCATTTTCCGCAGAGGTCAGGTGGCAGCAAAAGGCCGGTCTCACATCGGATACACTGTTACATTCAAGCGGCAATGCATCTGACAGGCTTTATCTGTGGGCTACGTCAAGCTTGAGATCTGTAGGTGGCATGCACATGCACGCATATATCACTCGCTCTTAAGCGCAGCGCAACTTTACACATGGCCGGGCCGCACACGGACAAGAAAATATTCCCGTTATTCCAGAACGTATATGCACCACACCAAGCCCGTGATTTTCAAAAGCGAAGCCTGGCGCCAAGCTGAGTTGACCAGTATTGCAGTGAAGCTTCAAAGTGCTGAAAGCATGACTGATGCAAGCTCAACGCACAAAAAGCTCTGACTGAAGCAGGTGCAGGCAGCATAAATTCTCGAGCATCGGTCGTATACTTCACATCCGCAAGCAATATATCTGACGTTCTTGTGCGGTCGATGCAAGGCCACAAGCATAGCACCGCATGGGGTCACAAGCTTACGAACTTCTGCAGATAGAAAGTGACCAGTCTCCTAGTCCTCGGCGCAAGTCAAGGAAATATTTGACCTGGGGTTTTGCTCTGACATTAGCTGTGTTGATCTCAGTTGCAGCTGTTTCAACAGCAGTGGCCTTTCTTCCAGTTGACAAGCTGGAAGTCCAGCCAGACAATAGTCCGGCAGCAAAACGTGGAGCCGGTCTGCTGCTGACGTACGAAGTTGCTCTCAGATTTGTCTTCACAAACATGCAATATCTCAGCTTACAGAGTTTGACAATATTTGATTTGAGCTCTGTGACACATACCAGTCAATGTCTCCTGGCAAGCTGCACAATAGAGCGTGTTGATTTGCTTGCAGCTCAGGCAGCGAGCTGCTGTTGCTTCTGCGCAACAGCAAGCATAACAACAACACATGGGGCCTGCCAGGTGGGAACGTGGAAGATGAAGATACAGACTTGCTTGTGACCGCCAAGAGAGAGGCTCAGGAGGAGATGGGAAGTGTGCCAGAAGCTACATATCAAAACCAAATCTTGACAAAGTGACATTTTCTGACACCTTGCAAAGCTTCCAATACTCCCATTGCTAAAGGCATTTGACCTCTTATGCAAGTTGTATCAACGATCGTGTGTACACACACTAGCCCTTTCATGCGCATCACCAACATCCATGCAGACATACATGTGACTAAGCCATGTAACCGAACTGTGGCTGGTTGGCTGGCTGGACTGTGCATAGCCAGAGCAAGACAACAAGCTTGTCTTATCATTCAAATTGCAAGCAGTTTGATGTGACCTGCAGGAGGGGCAAGAAAGGGAAAAAACATTACACAGTCTTCATTGGCAGGATGACTGCTGCCGCAAAGGCTGGCTTTCAACCGCAGTTAAACAAAGAGCATTCAAGCTGGAAGTGGTTCCAGCTGGACGATGCATTGCAGTTACCAAATCTTCATCCTGTTGTGGAGCTGATGTTTTCAGATGAACACAAGCAGCAGGTTGCTACTGCTATGGCTGGACCTTAGCATGCTGCTGCCCACAGAAGTAAAGTCTTGCAGTGAAATGGACTTTACGGAGGGATGGCATTATTGTGGCAGAGGAGGTCGGTCAGAAGACATACACTTTGCCAAATCGAGGGATGTTGTTGTGCTTTTGATGTCACTGAACGGCACATGCTCAAAAGCTGTTGAGAGCCATTGCGTCAGGTGTGTATTAGCAACACAGCACTCTACACTGTGACAGCACTTTTGCATTAACAAGGATGCTGAAGCTCATATACATGTGCCTTATGCCTCAGATTTGGTTACAACTGATCAAGGGCCTTAGGCGCCATACTGTGTCATGTGCCTAAGCTGTACTAAGGGTTTTGGCTTGAACTGTATCAAAGCTTTAGGTTGTGCCAATTTCAGCAAATAGCAAGAGGAACTGTCCCTGAGATGTCTTGCAATGCTCAAGCAATACTTGGGGCAGCAAACCCGCCATAGCAAGACTCAAGACAATGGCATCAAGCCTTTGACTGCAGCATAGTACTTCGCCAAACGACCTGACTGTTTCGAAAGACGGCTTGCCCAACGATTTGACTATATGACGCTCAGATCTGAGGCAGTACATGTACAGGTGTGCACGTTGCTAGCGCTGTTCCAAGCAAGCATGCAGTCATATGACTGATTGAATTGTGCAGTTACTGTTGCTTCATGCCACATAAGCGTCGCGCAAGCAGTGCTGTGGGCTGCAGCTAGCTGCAGTGCTTTCAGCATCAGTTGCTGAGTGTCAGCAACACATGACACCCAAAAGTAGCATGCAGCAGAAGTTGCTAAAACGTAATATTCTGGATGGCAACTGTTGTGAGCCTGTTGAGCTGTTGGAATGCAGTATAAGTACAGCATCAGAGCTTGTCTCAGATATGATTATGCCTTCACTCATGTAGCCAGAGTAAGCCAACCAGTCTAATCAGACCAAAACATTGCTTGCACACAAAATTCCTGAGAGCAGTGGCCTCGACAAAGCGATCCAAATGCCTACTTGGTGAGGAAAGGCAGCAGAGGGAAGTGTTCGTGGTGTACATTTACTGCTAGCAGAGCAACATATTCTGAGAAAGCTGTCCATTCAGCTACTGTTTGTTCGTTTTCGCCCTGCAGGTTGGAAGAGGAGCCAACTGCAGGTCCCCCTCTGGTTACTGCCACGGTCTCGAGCATCCTCTCCATGCTTGGCAGATACGGGTAGCAGTGCACAACTATGTTTGCCAATTGAAGTGTGGAGAACACCTGCAAGACCATGCAAGCCTGATGTGTGTGGTCCTCATGATGACACATCAGGTTACACTCTACTACTGTTGAACATGCTTCTTGCATTGTTTATCGTGCAATTGACCATCTGTAGAGTGCATCAGCCTTGCATCATATGCATAGGTGCATGCAGCAAGCTTGAAGGCCAGAGGGTCCTGTGACACCAGATGTCTGGTTATGTGTGTTGATAACATCAGGAGGTGCTTGCAGGTGGCGTTTGTTTGCATGTGGTATGCAATTGCAAGGTGAGAATGTCTTACTCCGCGGTATGCTCCTCGCAGTACTGTGTAGTAGGTTGCCCAGTCTTGCTCCGTGATCTGTTGCACACTGTCAATCAGAGCTGAAAGCGACAGGAAGCTGTCAGAGGGGTGAGCATCCTGCAGCTCAACCTCAGCGATTTGCCTGATAATGCTTTTACGCTGAGTCTCGAGATCGTTGCGTTTTGTGTGGTACAGGCGCCTGATGCAGATGAGGTCAAGAGCTTGTTCCTCTGTCAAGCTTAGCAGCTCCTGTAAACACATCACGGTTGTCGACCTGAGTCAGACTGTGGCATTTGTTCTGAGTTGCCATGACCACCACAGTGACAGTTACATGTGTCTTGCAAGACAGACACCAGTCCATGAGACTGATCCTGAGTGCAGCAGGTCATGCACCCCCCATGTGAGCCAAAAGTGTACAGTCATTGTTGCAACTTGCGTACACCAGCAGATGCCATTTACCACCTGCCATGCTACCAATTCACAGCTGTTCACAAATAACATGTTGTGCCTGCAGACGTGTATATGCGCGGTGTGTCTATGTTGCAGTAGACATGCAGCCATTTGGAAAAGCAATTCTGCATGTAACGATACAGACCAGATAGATGCAGATTCTGTAGAAGTTTGTTCAAATATGCACCAAATGGAACTGAAATTGCCTGCTAAGCAATTTAAGTCAGGCTGTCAGGCTGTCAGGCGGTTGACAGATTCAAAGCATAACAGACAGCCATGAGACAGCTCAACAGGCGCTTGCAACAAAAGCAGTCCAAGTATCACAGCTGATGTGAGTCCTCACCAAGAGGCCAGTGTAAAATTCTGTGTCCAGTGCATTTGTTGCCTCAGCGCCCTCATCGAGCCGTGCTGTAATGAGGGCTTTGTTAGCCACAGGATCTTGCAGCAGAACTGCACACAGCTCTGCAGCCTCTACTGTCAAGCGTTGCATTGCAGAAGTGACAAGTTGCAATGTGGGCGCAGTGCTTGCTGGGTTGCCCAGCTGTAGCAAGCAGCTGCCAATTTCTCGGACATACTCCTGCACCCACAGTACATGAGTCTAGTTGTGCCAGTCAGACCATGATCCTGCCGTCTTAGTCATCCAATGATCATTGGATGATCATTGGATGATCATCATCAACACCTTCATCTGGGTATAGCTACCCTACAGGGCTGCAGCTGCATGAGCTGTTAGGCGGCGTCACAGCAAAATGCAGCAAGTATCTGTGTCACATCAATCTGTAACAAACAATACCGAGCCACCACTCTGTGTGCGTCTGACTGCAGTGACTACATGCATATGCTTCTGGCATACATATATGTAGTCAATGCAGAAACGCAGGTACAGGCTTGTCTGCATGAAGCAACGCTTACTGTCCATAAGGTGGAAAACTCTGGTAAAGTGAGCTTGTTGACATCTGCATGTGACATGTGGTATGGCGGGTCCTGCAATGAGATTGTACAGATAGCATCTCCTGTGTCGTTTGCTTGCCTTGGTGCTTGTGTGTTCTGTGCAGCCTGCAGTTTCAGTAGAGTGAGGCACTCGCAGTGCAGATGACTGACGCAGTATTGTCATCTGTGCAACATCTTCCAGGCCCGCTTACCTGCACTTGTGCAGGTGCATATAGAGTCGCAAGGTTTTCTAGAAATACGTTACGTGATTCCAGTGCGGCCTGCCGAGCCTGGAGCCCAGTCAACTCAGCTGTGGCCCGGGCCAGTTGGACCTCCGTGCTCTGGGAACGTGCCTAGAAGACATGAAGGAGCTTCAGATTGTTGAGCGGTAGTTGCGAGAGAAGTCTCAGCGAGGCGACGCTCCACGTGGTGCACCGTCGGAGGCAAGTGCAGCAACGCTGCTCGGGTACGCTGGCAATTGGACATGAAACATTATCGTTGCCAATTACCGAATACCTTTTGGCGCTCTCGGAATCGTCGCTGACTCTCACGACCGTTTGCGAGCCTCCGCTCAAGTGCCGCTTCGATCCTTGCGTTATACGAGGCAGTAGGAGAATGCTGCCGAGCGACGGAAGTCTCTTCTGGTTCCGAAGGGGTCTGCGACTGTTCTCGGCTAAATTCCTCGGGCCGTGAGTGACTTGGTATGTTGCGCTCCATATGTCAGTGTTATGCACAAAGTCTGCGTGTAACATCGGCAAACTCGACTCCGAGAACGGCATAGTCGCACCTTTGCTTCTGGCTCCCCTTAGCTCTGCAGCAAAAGCCTTATGTGAAGCCAGCTTTCAGGTGCCTCAGGTGTTACACGATCTTACCAAATTTTTGAAGTGAGCCTCAGAAGTCGACTCCCGCAGTTTCCTTGTTAGTAATGTCGTTTCCCTGTTAGTAATGTCGTTTAAATTCAGCACTTTCTTATAGTCGCCACTAATTACGTGACCATATATCCGCCACGGATTCTGTTTCCAAAAGCTTCCCGGCTCGAATGCCCTCCTGTATTACGAACTCATGAGCAGAGATGGGGCTGCATCACCAACGTCTTATTGGGGATTTGCAAAGCTCACGGCACTTCAAAAGCCATGCTCCGTTGTGCTCCGTGAACAACAATTCTGCGATTTGGGGACTCGTTCCCATGCAAAGCAGCATTCATGGCCTAATGCAGCCGGTACAGCTACTAGCGCTCACTGATTGCTGACGGGGTCGATAAATCTTGATCCGCATCCTGAGTGCCAATCCGCGCTGCATCGACAGCGCCAGCAACCATGTCGGATCGGTCTGACACACACTGGAGCAGCACTGTGCCCCCAAAAAAAACAAAGGAGCTTTCTAAGGAGGCTCTCAGCGCGTACAAAACGGCTAGGCTATACGTGAGATTCATCACCGAATGCTAGCTACATCCTAGAGGCCACGTTTGGCCAGCGACTGATAACCGGGACAACGTTGTTGACAGCATGTCAAACAAGGTTTTGCTTATGCAGTCCTGCTATGTCAAAGCCTCGGACGGTGTCAAGCTTGCGGTTGATGTGATGCTGCCGAAGGACAAACCAAGCAACGCCCCACTGCCCTGCGTTCTGTTCCAGGCCAGGTATGCTAAAGCTCAATGTCAGGATATGCTTGCTATGTGCATGCACGGTTGTGCCACTCTCTGTGGTTGCCCTTGGAACTTTTGCACACTGCAATTGAGTGTACTTGAACATTTGATACATGATCGAAGCACCTGCAGATACACAAGAGGAGTACAGCTGCGCTTTCCTTTCAGACTAATGACAGACGGCAGACCATACGATTTCATCAACATAGGCTTTAAGGCTGAAGCGCTCCTGGAAGGGTATGCTGTGATCAGCATGGACTTCAGAGGCACTGGTGAGCAGTCTAGGCAGGGCCAAAGCAGCCTCATTTACTAAATCTGCAGCTGAAGGGCTGCTTTGACATGATGACTGTGTATGAGTAATTTATGAATCTGTTGAGATGCCCATATGATGTCGTGCTCCTGGAATGAGTTCGCACAGCAGTCAGGATAGTTGGACTATGCTATGCAAATGTTAGTATCCGCCTATGCTTGGCCTGTGTCCACCATATGGGCAGGCAGACAATGCTCCACCTATATGAAAGCGCAACCCCTGCGTTATTTCTCATCGGTTCTCACCGTTAGGATTTCGCCAAACCCTAGCAAATTTCGAACTTTTAATTTTGTTAGGGTTGTTTGATAGGTTGTAGGAGTTAGGGTTTTAGCGGTTTTTGCATTTTTGCGGTTTAGGGTCTGAGAACCGAGGAGAAATGACGCTGGGCAAAGCGCACTGCCTTGGAACCGCCCCACTGATGACAGCTTTCAAATCTCATTCTGGCTGATCAGCACTCTGCTCCAGTGTAACATTGTGTTGCTGAAGTGCTTTGGTGTGCAAGGTGCGTCTTTTGGGCAGTGGCGGTTGCCATGGGGGGCCGTAGAGAGGCATGACTCCATGGCAGTGCTGGACTGGATGATGGGTCAGCCATGGTGCAATGGCAAGGTGCTACTGCTGCTGCTCCCTTAGCAAACCCCCCACAAGCCGCCCCCCTCCCCTACATTTCAGCATGCAGCTCTGCTTTTGAGTTCTCTTGGGCTGTTTGCATGCGCTGCTTCAGTCACATGATACATCTATGCAATGGAGATACAAAACATTCCCAGCATTCCTGTATGGCAAATTTTCAGTGCCTGCAGGTCTTGCAATGCGACACCTTGCTATTCTTAACATGAAGGCTTCCTCTGAGGTCAAGCTCTGATACTTTCATACTTGAGCTGCAGAGAGCTGAATCAAAGCACCTGAAAAGACCCCAACACACAGCATTGATAGCAGCCAGACCTTTTGCTTGCAGAACATCATTGAATGTTGTGATGTGGAGCTGCATGCCTCTGCAGGTGGTTCTGTGTGGGCAGTCCTACGATGCAACAGCTGCTCTGTTCACAACATCCATGCAGCATCCGGCTGTCAAGGGCTGCGTGGCGCTGTACCCTTTCTGGTACCCAGCTCTTGCAAAGCACTGTGGGACACTGCATTTGTCATGTAGATGATGGCATCTAGCTGGTGTCAACTGCCAGTCCAGCTGCTCACGCCCCTCTTTTGGCCTTGTCCCTACTTTCCTGTTTGCCCAAGTTGTCAAAAGAAGACTTTGTGTGAAGATGAGATCAGTATGCTGCAATCGTGGTGTTGTCGCAGCCAAGCTTTTGTTCACCTGCTTCGTGTGAGCGTTCATGTCACAGGAAGGTTCACAGCAGACAGCAAAGGACTGAGTCTGTTTGCTTCACCATAGTATAACGCACCTCTTCACAATATGCAGGGACTTGTACCACGACATAGCCATTCCTGGTGGCATTGCCATGAAGAGCTTTTCAGAGTCGTGGGCGCTCTTCTGCAAGGGGATGGACTACAATGACTACAGCTTGCTGCAGTCACCTGCAAAGCAGCTGCTCAGCACAGTGTCCAAGTAAGCTTGTGGTATCGATGTTGCTAGTTAACATGTTGTGGCAGACTACAGAAACACCACTGCTCTAACACTGCTATTCATCAACAATCCATTAATCCATCAATAAACAAACGATCAATCCATCCATCCATTGTAAGCAACAAAGTGTACCCAAGCTGGCCATGTGGTTGCAGGGGATGCAACCCCGTCATCAACTATGATGGGGCTCGATGCACAGCCCGCTCCTTTGCTGACATGACAAAGGGCACAAGGCTGCTGCTGCACCGCCTCACCCACCCCACCAAGATGCTCACCCTGGGCACCAACCAAGCTATGCTGGCTTCGCACGCTGCACCGTCCAGACGAAGCATACAGGGCACAACAGCAGCAGCTCCAGCTGCTGGCACTTCAGGTAGGCCCTGTGCATACCCCCTGCCGGCATCGATGCTTGGAAGATGCTTGCAGGTTTGTGACCATTCAAAGATTATTGTACGATGTAGCCCTGCTATCAGTCTGTTACAGTAACTCCTTGCCTTGTCTATGACCATTCTGTTGCCTGCTGTTGACAGAAGTTCCCTTTGCAGATCACATGCAAAGCTGTCATTGCCATACAGGCTCATACTCAGCACCTTTGGCAGGAAGCGCATGGTTTACAGCATGGACACTATGGACAGCAAAGCTGAATCTGCCTATACAGCAACAGCAGCAGGAATTTGGCATGCATTTCTGCCGCCACTCTGTGATCTTATGTGCACCTCTGTTGTGTGGCTGCAGGCACCCCACAGCAGCAGGCTGACAGCAGTGGGGCAGAGCCATTGCCCCCCATCAACCAGCCAGCCATACCAACTGGCACATCTCAGCAGGCTTCGACCAGTGGCATGGAGAGACAACTGTCCCTTGACACAGCCAAAGACCAGCACTCGTATAGGAGCTGGAACAGGGCTGGGATTCAGCACCAGGATGTGGGACCTGTGGTGAATGCACAGACCATCCCTGCCAGAGGGGCCAACACCCAGGGGGTCTCTGCATCCTGGCTGCATATTTCTGTCAGGCGCCACTACAAAGAGAAAGGTATGACACGATAGGCAAATCAGCCCACTTGCCTGCACAGCACTTGCACTGTTGAACAGGTCATAGCATTTAGGGGTCCATTGATTAAATGATAAAGTCTAAAGGAATAAAGAAGTAAGTACACATGATTGTAAACTTGCAGCTCATGCTCAGCGCCTCAGCTGCTGCCAATCAGCCAGACTGCAGCTTGCTGATATTGTGCCAAGTGCAAAAGCATGCAAGGTGTCATGTGGTGGTTTACCCCTCTTGTGTCAGCCAGCGTTGATTTGATGCATGCGATGCACCTCACATTGAAGAACTGTTCCAATGGTACCTAAGCTCATCAACACTCTATTGCAAGTCCATGACACAGCTCTTGGTGCATAGCTCTCGTGTTTCTTTGTGCATGATGCTGAGTGTGAAGACATACAAACGTAGTGAGTATGTACAGCTGTTATGTGATCAAGCACATTGGTACAACATGACTAAACGTATAATATTTTGAACCAGAGGCCTTGTGTGACGTGACTTCAACCATGCAGCCTTATGACCTTAGGTGCACTTGCTGCTGATGCTGTGAGAGACACCTGCTGTAGCGCAACTCTCTTTCTGACTGCCCATCGCTTTGTTCAGGGAAACGGCTGTTAGCAGCAGCAGTGGCAGAGCACGACACCTGGGACTCTGCTGCTGCCATGAAGACCATCAGGTTCACTGACCAGCAAGCTTCTCAGGTCTGTCTGCCTCTCACCTGTTTGAATGGTAGTCAAGTCATGTGCATGTCATACAGCTGACACATGCATGAAATGACACATGCATGTTATGACACACGCATGACATGACATGACACATGCATGAAATGGCACATGCGTGAAATCACACATGCATGAAATGACATATGCATGAAATTACACATGTGTAAAACAACACATGCGTGAAACCACACATGCATGAATTGACATATGCATGAAGTGTTGCATGCGTGGAATGACGCATGCATGAAATGATCAGGTGTGGTCTTGCAACAAGGAACAAATGGCACTCAGTGGTCTTGTCATCTTCTTGCAGATGTGCAACTACATATATTACAGCATGTCAGAAACACCAATGGACGCAGGGCAGCATTGCATCGATGGCCTGCATATTGTCAACCATGTGTGTGCAAGCGTATCTTCAGAATACGCCTCTGCACACATGTCTGTGTCTCTAGGCATGTGTGCATTTGTGCATTGTGATGCCATGTGTGCCAGCTGAGCGTGTGGTGTGCATGCAGACAAAGGCAACGACATCAGACGCAAGCCTCTGCAGCAGAGCAGAGGAGCTGGGGCAGGCCAATGTGCCCTTGCAGCTGGTCTCTGGCTGGCTAGATAGCACGGCTGCTGCTGCAATCAACCTGTACCACTATTGTGGGCAAGCTCCAGGTACCTTCTGTGAACACCTGCACCAAAAGACTTCTGATGTGTGGCAGATTCACCAGGGGTTGAACCCCAAGCCAGCGTGTTGCATATAGTCTGTTGGTCTGACAGTCAAGAACACATCAACACAAGCACACAAGTGGATCGTTGTTAGGGCTACCATGTAGGGCTACAATTCACTGAGATCCCCCCCCCTTCCCCCTGTTGATCTCAATGGGCGCAGCTGCTCAAGCAGCATATCAATTTTTTTGTGGCTGCTGATAGTTTGCTGCTGCCGGAAGCACAACTAAAGCCAAACTCTATGCAGCCTACGCCATCCAATGCACATGCATCACAGCTCATGCCAGGACGCTTGCATGCAAGCTTGTGAAGCAAGCAATGCAAGGACCATTCTCTCAAATCATGACCTACCTTCAGTCTGTGCACACATACAAAGTGTATTAGTAAACCATTGACAGCAACCCATGCCCATGTGTCTGTGCAGGCAGTGAGCTTGTGCTGGGTCCCTGGTCACATGGCGGCCTCATGGACCAATCAGTTGGCAAAGACAGTTCCTTTGACCAACCAAAGCACTCCATGGCATTCATCAACAGGTGCTGTGACCACACACCAACCAGCAAATCTGCGTCAGTCCCAGACCAGACGCAGTCTCAAAGCCCTAAGCAGCCTCTACAGGCAGATGCTCATGCCAATGGCAGAACCTCCCAGGATGATGAAGATCGGCAGCAGGCCTGGGGTTCCCAAACCCTAGCAGCAGGGGATCTGGTCAGTGGCAGAACTGGACAGAACCCGCGTAGCAAAGAAGGCCAAGATGCTGCCTCACCATCTGTACACTTCTTCATGATGGGATGCGAGTCCCGCCGGGGGTGGCAAGCCTGCCACAGCTGGCCACCGCCCAACACCTCCTCGCCACCGCTCAAGCTCTACCTCAGCAAAGCTGCTGGGCCAGCCCTGAAGAAGACCCGGTCCTGGTTCTGGAACAGCAAGAAGAAGATCGAGCTGCCCATTGATGAGCCAACAAGAGTCGCCGACTCTGAGGTCACTCAGCAACCTGCTGGAACACAACACCAGCAGAAACCCACACCTTCTGAGGGCAACAAGCAGCAGCAGCCGTCCAGTCAAGAAAGCACCAGCAGTGTTGGCCATGATCAGAGACAGCAGGCTGATGGATGTGAGCGCCGTGATGAGGCTTCAAGTTTGAACCCTGTACCTGTTTCTGCACAGCATGGCAGGACGCAGGTGACTCAGATTGTGGCTTCCAAGAAGCATCCACAGCTGGGGCAGCTGAGTCAGGGCCCAGCACGCCACAACTGCAGATTCAGACACATCAGCCTTGACAAGCATCCCAAGGTGTGACCACCTGGCGTAAGCCTGCCATGTTTGCCTCATGCCATCACTCAGTCAGTTTACATTTCTATTTTTAGGATTCATCAGGGAAGGGGAGTCCGCACACATGCTGATTTCAGATGAAACGAGTCATTCAATGCCGTTCCGAGTCACAAAAAGGTGCAAGATTTGTAGGCATTAGGCTGTGCTTGTCCTCGCCATGAGGGTGACAAAAGACCTCAGCACACACAGACGGTCCTCTCCTCCTTGTGCTTGCTTGCTGTGTGCTAAAAGTGTATGCACACTGCTTTGTATACACTTTGATACTGTTCGTTGTGCCTATCACAACCTGATGAACAAGCAACAAGCAACAAGCAACATATGCTGCATAAGATTTGTATGCGTACAACATTGGTATGCCTGGTTGCTATTGCTGTAAGAGCTTCGGCAACCGAGTCTATAGGTTTTTATGATCATGAAAGCAAGGCATTCTTATTCATCATGCTTGCCGTCAGCATTCAACACAGTGCTGCCTTGCAGGGCTTGTCAAGATATGATGCCATCTCCAAGATCACGAAGAGCATGCACTATGACAACTTGGGCAAATGCGGCCACCTGGTCTTCACTGGACCAGTACTCCAAGCCGCCACTCAGGCACGTGCACGCACCTGTATTCACTTTCATTTTGTACGTCACAGTCTGAGTTGTGGAGCCAGTTGTGACTCATCACACATCCTGGCTTGAAAGCACAGGTGTAGCATCTGTACATTCTCACTCTTGTTTGCTGGGGTCATACAGCAGGCCTGTCTGTCCATGTGACTGCAGTGTAGCGCCAGAAGAAGAACACTGCCTATGATGTGCCTACTTCTTGAATCAGTGGCAGAGTGACACTGGCTGCTGATTGTTTGTCCAGGCATACAAGACCCAACAAATTCTGAAAAAAAGACAAAAGCAGACTCGGTGACAAAATTAGCCACTTTGCCAAAGTGCGCAACAATGGCTGCAAGGCCTTTCCTGCATGTGCGGTAATGCAGGCTTTGCCACAGGGGATGTCATGGTCAGCAGATGTATACATTCCTGCTCCTTCTGAGTCGCCATGGTGATCAATGCTGCTGTGGTGGTTGCTGCTGCACTCCATGTGTGGAGTCTTTGGTGCTATGGCAGGTGGTTGGGTCAGTAGGAGTGGAAGTATGGGTTGAGAGCAGTGGGCAAGAGCTTGACCTGTTTGCCTACCTGGAAGACGTTGACACAGATGGCAATATCAGGTGATGCTTTATGATGGATGCTGCCTGCAGATGAGTTCAGGCAATGCCACATGTGTTGTGCCTCCACTATGACATTGATCTTTGACGACATTGATGTAACAGAAAGCTTGAGCAATGTTGTTTAACCTTGCGCCCTGCACCCTGCCTTTTGAGTTGGTCCCTCTGCGCCCCCTCCCCCCCCCCCGGCAGCAACGGATTGCACCACTGCCTATTCATCATCCACTGCATGTCGGAATCCTTGTTTGCAGACACCCTGTTCTGGTGTTACAAGGCTCAGAACAATTTGTGCTGCCTTAAAACTCTCATCTCACTGCCTTGCTCTGTTGGCCTTGCACCCAAGTTCACTTTACTGTCACCTGTTCATCAATTGGCACATCGTTTGGAAGCAAAGTATGTTGCATCATCTGTACACAAAATATGTCCAGGTCCAAACCTAGAAAGGCAACCCAGGCTCCCCTTGCCCCACCTGGGCCCCTCCCCAAGACAGGGGAGGGGTCTGTACAATCTGTCCCCCCTCCCCCTCAATAGTATAGCTTCTAGGCACCCTAATTGGATGCATGGCAGCAAATGCACGGCAGCAGCATAATTTACTGGCTGCTCTGGATCTGCTTGTGCAGCTATGTGACAGAGGGCATGTTCAGGGTGAGTCACAGGAAGGAGTACCCCACCCCTCCCGTCGGGGACCCCAGGGCTAAAGCCAGCCTGCCTGGGGAGCCCTTCCACAGCTTCAGCCAGAAGGATGCTGAGGAGACACCAGCAGGAGCAGCTGTGCTGTGCCGCTTCCAAATGATGCCCACTGCTTACTGCTTTGCCCAGGTATCACACACCACTCATGGGCTGCATGAGAATATATGTCATCACAGCAGGAGCTTACTGCTTTGCTCAGTTATCACACACCACTCATGGGCTGCATGAGAATATATGTCATCACAGCAGGAGCTTATTGCTTTGCTCAGGTATCACACACCACTCATGGGCCGCATGAGAATATATGTCATCACAGCAGGAGCAGTTATGCTGTGCCGCTTCCAAATGATGCCCACTGCTTACTGCTTTGCCCAGGTACCATGCATTGTTCTTGGAGGCAAGCCAAAACATCTCCACAATGTAGAAACACGTTTTCACTGTTCCTAGACGTTCCTGAGTTTGAATTTCCGCTGTTGCCATGACGTTTCTGAATTAATCTAGACGTTGTGGGGTTGAAAAGAGCTATATGTCATGTGCAAATGTATGTCATCACAGCAGGCTTGATTGCGCTGTCTTGCTCAACATTGCTCAACGTATGGCTTTGC
>JAABUK010004505.1_pt1 | contig 22538 bp, 17 predicted proteins | sample 5559141 | NCBI WGS metagenome assembly JAABUK01 (sample SAMN10711869, study PRJNA513367) | rock metagenome | isolation source: Antarctica rocks | place: Antarctica: Victoria Land, Pudding Butte nord | collected 2016-01-03
AACGCCATGCCGGTGATCCATCTCGACGCGGCGAGTGCGGTGATCCAACCGGTCGAGCCGGTCCGGTCATAGGCGTACCAACAGCACCACCGAGTGGACCCGCCGTCCTCCGCGTCTCGTCCGATCCGGCGTTAGAAGTTGAGGCCGCCGGTTTGGGCGAGCAGCCCTTGACCGTCGTGACCGTCGTTGTACATCCCGCCCCGGCCCGTGGAGACCGCGTAGGCCCGGATGGCTTTCACGCCGGACAACCCCTCTGTTCCGCGGCCGACCTGCTGCAGCGCGATTCCGATTACCGGCCAATAGCCGGTCGGGTGGGAGATGACTCGGCCGTTGTAGTACTTCGACGTCGACCCGGGTTTCGCCCATTGCGGCTGCCTGGTGACGACCTTGTCGATCAGGGTCGCGGCTCGGGCGCTGGGCGCCAGCCCATAGGCAACCGCCCAGGCCTGCTCGGCGGCGTCCGGGAATATGACTGTCCAGTTGGTCGGGATCTGCGTTCCGTCCTCGTGCTTGGCCCAGTTGTAGCTGCTGGTCGATGCATTCCAAAGGCCTGCGACTCCGACCTTGATCTTTGCCGCCGTGGCCGAGGCGAGCTGTCCGGTGGACGTGTCACCCATCGCCTGAGCAAGCTCGACGCCGGCGAGCAGACCGCCGTATGCCTCGGACTGGTCCATGAGGTACTTCACGTGGTAGGTGGGCAGCGCCCAGGTCAGCCCGTCGGTGTCCTGCATGGCCTGAATGCCCTTCACCGCCCTCACGATTGCCGGCCGCAGCGCGTTGAGCTCCGTGGTGCGGTGGTCTAGGCGCCACAGCTCCCTTACGGCGATGAGAAATGTCCCGCCGCTGCCGTCGACTGAGTCACTGCCATTGGTGTCGGTCAGGCTGCCATCGGCGTTGACGGCGAACTCGTCGACGATTCCGTTCGTCTGCTGGTGGGCGGCGTACCAGGAGAGCCAGCGGTAGGCGACATCGGCATACGACCGCTTCTGGGTCACTTTGCTGGCGCGTACGAGGGCAGCGGCTGCGTAGTTGGAGACGTACGGCTCGATGCGGACGGCCGACGGGAAGAGCTTGAGAGCTCCACTCGGCAACTGGCTGGCGACGATGAAGTCCGCGTCGGAGGTGACCGCGGCCACCTGCGCGGCCGAGGCGGGCGACGCGCCGACGAACAGGAGTAACGGCACCAACACGCCAGCCGCCAGCCGGTGAAACCGCATACAGAATGTTCGCACGGACACTCCTATTAGATTCGTCCGGCTCGGACGCTAAGAACGGCGCTGAGTCCAGGTGCTAAAACGCTCACGATGCGGAACTTGACTACAGGGAGTTACCTTTGACTCTCTCAGGGCCGGCTCGGGCGGGGATTAATCACTCTTGGTTATCGGACGGCAACAACTGGCGATTCACAGCGGACAACTGGGAAAAAGTTCAACGTCCTCATCACCTTGCCTGAAACTAGCCTACTTTTAACCTTTCGCACACCTTTCCACCCTATTGTGGCCGCGCCCGGAAGGCGTTTTGTCCGATAATCATCTATTTGTGGACTGCCACGTCCGGCATCCGGCGGCATCGGCCGACGGGTAGCGTCGGGAGCGGACGAGAGCTGCGGTCCTACGACCGGCAGAAGCGGGAGACTCGTGCTGCACCTACATCGCGCCGAACGCGCCGACGCCCTGGTGGCGGAGCTGGGCGCGGTGCTTGCCGATCCGCTTGAGGATGCGCTGCAGGCCGAGATCGTGTCGGTGCCCACGCGGGGTGTGGAGCGGTGGCTCAGCCAGCGCTTGGGCGAGGGGCTGGGCGCGACGCCAGGGCGGCTGGACGGCGTCTGCGCCAACGTCGACTTCCCCTTCCCCGGCTCGGTCGTAGGTGGTGCAGTTGCGACCGCCTCCGGCGTCGATCCCGACGACGACCCGTGGCTGCCGGCGCGGTCGGTGTGGCCGCTGCGCGAGGTTGTCGACGCGTGCCGGACCGAGCCCTGGCTGGCTGATCTGGTGGCGCACTTGGGGAAGCGAGACGTCGACAGCGGGTCGCGTGGCTTTGCCGGCGTCCGGCGCATCGCCGACCTCTACGACCGCTACGCGGTGCACCGGCCGCAGATGGTCCGGGACTGGGCCGCCGGCGAAGACGTCGACGGCGCCGGCCGGGCACTGCCGGCGCGGGCCCGATGGCAGGCCGAGCTGTGGCGGCGCCTGGCGGAGCGGCTCGCCGTAGCCAGCCCGGCCGAGCGCCTGGCCCACGCCTGCCTGCGCCTCCGGGCTGAGCCGGCGACGGTCGACCTGCCGCGCCGGCTGTCGTTGTTCGGCCTTACCCGGCTGCCGGCGAGCTACCTGCAGGTGCTCGATGCGCTGGCCGAGCATCGCGACGTCCACCTGTACCTGCTTCATCCCTCGCCCGTGCTCTGGGAGCGGGTAGCCGGCGCGGTGACCGGCCGCTCCGGCATCATGCGCCGCGCCGCCGACACCACCAAGGAGTACGTGCAGCACCCGCTCCTGCGGTCGTGGGGGCGCGACGCCCGCGAGATGCAGCTCGTGCTGACGGGAACCGGCGGCGCATACGCCGATCACCGCCGGCCCGGCGCCGAGCCGGCGGGAGCGCTGCTGGGCCGGCTGCAAGCCGATATCCATGCCGATCGAACGCCGGCCGGGCCGCCGCTGCCTGGGCAGGACGACCGCCGGCCGCTGCTGGACCCGGCCGACCGCAGCATCTGGGTCCACGATTGCCACGGCCGCGCCCGCCAGGTCGAGGTCGTCCGCGATGTCGTCTTGCACCTGCTGGCCGACGACCCGAGCCTGCAGGCCCGCGACATCATCGTGATGTGCCCGGACGTGGAGACCTACGCCCCGCTGGTGCACGCGACATTTGGCACCGGCGACGCCGAGCCGGACGCGCAAGACGTCGAGCGACCGGACCTCAAGGTGCGGCTGGCCGACCGCTCGCTGCGCCAGACCAATCCCCTGCTGGCAGTCGTCTCTGAGCTGCTGGCGCTGGCCGACTCCCGGCTGACCGCGTCGCAGGTCCTCGACCTGGCCGCCCGCGATCCGGTTCGCCGGCGCTTTGGCTTCGACGACGACGACCTTGCCCGGTTGCAGGAGTGGGTGGCGGCGTCGGGCGTGCGGTGGGGGCTCGATGCCGAGCACCGCGCCGCCTTCTCCCTGGGCGGGGTGTCGGCCAACACCTGGCGGGCCGGGCTGGACCGGGCGCTGCTCGGCGTAGCCATGGCCGATGAGCACCAGCAGCTGTTCGGCGGGGTGCTGCCCCTCGACGACGTCGAGAGCGGCGCGATCGACCTCGCCGGCCGGTACGCCGAGCTGCTGGACCGGCTGGGGCCGGCGCTGGACGCCTTGGGCGGTGAGCAGACCACCGGCCAGTGGCTGGCCGCGATCGGCGTGGCGGCCGACGCGTTGATGGCGACTTCTGAACGGGACTCCTGGCAGCGGTCCCAGCTCGAGCGCCTGCTGGCCGACGTGGCGCAGGAGGCCGGTGCCGACTGCACGCAGCTGCTGGGGCTGGCCGAGATCAGGTCACTGATGGCGGACCGCCTGCGTGGCCGGCCCACCCGAGCCAACTTCCGGACCGGTCATCTGACGGTCTGCACACTGGTGCCCATGCGGTCGGTGCCGCACCGCGTGGTGATCGTCATGGGCCTGGACGATGGCGCCTTCCCGCGCAAGGCAGCCCGCGACGGCGACGACCTCCTGGGCGACGACCCCTACGTCGGCGACCGCGACCCGCGCAGTGAGGACCGGCAGCTGCTCCTGGACGCGTTGCTCGCCGCGACGGACCGGCTGGTCATCACCTACTCCGGCCGCGACGACCGCACCAACGCCGGTCGCTCGCCGGCGGTGCCGCTCGGCGAACTGCTCGACGTGATCGACCGTACGGTCCGGACCGCCACCGGCTCGCGTGCGTCGCATGCGGTCGTGGTGCGGCACCCGCTGCAGCCATTTGACGGCCGTAACTTCACCGCCGGGAAGCTTCTCGACGAACGGCCGTGGAGCTTCGACGCGGTGGCGCTGGCCGGGGCGCAGGCGCTGGCGCGCCCTCGGGCCGAGCGCCCGCCCTTCCTGCCCGGCCGGCTCCCGCCGCTCGCTGAGGACGTCGTGGAGCTCGACCGGCTGGTGGAGCTGGTTCAGCATCCGGTCAAGGCGTTCCTGCGCCGGCGGCTGGGTGTGCGCGTCGGCGGGGACGACGCCGAGGTCGACGACGCGCTGCCGGTGACGCTGGACCCGTTGGCGACATGGGGCGTCGGCCAACGGCTTCTCGACGCCCACCTAGCCGGAGCTGGCCTGACCGAGTGCGTGGCCGTCGAGCGGGCCCGCGGGATCTTGCCGCCCGGCGCCTTCGCCGGCCGCATCCTCGCCGAGGTGGGCCCCACCGTGCAGCGCCTGGCCGCCGCCGCCGAGGGCATCGGGGACGGCGAGCCGCAGCCCGTGCAGGTGCATCTGCGCCTGCCGGACGGCCGGCTGGTAGTCGGCACGGTGCCGGTCCGCGGGTCGGTCCACCGGGTGGTCGGGTACTCCCGCGTCGGCCCGAAGCACCGGCTCGCGGCCTGGGTCCGGTTGCTCTGCCTGACCGCGATGCTGCCCGACGCCGGCTACAGCGCGGTCACCATCGGGCGCAGCCGCAGCGAGGCACGGCGGGCCAGCGTCACCGTCGCCCGAATCGAGACGCTGGGTGCAGACGAAGCGCGGGAGCGGCTGAGCCGGCTGATCGACTTCTACGACCGGGGCCTGCGTGAGCCCCTGCCGTCATACTGCGCGACCTCGGCCGCCTATGCCGCCGCCGCCCTCGCCGGCCAGGACACCCGGGCGGCCGGCGAAAGCGCCTGGCTGTCGGGCTACGGCTTCCCGCGAGAGGACCAGGACTCCGCACATGTGCTGGTCCTGGGTCCGGACCGCTCCTACGACTCGCTGCTGGCGGCCGAGCCGGGCGAGGCCGAGAGTGGCTCCGGCTGGGCTTCCGAGGAGGCCACCCGGTTCGGGCGCTACGCCCGCCGGCTCTGGGAGCCGCTGATCGAGCGCGAGAAGCTGGTCGACTCGTGACCGACATCGCCGAGTTCGACGTATGCGGCCCGCTGCCCACCGGCGTGACCGTGCTGGAGGCCAGCGCTGGCACCGGAAAGACATTCACCATCGCCGCTCTGGCTGCGCGCTATATCGCCGACGGCACGCCCCCGGCCCGGCTGCTGCTGGTGACCTTTACCAGGATGGCGACCGGCGAGCTGCGTGACCGGGTGCGGGAGCGGCTCCTTGGCGCGGAGCAGGCCTTGGCCCGAGTGCTGGCCGGCGCGCCGGCTCCCGAGCACGACCGGCTGCTGAGCCTGCTCGCGGCCGGACCGGTCGAGGAGGTGGCCCGCCGTCACCGCTGCCTGGCCGCAGCGCTGGCTGACTTCGACGCCGCCACGATCGCGACGACGCATGGCTTCTGCCAGCAGGTCTTGACCGGACTGGGCGTCGCCGGCGAGGTCGAGGGCGAGTACACCTTCACCGACGACGCTCGCGACCTGGTCACCGAGGTCGTCGACGACCTCTATGTGCGCAAGTTCTACGCCGGCGGCCCACCGCCGTTCACTCGCAAGCAGGCGTTGGCCATCGGTCGCAAGGCCGTTGCGCACCACGACGCCGATCTCGAGCCGCAGCACGCCGACCGTGACACCGACGCCGCCATGCGCGTGCGACTGGCCGACGCCGTCCGCCGGGAGTTCGAGCGTCGCAAGCGCAACTCGGCGATCATGACCTACGACGACCTGCAGACCCGGCTGCGGGACACCCTCGCCGACCGCGACCGCGGCGCCGCCGCTGGCGACCTGGTGCGCAGCCAGTACGACGTTGTGCTGGTCGACGAGTTCCAGGACACCGACCCGGTGCAGTGGGAGATCCTGCGCCGGGCGTTCGCCGGAGACAACTGCGCGCTGGTGCTGATCGGCGACCCCAAGCAGGCGATCTATGCCTTCCGCGGGGCCGACGTCTACGCCTACCTCGAGGCGGCGAGGTCGGCTGGCACCCGGGCGACCCTGGGCGTCAACTGGCGCAGCGACCAGGGCCTCGTCGACGCCTATGACGCCGTGTTCGGTGGCACGACGCTGGGCCATCCGGGTATCGCCTACCGCAAGGTCCGCGCCGCCGACGGGCACACCGAGCGGCTGGCTGGCGCGCCGGTCGCCGCACCGCTGCGGGTGCGGGTCGTGCACCGCAGTGACGGCCTGGTGCGTCTGACCAAAAAGCTGTACGCCGAGAGCACGTCCGCCCGTGAGCATGTGGCAGCTGACCTCGCCGCCGATGTCGTCCGGCTGCTGTCGTCGGGCGCCGAGCTGATCGGGCGGTCGAGTGCGGGAGCGGAGACGGGCCGGGAGCCGGTCCGGCCCGGCCATTGCGCGGTCCTGGTGCGTTACCACCGCGACGCCGCACTGGTCCGCGACGCGCTGGCCGCGGTCGGCGTACCCGCGGTTATCAACGGCGCCGGCAGCGTCTTCGGGACCGCAGCAGCCGCCTCCTGGCTTCGGCTGCTCGAAGCGCTGGAGCGACCGAGCGGAGCCGGGCCGGCGCACGCCCTGGCGCTGACCGACTTCCTGGGCTGGACCGCCGAGCAGGTGGCCGACGCCGACGACGACGCCTGGGAGAGCCTGCATGCGCGGCTGCACCGTTGGGCGGGCGTGCTGCGCCGGCGAGGCGTCGCGGCGCTGGTCGACACGGTGACTCAGGCGGAGGAGCTGCCGGGCCGCCTGCTGGCCTATGCAGGCGGCGAGCGCCAGCTGACCGACCTGCGCCACATCGGCCAACTGCTGCACGCGGTGGCGATCGCGGAGCAGCTCGGCATCACCGCGCTGACCGGCTGGCTGCGAGAGCGGATGGGTGACGCCGACAGCGATCCCGACGTGGAGGACCGCGCTCGCCGGCTGGACTCCGACGCCGAGGCCGTGCAGGTGCTGACCATCTATCGCAGCAAGGGGCTGGAGTTTCCGGTCGTCTACTGCCCGTACCTGTGGCACCCCGACGCGGCCAGGGACGAGGAATCGCCGCTGTATCACGACCCCGACGACGGGGACCGGCGCAAGCTCGACGTGGGTGACAGCGGGCACGGGCTGGCCGGGCACCGCAACCTGCACCAGGCCGAGCAGCGTGGCGAGGAGCTCCGGCTGGCCTATGTCGCCCTGACCCGGGCGCAGCACCAAGCGGTGGTGTGGTGGGCCGCCTCGTATCAGAGCCGGGACTCTGCGCTGTCCCGCCTGGTCTTCTCGCGGGACGAGGCCGGCAACATCGCCGCCAGTGCCAAGACGGTCCGGCCCGAGGACGAGGTCGTCGCCGAACTCAACCGGATCGGCGAACGCGCCCCCGGCTGCATCAGCGTCGAGCGCACCGACGGTGGCGCCGGTTCCGTCTGGTGCCCGCCGGCAGCCGCGCCGGCGTCGCTGCAGGCCGGGCGCTTCGACCGCCGGCTCGATCCGCTGTGGCGGCGCACCTCCTACAGCGGCATCACCGCCGGCACCTACGAGCCGCGGGTGGCTAGCGAGGCCGAGGTGCCGGCGCTGACCGACGAACCCGTGCCTGGCGGTGTCGGGACCGAGGTGCCGGCGCTGACCGACGAACCCGTGCCTGGCGGTGTCGGGACCGAGGTGCCGGCGCTGACCGACGAACCCGTGCCCGGCGGTGTCGGGACCGAGGTGCCGGCGCCGGCCGACGAAGACGCTCGTCCCGCCGCGACCGACGACCCGCTGTGGGACGTGCCCTGTCCGCTTGCCGAGCTGCCGGCTGGTGCCGAGGTTGGCGTCTTCGTGCACGCCGTGCTGGAGCAAGTCGACTTCGCCGCCGAGGACCTGGACTCCGACCTCGCCGCCGGGATCGGCCGGCAGCTGGCCCGCCGGCGGGTTGCGGTCGGTGACCCGGACCTGTTGGTGGCCGGCCTGCGGGCGGCGATCGATACGCCGCTCGGGCCGCTGTTCGGTGCGACCCGCCTGCGCGACATCGCCCGGGCGGACCGCATCGACGAGCTGGGGTTCGAGCTGCCGCTGGTGGGCGGGGACAGTCCCACAGCAACACTCGGCGTGGACTCCATCGGTGCGGCATTGGTCGCACACCTGCCAGTCGGCGACCCGCTCGCGGCGTACGCCGATCGCCTTGCCGACCCTCGACTGCGCCGGGAGCTGCGCGGATACCTCGCCGGCAGCCTCGACCTGGTATTGCGCGTGATCGCCGCGGACGGCACGCCGCGGTTTGCCGTCGTGGACTACAAGACCAACTGGCTGGGGGACCGCGACGGCACCGCCCTCACCGCGTGGCACTACCGCCCGGCCGCCCTGCTCGCCGAGATGTACCACGCGCACTATCCGCTGCAGGCGCTGCTCTACACCGTCGCTCTGCACCGCTACCTGCGCTGGCGGCTGCCCGGCTACACGGCGGAGCGCAATCTCGCCGGCGTGGCCTACCTGTTCCTGCGCGGGATGACCGGCGCCGGCACCCCCCTGGTCGACGGTGTGCCGTGCGGGGTCTTCGCGTGGCGGCCGCCGGCGGGGCTGGTCGAGTCTCTCAGCGACCTGCTGGACAGGGGAGCGGCGTGACACTCGAGGCGCTCGACCCCCACGACGTACGCCTGGTGCAACGAGCCACCGGTCTGCTCGGTGCATTCAACACCGCCGGCGTGCTCGCCGCCGCGGACGTTCACGTGGCGCTGCGGTTGGGCGAGCTGGGTGGTGAGGCCGACGAGGAGGTGCTGCTGGCCGCGGCGCTGGCCGTACGCGCGCCGCGGCTTGGCCACGTCTGCGCGGACCTCGCGACCATCGAGGACCGGGTGACCGTCGACGCCGACTTCCCGGTGGACCTGCCGGCGCTGCCCTGGCCGCGGCTGGGCGACTGGCTGGCGCGGCTGAGCGCGAGCTCCCTGGTGGCCACCGGCGATGGTCGCGGTCGGCCGCTGCGGCTGGGCGGCAGTCTCGTCTACCTCGACCGCTACTGGCAGGAGGAGCGGCAGGTGGCCGCGGATCTGGGCCGGCGTGGGGCGCAGGAGGTGGCCGGTGTCGACGACGATGTCCTCGCCGAGGGGCTCGTGCGGCTGTTCGGTGGCGACGAGCCGGAGCTGCAACGGCTGGCCGCCGCGTCGGCGGTGCTGCGCCGGTTCGCCGTCGTCGGCGGCGGCCCGGGAACCGGCAAGACGACCACCGTCGCCGGCATCCTCGCCCTGCTGGACGAGCAGTCGGCCGGGAAGCGGCCGCCCCTTATTGCCCCGCCCCTTATTGCGCTGCCCCTAATTGCGCTGGCCGCGCCGACCGGCAAGGCGGCGGCCCGACTACAGGAGGCGGTCAACGGGGCGACCGACACGCTGGCGGTGTCGGAGGGGATCGGGGCCCGGCTGCGCGCCCAGAAGGCGGTGACCCTGCACCGGCTGCTCGGATGGCAGCCCGGCAGCCACGGGCGCTTCCGCCACCACCGCACCAACCAGCTTCCGCACGACGTGGTCATCGTCGACGAGACGTCGATGATCTCGCTGTCGATGATGGCCCGACTGGTCGAGGCGGTGCGGGCCGAGGCCCGGCTGGTCCTGGTCGGCGACCCCGAGCAGCTGGCCTCCGTCGAGGCCGGCGCGGTGCTGGGTGACGTGGTGGGCCCGGCCGCCGACGGGCTGTTGGTCACCGAGCCGGCCCGCCGCCGGCTGGCGAAGGTGACTGGTGGGCCGGTGCCGGCCACCGATCCGCCGGCCGGCGCGGTCAGCGGCGACGGCATCGTGGTGTTGCGCCGCGGTCACCGGTTCGCCGGAACGATCGCCGACCTCGCCGACGCCATCCGCCGCGGCGACGCGGACGCCGCGGTTGACGTGTTGCGCCTTGGCGACGGCGTCGCCGACGTGCGGCGCCGCGGCGGAGAGATCACCTGGCTCGACGTCGATGCGGCCGAGCCCGGTGCGGTGCAGCCGGTCCGCCAGGCCGCCGTCAGCGCCGGCCGCCGGCTCACCGAGGCTGCCCGGGCCGGCCGCGCCCGGGACGCCCTCGTCGAGCTGGGCGCCTTCCGGCTGTTGTGCGCCCATCGGCGCGGGCCGTACGGCGTGGCCGTCTGGACCGACCGGGTGCAGGGCTGGCTGGCCGGCGATGCCCTGGCCGCCGAGGCCCTGTCTGGCGGCGCCGGCACCGATCCCGCCAGCGCCGGCGACACCGACGGGCCCTGGTACGCCGGCCGCCCACTGCTGGTCACCGCGAACGACTACGGCCTGGGCCTGTACAACGGCGACACCGGCGTGGTGGTCGCCGGCGGGGACGGCCGGCTGGCCGCGGTGTTCGAGCGCGGCCAGACGCTCGTGACGTACAGCCCGCACCGGCTCTCCGCGGTGGACACGGTCTACGCGATGACTGTCCATAAGAGCCAGGGGTCGCAGTTCGCCACGGTCGCCGTGCTGCTGCCCGACCCGTCGTCGCATCTGCTGACCCGCGAGCTGCTCTACACCGCCGTCACCAGGGTCCAGCAGCGACTGATCCTGGTCGGGACGGAGGCCGCGGTCCGCGCGGCGGTAGCCCGCCCGATCGCCCGGGCGTCGGGCCTGCGCGATCTGCTGTGGGGTGCGCCGGCCTGAGGGGCGGGCCGCTGCCGATACGGTGATCCGGTGGAGGCCACCCTGCTGCTCGCCGACGCCGCGGTCACCGACGCCGGCACGAGCAAGGTGCACGTGCTCGGCCTGGGCTGGACCGTGACGTCGACACCCACTCCGCCGGCGGCCCTCATCGCGCTGGTCAAGGTGCCGTGGGGCGCCACCAACGAGCCACACCAGGCCGTGCTGCGGATGCTCGACGCCGACGGCCGGCCGGTGCTCCTGCCCGGGCCGGAGGGTGAGTCCGCCGTCGAGGTGGTCAGCGACTTCGAGGTCGGCCGGCCGGCGGGACTGCCCGTGGGGAGCGACATCGACATGCCGCTGGTCGTCACCCTCGGGCCGGGGATGCCACTCGCGCCGCACACCCGTTACGTCTGGCAGCTCGAGATCGACGGTGAGGTCAAGGACGGCTGGTCGGTGCCCTTCACCGTCGGCCACCCCTGAAGTCCGGCCCGGCGCCGGCACCGGCCGTATCATTCGCCCTCACCGCTGCTGAGCCGAAGGGTGCCCATGGCCGACCCCGCTGACCTGGTTGCGTCGGTCCAGAAGGGCTACGCCACCGACGGCCCCGCGGTCGAGCTCGGCGCCCTAGTCATCGACGGCGCCGCCCATCCCGAGGCGCCGGTCCGCCTGCCGCTGGCGATGATGAACCGCCACGGCTTGGTCGCCGGCGCGACCGGCACCGGCAAGACCAAGACGCTGCAGGTGATGGCCGAGCAGCTCGCCGAGGCCGGCGTGCCGGTGTTCCTCGCCGACATCAAGGGCGACCTGTCGGGGATGGCCGCACCCGGTGCGCCCAACGACCGGGTCACCAAGCGGGCTGGCGAGCTGGGTCTGGACTGGCAGCCGACCGGTTTCGGAATCGAGTTCCTCGCCCTCGGCGGGCAGGGCGCCGGCGTGCCGGTGCGGGCCACGATGACGTCCTTCGGCCCGGTGTTGCTCAGCAAGGTGCTCGGCCTCAACGCCGTGCAGACGTCCTCGCTCGGCCTGGTCTTTCACTACGCCGACCAGGCCGGCCTGCCGCTGCTCGACGTCAAGGACCTGCGCTCGGTGATCACCTACCTCACCAGTGACGCCGGCGCGGCGGACCTCGCCGGCCTCGGCGGCCTGTCCAAGGCCACGGCTGGCGTCCTGCTACGGGACCTCATCGCCTTCTCCGACCAGGGCGCCGACGCCTTCTTCGGTGAGCCGGAGTTCGACACGCACGACCTGCTGCGCACCCACGCCGACGGCAAGGGCGTCGTCACGATCATGGAGCTGCCCAGCCTGCAGGACCGGCCGGTGCTGTTCTCCACTTTCCTGATGTGGATGCTCGCTGATCTCTTCCACGACCTGCCCGAGGTCGGAGACGTCGACGTGCCGAAGCTGGTGTTCTTCTTCGACGAGGCGCACCTGCTCTTCCACGACGCGTCGCCGGCATTCCTCGACTCGATCGCGCAGACCGTACGCCTCATCCGCTCCAAGGGCGTCGGCGTCTTCTTCGTCACCCAGACGCCCAAGGACGTGCCCGACGACGTGCTGGCCCAGCTCGGCAACCGCGTGCAGCACGCCCTGCGCGCCTTCACCCCCGATGACGCCAAGGCACTCAAGGCGACGGTGTCGACGTTCCCGCACTCGGCGTACGACCTCGAGGAGCTGCTCACCCAGCTCGGCATCGGCGAGGCCGTGGTGACGGTGCTGTCGGAGAGCGGCGCGCCGACACCGGTCGCCTGGACCCGGCTGCGACCGCCGCGATCGCTGATGGCCCAGCTGGACCCGGCCCAGCAGCAGGGGATGGTCGCCGCGTCGGACCTGCAGGCGCGGTACGGCACGCCGGTGGACCGCGACTCCGCCTACGAGCAACTGCTGGCCAAGCTGGCGCCACCGCCGGCACCACCGCCGGCCCCCCAGCGTCCGGCTGCCGCCGCGCCGCTCGGCCCGGCACCGCAGCGTCAGCCGGCGCCGACAAGCCACGACGGCGGCGGGCTCGGCGGCATCCTGGAGTCGCCGCTGTTCAAGTCCTTCGCCCGCTCGGCGGCCAGCGCCGCGGGTCGGGAGATCACTCGCAGCATCTTCGGCACGTCGGTACGCCGGCGCCGGCGTAGGTAGCGCGCATGCGACCGCCGCTGTGCGCCATCGCCCCGCCGTACCTCCTGCTGTCGATCGTCGAGCGCGGCAACCGCGCCGCCCGGGACGCGGCCGTCCGCGCCCTCGTCGAGTCCGCCGCCGCACGGGCGCGGCGGGTCGTGCTGGGCTACGTCCCGCACGGTGCCGCGCGGGCGACCGTCCCCGGTGAGCACCTCGACGTCTACGACGTCCGGCACGGCGGCGATGGCGCGCTGCCCGGCAGGCTGGTGCGCAGCAACGGCGCGCCGCCCGCTGGCGACTCCGCTGGCGACTCCGCCGTCGACACCGCCGTTGACACCGCCGTCGATGAGGCGTACGACGGGGCCGATCGCACCTACGCCTTTTACCGCGACGTCCTGGGCCGGGACAGCGTCGACGGGGCCGGCCTGCCGCTGGTGTCGTCGGTGCACTACCTCACCGACTTCGACAACGCCTTCTGGAACGGCTCGCAGATGGTCTACGGCGACGGCAGCGGCGAGGTGTTCGTCGTCGGCGGCCTGACCCGCGACATCGACGTCATCGCCCACGAGCTGACCCACGGCGTCACTCAGTACACCGCCGCCTTGACTTACCACGGGCAGTCCGGCGCGCTGAACGAGTCGATGTCGGACGTGTTCGGGTCGCTCGTCAAGCAGTACACGCTGGGCCAGACGGCCGCGGAGGCTGACTGGCTGATCGGCGCCGGCGTCCTCGGCAGCGCCCTGCACGGCACGGCGCTGCGTTCGATGGCCGCGCCCGGCACGGCCTATGACGGCGACCCGCAGCCGGCGGACATGGGTCACTACGTCGAGCTGCCCGACGACGACGACCCACGGCACGACCACGGTGGCGTCCACCTGAACTCCGGCATCCCCAACCACGCGTTCTTCCTTGCGGCTACCGCAATGGGCGGTCACGCCTGGGAGGCGGCCGGCCCCATCTGGTACGACGCGCTGACCACCAAGCTGTCCGCCGACGCCGACTTTGTCGCCGCCGCGCGAGCGACGATCGCCGCCGCCGGCGATCGCTTCGGCGCCGGTTCGCCCCAGCAGCAGGCGGTCCAGGATGCCTGGCGGCAGGTCAAGGTCGGCTGAGCAGTGCGCCTGTCGGTGGTCCGCGGCGGAGGCCTGGCCGGCGTGACGGTCGAGACGACGCTGGACACCGCCGACCTCGACGCCGGCGACGCCGGGATGTTGCGGAAGATGGTCGCGGGCTGCTTTCCCGGGCCGCCGGCCGCCAGGCTGCCGGCCGCCAGGCTGCCGGCACAGCCTGATCGCTTCGCCTACGAGCTTCGGGTGGAGACGCAGGGGAGCGTCCGCACGCTGCGGGTCGGCGAGGCCGACGTCTCTGCTGAGCTGAGCGAGCTGCTGACCTGGGTGCACCGGTCGCCGGCGCGTAAGGCCGTGGTCCGACCGCCGGGCTAGGACCGCACGCTGGCTGGATCGGCCGAGGTGATGCCGGCCTCCAGCAGCTCGGTGATCACCTCGGGGTCGGCCGGCCGGGCGAAGATGAAGCCCTGCGCCAGCGGGCAGCCGAGGTTGCGCAGGGCGGTCAGCTGCTCCTCGGTCTCCACGCCCTCGGCGATGACCTGCATGCCGAGACCTTCGCCCAGGGCGAGAATGGCCGTGATGAGGGCGTCGGGCACCGGGGCGTCGGCGGTCAGCGCGGCGATGAAGGACTGGTCGACCTTGAGGATGTCGATCGGGTAGCGGCGCAGTCGGCTCAGCGAGGAAAGGCCGGTGCCGAAGTCGTCAATGGCGAGGTGCACGCCGATGCTGCGCAGCGCCAGCAGCGCTGCCATCGTGGCTGCGTCGTCGTCGAGCAGCAGGCTCTCGGTGATCTCCAGGGTGAGCAGGTGCGGCGCGAGCCCGCTGGCGGCGAGGGCGGCACGCACTGCCGGCAGCAGCTGGGGGTCGGTGAGCTGACGGCCCGAGACGTTGACCGCCAGCTGCAGCGGCGGCGCACCCGCCGGGCGCAGCCGTTGCCAGCGGCCGGCCTGGGCGCACGCCTGCGCGAGCACCCACCGGCCGATCGGCAGGATGACACCGCTGGACTCGGCCAGCGGGATGAACTCGGTCATCGGGACGTCGCCGCGAGTGGCAGACGTCCAGCGCAGCAGGGCTTCCACGCCCCTGACCTCACCTGTGGCGAGGACAACGATCGGCTGGTATTTCAGGGAAAGCTCCCCGCAGGCTCAGCAGCGTCCAGCCCCATGCGTGCCGCCAGCGCCTCATGCGGAGGGCTATCGGCAGGCGGCCGCCGGAGCTTCAGCCCGGCGACGCACCGGTCAGCTGGCGCAGTCCCGGCAGAGCAGCCGGGCGTGGCCGGTGCCGACGAGCAGGCTGCGGTGGTGGATGAGGAAACACGAGGAGCACCGGAACTCGTGTACCTGCATCGGCAGGATCCGCACCGACAGCTCCTCGCCGGACATGTCGGCGCCCGGGAACTCCAGCGACTCCGCGAGGTCGGCCTCGTCCACGTCGATCCGTCCGGACTGGGCGGTGTTGGACCGCCGCGCCTTGAGATCCTCGAGGCTGTCTTCCAGCAGGTCCGTCGTCGCCGACGCCCGCGGGGCGTCGTAATCGGTGGCCATGGCTTCCTTCCGCACGTGTAGGCACGAGTCGGCGAGACCGACAAGTGCACACAGAGTGTGATGAAGTCAGCACAGTCTGTCAATAGACACGGAGAACTACAGGCCTACGTTCTTTCGGGCCACCGAGGCCAGGACCTGTTGCTGGTAGTAGATCGAGTCGCCGGCGTCACCGCGCACCGACGATGAGTGCGCGGTGGTTACCGATAGCGCCGAGATGCGGGTCGGCGTGACGACCAGCCCGAAATAGTCGCCGATGAAGATATCCGTGCACGGGTTGTCGGCCGCGTCGCAGGCCAGCTGACCCAGACCGCCCCGCTGCTGCGCGGGCTGTTCGGGGTCCCAGGGCTGGCGACTGATCCGGCGATTCGACCCTAGGGAAATGACCGCTATCCCCGTGTCCCGCATCGCCTGCAGGCTGAGCGAGAAGCAGGTGTTATGCCGCCCCCGATTTGCCGGCTTCACCGCGGTCGTGTCGGGGCAGGCAGCTCGTTTGTCGTAGAAGGCCGCGGCAACGGCGCCCCTCGAGCCGGCGGCGACGACCGGTTGCACCTGGTCGGTCCCGCTGCGGTCGTCGTTGATCAGCTGCGGCGCAGACCAGCTGTTACCGCCGTCGGCGGAGGCGACAAACCGGACGTCGAGCTGCCGGCCGTGCTGCTCCTCCCAGGTCAGGTACAGGTGACCCGGCCGGTCAGGGCTCGCGGCGAAGCTCTCCGGGGCCCCAACGTGCACGCGGGTTCCCGGATAAGCATCGGCGAGGTCCACGCGGGTCGTCGGGCCCGCGGGGCGGAAGCCGCCCCACGTGCGCCCGTCATCTGCGGAGCGGGCGGTCCAGAAGCGAGCGGTGCCATCCGAACGATAGGTCGTGTAGGCGACGTAGACGTCGCCGCGTGCGTCGACCACGACGTACGGCCAGGGGTTGGTGGCTCCGAGGTGCTGCGGGGTGGGCAGGGTGCGGGGTCGGCTGAATGTGGCCCCCCGATCGCGGGACACCGCCACGTGAACCGCACTACTGGCGTTGCGGCGCACCGCCCATACGGCGTAGACGTGACCCTCGTCGCGACTGCCCCGGACGGTGTTGACGGCTGCCCACGGCTTGTCCAGGTATGTCCCGCGAGGGGAGTTGACAGGGCCGGTCTCAAGCGGTCGGCCGCCATTTCCGGTCTGCCAGTGCCGCCCGAAGTCGTCGGTGTGGGAGACGTAGACATTGCCGTCGAGGCGGTACCAGTTGAAGGCGAGCACGACGTCGTACGCACGACCCCTGCGGTCGAACGCGAGGTTCGGGTCGGTGGTGGCGGTCCAGGTCGGCGGCGACTTCTGAGTGCCGGTTGTGGTGCAGTCGTAGCCGTTGATGAGACGTGACTTTCCGTCTCCGCCAATGTCGAACGTGCCGGTGCTGAAGTTGTAGAACGTGCTGAAGCGTCCGAAGAAGAACTTGCTGGCGCCGAGCAGGCGCTCGCTGCCCGGCGGGGTGGCCAGCGTCGACTCGGAGAAATTGGCGTCATACTTGCCCGGCTCGCAGGTCCCGGGCTGGTAGTGCCCGCGCCGGCTGGGGAAGCCGCCGCCGCGCGCCGGGCTGCTGACCACCTGACTGCGGAACGGCACCGAAGATCGCCAGGGTCCGTCGGCGGCGGCTGGAGGGCCCGGAGCCGCCGTGACTGGGGCCGCCGTGACCCGAGCCGCCGTCACCATCGGGGCCGCGCCGGCCGCCGTCGCGCCAAGCGCCGGTAAGGACGCGGCCAGTAGAGCCGTCCAGACGGCGGCCAGTGCGGGCAGTCTCACGGCGACCTCCTCGGCATCGACGGCGGGAGCGTACCGGAGCCGGTCGGTCAGGCGGCGGGCGGCGGGAAGGTCGCCGGCGGGCTCGATGGGTAGGTCGGCACCTCCGCCGGCATGAGGATCCACAGCACCGGATAGATGAGCAGCTGGCTGCCCGGGACGATCAGCAGCACCAGCACGAACAGCAGTCGGGCCGGCCCGGGGTCGAGCCCGAGCCGCCGGCCGAGTCCCGCGCAGACTCCGGCGAGCACCCGCTGGCTCTGCGGACGGGTCAGTCCCTGTTTGCGGAATGTCTCGTGGATCTCGTGCACTTTCGCAGCCTCTCCGAGCAGTTATCACGGCGATTGGATGGGACCAGCATGGGGGAGCCCGCCGTCCCGCGCATCAGGGTCGACCCCTTGTTCGACCCTGAGATCCGGGGCCGGCGCCCCAGAGGGCTGGTTGACTCGCCGGATGCGTGTGGTCGTCGCCCCGGACGCGTTCACCGACCTGCACCGTTCCCAGACCAATGCTGGACCGCTTCTGGAACGCCTGGCCGCCCGGTGCGCAGCGGAATGGATCCGCCCGCTGCGCTAGTTTCGCAGCTATCCGACCGTAAGGCAGGCAGCCATGCGCACCATCGAACACTGGATCGGCGGCGGCCCGACCGCCGGCAGCTCGACCCGCACGGGGCCGGTGTGGAACCCCGCGACCGGCGAACAGCAGGCCGAGGTGGTCCTGGCCGAGCCCGCCGACGTCGACGCCGCAGTGCAGGCGGCCAGTAAGTCAGCCGCAGAGTGGGCGGAGGCGTCTGTGGTCCGCCGCGCACGGGTGATGTTCGCCTTCCGCGATCTCGTGGACAAGCACACCGACGAGCTGGCCCGGCTGGTGTCCGACGAGCACGGCAAGGTGCGCTCCGATGCTCGCGGCGAGGTGATCCGCGGCCTGGAGGTCGTGGAGTTCGCCTGCGGCATCCCGCAGCTGGCCAAAGGCGAGTACTCCGACCAGGTGTCCGCCGGCGTGGACTCCTACACCTTCCGCCAGCCGCTCGGTGTCGTCGCGGGCATAACGCCGTTTAACTTCCCGGTCATGGTGCCCATGTGGATGCACCCGGTCGCGGTCGCCACCGGCAACGCATTCGTGCTCAAGCCGAGCGAGCGCGACCCGTCGGCGTCGAACCTCATCGCCTCGCTGTACGCCGACGCCGGCCTGCCCGATGGCGTGTTCAACGTCGTCCACGGCGACAAGGTCGCCGTCGACGCGATCTTGGACCACCCGCAGATCGCGGCGGTCTCCTTTGTCGGGTCCACCCCGATCGCCCGCTACATCTACGAGCGGGCCAGTGCGGCCGGCAAGCGCGTCCAGGCCCTCGGCGGAGCCAAGAACCACGCCGTCGTGCTTCCTGACGCCGACCTCGACTACGCCGCCGACCACCTGGTCGCGGCCGGCTACGGCTCGGCCGGCGAGCGCTGCATGGCCGTGTCGGCGGTCGTCGCCGTCGGCCCGGTGGCCGACGCGCTGGTGGAGAAGATCCGCGAGCGTACGCAGTCGCTGCGGGTGGGTCCCGGCCACGACGAGGCCGCGGAGATGGGTCCCGTGGTCACCCGCGAGGCGCTGGAGCGCATCGTCGGCTACGTCGACTCCGGGGTCGCTGCGGGTGCGGAACTGGTCGTGGACGGGCGCGGGCTGACGGTGGACGGGCACGGCGACGGCTACTTCGTCGGGCCGTGCCTGTTCGACCGGGTGAGCACCGACATGGCGATCTACACCGACGAGATCTTCGGTCCGGTCCTGACCGTCCTGCGGGTTGACACGTTCGACGAGGCCATCGGTCTGGTCAACGCCAACCGCTACGGCAACGGCGCCGCCATCTTCACTTCCAACGGCGAGGCGGCCCGCACCTTTCAGCGCCGAGTTTCCGCCGGCATGGTCGGGGTCAACGTGCCCATCCCGGTGCCGATGGCGTTCCACTCCTTCGGCGGGCGCAAGGACTCGCTGTTCGGCGACCGGCACGTCCATGGCCCTGAGGGGGTCGGCTTCTACACCCAGGCCAAGGTGGTCACTAGCCGGTGGCCGCAGGTCTCCGACCCGAGCGGCGCCCAGCTCTCCTTCCCCACCGGCGGACGGGTCCAGTAGCCGGGCCAGTAGGACGGGCCAGTAGGACGGGCCAATAGACCGGCCCCAATAGACAGGCCCGGTAGACGGCTCTAGTAGATGCTCACATGGAAGTGGGCGAGCGCCTCTTTCACCGGCTGGTAGAAGGTCGTTCCACCCGAGCTGCAGTTTCCGCTGCCGCCCGAGGTGAGGCCCAGGGCGGTGCTGCCATGAAACAGCGGGCCGCCACTGTCGCCACCCTCGGCGCAGACGTTGGTCTTGATCAGGCCACGGACCGTTCCCTCGGCGTAGTTTACGGTCGCGTTGAGCCCGCGCACCTGGCCGCCGTGCACGTGTGTCGTGCTGCCGCTGCGCTTGACCGACTCGCCGACCACCGGGTTGGCCGCGGAGGTGACGTCCTGGCTTTGACCGTTGTAGAGCGTCACCTCGCCGGGGGTGTTCACGCGGCCGTTGGTGTAGCGGATCATGGCGTAGTCGTTGCCCGGGAAGCTGCTGCCGACCCGGGTGCCGAGCTGGGTGCGGTGGTTGAGGTCGCTGTACCACGCGGCGGCCAGGTTGCCGCAGTGCCCGGCGGTCAGGAAGAAGCCCGCGCCGGCCGAGTTGCGCACGTTGAAGCCGAGTGAGCAGCGGTACTGACTGCCGTAGATTGCCGCGCCGCCGGCAATGTAGGTGCGCAGTGATCCGGCCAGCCGCTCGATCCGGACCCGATCGCCCAGTGCTGCGGCGACCGAGGTCAACCGCGACAGCCGGGAGCCGGTCACGGTGTTGTCGGCCGACACGACGACCTGGTCGGCGACGGGGTCGATCACCCAGGCGGTGCCGGCGATACGGGCCGAGTGGTACAGCGTCGCGTCAGCCTGCCGAAGCTCGGCACCGCTGTGGCCGACGAGTCGGGGGACCGCGCCGGCCCGGCGCACGGTGGCGGCGGCCTGCTGATCGGTGACGGTCACGACCATCCGGCCGCGGCCGTCGAGGTAGGCGCCGGCCGACCGGTCGCCCAGCCGAGTGACGAGTGCCTCCGCCGCCTGTGGGCTGGCCGGGCGTACCGCCGGCTGGGTGGCAGCCGCAGCCGCAGCCGCAGGTGTCCCTGCTGCAGCGAGCAAGGCGGTGGCGAGCAGGACGCCGGCGCCGGCCAGGCGTGGACGAAACTTCATACGATCCCCCGTTGGTGTGGAAGCCGCCGCTGTCGTCGTCGGCCTTCGAAGTATGCGGCCGGGCGCTGAGCGCGCCTCACCAGACGGCGGTTTATTGCGTCGGGGTCGCGGAAGAACCGGCGCGCCAGCCCCTGCCCGCACTGCCTGGAGGAGAATCCGTGGACGCCATCGTGCTGCTGAAGGAAGACCACAAGACCGTCGAGCGATTGTTCAAGCAGTTCGAAAAGACCGGCGAGGACGACCACGCAACCAAGCGCCGACTCGTCGATCAGATCATCGAAGAGCTTTCGGTTCACGCCTTCATCGAGGAGCAGATCTTCTACCCCGAGGCCCGCCAGGCCGTACCGGAGACAAAGGACCAGGTCCTGGAGAGCCTGGAGGAGCACCACATCGTGAAGTGGGTGCTCTCGGAGCTGCAGGATCTCGACCCCTCCGACGAGCGGTTCGACGCCAAGGTCACGGTGCTGATGGAGAACGTGCGCCACCACGTCGAGGAGGAGGAGCAGGAGTGGTTCCCGGAGGTGCGCAAGGGCCTAGGGCGCAAGGCGCTGCAGGAGATCGGCACCCGACTCGACGAGGCGAAGCAAACAGCACCTCGCGACCCTCACCCCCGCGCAGCCGACGAGCCGGCCTGACCACACGTCACTCTAGGTAGTCGGTTCCTGTCAGTTACGGAACGTGATAGCAGCTTTGAGACGGGGCGAGGTAGCCTTCGCGGTGCGCGCTCACACCGAGGAGGTGGCTCAATGTCACGGTGCTATTCCGTTACGCAACGTAGCATATTGGGTTATTTGCAGCAGGAGCTGACCTCACCCGAGGGGTGCCAGTGGCATCACGTTCGTGACGTTACGTCGGCTCTCGGTCCGGCGACCAACGTCGAGTTTCAATCCGTGCAGCGCGCTATTCCGCGGCTTGCCGACGAGGGGCTGATCGACGTCCGCGTCGTGCCCATGCCGCAGTGGGGGATCGGCCGCAGCCAGACCTACGTCCGGCTGCGGGTGCCGGAAGCGGCCGGCGTTCAAGCCTGACCGGCGCTCCGCTCGGAACGAGGCCCACCACTTCCGGAATCGACGAAAGCTCGCACTGCTGTCCCACCGCTTACGGAAACTCGGTCCACTCCTACGGCAGTAACGCGGCCGCCCGCGGCGCCCAAGGCGAGCAGGCGTTCGCGCAAACCCGCTGCGCCGACGGGGTAGGTCGCACCCGGCTCCGGCGGCGGCGCCGGCCAGGCCCGCCGCAGTTCGGCGGCGGTCGCGAACCACAACGCCAGCTCCTCGGGCTGGCGCAGGATGGCCCGCGCCTCGACCAGCCGGCTGATCAGGCGGTCGACCGCGACGTCGACGGCGTCGGCATTGCCGCCGCACATCGCCGCCACCAGATCCCCGCGCGTGCCCGCCACTCGCGTCGCATCCCGGAACGAGCCGGCGGCCAGCCCCCAGGCCAGCCGGTTGCCGGCGGCTTCGCCGGTGAGGGCGGCCGCGAGTAAGTGCGGCAGGTGGCTAATCGTGGCAACCGCCTGGTCGTGGTCAGCCGACGTGCAGGCAAGCACCGGGCAGCCGATATCGGTCAGGAGGCCGGCCACCCTCAGCCAGTCCGGCAAGCCGCTTTCCTCGTCGAGGGTCAGCGCCCAGGTCGCGCCGGCCAACAGTTCCGCCGAACCGGCCGCAAACCCTGACTCCGCGGTCCCCGCCATGGGGTGGCCGCCGATGAAGGTCAGGTCATGGGCGGCGGCCAGCGCCCGCGGCGGCACCTTCACCGACGTGGTGTCGCTGATCACGGTGCCGGGCAACACGTCGGCGGCCAGGGCGGCAAGCACCTCGTCGAGTGCCGGCAGTGGTACTGCGACGAATATCACGCCGCTCCCAGCGGCCAGCGCCGCCAGCGAGTCGGCGACCGGGATGCCCGCTGACTCGGCGGCCGAGCGGGTCGCCGGGTCAGCGTCCCAACCGGTCACCGGGTGCTGCTGCGCCGCAAGCAGCCGGGCCAGAGACCCGCCGATCAGTCCCAGGCCGACTATGCCCACTTCCGGCGTCACCGGTAATACCGAGATCTCACCCGCTGCACCGTAGTCGCGGGTCGAGCTACCGACTCGCCGCAACGACCTCATGCGCCGTACGGTCGTCGGCATGGACGTCCTTGACAGAGTCACCGCCCTCGATCGATTGTTCGTGCAGCAGAAGTTCGCCCCGCTGGTCAACCGGTACCTCGTCTCCGCGGTGGCTGCCGACGGGAACAGCCCCGGTGAGCCGCTCTGCGAGGTACGTCAG
>JAABUK010004506.1_pt1 | contig 22537 bp, 16 predicted proteins | sample 5559141 | NCBI WGS metagenome assembly JAABUK01 (sample SAMN10711869, study PRJNA513367) | rock metagenome | isolation source: Antarctica rocks | place: Antarctica: Victoria Land, Pudding Butte nord | collected 2016-01-03
AAACGGACAGTCTATCAAATCAAGTACGGGCAGTTGTCCGAGTATCTGATTCAGCAACTGAAATCGCCTTCGGTTAAAATGTCTCTTGCGTAAGTCCTACTCTTATTGATAGCGACGCTGCTGCTCGCCGCGCAGGAGTTCATCACACGCCAATTGCGCACGGCAAACGTTGCACACGAAGCGAGCCGCGCGTGGTTGATCGGTGCGGTCATCTTTCAATTTTTCGTCGGCGTTTATGGGGGTTACTTCGGCGCGGGCATGGGCATTCTGATGCTCGCGGCGCTGGGTCTTCTCGGCCTCGTTGATATTCACCAGATGAACGGATTGAAAAATCTGTTGACGTTTTATATCAACGGCATCGCCGCTATCTACTTCGCTATTTCGGGCGCGGTGTTGTGGACGGATGTGCTGTTGATGGCGACGGGCGCGATGATCGGCGGCTACGCTGGCGCGGGGCTGGCGCGACGATTAGGTCGCCGCTTCGTGCGTTACGTCGTCGTGTTGATCGGCTTCGCGATGACCATCTCTTTGTTGCTCGCCCGCCGCTAAACTTACCGGAATGCGCGAGGTGTTGGATGTCTGATGTTTTCAGTTTAGATAAGTGCGCGCGCGTGGCCGTCAACGTGATCGTAATCGAACTTTGCGCCGTCGCCCGCAGATGCTTTGACGCTGATGACGACGTATTTGGAGACGGGCGTATTGCTTTTCTCCGCGACGCTGCCGATGGGCACAAGGACGTTGGTTTCCGGAAAATAGGTCGCGGCGCAACGACGCGGAATATCATACGGCACGGCGATGAAGTGCTTCGCATACCGCATCCCGTCATCGAAGTAGCTGGTTAGATCAACCACGTCGCCCTGTTTGAGATTCATGTCGCGCATATCTGCGGCGTTGAGGAAGATGACGCGCCGTTCGTTGTGTATGCCGCGATAACGGTCTTCGAGGCCGTAGATCGTCGTGTTGAATTGATCGTGGCTGCGAATGGTCATCATCACGAGTTGGCCGGGCGCAAGCTCATGCTTCGGAATATCGTGCAACGTAAAGTTAGCTTTGTTTGTCGCCGTCACAAACTTGCCTTCGCGCGCGAGGTTCGGCAGATAAAAGCCTCCGGGATGACGCACGCGCTCGTTGTAATTTTCAAAGCCCGGAATAACGCGCTCGATTGAATCGCGTATGCGATCATAGTTGGCCGCCATGCCGTGCCAGTCAACGGTCGAACGCTGACCGATGGTTGCTTTGGCGAGATTGGCGACGATCCAGCATTCGCTTCTGAGTTGGTCGGAAGCAGGCTTGAGCACGCCGCGCGACATCTGCACGACGCCCATCGAATTTTCCGTGCTGACGATCTGCTCGCCCTCCGCCTGCGCATCTATCTCCGTGCGTCCAAGACAGGGCAGAATCAACGCCTGCTCGCCTGTGATTAAGTGCGCGCGGTTGGGCTTGGTCGAGACGTGAACCGTGAGGTTGCAATGGCGCAGAGCTTCCGCCGTGTACTCCGTGTCGGGCGTGGCGGAGAGAAAATTGCCGCCGAGCGCGAAGAAGACTTTCGCTTTGCCCGCGTGCATCGCCTTGATTGCTTCGACAGTGTCGCAGCCATGCTCGCGCGGCGGCTCGAACTTAAACTCTTTGGCTAGCGCATCGAGAAACTCGGCACGTGGGCGTTCCCAGATGCCTACGGTGCGGTCGCCCTGCACGTTGCTGTGGCCGCGCACGGGACACAAGCCTGCGCCGGGCTTCCCGATTTGCCCGCGCAGAAGATGCATATTGACGATCTCTTGAATCGTACCGACGGCGTTCTTGTGTTGCGTCAAGCCCATTGCCCAGCAACTAATCAGGCCGTCCGTTGTCATGATGATTTCCGCCGCCTCGCGTATTTGCTCGCGCGCGACGCCGCTGTTCTCGATGATCTCGTCCCAACTCGCTTCGCGCAGCTTCGCTAAAAACTCATCGTAGCCCGCCGTGCTCTCTTTGATAAATTTTTGATCGAAGACTTCGCCGGGTCGCTTCTCTTCCGCGTCGAGCATCTCTTTCATAATGCCTTTGAGAAGCGCGACGTCGCCGTTGATGCGAACTTGCAGAAACAAATCCGTGAGTGCCGTGCCGTTGCCTAAAACGCCGCTGACTTCCTGCGGGTGTTTGAAGCGCAACAGGCCTGTTTCCGGCATCGGATTAACGCTGATAATTTTGCAGCCCTTACGCTTCGCGTTCTGCAAAGAGGTCAGCATACGCGGGTGATTCGTGCCCGGATTCTGCCCTATGATGAAAAGAACGCGCGCGTTTTCGACATCCTCGAGCGTGACGGTTCCCTTGCCGATGCCGATTGTTTCCGTGAGGGCGGTGCCGCTCGATTCGTGGCACATATTGGAGCAGTCCGGCATATTGTTTGTGCCGAACTGCCGCACGAAGAGTTGATAAAGAAAGGCCGCTTCGTTGCTCGCGCGCCCGGAAGTGTAAAAGAGAGCTTCGTCGGGCGTGGTGAGATTATTCAGTTCATCCGCGATCAAGGCGAAAGCCTCTTCCCATGTAATCGCTTCGTAGTGCGTCGCATTTTTCCGCAAGACCATAGGGTGCGTGATGCGCCCGCGCTTGCCGAGCCAGAAATCGGATTTATGCGAAAGGTCTGCGACACTCCACTCGCGGAAAAATTCGGGCGTGGCACGCGCGGTCGTCGCTTCGTCGGCGACGGCCTTCGCGCCGTTTTCGCAGAACTCCGCGATGTGGCGATCACCGTCCGGGTCAGGCCACGCGCAACTCATGCAATCGTAGCCGCCTTTTTGATTTAGTTTCAGCAGCGTGCGCGCCGAACGCACAATGCCCATCTCGCCGAAGGCGTGGTTCATTGATTGAATCACAGCGGGGACGCCGCCAGCGGACTGCTTGCGCGGTGTAATTTGAATACCTGTGAACTCGCGCGGCGTCTCAAAGTCCGGCAGGTCTGATGTGCCGTTCTGCGCGTGAGCGGCGGCGGAAGCGACGGCGTTGCCGTTGGCATCGGCAGAACCTTTATCGTTCGGCAGCGCGGCGGCCTCTTGCCGAAACTCCGTCTCGGTTTTGATGTCCGTCTTGCCCGGCGTCCAATGTCCGGGCTGCACTGTGTCGCTCACGTTCGCCGCCTCGTGCGCTCCCTCAACCTGCACATCGCTACTCTTTTCGTCCATCGCCGGTGCTCCTTAGTTCTTTATGAAGATGCCGCTGATAAATTGCGCCGCATTTTTTTAACATTGCAGCGCGCCTTCCAACGGGTGCGGGAAGGTGTCCGCGTCTTCCGCGCCGCGCCGGTCTGTGAGACAGGCAAAATCTTTTTCAATGAGAAGTCTTAAAGTCGCGCCGTCGCCGTTGCCGTCAAGCGACTGCTCTCCATCGAGCGAGACGCGATCCGTCATCGCCCACTCACGCGCGACGGTTTGCGGCAGGCGCACTGTGATACGCCCATCGCGATAATCGGCGTTCATGTTCTCGCCGTCATTAGAGCATTCGAGCGCGTAGCTCAAACGCTGGTGCGGCTCAAGCCCGAACACGGTTGTTTCTTCGAGACGCACGCCTTCCGCGATGCGCGCGACTTCGGATTTGGTAAGCCGCAGCCGTAATGAATTGCCCCTGATTCGTAGTTTCATTTCTTGACCTAATTAATCGCTCGAGCTTCGCTGACAGTTTCCCCGCACGCTGTTTCGCGTATGCGTTGCGCGCCTGTATAAATATTGAAGCGTTCGTTGCGAACAAAGCCGAGCAGCGTCATCTTAAATTCGCTGGCGAGTTCGACGGCAAGACTAGAGGGCGCACCGACTGCGGCCAGAATCGGTATGCCCGCCATCAAAGCTTTCTGCACAAGCTCGAAGCTCGCGCGCCCGCTCACAAGCAACAGATAATCTTCAAGCGGCACGCGCTTCGCGAGCATCTGTGAACCGATCAACTTATCAACAGCATTGTGTCGCCCGACATCTTCGCGCAGGGCGTGCAGTTTTCCTGTTTCATCAAACAGTGCGGCGGCGTGTAGCCCGCCCGTTCGTTCAAACACGGCCTGCGCTTCGCGTAAGATTTCGGGCAGGCGATGAACGAGCGCGGCGTCGAAGACGGGACGAAGCGGCGGCAGCACGGGGCACGCCAGAGTTTGCAAAGCCTCTATGGAAGTCTTGCCGCAGACGCCACAACTAGATGATGTGTAGAAGTGTCTCTCAAGGCGTTTGAAGTCAATCAAGACGCCGCGCCGCAAATCAACGCGCACGGTGTTTCGCAAAAGAGTGCGTCCGACGGGCACGCCGCAATGCTTTATCTCCTCTATTTCAGAGGCCTCGTGGATGATGCCTTCGGTGAAGAGAAAGCCCGCCGCCAGCTCGAAATCATCGCCGGGCGTGCGCATCGTGATCGAGATGCTTTTGTGTTCGCGCCGCCCGCTTGCCGCTTCATAGCCGAGCCGTATTTCAAGCGGTTCTTCGACGGCCAGATTATCCTGTTCCGCGATGCGCGCCGCCACGCCGTTAACTCTTTCGACGGGAACTTCGGCGATGTTCTGCTGTCCGGCCATAAACTTTTTTTCGCTTCTATCTTTTGTAAGGACAGCCCGCGCGCTCCAGACAATAGCAGCGCGCGGATTATCTCAAGAACGGTTGTTGCGATGGTGATTGCTTCGGTGAATATTTTACCAAACAATGCCGCCGCGCCGTTAGCTCACTTGAAGAGAGCGAGCGATTTGAGGAACGTTTGATAAACGCCCCACGCGAGCGGAAGACCAACCCACAACCATGACACGATTAACAGCGGCGTGGAATTTCCGGCAGTCTGCTCCGCACGATTCGGTGAACCCGTTTCAGTGTTCTGCATAAACTTCGTTTCAACCTCACTTTCGTTTCTCGAAATAAAATAATCAACCGGCGCGATAGGCGATGACGCTTTCGCGGTTTAAGCCGTCGCGCGTTGCGATTGATAATCGGGGATCGCTTCCGCTTTCGGCTCGGAGTAGTGATGCCGCGCGTTGACGGGACGCACAAGGAAGTTGCAGATGAAGCCAACGATCAGAAGTCCCGCCATCAAATACATCGTCGGCGTGTAGGCGTCAGCATTCGCCACGCCGTGCGTTATCTCGTATTCGCGTATGTAGTTGACGAGGGCGGGGCCAGCGATGCCTGCGGCAGACCACGCCGTCAGTAGCCGCCCGTGAATCGCGCCGACTTCCATCGTGCCGAACATATCGCGCAGGTACGCGGGAATCGTCGCGAACCCGCCGCCGTACATACTAATGATAACGCCGAAGCCGAGCACGAAAAGCACTATGTTGCCCATGCTGCGCCCGAAGGTTGGAATCAGCGCGTAGAGCATTGCGCCGAGCAGGAAGTAGACCATGTAAATGGCCTTGCGTCCTGTGTAGTCCGAGAGCGAAGACCAGAAGAAGCGTCCGCCGATATTGAACAAACTACAGATGGCCGTGAACGCCGCGCCCGCCGCGACCGCATCCGTCGCATTGACGTTCGGGAAACGGCTCTGGAACACCTCGCGTATCATCAAAGAGGCTTGGCCGAGCACGCCTATGCCAGCCGTCACGTTCAAAAAGAGCACAGCCCACAACAACCAGAACTGCGGTGTCTTGATTGCTTCCTCGGCAGAGACGTTCGCCTTTGTAATCATCTTGTCCGTACCGGCTTGCGGCACGAATCCTTCGGGCTTCCAGCCTTCCGGCGTGACGCGCACGATGAGCGCGCCGAAGAGCATAAAGACGAAGTAGAGCACGCCCATCGTGACGAAGGTTTGCGCGACGCCGGTTGAAGCGGGCGAAGCGAAACGGCTCATCAGATTGGTTGCCAAGGGCGAACCGATCAGCGCGCCGCCGCCGAAGCCCATAATCGCCATCCCCGTCGCCATCCCCGGACGATCGGGAAACCATTTAATAAGCGTCGAGACTGGCGAGATGTAGCCGAGTCCCAGACCGATGCCGCCGAGCACGCCGTAGCCCAAGAAGACGACGGGAAGCGAATGTATCTGGACGCCGAGCGCGGAGACGAGAAAGCCGCTGCCGAAACAGAGCGCGGACGCCAACATAGCTTTGCGCGGCCCCGCTCGCTCCAACCATTTACCGAAGACGGCGGCGGATAATCCGAGCACCACAATCGCAAGGCTGAAAATCCAACCGATGTTCGCGATGCTCCAATCGCCGGGCGCGGACTTGGTGACGCCGATCAATTGACTGAGCGGCTTATTGAAAACGCTGAACGCATACGCCTGACCGATGGCTAAATGAATCGCGAGCGCGGCGGGCGGAACGAACCAGCGATTATAACCGCGCTTGGCGACAGTATGTTCCCGATCCAGAAATGACAAGAGTGACATGGCTTTTTGGTCTCCCTCAAGATTGTTGATTGTGACGGCCCCGTAAACTTTCAACTCGAAACAGCAATGATGAACGAAACAGAATAATTAGCGAAGCAAGCGACTCATCTGCGTGCTCACTGTCGGCCACGCTAAAGAATTAACAGAAGAAGTCCCGTAGGAACGGAATGTTTATAGCTTGGGATGCGCCTCTCTTAGAAGCTATTTTGAAAATTCCGAACTTTGCGCTGAAAGCGCATCAAGAAAGTAGCCAGACGTGCAACGTCTGGAACTGTCACGCACGGGATTCGCGCATTGGAGATGCGCCACGAACCTTTCCGCACTTTCAGCGCGGAAACGATTGGTTGATTTAACCGGACGTTTCACGTCCGGCTACTTTCTCGTCGCCGCTTCGCGGCTCAAAAAGCAATTCTCAAACAGCTTCTTAGCTCCGTAGGAGCGACATATTCCGTCCATGTCGCTCCTACGGAGCTTTCGCTTATCTCTCGTTTCGGTTCTATAAGCATCTCGCTCCTAACGGAGCTAACTTTTTGAAACAATCGCTTACTGTTTCATTCCTGCTGCTTCGCCTAAATAGGCAGCGCGCACGCGCGGATCGGCGCGTAATGTTTCCGCCGCGCCTTCCACTTCAATGCGCCCGTGTTCGATTACATAACCGTAGTCCGCGACTTCAAGAGCCTTATATGCAAGTTGCTCTACGAGCAGCATCGTCATGCCGCGCGCGTGCAAGTCTGCGAGACGACGAAAGACTTCATCAATCAGAATCGGCGCGAGTCCCATTGACGGCTCATCGAGCAGCAGCAGTTTGGGATGCGACATCAGCGCGCGTCCGATGGCGAGCATCTGTTGTTCGCCGCCGGAGAGCGTTCCGGCAAGCTGCGTGCGCCGTTCTTTCAAGCGCGGAAACAGTTCGTAGATAGAATCCAGATTCGCTTCCCCTTCGCTGCGGGACTCATTGCCGCGTCGTGTGAACGCGCCGAGCAGTAGATTGTCGCTGACGCTTTGATCGGGAAAGACGTGGCGACCTTCCGGCACGTGCGCGACGCCGCGCCGCGTGATGCGTTCGGGACGCTCTCCCGTGATCGAACGTTCATCGAGCTTGATGTCGCCCGAAGCGGCGCGCAGAAGGCCGGAGACGGCGCGCAGCATCGTCGTCTTGCCCGCGCCATTCGAGCCAATGACGCAGACGAGCTTTCCTTCCGGCACGCTTAAGGAAACGCCCTGCAAGGCGCGCACAGGGCCATAATTGACTGTTAGATTCGAGACTTCAAGCATCGGTTTTCGTTGTCGGCGTAAGCGTCGCCGCATCCATTGAATCAGCGGAAGTTTCCGCCGCCGCTTCCTGCACAGCCGCCGCTGCCGCTGTGCCCAGATACGCGCTCAACACGCGCTCGTTGCTCTGCACTTCTTCCGGTCTGCCTTCAGCGATTTTTTGTCCGAAGTCCAACACCGTGATTTGATCCGACACGGCCATTACCAGATTCATGTGATGTTCGATCAACAGCACGCTCAAGCCGCGCGCCTTTAATTTATCAATCAGCTTATCAACGACTTCGATTTCGCCGCTCGTCAATCCTGCCGCCGGTTCATCCAGTAAAATCAAGGCGGGGTCTTGCGCCAGCGCGCGCGCTATCTCCAACAATCTTTGCTGGCCGTAAGGCAGATTACGCGCGCGTTGATGCGACGGGAAACGGCTTAGACCGACGAACTGTAACAAGGCTTCGGCGCGGGCACGGGCTTCGCGTTCCTCGCGGCGCGCGCGCGGCGTGTTGAAGAGAACGTGCAGCAGATTGCCACGAAAAGTGTGATGCAGACCGACGAGCACGTTTTCCAGAATCGTCATCTCGCCGAAGAGCGCGACGTTCTGGAATGTGCGCGCGATGCCGATGCGCGAGACTTCGTTCGGCGCGAGGCGATCAAGGTTGCGTCCGGCAAAGCGTACACGGCCGCTCGTCGGACGATAAACGCCGGTGAGCATATTGACTGTCGTTGATTTGCCCGATCCATTAGGCCCGATCAACGCGCGGACTTCTCCCGGCGCGATGCGCAAATCTAGATTCTTGACCGCGACGAGTCCGCCGAACGCTATCGTCAATTCGCTTGTCTCAAGCAGTGCGCCGTTTGTTGCCGCGCCCGCTTCGGCTTTGCGACCCATCGCATCGCGCTCTGCGACCGCATCAACCGCCGTCGTCGTTTTCTTCAACGGCCTCGCCGCTTCATCGCTGTCAGGTGATTCGACAGACTGTCTTGTTTCTACTTTCGTTGAAACAAACCGCGCCGCGATTGAGCGTAGCAGTCCGGCGATGCCGCCCGGCAAAAAGTAGAGCGTGAAGAGCAGCAGCCCGCCGAAGACCATCAACTGATAATCGGCGAAACGGTTGAACACATCCGGCAAAGTCACGACGAGAAAGACGCCGATGATGTTGCCCAAAATAGAGCGCGTGCCGCCGAAGATCAGCGCGATTAAAAACAGGATTGATAATTGCAGCGAGAATGTCGTCGGCCCGATGTATTTATCAATGTGTATGAAGAGTGCGCCCGCGAGTCCCGCTAAAGCCGCGCTCAAAACAAAGGCCGAGAGTTTGTAACGATAACGGCTGATGCCGGAACATTCCGCCGCGAGCGAGTTCTCACGCAGGGCTTCAAACGCGCGTCCCCAGTAGCTTTTCACCAACCTGTGAACGCCAAGCAGCGCGAGCAGCATCAGCGGATAAACCAGATAATAAAAATTGTTGCCTTCAAAATTGATCGCGCCATACTGAAGTCTCGGTATGTTGCGAATGCCCTGCGAGCCTTGCGTCAGCCACGTCGCTTCGTTGACGAATGTTTGCACAATCAAACCGAAGGCAATCGTCGTCACCGCCAGATACGGCCCCGACAAACGAAGCGCGGGCACGCCGAGCAGCAAGCCGAACACACCGCCCATCACAATGCCCGCGATTGCCGCCAGCGGAAACGCCAGATCGAAACGCGACACCAGAATCGCCGCTGTGTATGCCCCCACCGCAAACAAACCCGCGTGACCGACGGAAACATCCCCAGTATAGCCAACAACCAGATCAAGCCCCGCAACAAGGATCACATAGATACAGACCTTCGACAGCACGCTATGCACGTAATATCCGTTCGTCGTCGCGAGCGGAACAAACAGCAGCGCGACGGCGATGAGCGGAACGATAAAGCGGCGCAAATAATTCATATCAACGTAGACAAACAAAAAGAGCCGGAATCAACCAACAGGCCAGTGAAGAACCGGCGCAAGTTTCATTAAGAGCGTGTCCCTAAAGTCCCGTAGGGACGAAATGTTTATAGCCATCGCCGTAGTCTATTAATCCCAAGCTCCGTTAGGAGCGGCATATTCACATAACGCTCCTAACGGAGCTAAATTTCTTTTATGCTTCCAATGCTATAAACATTCCGCGCCTACGGCGCTAAGTTTTGCAGACACGCTGTTACTCTTTCCTTCTGACTCCCGACTCATGACTCCTAATTTCTGACTTATGCTGACTACTCTTACACCTTCTTGATTGATCGTTTACCGAAGAGACCGGACGGCTTGATGAGTAATATTAAAATCAGCAGCACAAAGCCCGGCGTGTCCTTGTAGCCCGTAGAGATGTAGCGCGCCGTCAATTGTTCGCTTAATCCTAAAATCAGTCCGCCGACGATCACGCCCATGCCGGATTGCAGGCCGCCGATGATCGCCACCGCATACGCTTTTGTGCCGAGCAGTATGCCCATCGTCGGCCCCGCGAGCGTGAGCGGCGCGACGAGCACGCCGGAGATGGCCGCGATCATCGAGCTAAGCACAAAGGAGGCCGTGATGACGGCGGGCACGTTGATGCCGACGAGCGCCGCCGCATCCTTGTCCGCCGCGACCGCCGTCACAGCCTTGCCGTAGATCGTGCGCCGACGAAAGAGTTCAACCGCGACGACGATCAGCGCGGCGACGCAGATAATCAAAATCTCCTGCGGCAACACGCGCACGCCCGCGATCTGTAAGGGCGTGTCGCCGAGCGGCGAAGGAAAGCGCGTATCGTCCGTGCCCCAGATACGCTCCGCCGCGTTGCGCGCGATGATGCCGAGCGCCACCGTCGCCAGAATCCAACTCACTGTAGAGTTTGTCAGCAACGCCGGACGAATCGCCACACGCTCTAACACGACGCCGAGCAACGCGCCGACGATTGCCGCGCCGATGGCTGCGAGCGCGTATGGCAAATGATGCGTCACGGCAAGCGTTAGCCCTGTCAGCGCGCCGAGCATCAAAAATTCTCCCTGCGCGAAGTTGATTGTCCGCGAAGTCGAAAACGTGATGTTGTAGCCGAAGGCAAGCAGCGCGTAGATCATGCCTAAGGCCACGCCGCTCAAGATCAGCTGTCCCAGATCGCTCATAAGTTAATTTGTAGGGGCAGAGGCTCACTCCCTGCCCGTTGTTATTTAATACGCGGGCAGCGGACTTGTCCCTGCCCCTACGATATGTTTCTACTTGCCGCCGTTGGCGTTTGAGTTGTTGCTGTTGCTGCCCGCAGCGGTATTGCTATTTGTCGTCGTGGTGGTTGTCGTGGTTCCCGCCGCTGTTCCCATCGCTTTGGTTTCGGGCGGCTGCACCTGCCCGTTTTTGACGACGCCCATCATGACATTGTCTTTATGAATCGCTTCATGGTCTGTCGCGCTAAACGGTTTACCGAAAGTCGCAATCACGCCTTCGTATGGTTTCTGCAAACTTTCAAGCGCGGCTTTGATCTTAGCGCCGTCGGTTGATCCGGCCTGTTCGATGGCCTGCGCAATCAGATACATTGAATCGTATCCCTGCGCTGCCGCGACCGCGACGGGGATACGTTCGGTGCTGCTCTTCTTCTGATAATCGGCGACAAACTTTTTCGCTTTCTCGGAAGTCGCGCCGTTCTGAATGAAGGTGAGCGGCGCAACGGCTCCGTCGCTGTTCTCCTTCGCTGCGTCAATGAAGTTTGACATGGAAAGCGTCCAGCCGCCGATCATCGGAACTTTGTAACCGATCTTCTGCATCGTGTTGGCGATGGCGGCAAGCTCCGGCCCGATGCCGTAAACGAGCACGGCTTCCGCTCCGGCATCCTTCGCGCGTTGCAGTTGCGGCGTCATGTCCGTGTCTTTGAGATTGAATTTATCGTCGGAGACGGGCGTGACGTTGCGTGTCTTGAGGGCGGCGAGCATTTTGTCGTGACCGCTCTGGCCGTAGTTCGTGCTGTCGCAAAGCAGCGCGACTTTTTTGTAGCTGCGCTTCTCAATGGCTTCCGCGACGATCATATCCGATTGAATAAAATCGTTAGCCGCGATGCGGAAGACATAGTTATCGGGACTTTCCTTGAACAGATCGTTAACGGGCGCGCCCGCCGAGACGTTTATCAAGAGCGGAATTTTCGCTTGCTGCGGATATTTGTAACTCGCCAGCGCGACGCCCGTGTTAATCGGGCCAAGCACAGCCACGACCTTTTCGTTGCTGATTAAATCCTGCATCACCTGCGCGCCGCGTTCGTTCGTCGCCTGATCGTCGCGTTCGACAAGCTCTATCTTTTTGCCGAGCACGCCACCCTTCGCGTTGATCTCGTCGGCGGCAAGGCGCACGCCGTCGCGCATCGAAAGTCCCATCGGCGATGAGCCGCCCGTGTACGGCCCGTACACGCCAATCTTGATTGTGTTGCCGCCGCCGCCCGCCGTCGTGCCATTGCCGCCGCCACTGCACGCTACGGCGAAAAGACAAGCTGCACAGAATAAAGCTGTGGCGAAGAAACTACGCCCGGTTATTCGTCGCATGATTGATGTCAACATTATACGTATCTCCTTTTTGAGTTTAATCGCCAAATCTTAAAGCTTACTGCTTCAACTTTCCGCGCGCTTCAGGAATGATTTTTCACGCACGCACTTCGCTTAGCGGAAGATTCTCGAAATCTGCGATGCGGCGGCGCGCGACGTCGGGAAGCGGCACACTACGCGCGCGTTCGTGTTCGACGTAGACGAGCGTTTGGCCTCCCGTTGCGATAAGCGCGCAGTCTTCATCGGCAATCGCGTATGCGAGTTCGACGCTGCTGCGGCCCAAGCGCACGACGCGCGCGGCGGTTATTAATCGCTGCAAGAAACCGGACGGCCTGTGAAATTGACACTTGAAGCTGACAGCCATCAAAGAGGCCGCGCCGCTGACGTCGAGCAATTCATCAAAGAGACCGAGATGCGCGAAGTATTCCATGCGCACGTGCTCCATGTAAACGAAGTAGCTCGTTTCGTTCGCGTGGCGATTGCCGTCTATCTCGCAAAAGCGCACGACCACGCTTGAAGTGAAACGAAAAGCGGCGAGCGACGAAGCGGCATCCGATTGCGCTAACGACTCATTCACCGCGTCGTTTCCCGCTCGCGCTGATAACGCTTCGCTCATGTGCTTTACTCCTCGCCGGTACGCAGTTTTTCGAGCACGGAGAAATCCTCGAGCGTCGTGGTATCGCCCGCCACCGTTCCGCCTGTCGCAACTTCGCGCAAAAGACGACGCATGATCTTGCCGGAGCGCGTCTTCGGCAGTTGATCCGTAAAACGTATGTCGTCCGGGCGTGCCAGCGCGCCGATCTCTTTGGCGACGTGCTCGCGCAACTCCTTCTTTAATTCCTCGCTGCCGGTGCGCCCGCCTTCGAGCGTCACGAAGGCGGCGATGGCGGAGCCTTTCAGTTCATCGGGACGCCCGACGACCGCCGCCTCCGCCACCGCCGGATGCGACACCAGCGCGCTCTCGACTTCCGCTGTGCCGAGACGATGCCCGCTCACGTTAATCACGTCATCAACGCGCCCCATGATCCAGAAATAACCTTGATCGTCGCGGCGTGCGCCGTCGCCCGCAAAGTAAACGCCCGGAATCTCCGACCAGTATTGCTTGCGGTATCTTTCGTCGTCATTCCAGATCGTGCGCAGCATCCCAGGCCAGGGACGCTTGATGACCAGATAGCCGCCTTCGTTTGCGCCGACCGATTGACCTTCGCGCGTTTGAATATCAATGCTGATACCCGGAAAAGGTTTCGTCGCGGTTCCGGGCGTCGTTGCCGTAGCGCCGGGCAAAGGCGAGATCATGATTGCGCCCGTCTCCGTTTGCCACCACGTATCGACAATCGGGCAACGGCCTTTGCCGATTATCTGGTGATACCACATCCACGCCTCCGGGTTGATCGGCTCGCCCACCGTTCCAAGCAAACGCAAAGATGAGAGATCGTGTTTTAGCGGCCACTGTTCGCCCCACTTGATGAAGGCTCTGATAGCGGTCGGCGCGGTGTAGAGAATAGTGACGCGGTGGCGTTCGATGATGTCCCAGAAGCGATCCGGCTGCGGATGATTCGGCGCGCCTTCGTACATCAGAACCGTTGCGCCGCAGGCAAGCGGGCCATAGACGACATACGAGTGTCCCGTGACCCAGCCGATGTCCGCCGTACACCAGTAAGTATCTTCGTCCTTGAGATCGAAAATCCATTTCGTAGTAATGTAGGTTTGCGCGAGGTAACCGGCAGTGGTGTGCAGAATGCCTTTGGGCTTTCCGGTCGTGCCGGAGGTGTAAAGAATGTAGAGCGGATGTTCGCTGTCGAGTTCTGCCGCCGCGCAGTGATCGTCAACCGTCGCCATCAATTCGTGCCACCAGTAATCACGCCCGGCCTGCATCGTCACCTTCGTGCCGGTGCGTTGATAGGTAACGACGTGTTTGACCGACGGGCATTCTTCGAGAGCTTTATCAACCGCAGGCTTGAGCGTGACTTCCTTGCCGCGACGATAGCCGCCGTCCGCCGTGACGACGCAGACGCACTCGCAATCGTTAATACGGTCGCGAATTGAATCAGCGGAAAAGCCACCGAAGATGATCGTGTGCGGCGCACCGATACGCGCGCACGCGAGCATCGCAATGGCGAGTTCCGGCACCAGCGGCATATACAGCGCGACGCGGTCGCCCGTCTTCACGTCGAGCTTTTTCAGTACGTTTGCGAAGCGGCAAACTTCGCGGTGCAACTGCTGATAGGTGAGCGTGCGCTGATCTTCCGTCGGCTCGCCTTCCCAGATAAGCGCGGCTTTGTTTTTGCGCCATGAAGTTAGATGGCGATCAAGGCAATTGTAAGAAGCGTTGAGGGTGCCGCCGGTGAACCACTTGGCGTGCGGCAATTGCCAATCGAGAATTGTGTCCCAACGCTTGAACCAGTGCAGATGATCGGCGATGCTCGCCCAGAAAGCTTCGGGGTCGCGTTCGGCTTCGGCGTAGATGCGTTCGTATTCTTCGATGCCGCGTATGTGCGCGCTCGCGGCAAACTCTTTCGGCGGCGGAAACAAACGCGATTCCTGCAACGTGGATTCGATGGCTATCGGCTGTGAACTATCTGTATCGGAAGACATCGAGACTTTACCCTTCTAAGATTAAGATTGAATGACGATATAAAAACTTTCGACAACGACGAGGCGACGCTTTGACGAGGCGACGCGTTAATGACGAATAACAGCAGGGGCTTGGTCTCTTACCTAGCCTTCCTCTCTTATTCGAGCAAGAACGCTCGTTCGCTGTGCTGTTGCTCGTGCTGCTTGCGTAAGAGCGCGCGCTGGACTTTGCCTGTGCGCGTGCGCGGCAATCGGTCGCAAAACTCTATCTCGCGCGGGCACGCCACCGGCGACAACTGTGCGCGCACGTAGGCGGCGATCTCTTCGGCCAACTGGCGCGCGGGCGCATATGCTTCGTGCGGAATAATGTACGCCTTGACGCGCTCCGTCGTCACCTGATCGGGCACGCCGATGACGGCAGCTTCGGCCACCGCAGGATGCGCGAGCAGCGCAGTTTCAACTTCAAACGGGCCGACGCGCTGCGCTTCGCACGTAATTACATCGTCGTCGCGGGCGACGAACCAGAAGTAGCCATCATGGTCGCGGCGGCCACGATCCCGCGTGATGTACCAACCTGCGCGAAAGCAGGCGCGCGTCGCTTCAGGAAAATTCCAGTAGCCCTTGAAGAGCGAAGAAAGCGTCGGGCGAACGGCGATGTCGCCGGTCATACCGGCGGACAACTCCTGCCCGTGCTCGTCAATGATCGCCGCCGAAACTCCTGTCACAGGCTTGCCCATCGAGCCGCGACGAACCGGCACGCCCGGACGATTGGCGATCACGAGCGATCCGGTCTCCGTCTGCCAGTAGTTATCGTAAACCGGAACGCCAAAGACGCGCTCCGCCCATTCGATAACTTCCGCCGTGAGCGGTTCGCCCACGGAATAAATACGCCGCAAAGCAAAATCGCGTTGATGCGTTAACTCTTCGCCGCCCGCGCGCATCAACAGACGCAACAACGTCGGCGTCATGTACCAGCAAGTAATCTGATGTCGTTCGAGCAGATCGAGCCAGCGCGCCGCATCGAACTCGCCTTCACAGGCGAAGACGGGACAACCGAGCAGCCAGGGCGCAAACACGCCGTAGCAAAGCCCCGTCACCCAGCCCGGATCAGCCGTACACCAGTAAAGATCAGAATCTTCAAGCGCGAGCACTTCGCCCGCCGTCGCGATGAGCCGTTCCCCTATGGCGTGACGATGAACGACGCCCTTCGGCAACCCGGTTGTGCCGGATGTGTAAACGAAGAAACAAGTTTCATCTGCGTCAACCGCAACGGGCGTGAACGCGGGCGACGCGCTTTCAAGTAAAGTCTCCAGATCGTGTACGCGCACATCACGGCAATTGCCTGCGGCGGATGGGGCTTCCCGAACCGCCAACCGCGTCTCATCCTCACCGCCCTCGCCTGCCACCAGAATATGTTTGAGGCTCGGCAGCGTGCCGCAAACAGAGAGCAACTTGGGAAGTTGGCGTGTGTCCGTCAGCACAAACCGCGCGCCCGCGTCGGCGAGGCGTTGGCGAATCGCTTCCGGCCCGAAATCCGTGAAGAGCACACCGACTGCCGCGCCCAATTTGAGCACGGCGGGCAAAGCGGCATACAGTGTAGGAGTTCGTCCCAGCAAAGTGAAAACCCTGTCTTGCCGCTTTAGTCCAAGCGCGTCGAGCGCATTGGCGATACGGTTCGATAAACGATCAAGATCAAAGAACGTGAATGTTTCGCGCCTGCCGTTTGTCGCCTCCCAGACGAGAGCGAGCCGCGCGCGATCATCAGCATGGCGCGTCAAGGCATTGACGGCGATGTTGAATACGCACTCGCCGCCGTTATCATCAACCATGACGAAAGCACGCTGCGGTGCAGCGGACTCTTTCGCAAGCACATCTGTGGCGTCCCTAATCATCCGGTTCATTGCGGATACATTATGCTGTGGCGCACTTATTCTTCGAGAGTTGAGAGATCGCCCGGATCGTGTCCGAGCGCCTGCGCTTTCAAATAACGGCGCATGATTTTGCCGGAGCGCGTCTTCGGCAGTGCCTCAACAAACTCGATGCTGGCGGGCGTCGCAATCGGCCCTAACTCACGACGCACATGCGCGACGAGCGCCGCAGCTAAAGCGTCGTCAGGCACGTGCCCGATGCGGGTTTGCACAAACGCCTTGATCGCTTCGCCTTTGATGTCATCGGGCACTCCGATCACCGCGGCTTCCGCAACCGACGGATGCGACACCAGCGCGCTCTCCACTTCGCCCGTCCCGATGCGATGGCCTGCGACGTTCAGCACATCGTCGGCGCGTCCCAAGACGGTGATGTAACCGTCGGCATCCTTGACCGCGACATCGCCGCTCGTATAGCAACGCTCGACCTGCTGCCACATACGCTCGTAACGCGGCGCATCGTTCCAGACGGTTCGCATCATGTGCGGAAAAGGGCGTTTGAGCACGAGCCGCCCGCCAACATTCGGCGCTGTTGGATTCCCTTCCGCGTCAACCACATCGGCCTCGACGCCGGGCAAACACACGCCCGCTTTACCGGCTTTCGTGGCAAGCGTCGGCGGCGTGGCGATGGCCGGAGCGCCGAGTTCCGTTTGCCACCAATTATCAATCACGTAGCCCCAACGCCCGTCGCCCGCCAGATGCGTCTGCGCCCATCGCCACGCCTCCGGGTTGAGCGGTTCGCCCGCGCAGGCAATCACGCGCAGGCTCGAAAGATCATGCGCCGCCGGATATTCCGCGCCGAAGCGCATAAACATACGGATCGCTGTCGGTGCGGTAAACATCTTCGTCACGCCGTAGCGTTCGACGATTTCCCATGCCACGCCGGGAGACGGATAGTTGATCGCGCCTTCGCGAAACAGCGTCGTCACACCGGCGCAGAGCGGCGCATAAACAATGTATGAATGGCCGACGATCCAGCCGATGTCGGACGTACACCAGAAAATATCGCGCTCGTTTACGTCGTAGAAATTTTCAAGGTAATAGGTCGTGCCAACCATGTAGCCGCCGTGAACGTGTACAACGCCCTTCGGCTTGCCGGTCGTGCCCGATGTGTAGAGTATGAACAGAGGGTCTTCCGCATCCATCTCTTCGACTGGGCATTCGGCTGGAAAATCTAGCAGCGATTGAAAATCAACTTCGCGTTTCTCCGCGTCAACATTAGCGGCAACCGCGTCGGAGTTTTCTTTAACTTTATTTTCGCGCCGGAAGACGACAATTTTTTCAATGCACTGAAGCGGGGCAACTGCTTCATCAACGATTGATTTGAGTTGCACAATCTTGCCGCGACGAAAGCCTATGTCGCCCGCGATGACGACGCGCGCACCGGCGTCAACGATGCGTTCGCGCAGCGAGGCGTGGCCGAGTCCGGCGTAAACCACCGAATGAATCGCGCCGATACGCGCGCACCCGAGCATCGCCACGACGCCTTCGATCACCAGCGGCATATAGATAATCACGCGGTCGCCTTTTTTGACGCCGATTGATTTCAAGCCGTTGGCGAAGCGGCAGACCGTGCGGTGAAGTTGCCCGTAGGTGATGACGCGCTCGCTGTTGTCTTCACCGAGCCAGATAAAGGCGGCGCGATTACGCCGTTCCGAATTGGCGTGGCGATCAAGCGCGTTGGCGGTGATATTGGTGCGCCCGCCGATAAACCATTTGTGATTGACCCCGTCCCACTCGCTTACTTTGTCCCACTCACGCGACCATTGAAAGCTCCGCGCATACTCATCCCAGAAAGCATCCGTGTCGGCAATCGAACGCGCGTATTCGTCTTTGAAGTTCTGCTGTCGCGCAGTGTTGGCGACAATTTCCGGCGCGGCATATTCCTCTGTTACGCCGAGCAGGTTATCAATATTCCGGTTCATCGCGGCGGAGTCGGACATTGGTTCAGCGAATTGCGCATAGAAAGAACGATGAAGGAAACAGGCGCATCTTTGTAAATTGCGGAGGGCGTGCGCAAATCTCCTTCATCGTTCGAGCCGGTTTGAGAACGCGCGATCAGGCAGGCCCTTCGATGTCCGCGCCGACGGCTCTTTGCCCGTGCGTTTCGTCCCAGATTCTGACGTTCTTCGTCTCACGCAGTAGCAGCGAGCCAACGATGAAGGTGATTCCGGCGACGATCATGGGATAGTAAAGTCCCGCATAGATGTTGCCGGTTTGCGCGATGATGGCGAGGCCGATGAGCGGCAGCAATCCGCCGAAGACGCCGTTGCCGATGTGATACGGCAGCGAAAGGGCGGTGTATCTAATCCGCGCCGGAAATGCTTCGACGAGGTAAGCGGCAATCGGGCCGTAAACCATCGTCACCCAGAAAACTTGTATAAATACGAGCAGGATCAATTTCCATGCTATCGAGTTGCCGATCAATTCGCCGAAGCTCGTGTAAGGCAGAACCTTTGGTGCGTTCTGTAGCGCGCCGTTGGCATCTCGCGATTGCGGCGTCAGGCTGATCGCGCCGGTGACGGGATTCTTTTTCGAGATTGCGGTGACGACGTTCGAGCCTGCCGACTGCTGCATCGCATGATAGATTGGCAGATACGTGACGACGGCGAGCAGACAGCCGAGCATGATGATTTTCTTGCGTCCGATGCGGTCGGAGAGCGCGCCGAAGACGACGAAGAAAGGCATCGCCAACAGCAGCGCGATGGCGATGATGTAGTTGGCGGAAGTCGCGTTCACGTTGAGAATGGATTGTAAATAAAAGAGGGCGTAGAACTGTCCCGTGTACCAGACGACGCCCTGTCCGGCGGTTGCGCCGAACAAAGAGATAAGCACCAGCTTCAAGTTCTCCCACTTCGTGAAGGCTTCGACGAGCGGACTCGCCGAAGTCATGCCCGCGCTCTTTATCTGCGCGAAGATCGGCGACTCTTTCATACGCAAACGTATGTAGAGCGAAACGCCTACGAGGAAGATGGAGATGATGAACGGAATGCGCCAGCCCGCGAACGAACCCGTCTTGCCCGCGAATTGATCCGCGCTCATGGTGTTCTGCACGATGAGTATGACGACGAGCGAAATGAAGAGGCCGAGCGTCGCCGTGATCTGAATAAAGCTTGTATAGAAGCCGCGCTTTCCGTCGGGCACGTGCTCCGCGACGTAGACGGCTGCGCCGCCGTATTCGCCGCCGAGTGCGAGTCCCTGCAGCACGCGAATCAAAAGCAGGATGATCGGCGCGGCGATGCCGATTTGCGCGTAGGTCGGCAGAAAGCCGATCACGGCGGTGGCACCGCCCATGATAATCAGCGTGACGAGGAAAGCGTATTTGCGTCCGACGAGATCGCCGATGCGCCCGAAGAAGAGCGCGCCGAAGGGACGCACGACGAAGCCGACGGCGAAGGTCGCGAGATACGCGATGTACGCGAAGGTGTTGTTGCCCGGCGGATAAAAGAGCGGCGAGATAATCGCGGCGAGGCTTCCGAAAATATAGAAGTCGTACCATTCGATCATCGTGCCGACGGCGGACGCGAGGATGACCTGCCAGATTTTGTAGTCGGAAACTATCCCGCTATTACCGAGAGTATGTGCGCGTGCGGCTTGTGTCGCCATGATGTTGTGGCCTCCAGGCAGATTTTGGGGAGTTCGTGCGCTTTATGATAAAGCGATGGATGCTTCGGATAAGCGCGACGCGGGGCGAAGGTCTTCCGCCCCTCGCGCGCGATCAATCCTCTACGGCAATTCAGAAAGTAAAGATGGTCGCAAACTCGCTGCGAACATTGTGCGTTTCGCGTGATGGAATACCGCGAAACAGCGGCAACGCCCCCGCGTTATTGACGGCGCGCGTGCGATACAGCGATTCCTCGAACGCGAACGTGACGAAGGTGTTCAGCTTGTACTGCAAGTTGCCCGCGAACAGATCGCTCTTGCCGCGCGTCGCGCCGCCTGCGAAGCGTCTGGCGTCGCGCGGGTTGGCTTGATCGTAGCCATAATGCAGATAACCCGTGAAGCCTGCGACGCGTCCTTTCGGATCGGCGTCGAAGATGCGCGAAAGCGGGAATCCAAGATTAAGGAAACCACCCTGCGAACGCACGGAACGCTCCGGCGCAATCACTGCCACGCCGTTCTGCAAGCCGAAGACAACCGCTGAAGCACCATCAATCGAAGTCGCGGTCGTCACGCCCACGAGTCCGGCTGTGTCGTTGAAGTTGGAGAGCAGTTGGCCTGCGAAGAAGAAACGCAGATCGCTGCCGTTGTAATACTTGGCGAGCAGCGTGACAAAGCGCGTCGGCAATTGCGCCTCGAGCGTGTACCCGTAGCGGCTGCTGTTAACCTTCGCGCCGCTCGGAAAAGCCGCTTGAAATACGTTGGCTGCGCCGAGCGCGGCGTTGGTGTTAAGCGGCACGCCTGCTCTCGTCACAATCGCCGTGCGCCTACCCTGCATAAAGCTCGCGATCAACTGCGCGGGCACGACGCCCGGAGCTTTATCCAACTTAAACTGCGTGACGAAGCGGCCTTCAAACTCCGGGCGATTCGAGTCAACGCCCTGCCGTTCGCCGAAGCCGAGTTGATTGCCCAAATCTGTCGGCAAGTTGCCGAACGCCGGAAGCACCAGAGCGAACTCAGGCTGGAAACTCAGCGCGCGTTTGCCACCCACGCTGTAGTTGTAGCCGACGCGCAATTGCGGTGCGCGTTCATAAAGCGTGCCGAAGCCGATGCCCAGCCCGGTCGTTTCAATAAGGTTCGGCAGCGTTGAAGAACCGAACGGCGTCCAGTCTTGCCCGAACAACGCGAAGCCCGTTGACTTGTCCGAAAACTTTCGATCAAGCCGCACCCATGCCAGACGAATCGAAGGCATACTCGAACGAATCGAAGAGATGTTGCGATTATTCACGCGCGAGAAGTTGCCTTCAAAGTCGAACTCAAGGCGTCCTGTGATCGCGGTCTTCGGCGATGGATCGAGCCACTCGAAGTTTGCGCCCATGCGGAAGGAGCGCGCTTTGATATGAAACTCCGGCGAAGCGTCCGGCCCCGTGTCGCCCAAGAATCCGGGCAACGGAAAATCGTTGCCGCCGGGCGAAGACGAATCGTGGAGAATGCTCGCTTTGAAGAAACCGTAAAGCTTGATCTTCGCGCCCGAACCGAGCTTGATGTCGGGAATCAAGCCGTCGCGCTTCGGCGGATCGAATTGCAGCGCGCGAATCGGCGCGATGGCGGCGATCACATTCGGCGCGGCGGCGGGTTGCGGAGCCGTCGCAATGCCCGTCGGCTTCTGGTTGTTCTGTGTTTCCTTCCCGGCGCTCGGTGTTTGCGGAACGGTATCCGTGACGGCGGCCATCACGGGCGTCGCCACCACGCGAATCGCTTCGTATTCCGTGTCGGAGATAATGCCTTTGCTACGCAGAAGCGAAGCGAGGGCGTTGCGCTGTTCGGCGGGCGAGCCGCCGCCCGCTGAAACGGCGCGCGCATCCTCCGCGCTCAACACGCCCTTGCTAATCAGCACGCGCAACAAAGGATCGGCGATGGCCGGGTCTGTCGCGGGCGCAGTCGCAGTCTTATCCGCGTCCGCAGCGGCGGGCTTTTTATCGCTCTTTTTATCGTCGGAGCGGGCGATTAAATCGGTTGGCGTGGAAGACTGCGCGGCGGTTGAAGATTGCGACGAAGCGGCGGCGCGCGTCGTGTCCTGCGCGAGGGCGCAGGGCGGCAACGCGATGATGAGCAACAAGGCCAACGCCAGCGAAAAGCGCACAGAGGGATTCATGGAAATACGTATTCCTTTCCTTGTCAGAGTTGGAAATGCGAAATGAACCTAACTTGGTACTGCTGATTCCGCCGCGCGAACGCCCGGCACAAATTTTTTTTCGTCGGAAAAGTTTTTGGTAATTAGGGAGAATCGTAACCAAAGTAGAGTTTAATAAACTGCTTGAATAGATTCT
>JAABUK010004507.1_pt1 | contig 22536 bp, 26 predicted proteins | sample 5559141 | NCBI WGS metagenome assembly JAABUK01 (sample SAMN10711869, study PRJNA513367) | rock metagenome | isolation source: Antarctica rocks | place: Antarctica: Victoria Land, Pudding Butte nord | collected 2016-01-03
TTCGATGTCGATATCAGCGAAGAAAGCCAAGACGGCGCTTCTATCTACACGGATATTTTTCAGTTCGGAAGTCTGGTCTATGAGACAATAACGGGAAAGCGGTTTGATTTCAACCTTTTTCATCCGTCCGATCCGGAAGAAAAACAGGGAGAACTGGTAGGTGTTCACGGAGAACGCCAATTGCTTGTCCCAGCAAATTGTGGACCTGGGGAAAGAGTTGAAGACAGACAGAAAGGAAGGGCCGACGGACCGGACCGAGGAGCAGCGGGCCCTTTACACCCGGGCCAAGCGGCGAGGGGGCGCATTCCCCAACCGGGCAGGGCTAAACCAGAAGAGGCAGCGCACCGGCAACGATTCTACCGATCAAGATCTGTCGAACAGCCTGCGCCTCAGGCTCTCCATCGGCCAATTTGAGCCAATTTCCGGCCCATCTTCTTCATATTTAGGCCCCATTTCAGGAGGGCATTCTAGATGGCTTCTAGACAGTCGATTCATTCAATTCAATTCGATTCATGCAAGCATTTCTAGTTAATTCGAGCTACTCTCGCGATTTGCTTGACAAGATCGCTGACTTGGTACAGCGATGCTTCCTAGACCTTTGTCTAAGCTGGGAAAGAGAGATTGAGGAAATAGTTCTTCTAAGTTGGAAAATTGAGGGCGTATCACTTCTCTTTCGGTTACTGAACGTGGGTGTAAAGTAGTCAACTATTTGAAGCCCTTACGCTGAAGGTAAATTATTGATATAAATTGTGTATATTTACATTCCTGATAGTCGCCTCCATCCTGGGAAACGATTTCGTCGCAGATTACAAACCCAATACCACCAATCTTCATCTTTGACCGCTGTTTAGGGAGAAACGTCTTGGCCAGAATGATCGACCAGTCTGAGGCGACCCCGAAGCGGCCATTGTGCTCGTGCTCTCGCGCCTTCCTGACGAGGACGAGACAGTGCTGCCTCTTCTGGAAGGATGGGTTTGGAGCACTGGGTAGTCTCGCTGACGTGGTGGAAGATTTTCTGCTTCGATGACAGCTCCTCTATCCAATAGCAAGGTCACAAACCGTTCACGCTTTTCATTGGGCGGCTTGTTCACCGCGAAGAACAAAGGGCTCCGTGAACTAGCATCAAGTGCGTCAACGTCCGCGTCATGGCTGAGCAGTATCCCCGCAGCCTCTGTCGAAGTCAGCTCGGCGCAGTAATGTAGTGCGGTTTTGCCTGCGGGACATGGTGCATTGACATCCACTTTGTGTGAATGATATAGCAGGTGCTTCAGGACGTCGACTGCGCCGTTGTGTGCTGCATGATGTAGTAGAGTCCAGCCTGCCTTGTCCTTGACATGTACATTCGCGCCCTGCCCGAGCAGATAACTGACCAGCAGACCATGATTTTTCTCCACCGCCTTCAAGAGCGGCGTAGCAAGATTCTTGTCCTTTGCTTCCATATCCCCATCAAGCTCCAAGAGAAGGCGAGCCATTCGTACATTACCCTTCAGCACCGCGTGATGCAAGGCTGTCGCTCCTGATGCTGTGGTGGCATTGATTTCAGCACCATGGTCTAGGAGTTTGCGAATTGTGACTTCATCCCCCTGCTCCACGCCATGCATCAATGGTGTCCTGCCCTTACTGCATCTGCAGTTCACATCCGCAGTAGCCAAAAGACTCTGGATCTGGTGCTGATCGCCCGTTCTGATTGCGGAGATGAGCAACTCATCAATGTCGATGACATCAAAATCAGAGCCTGTAGCTCCGGTAAGCATTTGCAAATGCGCATCCGGCAAAGAAGAGATTGGAGTACAAGTGGCCATGAATTGGCGATAGTAACTTTCAGCTAGCACAGTTCTCCCTTGAGCTTCATGAATCGTGATTAGAGCCTGGACGGACTCTAGTAAGCTGGGATCCGGTCGGTCGGACAACGGCCCACGGAGCCTGTACCTCTTGCTGAAGGCCAACTTCGCAAATCTTTCAGCAGCCTGCAAATTAGCCGCCTCTAGAGGGTTCTTGTCGCTATCATGAGCTTGGTACATTTCAAAATGAACGTTTGCGAGCAGGAGGTATTGCCTTGAGCGTTGCAAGTCTTTCTCGGAGGCAAGCCCGGGTTCTGATGCGCCATCTTCTTGAAGCAAACTGTGTACAATTTTTCTTGCTTCAGCCCATTTCTTCTGCTTTTGGTAGATAAATGCCAAACTTTCCTGGACCTCTACCCTATCCTTGAAAGGTATCCCATGCCGCTTTTCTCGTTCCTCGGCATGATTGATCGCCTCTACCAAGTTGCCCTCCGCTCTCTTCGGATTGCCTGCCTCAAGGTCTTTTTGCGAATGCTCTTTGAGGTCGTCAATAAAAAAGGAGAGTACGTCGAGAGGAGTAGGTTCGTCATGATTCAGATTTGGAAGGCCGACCAGTTCAGCCAGACCACCGTTATTTGCCATAGCGACGTCTTTCGGATTTGTCTCGTCGAGGTCGCTGTTGCCATACGCTTCTTCGTGGCTGGTTTCAGAATCAAAGTCGTCAGAGAACCGCATCGTTGATATATCGTCGGGATCGTATGTTGACTCAAATGTGCCTCGGACAGTTTCCGCCGTGCGGATACATTCTTTCAAAGTCTGGAGACCGTCGGGCCCTTCAGCATCGTCGAAATGTTCAATCTTGCCCTGCACAGCGCTTTCTAAGCTAACTTTCTGCAGGCTTCCAGGCTTATCTGGAAACATGCGTAGAAGGCGAGTGTTTGTACGATTTAATGCTCTGTCGAATTTTGCGAGCCTGACCAAGATCTCGTCATGATTTACGTTCAGCTGAGATTGTGTTTCCGCATGGCCAAACCTATGAGATATAAGCAAAAAGGCTGTGCCTTGCTCTGGTGCTACCAAGCACTTACAATTGGAGGGTTCCCAATGAAGTCTGCAATGCTTGAATTTGTAGATCCAGTTCACTCTCGTGCCGGGCAATAGCTGCTTGCTTGAGAGTCAGTCGCACCTGCGCGAGTGTCTTGGTAGAAAATGAAAGCTCGTCCTTTCCATTGAGGACCTTAAGTTTCCTGTCAATCTTGAGCAGGATTTGGCGGCTTGCCTCGATGGAAGCCCTGATGTTTCGTTCAATTTGAGCTTCATTGGGGGTGGGAGTATTGCAAGCTCTTTGGTCTTCTCTTCGACGCAGGGCTGCATTCACACCCTGAAGAGTCGCGTGAAGTTGCCGAGTCTTTCGATAGAGCTTTCTAGCTGTGACGCCTGCATCCTTCACCTTGTTGAAGAAAACGCAGGTTTGCCACGCCAACTGTGCAACCGCGATAGCAGCCGAGAAAGTTTGAAAGTCAGCCATCGCTGCCATTCTTCACCAAGTGACCAGCTCAGTCAAGGCTGAACTGTGGGGATGAGCGAAGAAAGTGGGCTCTGTTAGCATAAAATACGGGGGAACTCTCCTGTGGAGCATTGGTAGCCTGTGCCTCGACGTCAGCCATGGCAAGTTATACAAGGCAGCCAATAGTAAGATGAGGGAATCACAGCTGGGGGAAGATATCGCTAACGCTGCGCCTCAGCCACAACGCGTGGGGCGGCGCCTGTGCAGATTACTGCTACCAGTAGGTACTTTTCCTGAGTGTCGCTTGCCAATGAGTGCTTTCCTCTTGAGGGCATGAGCCGGAGACGCTGTCTATCCAGTCGTCGGCCCTCGACATGGATACCCTTTTGGGGGCGGGATGCCATGGATACTCTACTGAATAGAGATTATGGGATTTCGCTGCTCCCACTTCAGAGGTCGTCGGGCCCAACGATCGCCAGGACTAACACAGTCTGGCCTAGAGGGTGGTAGTCAATGAATCGATATTTCCCCCAGTGGTGGCCCAGGTCTCAGCAGTCCAGCTGACAACCTACACAGCCATCATTTCTGGAGCTCTGTTTTCTTGGCAGGCAATTGGCGTGGTAGAGCCATGCAATGGCACCAAGGTACTCCACAAGGCTCCTCCGTCAAACCAACACATTCCTCTGAATGGTCCATTGCCTCTGCGCCACTAAGTCATTGGAACAGCTGATCTCATGGATGGTTCCGCTGCCTGCCTCTGTGCTACTCGTATCAAGCATGTCCGATCTGCCCGGCTCCTTTCCCACAGCCCCGGTATGAACGAGGCCCCGCATCTGGGGTGGCCTGCTTCATTGATTGCAGAGCCGCATGAATTAGTCTCACCAGAAGGAAGAATCCATCTGAATGTATATCTTTCCATGTATCGAAAAGCCCAGGCGACCTCCTCACAACATCCATTATCATATGTTCTAGGAATTTTCGATGGATGATATTCATCCACCAGTGGCTCGGACCAGAACAGCACAAACGACAGCACCCGTTGATAGCCAAACTCAGGTACCTACTTTAACGACCGATGTTGGCACTTGCTTGGTCTCTGACTGCGTCTCGTAGGATGATGAGTCCCTTCAGGACTTTGACGATGCAATCTTGGAAAACAACAAAGAGGGACTGTAGGTTTATGACTGCGGCTCCACAGCCGTATAGAAGAACTAACATAGTTGACAATGTCCACTCAGAATAGACAACCCCCTCCTTCACCATCGGCCAGGTGAAGCAGACAAACTGGCGCGGCAATTCGCTCGTGACCATGAACTCGGTCATCTTGAAGAACTGTTTGTCAAGGTTTCTGGCCATCATCCAAGTTCCCATAAATTGACGTGCAGCTTACCCGCGATGACAGGCTGGCCGAGTGCTGAGGGACCCGGAAGCCTGGCAAACTGTCCCTGACTTGACCGAGGAAGAGCGCAAAGCTCTAAAAGATGCCAGCAAGGCTGGTTTTTGGGAGCAACCCAAGCCGCTGCGTGTTACCGTGATAACTTTATGCCTCGCTGCTATTGTACAGTATGTCGCCTGAAGATCCTAGGTGCACTGCGAGCACTTCATATGTCTCGTTCATGCCCAAATTCCGGACAGTTCATGAGAGCATGGCTAACCGAGTACAGGGGTTGGAACCAGGTATAAAGCACCAAATCGGATTACTTCACGAACCAAAGCTAACCCTTTCAATTGTGCCAAAGACCGGAAGTAACGGTAGTAGCAGGAACCCCTGGGACCTGGCTCTAAGCTGACGTTTCCTCTCTGCCCAACAGGCGCCAATCTTAACTGGCCGAAGGAATTTGGTGTTCATGTCGACCCGGATGATCACAATCCTAACGATCGATGGATCTTTGCAATGTATGGCGGCCCACCAACAGTAAACATGTTGAGAGCTGAATTTACTAGTGTGAACGCGGCGACGTACCTCTCCGCCAGCTTGATGTGAGTCGATCTCCCACCAAAGCGAGCGCAAAGACTAATGTTTGATGGCTGAAGTGGCTGCTGGGTCTCAGGTATTGTGCTTCTACTCAACAATCAGCGGCAAGATCTCGGATTGATGAATACGTAGATCCACTCAATGAATACTTCTTTGGAAGACGTGCCGCTATTTTTATATCGGCCATATTCGTTCTGTCCAGTGTGGTCGGAGGTGCATGCACGCACAATTGGCAGCAGCTACTAGGGTGCCGTGTGCTCCTGGGTAAAGAACAGCCTTGAAATTGTGTCAGAGGGAATTAGGCTGATTGAGAGAGAAGGAATCGGAATGGGAGCTAAAGCAAGCGTTGGTAAGTTGCTTCCAAGGTTGCTCTCGACCTTCCATGGAACCTCCAGTCGCCTCAACTCCATAGTACTAACCCCATTGTGCGACTCCAGTTCCAGTGTATGCCGCTGAGATAGCACCATCCCACATTCGAGGTAAAAGCCTCGCCTACAGGCAAGTCAAGTATCGAAGCAAGCTTACCTTCTTCAGGTTCGCTAGTCATGAATTGGCAATTGTTCGACGCCTTCGGAATTTTCTGGTCAGCATGTTTGACAATCACCCTGCCTGCGTCCTGCTTCTGAATTTTTCCGCAGTGGATTCACGGCCAACCTTGTGGTCTCCAAGATAGGTAATTATAGGACTTATCATTGGGTTCAGCTATGGTGTTGATCACACTAGGACCACTTGCATGGCGATTCCAAACAGCTTCTGCCTTTCTCCCCACAATCATGTTGATGACACTTATACTCGTTTGTCCCGGTACTGCTCTTTCCTCATGGTTCTTTTGTTGAGACTCTGACATGTGTTCAGAAAGTCCCCGCTTTCTTATAAAGAGAGGCCCCAAGTACTACGTGGAGGCATACCAATCGCTTCTTCACCTAAGGGGCTTACCCCTATTAGCTGCGAAAGAACTTTTCTATATTGACTATCAAATTAAGATAGAAAAAAGGTTGCTATCGAAAGGAAGTAATGACGCCGAGCAGCACCTCAACGATCAGAAAAGCCCGAAAAAGGTGTCCCAGGAGAATTCGCAAGCCTTAAGGAAAAGGAAGGGACGACGTTCTTACGACGTCGACGCACCTAGGCAGGTCTACGAAGACCCTCTTAAGCCTAGTAACAATGAGAAGAGGTCACAGAGTCGAAATTGCGCAGAAGCTTCGGAAGCCGACGATAAGCAGCCCAAGGATGCTAAGCATGGTTCGGGCAACCAAAGATATCTGATTTGGTCCATAAATTATTGGAAGCGGATGTGGCACGGTCCTCTAACTCCGCGAAACCGTTCTATAAACTACTGGCAGAAAATAGGGCAGCTTCTGACGAAACGGCGCATACGCAGGGTATTTTTGGTAGTATGTGTATTACTCTTGTAGGTTTACTAACTACAAAATAGGCTACTATTTCTGCAGGAGTCTGTATGATATCTCAGCAGCTTTGTGGCGTCAATGTATTAGCATTCTGTAAGTTGCCGAAGCCACTTCGCAGGGAGCAGTTATCCGTTAATGCCACTTCGTGACAGGAGCGCACTTTGACTCACTTATGCTGACACAATCAGATTCTTCCACTTTTTTTCGCGATGCCGAAGCGAGAGGAATAGATGCCCTTTGGCTTTCCTGGGGAATAGGATTGGCAAATTTTGTGTTCGTGGCTACCCTTGATCGATGTCGCGAAAGTCTCCTCACGTGTGTATCCAGCTTCGGCCTTCCCGCCTACTGGCTTATCGACAGATGTACGTATCCATTTTCCATCCATGCTGCATGTAGTCGACTGATTGAAGCTTCTCGTACAGACGGCAGGCGATTTCTTCTCTTAGCGACGACACCGTTCCTTGCGCTCACAATGCTTGCCGCTGGCCTGAGCTTCAACATTCCGGTGGAAAAGACTGCACACGTAGGAGTGATCAGTTTCTGGATCTTCTTATTTTTTATCTTCTATTCGGTAAGTGTGGATGCGTTGCCTAGAAATTGATTGCGATTATTAACAGCTGTAGGTTGGCATGGGCCCAGTGCCGTTCAGTTTGAGCGCGGAGGTTGGTTTAGTGTCCCATCTGTTGTCCGCAATAGGAACTAACCTCGCATGTTTAGGTGTTTCCCCTTGAGAACCGCGTCGTGGGGATGTCATTTGCAGTATTCTTGAACCTGTTTGGCGCTGGTATACTTACCCTGGTGGTTCCTCCCCTGACGGTGAGTATTCTTATCCTGATCCAGTCCGAAACATGCCCCTATCTCACCCTTCAGTAACCATACTCGAAGTTTTCCTAGCCTATCGCAACCTCTTCATACCACTTTCTCTTCAGACGCTAATCTCACGAACACAGGATGTCAAGCACAACAAGATTCTATACGTTTTCGCTGGTACGCAACTGTGTTCCCTAACCTCGCTGGTCATGTGTACGAAGCCCAGAAATTGACCGTGAGTTGCCACACAGCATTGAACGTGGTTGCATTCGTCCTTATTTTCCTCTTCGGTAGGTTCCGAATTTTCTCCCTCTTCTGAGCATCCCTCTGACCCCGACCCGCAGTCCGTGAAACGGCCGGAGCAACTCTTGGTGGAACGCCAGAAAATCTCAACTACATCTCCCTCGAGGAATTGAACTACATCTGTAAGCCTCCTCACCGGCAATGTTCCTCGTTGTCAAAGCCCCAACACTGATTCCCATAGTCGGTGTACCCAACCTCGCACACATCAAATACCAAGTTAGAAAAGTCGTCCCCTGGGCATTCAAGCATTATATCCGGGGAATGAAACCCCCTGACTGCCCCGCCCGGCCCGAGCAGCTCTACAAGTGGGCGTGGGATGTTGAGAAGCAACGCAAGGAGAAGCAGGAACAGGAGCAGGCGATTGAATTGGAGCGAGGTAGGAAACTAGACGAGGTGGATAATATGCCAGAGAAGGTGGAGGAGATCGAGAGGAAGCCGTAAGGGTAAACGCGGAGCTTCTCTGGCCAATGATTTCATCAGCACGGCTTCTTTATCTCATTTCTGGCTTGTATGATATGGAAGAGGAGATCTTTGACACCGATTGGGGGGGGGAAACCAGGGATACATATGTTTTAGTATACATTAAATCTAATGATCTAATGCGTCACGCAGTACTTCGTAATTACGTAATCGGTCTCTTACCAAACCCCCCTGAACAATCACGCCTGAACTCTTGGCACAGCACCTCCGAATCTTCTGCTCGTTTGAAAGCTGGCTCTAGATGTCAAATGCTGGGAGATTGGAGATTGTTATGTTAGTGCCGCTGGTGCCATTTAAAGGGGAACATTCCATTCCCTTGTACGACCGAATGAGCACGTTGTTGGTTGCACTTCTGAGCTCTAACTTAAGCCAGCATCTATCTTACTTGGGGTCGCTGAACCTCAGGGATATTTCGCTGCGCGGTGCATCTTGGCCGCCTGGGACTGGATGATGGAGCACTCAGATGTGGGCGAGGATGGGGACTGAAGCCTCTACAGGCTTGAGAGTACTGGTAGGACGAGACAAGTGTGGTGCTCTCGTTGTGTCGATTCGTTGCTTTGGTGATTCTTAGGTCTCCTGGCCGATTCTGCACGCCCAACCAAATGGATCGTAAGACATTACTGGGTCCAATATATTACAGGCCAATACATCCCTTCCCTTACCCAAGCCATGAATAGCCTGACTATGCCATCTCACATCTTACTCCGCCCTCCCTCCCCAACCCCACCCTTCCCTGATCCCCTAGGCATCTTCCTGTCCACCCCCAATCCCTCCAAATCCCTCTTCCGATAGAAATGGGGCGCAACCTCCACTAACCACTCCGGCTTAAGCGGCAGAACACTGCGCATATACTCCTTACTCGTCAGCACCAGCTCATAATACAACACCCATTTTGGATTAACCTCCATGAGCACGCTGCTCGGGTGGATATAGACGCTTTGGCCGTTCTTGACGGTGCGGTAGCTATCCCCACCTCGTTGGAGACGGGCGGCATTGGGGAAAAAACCGGCTGTTATGGCTTTCTGGATGGGGGGGAGATTGTTCGCGCCAGCGGTTGAGCCTGCGGTGGTGACTTCGACGCGGTCGCAGAGGCGAGCTAATTGGTCTCGTACATCGCGCGCACGGTTCAGCGAGCGCTGTTGCAGGAAGTTCTCGCGGGCCCATACATAACTGAAATCGGAGTCGACCCACTCGTTCCAGATGTTCAAGAGTGAGAAATGATCTCCGCCTTCCTTGTTGGTGAAGCGGGCGCGGGCGCTATCAGCGTGGATTTTCTTGTCCTTGGGGCGGTAGAACAGCGCGGACGCTTCGCCGAGCATGGCGATGATGGAGAGGACTTCGTCGACGCAGGAGTATTTATCGGCGGCTAGGATGGAGCGGGCAAGCATGGGGTCGGTGGGGAATTCGGCCATTTGACGACCGACTTTGGTGAGTTCGCCGGCATTGTTGAGGGCGCCGAGGGCGTAGAGTTGTTCGACGGCGCGGACGATGGTGTCGGTTGGTGGGGGGTCCATGAAATCGAAGTCGAGGAGGTCGTTGATGCCGAGAGATTTTAGGAGGAGGATGGTACCGTTGAGATTTGTTCGTTGGATTTCGGGGGTGGTGCTCTCGTCGAGTTCGTTCATGTACGCTTGCTTGGTGTATAGTCTGAAACATTTTCCTGGGCCCACGCGACCGGCTCGACCGGCGCGTTGGCCGGCTGAAGCACGGGAGCAGGGCGTCACGACGAGAGATTCCATGCCTGTGCGAGCATTGAAGACGTTCTCTTTGACGAAACCAGGGTCAATGACGTAGACTATGCCGTCGATCGTCAGAGAGGTCTCTGCGATGTTTGTCGCCAGGACGACTTTGCGAGCTCCTGCAGGGGTGGGCTCGAAGATCTTAGCTTGGAGGTCTGAAGGCAGGTTTGCGTAGATAGGACAGATAAGCATTTCTGGAACCTTGCTTCCGAGCTTGCGAGCGGTTTCCTGCAAATTTGCTTCTGCAGCCTCGATTTCTTCTTGTCCAGTGAGGAAGACAAGGATATCTCCCTTCCCTTGGGTGATGTGAATTTGGAAGATAGTGGTAATTGCCGCAGCAAGGTAGTTTGCTTCTGGCTGGGATGTGTAATGCACGTCAACGGCATACCGACGCCCCGGAATGTTGAAGATAGGAGCATTGTCAAAATACTTCTGGAACTTCACAGCATCCATCGTGGCAGAAGAGATTAAGAGCTTCAAATCTGGCCTGGCTTTGGCAATGTCCTTCAGAAGTCCACATGCAATATCAGTAGCGACAGTCCGTTCGTGCGCCTCGTCGATCATCAAAGCCGAATATGCTCCAAGATCCGGCTCAGTAAGAAGCTCTCGTAAAAGCATGCCGTCTGTCATGTACTTTAGCACAGTCTTGTCACTCGTAGCATCTTCGAACCGAATTGAGTAGCCAACCTCGTTACCGACCTTTACCCCCATTTCTTCTGCAACACGAGCTGCTACGCTCATCGCTGCAACCCGGCGGGGTTGTGTGCAGCCTATCCTCATGCCTCCTTTCGTGTAGCCAGCTTCATGCAAATACTGTGGCAATTGTGTCGTTTTCCCGCTTCCTGTCTCGCCCACAATAATCAGGATCTGATGCTCAGCAACTGCGGCCAGTATTTCTTCTCGGAATGCATAGACTGGCAAGCTTTTTCTCGTCTCTTCAATCGACCTAGCTTTTTGCTCTGCAGCTGTCAGTTGCTGCATCATCATTCTCTGCTCCTTGGTCATCAACTTCGTATCCCCAGCCAGCCGATCCTCCATGATAAAATTTAGCTTCTGCGAATCATCAAAAACATAATCGTAGTCCCCATCATCCACAAACTCAAACCTCGAGACTTGCGCTTGAGCCTTTGAAGTCTGTTCCTTCTCCCATTCCTCGTGCTCTGTGACAAACCTTTCGTTCCCATGCTCATCCCGATCAGCATACCGCTTATATAGTGCTTCTTCTTTCTTCTTGCGGTCAATCTTCCCCTTCTCGGTAATATAGTCCTCAGGCAATGCGTACCCATCAAGGTGTTCATCAATCTTCATCCTCTCCTCCGCGATCCGCAGCACCTCCTTATTCTTCGCAAAGTCCTCTCTCTCCACCCTTGTCAGATCGAAATTCTCCCGCAACTCAGCCTGCTCCTCAGCAACCTGCTTCCGCAGCAAAGCCAACCTCTCAGCTTCCCTCTTCTTCAGGTAGTCCTGCCGCGACCGTAGCCGTAGGTCGGGCATAGCTGCACTCCTCGCTGTAGCATTATCTGCCAACGCCCTTCGCTGAGCCATCTCGCTGTCTTTTGCCGAGGAGCGATCCTCGACCATTTTCTTGGACCGCTCGTTATCTCTGTTTGCAAGGCGGCTCGCAAATTCATCCCTTTCTTCTCGGTCTTGTCTCGCTTCTCTCTGGAGCTTTGCCTCAGGAGATTCGTTCTCGACTGGTGTGGGGGCTCCCGCATGTGCAGTGCCATTATCTAGTTTTGTTCGTTTTGCAGGTGGATTCTCGAACTCGGCTTCTGCAGCGTCGTCTGATGGAGGCTCTTCATCGCCCCATCGATCCTCGAAATCATCGTTGCTGCCTCGTCTTCTTCGGTGAGCTGGCCGCTGACGCCGGTGCTTGGTACCGTTTGTGGTGGTGGAAGTACCGAAATCTGAAGCCATGGCGAATTTAATCATTCATATTTGCATCCGACAGAGACTTCTTGTCGTCTATATTCAGTGAACAACGACTTCTGTAGGATAATACTGAGCTATTGGAGGCGGCACTGATGAGGCAGAGTCTAGATGTGGCTGAATTAGTGCCTTTAGTCTTGGCTCCAAAATCTGCCCCGAGCTCACCCTCGTCCTCACCCACCATGCCGCTTCAATACTCCCACCTCGCGAGCAAGGTGAGGCAGGGTGAGCGATTGGTGAGTAGCTCACGTCTCGTGCGCACGCTCACCCTCATTCGATGGTCTCAAATGGGCTCCCTTCCGAGGCACGCTATTTTGGGCCCCTCCTACGCAACCGCCTCTGCTTGTCTTGATGGATCCGACAGACGAGTACTTGAAGAGCATGGGTACCCCTTCTCCTACGCTCACAAGCTGAAGATGACAGCCCGTCTTCTCGCCTCCTCTATACTCCCACCTCGGTCTGATCATCACGCGTTCTCTCCCGTTACTTTCCTCTCCGTCTCTCTCTTCCCACGCCCGCCTTCTTAACCTTCATGGCGAAACGGAAAGTCACGGCCGAAGAGCTGCTCGCTCGAGCTGAGTCTAAAGGTTACAAGAAGGGGGCCCACCAAGAGAAAGACAGCACTCGAGACGACAAGAGGCACATAGACAAGACCAAGAAGGATCAAAATTCGGCGTTGGATCGCTATGTCCTGTAAGGGATCAGCGTCTCCCTGCCGGTGTGAAGATCGATGCTGACACGCCCCAAACCAGATGGACGCTCTCAGAAATGTAAAAAGACTCGCTCCAACGAGGGCTCCCGACCCCCAACGAGGTCAGCGCATGGCACTGCTGTCTCCGTGAAGGAGTGGACGCTCCCGACCTAGCAACGGTGAAGGATTTCCTCCACTTCTGTGTCGCTACGAGCCGCGGCATGATCGTGGAGAAGCCTACGATCGATTCAATCAACACCTTTGCCGAATGGCTTTTTGCCGGCTTCACCCGTGTCACTGGCACACCGACAGACGCCTAAGACAGGAGCGAAGTCTACAAGGTAGGTACTCTTTCCTCCCCAGAGATGTTGCGGATTCAATCTCACAATCACTGGTGAGTTCGAAAAACGCTCACTGTAGAGGGTCTGATGGTAAATAAGAAGAGGCTGAAACACAATTTCTCCGTACGCGATCTGACGCGCATTCTGGTCACCCTTTGAATCAAGGACGATTTGATTTTCATCCCTGAGCGGTATCGCCTGCAATTCACTTTGAGTGTCTGGGTCTACTGCTGGACCGGGGCCAGCCTCAGTGCCTTCTTTGCGGGAGGTCTCCGTTACAGGGTGAGTTCCGGGCATGCGCAGATGGCGGTCGCTCGACTAATTTCGCAGGACGTTGACCTCGTCTTACAATGTATACCTGATTATCCCTAGAGACTTAATTATCAAGTTAAGCAGTTGTGGGTGAAGAACAACCGCGACCCTGAGAACGTCTTGTATGGGTTATCCTACTCCATCCCCACATGGTCCACAAATCAGCTGGATATGAAATGCGAATGAACGTGCATTGTGTAGCTTTGGTGCTGCCGGGAAAGGTCACGCGAAACTCATCTGTAACGACGCCGCAATCCACCTTACTATGGCAATCGCGGACAACGTCCTTGTTGATATCAAATCAGTGGCGGACGTGCAAGCGCTAGAGATCCCTCCCGGTGAAGATAAACTCCGTCTCGTCTATACTGAGGATGAAGATCAAGTCATACTACGGAAATGCACTAAGGCAGATAGCGTCATCAACGCGCCAGTTCTTAAATCAGTGTTCCTAGCAATTTACCAAAACGGCCTTAAAAATGCCAGTTACTCTTGCGGGACTTTAATTCACACAATATAGCGCTATCTAGGCAAAAAATTAATGGTAATATCCATCTCTTATAGACCAGATCGCTTATCGTCAGGCCTCTTTCACAGTGGCCCATTGAACGCTTGTGGGCCGTTAGCTGGCCGGGCACTCAGAAAGGTATACTGAAGTTCAACGATCTCAGCACCTAACGCAGGGCGACCCCAACGTCTTCGGCCAGAGTTACGTGGGAAAATGCTCCTCAGTTGATGGTCAGGCAGCCTTCCTAGAAGAGCTGGCCGAACATCGTCATGTCGATTACTTTCAAGGCCTAGAGCAGTTCCACGAGCACGGACTCCCTTGCGGGCTGCCAGCCGCAAAGCGCGACGAGCTTGAAAACGACCCCGATCTCTGCGAATTTCAGACAGAAGCCCGAGCTCTAACGCGGACAGGTGCTTCTTTTTCTGTCCTCAATGAAGCGAAAATCCGGCTTTCCGCGTGCCGCAGGACCCTCGAGCGCGAAACCCTTCGCCAGCATCAAAAGCAATGGATTCAGGATCGAAGGGTCTGGAAAATCTTAACCCGAGGGGAAAAAACGCGCGGAAGACGTCCGTAGGAAAGATCTGCTTCAACATCTGTGTTTGCTGAGACCAGAACGCGGTCGTCCCGCCAAAAGGATGGACTCTGACGATCCCTTGTCGCCAGCGCACACCTGGCAAGCCATACACGACATGGTGTCTCTATGTACTGGAGACTTCACGGTCGTATACCTTCCGGGCCATGAGCGTGTCGAAGGTGCCTGTCCAGTGGCCTACTGCCGACTGGAGTTAGAATGGTAAGCTTCCATGGGTCTCAAAAAGATGGGTTTAAGGGTAATGGGAAGTGGTCTTCATAAATCTCGGCGAAACCACCACATACAGATATATGTCCGCAGAGAGCTAGCCAGCAAGCCAGAACGACTACAGTCAGAAATAAATTACTGCTATCAATGTTTTGAGTGGGTCGTGGGAGAACAGTGAAATGACCATTGGCAGGGGCACCTCTCCTCAATGACCTCCACAATCCTGATCGACTTCATGAAGAGCGCCGAGTGAAACCTGACAGATGCCGCGTTCAACTACGGATCAACCCGCCCAAAACTAAGATAGCACTGCAACTAACACGTCCGAAATACGTTGCACGAGCTATTGGGAGTGGTAGCGACCCTGACACTGCGTCGCCTTCGTCCTATGGCTAAGTTTTCTTATATCCGTGATCATTGCGCTGCGAGACTGGGCCCTAGCGCTCTTTAGAAGGCTACGTATACCCCTTCCACGCCATAGGGTATGAGCGGCTTAGAGCTCAATTCTGCAACACCCACAACGCCGTTTTCACTCTTTTATTGGACTGGACCACTCTATTTCTAAGATAGCGAATCATAGAAGGTAATTAGATGGTTTACTGTTCCACTTTTGGAACACACATTTGAGTCATATCCCAATCCCTTTGAGCTGCTTAGCCTTCTCTTCAGCGCGTCCGCTTGCTTTTGAGTCGGTCTGTGCTTGATCTTTCCAACGGTCGAGCTCATCTGCCAATCTTATGTCGTCTGCTTGTAAGGTTACTGATCTTTGACAAGGACCATGAAAATTGAAGTTACTGCCTTGCCCCACCAGTTCTTGCTCGTTTGAAGGCTTTTACAAGTCGTTCATTCCCTCCTACGTCCTCACTCTAAGTAAGACTTTCGTCTAACTATCCGGCCCAACAAAGTCCTCCGCAAGAAACAAAATTGCAACTTGCTATGCGCGCCGGACCTCGAGAGCACGTGACCTCGGCTGGCTTGAGCACGTGATCTACGTTGTGCTGCATGCCGGATTGAGAGGCATCTGCCTCCGTTGTTTCCGCTGTGCTGCACGGTTGATGAAGATATATACATCTTCGTTGTCTTCGTTGTCCCCATTATATTGCACGTCTGATGGAGAGATATTTGCTTCCGTTGTTTATGACGAAGTAGTATCTATCCGTCCGACATACAGTCATAAAAAATTTGGTTGAAAGCGCTCATTGAATAAGATTCTTCTACGCAGTTCTGAATGTTGATAGATATTTCTACAAAGAATGATTTCAGTGAAGTTGAAGAGTATAAGACTCCTCAACTTCCGGATATTAGTCAGCTTCTCTATGCTCAGTCCATCCCATTGACTACACTCTACAATGCTATCTCCCCTGTGCTCTCATGTCTATCTTCTCCGCCCTCGTCTCTAACACAACTCCCGTTTCTGACGGAATGGAGTCTCTATTCCTTGCCCCAGCCTGCCTCCAGTCTAATCTGTATCGCATCGATTATGCTGAAGCACAGACCACCTTCGATCCTACAGAGGGCTTCGTTGCCACCTACCCAACAGCCCCCACGCTCGATAAGCTCGAGACTCTCCACTTAGCCCTTCTTTCCCACGACAGCTGGGCACCTGCTCCGAGCCCTTTCATCTCCATGTTCGCTGACGAGCGCCACGCGCGCAATTGGGCGCTGGCCCGCGGAGACATCTCCGCTCGAATGATGGTGATCGGCTCGGTACTTTTGCCTGCAGGGCAGGTCCTGCGTGCCGTTGACGCGTATCGGGAATTGGGAATACAGGTGCCAGCGATCGCATGCAACAAGCATGAGTATCTGTGTATGAATAGAATTCCAGCCGTTGCGGTGACGAGGATAGTTAGATATCGGCAGGAGCACTTGTGGAGGATTGATCATGATCCACATTATCACCACGATGTGGAGCTCGGCTGGTATGATTCGGACGATGAGTCGGAGCTGAGAAATACAAATAAAAACCTTGCGAAGATGATGGAGGGCGATTGGTAGTCAATCCTATCCTCTCCGTTACGATTAATATGGACGTTTTGCCGCTGAGGCTAAGGGTTGTTAGCGCCGGCTCTTGAAAGCTTGGTATGGAAACCAAAAGGTTCGCAGTTCAATAGTACAGAGTTTGTCAAATACAAATAGTCTAAAATGCCATCAAAAGGAGATTTCGGGGCCTCTATTTCGAATACCTATGGATCCGTCGCGCCCACTCCTGATTTTGCACCCTGAATGACCAGCGCATCCGAACTCGGGTGGCCAACGTGAGACGCCTTCTCGACAGGGAGCACACAAATTCCGCGACTTTGGGTTTGATGAGACGCCTTCTCGACAGGGAGCATGCAGATTCCGCGACTTTTAGTTCGATGAGACGTCTTCTCGACAGGGACCCTGCAGATGCCGCAGGAAAATGCGAAAGAGCTGCTCGGTGATGGGCTGCGATTCTGGCTCCTGGTGAAGGCTGGGACGCAAAAGTTGAGCCAGAGACAAAATCTACCGGTCACCGTGGTCCGCTCACATCGCCTTCCCTCAAATATCAACGCTCCGGGATACAGACGTAGAATCCGTCACCCAAAAAGCAGTCTAAAATCCCTCTCTCTTCCAAGAACGCTTTGGATTACCTGCGATTGGGCAACCACAGCTTCGCGAAGGCGGTGACATCATACTCCGATCCTGACTCGCCAACCACCAGGTGAACCTTGCATCCCTGATCGCCCCGCGGTCGGTCGGTCGCTGGGCGCGCTGCCAGACATCTGCACGCCGTTCACAGCGACCGGGACCGCGACCGGGACCGCGACCGGCCTCCGGTTTTTGGCAGCTTCCAGCGGACAACAAGAAGATCGGGCTCGCTTCGGGGATGGTGAGCCATCGCCCTCAATCGCACTATCGTCCTCGGCGAAAACGTCGAAGATCCAATCACTACCACGGCCGTTGGATAGATCTGATCCATTCATACTGGAATCTCCTAAAAGAGACGGATGAAGCTGCCTCTCCCGGTCCAGAGTGGCCCCATTATCGCTCTCAGGGATTTCGGGAGAGAAGGAAATTGGCGTAGCGATCACTGAGTGGATGTCGCATTGTAGCGTTGCTGCATAGTCCAGACCGGAAGTGGCCATGACCTCATCCATGTGAGCGCCGCCGGTTCCCATATCTATGTCCCCGCGCCCAAGTCTCGGATTGTCGAGGATCATCTGACATACGGTGTGGCTGGGTCGAACTGTGAGAGGATCCTCATCTTCATCGTCGACGACAATGGAATTCTCTGTCAATCGCTAGAAACACGACTAAAGTGTGATCAAGAAGCATCATAGCTTACTCTGACTGTTACTATAGTCTGTATGACGGCAAATGATAAAGCTAGATATTGGATCTTGTTTGCCAGAACTTCTCGACACGCATCGGCTTAGAACAATGTGCGGCAGAACAGCATGCTCGTTTGGTCTCATCAATACTAAAGAAGTCTACTCGTACTCGTTAATCCTAGTAATACTACTTAGCCCGACCTCACCGTCGAAGAGGTTGGCTTGTCACCAAAGTCCAAAGCTCGGACATAATCCATGTACTTTCTGAACTCTTCTGATACGTCGCTGCAGAGCTCGTCCAAGCTAATGCCCGTCTTCTGATCCATTATTAGCTGATATTTCTGCTGCTTATACTTTCCTCTCAATCCGTGCCACAGAAGTCAACCCGCAAGAAAGTAAAGGATTATGTACCCTAAAATTTCCATATCACCGCATTAAGACTGCCCTAGGGAATGATTAGCGGGTTTAGCTACTAGGAATCATCTCTATATGCGCGTACTAATACCGCGGTGTCTATTAAGACTAGCGAAATTAATAGTGTTCAGTATATTAAACTGCGTTCTGTGTGCTGCTGATAGTGCTTTATAAGGGAGAAATTCCGAGGCAAGTCCCAAGTCAATTGCGTAGATACTGTTATCATTTCCATCTATTCTCATTAAGAAGTTCTCCAGCTTAATATCCTAAGAAACGACATTCTTCGAATAAATATATTGAGTCGGGCAATAATCTAATCTATCAGTATTAATACCGTCTTAAGCGAGAAAATCCGGCCGCAGTTATATTGAAGAGATCTTCTGAGGCTCGAACTAAGAAGCTCGAAGACTATAACTCAATATTCGCTTTTTCTTTCAAATCAGTGAGATCTTTAAGAATCCCTTTCCCGCCGGCGAGTGACTCGTAGATCTCGTACTCATCGCGGAGTAGTGATAGATCAATCTTATAATATTCAAGCTTAACGGCTCTCTCTTCCCCACTGCTCAAATCGGTTGTTATGCTTTAATCAGTCTTTACAATATCTCCCCCAGCATTGTGGTATATACCAAGGTGGACGGCTCCAAAGCTGCCGTCTCCAGAGCTGCCGTCTCCAAAGCTGCCGTCTCCAAAGCCTCCGTACTAAATGATACTTCTCTTGGATTCGAAGGGCCTGAAAGTGCGTGTAGTGACTTGCACAGCATGCAAGATGAGGTTCCCTACAAGATTACTCATAGGTAATTGTGGCACGTATCAAAAAAGCATAAACGATCCACCTGCGAGATGGATGAAAGGCCCCCGAAATTGGGCGGCGGCAGCAGGCTTGGCGTTATCCCCCAGTCAGCAAGTGGCCGCTTGCATTCGCTTTCGGCGTAATTGCATGTCCCACGTCATTTGCTCTTCAGGTCAATGCAGCTCAGTCTTTCAGGGTACTGCTAGGGATACACCAAAAAAGAGGGCAGGTCTAGAAAGCACTCCAAGGTGTCTTCCAATCAGCGGATGGATCACCACACTCAGTATACCTCACGGGATATACACAAGAGCTCATCCGTCCACTCGCCCATCTCTGCCTTCAGACACCACCCCGCATTCGAAAATCTCCAGGACACCTCTCCCTGAACGATTGCAGCGTCTTCATCGGGATGGACTGGTAGAGATGCACACTCTGATGCACATTCCCTCGCCAGATCGGTCCATTCTATTTGCAGAGCCGCCAGTCTCAGGCTCTCGTGCCCGCTAGTATCCCATCATAAGTATGCGGGCATTCCATTCCAACCAAGAAGTTCAAGAGCTTCAAAGCATCAACGCTGGCCTCGGTGGTACCATAGAATCTTACATCAGCGGCCCCTTTGTAATCTTGGAAGCTCAAGACACTGATACCATCCAAATTTCGGAGGTCCACCACCCAGCAGGATTTGTAGCCATCGTCTTCTCTCGATGGCGGCATGCCAAAAGTAACAGTTAGTCGGTAGAGGAGAAGCTGTGACGACACGCGGGTCGAGAAGCTATGATACCCCTTTTGCCGACAGAGGCATCGAGTCGAAGAATCCCACTCGTCGTGGAAGCACAATCTTAGATCCGAATCGGGTGATTCAGAAAAGAGATTATATTGATCCCATGTTGTGTCGCGGACAAGCTCCGGACCGCTGGCATCGTCATTTCCTGCGTGGTCATCGCCTTCGCTTTCGTTGTCGTAGCCGTCTTCAGTGAGGTACGACCACCTGTCTAGGAACGCTCCTTTCTGATCGTAGCCATTCTGTTCATCCTCCCCACTGCCAGGTTCAATCCTAGTGGAACTGAAATAGATCTGAAGATCGGTAGCTGGACAATACTTTGTCAGGAGACGCCACTTCCCGTCTCCCTCGCGCAAACGAGCATTCTCAGTCCGTAGTCTGGTGAATAATAGTAGCTGTGAGTGAGAGTCGAGAGATGCAAAGTCCGAATCTGGATCATCCGAACGTAAGATCTGTCCGAGAACCTTCGTCTCGCAAAGCTCTTGAAGTGACGGCTGTGGTGGTAACGGGGGACCTTCATGATCAGCCATGTACTGACTGTACCTATTAAAGGTAGAGACTCAAAGAAGTGGAGGCTATCTATGAATTACTAGAGGCGTGAAATAAGAAAGGTGATTGATTCTCTAAGTTATGAGTAGCTACGCACTTCTATCTATTCCTGCCGAGGAGGCCTGCCAAGGCCAAGGACTGGGGCTTGTCACGTGCCTGGCGAGCCAGCCAACGATTGCTACCCCGCGCTAGCTTCGCGCTTCAAATGCGGCCAGTTTTACGGATACCTCGCAAAGCGCTTTGTCCCACACGCAATCGCACTTTATGCCGGTTGCTGAAGCTGTTCCTCGCAAACGGAAACGGTCAGGCTTCTCGCTAGCGCAAACGCAAAACGTATGGGTGCAGGTTGCGGCCACGTGGCGCCCCTCAACACTTGTGTGTTGCACACGTCACATGATGGAGGTATCCCGTCAACAAACTGCCTCCCTCGTCAATGCTACTATTGAACGAGAGTATCAACTGAGTAGCGCAGAGTGAAAATGTTATAAAGAAGCAATTCAGGAAGTGGTTTCAGCTGACTAATAGCTAACAAATACTAAAATCAGAGAAGCAATCAATCGACCATTCAGTTTGCAGATATATAGAATAGTGGAAATAGAAATACATATTCGCTGTTCGGAGAAATAATGGCGCATTAGGCGGGCTGGCGTGGCAATGTTGGCCCCCACCACACTTGGACTAAGCTCGGGGCAGATTTTACAACTCTTCGCGGAAAAACGACAGTTTTCTGCCTCAAGCTCCCTTTGCCCTCACCCCGTCGACATCGCTTTTATCACCACCCACCCCGAGCGCGGGTGAGCTGCAGGTGAGCTGCGGGTGAGCTGCACAGCGTGTGGAAAATCGTGAAGATTCGGCCTTGGCGCGGTGGTTACTTGTGATACCCGCCTACGGCCTTATTGGGACTAGCGGCCGCGGTCTTGGCGCCCACAATTCTTTTTCACATCTCTGTTACCTGCGGCCCTGTTAGCTTTTTCCCCTCTTCATACTTATTCACTTTAGCTAGTATAGCTGTACGTTATCACTCTTCAGCTCTCTGCAGCTCCCTCAGTGTCAATCTATGCGCTTATAGCAGATCTCCCATCTTCGACTGAAACACAGGAACGTAACAATAACAAGCAGAAAGAGGTAGGAAACATCTCAAATTTATGCGGCCCAGAGCATATGATATTGTGCTCCAACTGTTAGTGATCAATCTCGGTGGCAAATTCCGCTCTTTAAGGGCTTGAATCCAGCCTTCCTATTGTGAGCAATCTAGGTACTCGCTTTGCTACACAGATTATCTTGCTAGATACAGTGAGAACTAGAGATTGTGAATAGCCTGGTATTGCTGCTTGGGAAACTATGGCGAGACGGCAACGGTGTGTCGAGGTAGCTAGCTGGCATATAACTATCTGCATAGCGAAAAAGAACATCAACAATAACAGTAATAATAATAAGATTCTTCAGAATCATTTGATGATTAAGAACTTTGTTATTGAGAACCCCAAGGTTCTTAAGAACTATGATCACTCGACCAAAAGCCGACGCATCTGACTATACGTTTTTGAAGGATGCCATGTCAATGTGCAAGATGTCGCGGCTGCCTTGGACCCTGACGTCAAGGGCGAGCGATTGCTTGCCTGGACGGAGCCGTTTAACATAGACGTGCTGCTGGCCATTTTGCGTCGCCAGTATCCTGACCGGAAATTTATCGACGATCTTCCTCCTCAGTAGCCTTGCCTAGCCACCATCGGGAATGAGAACCGCCTACTGGCACTCCTGAAGAAGTGGGGGGAGACGTGACGGATTGATACCACTGGAGCAGAGTGTACGCGAGGCGATGAACCTTGAGCCTTAGGCGTGTATTAATGGAAGGCGCATCAGCGACTGGAAGTGACAGCACAGGCTCTCATCAAACGTAAATGCCCTGACTGGGGCTTAGATCAGCCGACATTGCCTCACGCCGATGGTAGTGACAGCATAGATATCGGCTCTCTTCACAACGTCATATCCTCGCCCAGGTAAGTCCCCCACCCGTCTACTGCGCCAGCCCGCCTAATGCGCCATTATTCTAGAAAAAGCGAAATATCGTATTTCTATCTCCACTATTCTACGTCAGCAAACATGCTGAATTCGAAGCTCATATCTG
>JAABUK010004509.1_pt1 | contig 22532 bp, 30 predicted proteins | sample 5559141 | NCBI WGS metagenome assembly JAABUK01 (sample SAMN10711869, study PRJNA513367) | rock metagenome | isolation source: Antarctica rocks | place: Antarctica: Victoria Land, Pudding Butte nord | collected 2016-01-03
TGGCCGACCCAGTCACACCGCGCCGCTCTGCTGTCCCTGCATGATGGATGATCATTCGAGAACGAAAGGCATCTTTGAAGATATGCCATCGAACGGCCTGCGAATTGCATGTCCCCCCACTCGAGCTACGGAAGAACAATTCCCTCGCAACCTGACTCATGCCATTCCCGCCCACTGCTCTGCCGTTGGATTCGTCAAGCACATCCTAGCCCGGAATGGTCCACATATCGCATCGCAACCAAGGCCACTACCACCATCACTACCACTACACCTCCCAGATCTTTACACAAGCGTCATCCGTCGGCTTCATGGCTTTCTCCCATCCTTCCCTCTGCCCCTTCGTCTTCTGCATCTTCCCACCACCCTTCTTACTTTTCCAGAGAAGTGCGGGTCCGACTCAGTTACGTTATCTTCACAGTGTTTTCAAGTTGCGTTTTGGAGACCCTTGCACGCGTCGCGCGCAGTCTCGGTGGGAGAGAGCCTTCCTGCGCACCACCGTTGAAGCTACAAGTACATCATCGGTCTTGTCCCTCATATCTCAGACACCTCAACCTTCTCCCCATGCCGGCGTGGCATTTATCTGACGACCTTGGTCCTCTCTGTCTATCGCACAAGACGCACGCCTCTAGGGTCCTTGGTTCTCCAGTCACAGCGCGTGAATGACACAACTCGCCTCCATCTTTACCCGGCTTGGTCTTGAGCAATATCTCGATTCTTTCATCATCGAAGGCTTCGATACCTGGGAGACCGTGCTTGATATTCAAGAGGGAGACCTGTAAGATCTATTCCACTACCTCTGAGGAAAAGGCAGAGGCTGATTCTTCGACAGTGATGCGCTCAACGTGAAACTTGGGCATCGTAGGGTATGATCTGAATCTGGGTCCTCATGGCAACTTGCTGACTTGGAACAGAAGCTTCAGCGAGAGATCACCAACCAGAGAGGCGCAATCTACGAGCAATCTAATGGGTCTCCCACCGCGGAAGCTTTAAGTGAGGCTGGGAAGACCAGTGATGGTTCTCCACCTCCCACCGCACCGAACGAACGGACTGGCACCGAGACCAAGCGGAGATATAGACGCCATCCAAAACTAGACAAAACTGCACCAGACAGGCCACTGTCTGCCTACGTGATCTTCTCCAATCAGATCCGAGAAGAAGTTCGGGCACAGAATCTCTCTTTTACAGATATCGCAAAGCTTGTCGGTGATCGATGGCAAAAATTGACCTCCGACGACAAGGAGCCCTTCGAATCGCTGGCCAGCGCCGCAAAGGAAAGGTTCAATGTCGAACTTAGCCAATATAAAAAAACAATTTCCTACAAGGATTACACCCACTACATAGCCGAATTCAAGGCTAAGCACAGCGGCAGCACCTCGGACGGAAAGCGCCCGAAGCTGGACCAAGATTCCAGCGGTGGAAGTGGATCTAGATCGAGCAGGTCGAACGAGTTTATGGTCGAAGCAAGACCCAGAGTTTCCATGGCTCACACTAGAGATCTCTCCATCGGTTCCGTCAACTCTGCATCCTACCACGGGGGTATCCCTCCATCCAAGGTACTACATGCAGCATCATCATCACCGACTATGACGGGGTACAGCATGAATACGCACCTGTCACGAATAGCCTCCTCGCCAGCGACGAACTCGCCTCCGCGAAGACCTGACCAGCGTGAATTAAGGGTTCCACCCGTCCTACCAGTACACGATTCTCTGCCCGTGGAAACCCACCAAGTCCGGTGCGACCTCCCAGACCTCCACTCCCATGCTGGTCAGCTGTCACTGGCTTCTCCGTTGAATGGTGTGATGTCCCCAACGGCCGATCTCTCTTCTGCAAATCGAACGGCGGCAGCATTCCCACCACCCTTACTGCAGCACCAAAGCTCTGCTTCTTCAGTCGAGCAGAGTGACTCGTCTAGCACCTCCAATCCGCCTCCCGTCACCCCCATGGATGAGCCCTGGCTCTATGCACCAACCGAGGGCAAAGCGAGGAGTACAGAATGGCCACGCATTTTCAATCCTCTCCTCGCCAACAATCACAGTGCTCCTTTTGGTCCGCTGCCGCCTCTACACACTTCCGACCGAGTTCCGGACATCACACGCGATTTGACTCAGCGGACCCTTCCCTTCCCCGCGCCATCCTCCCCTCATGATCCCAAGGCCTCCTTCAGGGGTCATGCACGACACTCAACACCTCTGCTGCCATCGGAGTCCTCGGCTGGTAGGCCCAGCGAGGCCCGTGACGAGATGAAATCTCCACTGGAGAATTCGGAGAACGACGCTGCCAATGTTCTGGCTGTTCTGGCGTACACTGGGAGATGAAGCAAGCTCAAGGGCGCGTTGCCGCTTCATGGCGTTCAGCATGTTTGTGTCTCATTATTGCTCTGCGTCACGCATGGAAATCACGAGCATGACCTTTCTCATCTCGGACTTTTTTTAAATGGATGACGCCGGAGTGTTTGTCAACGGGGGCGTTTATATGCATCTGCAAATGCGCAAGAATACTTGATGGATCATTGTGATATTTTCGCTGTAGAGTATTGGCATGATTCCATTTCGACACTTTGTGATGTATATACATTTTACACTACTGTCATGACTGAGATACCAACGATCAGACCGGTTGCACATATCGGTTATCACGTCTAACAAGCAGGAAGCGTGGGTGTACAAACACACACATAGCAGAGCCATCGAAACGGAAGCTTGAGTTGCTACTCAGCCGACAGGATGGCCAGAAGCTCTCCTCCGTCTACAAAGACAGTGCATGAGATGTAGCCTGGAAGACTTGATGGGAGGCAGTCGTGGTAGTGATTTCTGGCCCCTGTAGTATGGTATCTTCGTATAGCCCTACGCGTAAATAGAAACGTAGGTCGAGTATTGGTGCTAGGAGCCGTTCTGCACGAGAATGTAGTATATTGAGCTGATTGGATCGGAAGGCTTGTTGAGCGCGCTACGAGGTCTGGACACCATCTCACCCGCAGGCAGACTGTTCTTATGAGGCTATACTTGCGTAATGGATGTGTATGTGTTGATCTTGGCCTATTGGGCCACTGCTCAAACGAACTCACCACACTACCCTTGTATGTTGTGTCTTCTGTAAGCCTATCTCTTACTCGCTCTCGTCCCTCTTCGGTCGCGGGCAAACAACGGTTCCGAGCCCTACTGTGCGAGTATGGGGTCTGGTTGTGGCCGCCCGTCGATCCCCCTCCCAATCCCCCTCGCAATCTAGAGTCATGGTTGCCGACAGTCAGTCAGTCATTAGAGATAGGCTTCTAGATAGGCTTCCAGAAGAAGTCTGTCGCGCAAACAGCCCTGTCGGTAAGCGGTCCCGAAGCGGCGAATATGTCCCTCCACATGCCGAAGCTCCGGGTCGTGTCAAGTACTAACCTGTATGGACTTTTGCACTGATGCCGGAAATTCCACCGAGCGTGATAGAAGCTCTTGCTCAAGTTGCCACGAAGTGGTCCAGACTTCAAACTGTTTGCTACAATCAGGGAAACCTCGGACGGGAGGAGGAGGAGGAGGAGGAGGCCCTATTTTTAGAGTCTAGGAAATCGAATTCTGTAAAAGGATTTTCATCTTATGTGTTGCTGTTTCGTTGGCTTGGATGGTCCAGATGTGATATGGATGTTCAATTCGCGTGGAGTGGATGGCGGTTCTGGGATGGTAATCCTGAGATCGAGCAGCGTGCTCATGCAATTCATATGAGCTCCATCCCGCCCGCTTGCTGCTTCCTTCTTCCTACCAGTACCACGGAGTTGCCGTTCCATCCTCTGGTGGAGTTGCCTATCTGCCCGATTCGAGGCCGAAGCGGTGGAGATTGAGACGAAGTGGATGGAAAGGTCCATGGTCTTCCTATGCTCATGACCACAATGTTCATCGGTGCGGGGTAATATGACAGACATCCTATGAATCCGAGCAATCCGAGGGTGGCGACTTCAGCATGGTATGGTGGAGTTTCTCTGACTGCCATGGCATATACCCATCCAGGTAGGGTTGGCAGTGGCATGGCATGTGTAGATTTGGGTGTTGATGCACGCATTTCAAAATCCGTCAATTTCTGCTTGGATCCAGAGTGTCGCACTTCCAGGTACCGCCACGTGAGTTGTTGTATGATGGGGGAAGATAGGAATCTCCTTTTGCGCCACGGGGGCCGAGGGGGGTTTCTAAACCCCCTTCCCCCTCTCTCGTGATTATTCCTCCTCTTTGCTTCTTGATCTAGTTCAGTTAAGACCATTGCGGGCAAAGATCACGATGGAAATAAACCCCAAGGATAGAACAATACTGGTTGTGCCGAAACTCGCTGAATTACGAAAAGACCGTTGAAATGGACTGGGAACACTTGCATTCGAGAAGTATCTTTGAACAAACACGTAACCTCTCTTTAGGACCCAATGCTAGCAGTATTCGACCATGGTCAGGTGCTGTCAAATAGTGATTGGCTTCAACGGCGCAGGTGTAAAAGCATCATATACAGCTTCTCGGTCAAGAGGGCAGTGAAATGTACTTACTTGCAATGCCGTGGTGGCTTCCCAGCCTAAATCCTTCAATATCTCTCCAAGTAACTCGCGTCTCTCTGCCGCTGCCTTTCGCGGCCAGAGCAGTGAGATGGGGAATTCTGTCCACGGCGCCCCAGTGAGATTTCACAGTTCATTGTCGACTAACCAGGTGTGAAGCGTATTCTCAAGCTTTCAGTCTCGAGACACCTCGGCCGAGAATTGGCGGAGGCAATTTTCGACTTCCACGATGCCGAGCCGCAGAAGTGCCGCACATAAGGATCGAAGCTGGCATCACCGCCCTCTTTCCATCGGAGATTCGTTGATGATTTCGAGGGCTTCGAAGGCTGAGCGGTGAGATCCATCTGCAACGCTGACACAGGCCGGATGCTGTTCTATTTGGGTTCAAATTTCGTAGTCGTCCCACCCCCCGACGGCTGAGGCTCGGCGCAAGTTCGCTGTTGCAAAAGTCCTGTCAACCCTTGGCATCAAGCGGAAAGTTTTGCCATACAGCATACAGATATTCACAACGTCTGCTCAGTGACTTACAGCCAGAAGTTGTCTCCAATTTGACGCCCAAGTTTTGCAATAGTCAAGATCTAGTGACTCTACAGCTCCGTTGTTCCCGCGTAAGTTTCTGCCTACATCACCATACTCGTATATTCAGAGGCTCAGGCCGACATCCAATATACTCTGCAGGACCAAGGTCTTGTGGGGCAAAGCTCTCGCCTTTTTTCAAGATGTGGAGGCTGCGACAATACCCGAGGAGTTTTCAGCTATGCAGCGCCCACTACGGCTTCTGTCTTTAGGTAATACCCCCTGCTCTTCAGTGATAGAGTTGCTAATTCTGGCAACAAAGACGGAGGCGGTATCAGAGCTTTGTCTCATCTTTAAGTTCTTTGAACTATTATGGAAAGGATACAGCACCTCATCAATCATGCTGTTAGCCCCAGACCCTGCGACTACTTTGACCTTATTGGTGGGACGTCAACAGGTGGCCTCATTGCTATCATGCTCGGAAGGTAGCGCTCGATTTACTCTTATCGAGGCAACTTTGACTGAGTTTCCCTTCATAGGCTCGGCATGGGCATTGACGAGTCCATCGAAGCTTACTGCGCCCTCGCCGAACAAAGCTTTAGGAAGACTCACGTCGCTACAATCCAAAAGATCCTAGGTCGCTCTGAATTGAGATCTTCGAACCTCAGGTCGGCTTTGCTGAGGCTGGTGAGAGGAAGATTGGGCGATTCCGAGGCAAAGCTGCTAAAGGAAGAATCCGGATGTAAAATGTACGTATCATTGAGTACTCCGAGGCACTAAGTGCACTGTCAATGAGAATCATTAGGTTTGTCTGCGCCACAACCTCCAATGGTATAGCTGAAACGTTCCGCAATTTCGAGACGGCGGCGACCGTTACTGCTGACGTGGCTATATGGCAGGCAGCTATGGCGACCCTTTCTGTGCCAATCTTCTTTGATCCCGTCAAGATAGGCAGCACCAGCTACGTAAGTGATGCACTGAGCAACAGCAACCCCGTTGCCAAAGTGATATGGGAAGCGAGAAGGCTGTGGCCGGGCGCAGAAGACGGCTGTCTGGTTTCTCTCGGATTCTTTCCACGAATAGTCGAAGCATCCGGCGCACGTAAAATGGCCTTTATGTGAAAGAAAATGGCTATTGCAGCTGTAGAGCATGAACTAAGGACACGGCAAGCTGAACTCGGCCCGTCATCAAAAATGGCATATTTCCGGTTTACAGTGGACAACAATATCGATAGGTCTGCATTTGAAGAGTGGAAGTTCCCTTCTGTGGTAGCTCAGCATACCGAGAACTTTCTCCGCTCAGTCCAAACGAAGATTCAGGCATGTGCCGTGAAGTTGATTGACATACCAGGTACGAAGTACATGAACACAGAGTCAGCAAAATCCATCAAAGAAGACGATCAGGCGAACCCTTACCAAATAAGATCAGGAGGAAAATTCATTAACTTCCCCTTTTCACGGAACACAGGCTTTGTTGGCAGGCATAGGGAATTAGAGGCACTCCACAGGGGCCTTGAGGAGAATGGGAGGGTCGTGCTTCATGGATTGGGGGGAATGGACAAAACCCAGCTTGCGCTTGAATATGCGAACAGGTATTCTGCGAAAAACAGTTCCGTCCTCAGGTTTGACCTGGGCTCTCCCCAATCAGCGCTCTTGAGCTACACGGACATTCATCGAGAGATGCTTCCAGAGAACGAACACCACACAACCAGCAGTCCCCTGGAGCCCAAATCCAATCCAAGAGACCGGGCTTCCTTGGGAAGAGAGGTTTCTATGTTTAAATCTATCATTGAGCGTAATGCGACGAAGGATTGGCTTTTGGTGTTCGACAACGCCGATGATTTGGAATCGTTTTCTGCAAACTCTTTCACCCTGGATTGCGAAGCCCACATCATTGTTACGAAGTTGTCATAGCCCATCTCACACAAGTAGGCTGTTTGCCAGCTCGTGATCCTCGCCACCAGCAGCTTAACAACATTGTAAGCCAATGCCAAGACGAGAACTGTGCGCTAAGCTAACAGCTCGTAACGCGTTAAAGGACGGCCTTGGGGCTATGTATCCAACTCCATTGTCTGGCAAGGCGCAGAAAGAGGAATGATTTGGGGCCGAGGCAGAAGAATCTTCTACGCCATGGTTTGAGAAGGGCTATATGTGCGAGGTTCGATTAATTGAATGCCTTCGTCGATCCCTGATCTATTCTCAACGATTCTCGTACTCTGCAATTGAATCGCGTCCTCAATTGAAATTCGAAGGCAGCAAGCCAAGCTCGCCTTCTTCTCATATCCCGTAACCCATTCAAGATGCCCAAGTTCGCTCACCAACATCCGTTCACGAACCTTCGTCTCGCGGTATCTTTCGTCTCTTTATTCGGGTTCCCCTTTGCGGTCCTCGGATGCTTCACCACTGGAGCCGCCCTCGGAAACGGAAACGGAAACGTGTATTTCCTTCCGGTCTACATTGTTACTGCCGCTTTGGTGTGTGGGCTCCTTCTCTTCTTCACTCTTTCCAGCGTCACTTCTGCCAGTCCACGTCGACTTTGTAGCGTCATCCACCACTCCTTTCTCACTCTTGACTCTGCACCGAGACGCTCTTCAGACCTATCCAAGCTGACTGATTCTTCTGCTGTAGTTCCCAATCGACTTCGTCCTCTCGCTGATTGACATGATCGGTACCTCCCATCCCCGACGCCGAGATGCAATCTTCGACGGCATAGCTGGGGTAGTCTACCTAGCCCTTTTCATCGTCAGCGCTATTCTTGCGAACAGCGCTCGTGGGGGCGTTCTTGCCATTGACGCCGCTCTCGTTGCTAGGTAAGAATCCAGAATTCCACTATTTGTCTTTCCACCCAAGCGAGGCTTTAGGGTGCGAGAGGATGCTTCGGATCTTCCAAGAGAGAGGGCTGACATGTTCAACTTGTAGTGCTCTTCATATCTTTGCGTGTATCAAGAATGCGGATCCGAGGAATAGAGTGCATTGGTCAAGAGACGGGTCATTTGCGGGCGGTCATGCGGTCGCCAGATTCTCCTCACGAGAATCGATGTTGCGGTAGTAGGCGCATGAGTATGACGATTGAGAACATCGGACTTTTTTGCGCGTATTATACCATTGTTTGCTTTTTTAGGGTCTTCGTGGAGTCAGTGGGAATTTTCGGCGTCAAGGGGCATCGAGTGAATCTATGGCTGGCATTTATCTTCACAAGAATGGGAAGTGTATAAGGATACCTATGCTTCCAAGTATTTGAATGGCAACAGGGTCAACGATCAACCTCATGAACCACAACTTCTGGACTGCGAAAACCATGCCAAGTCTAACGTCATAAGGACTGCCGCGGTGGTCCGGCAGAAACTCAATTCTAGGCCCTTGAGTTCACCAACCTCCTATCATGAAACCCGGAGCAATAATTAGATTGTGCTCCATTTTTAGATCCGTCTTGACTCGAACGTCTAAGAAAATCAGCAGTGAAACCTGACATTCGCTATCTCTGACTCCATCAGCGAATATGTCCGCACTTGTCAGTGCCCCCCTCACTGCGCACCTGTCACAGCCTCAGGAACGGGCCCACCATCACCTACCGCCAAAGTCGTACGCTGAAGCAACTGTGGAGGGAATCAACGAAGACGTTAGACGAACACGTCATGAAGCAAACGGCACCGCGTATCTAAATGGAGTCAATGGCTCTCCAGAGATCAAGGGGCTGAGCCGGAATATCGATGAAGATCATGTTATCTGCGACAAGCATAGCAGCCAGGAAGAGGAGAAGTTGACAAGTATCAAGCCTGACGAAAGCTGTGAGGAAGGGCTCAAACATGATGCTGAGTCGGCTCCGCGACAGAGGGGAAGATCAGGGAAGAAACAAGATCCCAATCATGCGAAACTTGCCAGTGGCCGTCGCGCGGGGGCAGGTTGGGAACGATCAGCGTGAGCCTCTCTACTAAAGCCATCCATGTACTTTCTAACGGCTACAGAATCCGTTGGGCACCTCTCAACGTTCCCCTGCAACGGAGACTCCAGACACTCGTGGTGCTCTGGCATACAATGACGATACCCATCCTTACCACACTCTTCCTCGCCCTATGTGCCATCCCGATAGCCTGGCCCTTGGTGATTCCCTACCTCATCTACATCCTCATTTACAGCGACGAGGCGACCTCGGGTACTCTCTCTCGACGATCAGACAGATTTCGAAGAAGCAAGATCTGGTCATTGTTTGCGTCGTATTATCCTGCCCGCCTGCACCGGACAGTTGAGCTTGAACCCACCAGAAGATATGTCTTTGGCTATCACCCGCATGGCATCATCAGCCACGGCGCTTTTGCAGCCTTTGCCACCGAAGCTTTGGGGTTCTCGGAGCTCTACCCTGGCATTACAAATAGCTTGCTAACGCTAGATTCGAATTTTCGATTACCATTTTATCGGGATTACGCTCTCGCTCTCGGGCTTGCTTCGGTTTCGCGGGAGAGTATAGAGAATCTCTTATCAAAGGGCGGCGCCGATGGTTCTGGTATGGGTCGTGCTGTCACTATCGTTGTTGGTGGTGCCCGCGAAAGTCTGGACGCCCAGCCACATACTCTTCGCCTTGTGTTGAACAGCAGGAAAGGCTTTGTGAAACTAGCCATTCGCACGGGGGCTGATCTCGTTCCAATCCTTGCATTCGGCGAGAACGAGCTCTACGACCAAGTCGACAGCGAACAACATGCTTGGATCCACAAATCTCAAATGTTCTTCAAGAAGGCCATGGGCTTTACTATCCCGCTATTTCACGCCAGAGGCGTTTTCAACTACGACGTCGGGCTCATGCCATACAGACGGGCGGTCAACATTGTGGTTGGCAAACCAGTGAGAGTTGTCCAACAGGGCGGGAAGGATGGGAAGGTGGATGAAACATATCTTGACGACGTACACCGACAATATGTGAATGAGCTGAAACGGTTGTGGGAGAGCTACAAGGACACATTCGCCAACGAAAGGGACGGAGAACTGGAAATAATTGAATAAGTATGGAAGTGCAAGGTATGTAGGATACTACGGCAGTGGCATTATTGTGCAAAAGCATCTAATTTTCGCCAAGACTTCGGGCCTTCTCTTCGGTCTGCAGAAATCCGATGGTCTCCAGCTTTACTCCATGTTCGCTCATCTCACCTGTGTCTCCCTGGTCTTTTCTTCCATCGCACTCACCACGTCCTCCAATTCTTCTCCATGCTTTGATCTGACTCATTTCTTCCAAGCGTCGAATATTCCCATTGCCTTTGCACCACGATGCTGGCCAGAAAGACTGCAAAAGGAGTTTCCACCCCAGTCCAGCACAAGGAGAACATTGATTCGGCTACACTATCAAAGAGAATGCAGCAGTCCGTATGTGCCTTGTCGATCTGACCCCATTACAGCATCATTCTATTTTGGTTTCAAGCTATCTTGTGCCTCCCTGTCAGCTTCGATACCGTACAAGAAGGCGAAAGGCACACTGACAGTTTCGTGTATCCAGAGAGAAAGACGCAAGGCGGGGAAGCGTAATCAGTTGAGTGTGAAGTTCGATGGAGACATGGCTGGCGCAGAAAGGAAGATGGACGAGCTACTGAAAACAGCGGCAGAGGAGTCGTATGTTTCACCATCAAGGCTCCTCCAACTCTCAATTGCGGAGCCTTGTCCCATTTCCCTGCACTACCAGCATTGCTGACGCCCCCTCAGTGGTTCACTCCGTGCTGACTTCACCACTCGCCTGGTGGAGGTCTTCAAAAAGAGGGGAGAGATCGAAGCCCGAATCATCACGCATTCAAGAGCTCTTGAGCAAGCATACTTTGCTGCAAACAGTGAGCTGAGGGAGGTTCTTAGGGGGAAATTGGAAGACATTGATGCAGGTCCGAAGTTGCCAAGGGATACGCAACCTGAAGACAGGCAACCTTCCTAGGAAGTGCAGAAGGGAGGCGAGAATCCAATTAGAGCCAGAGGTGTGAGCCTTCTGTTGATTTCCTCAGGGAGGTGTTGAGAAAGAACAGAGCTTCCTCTGTGGAGGCGAATCCTCGTCGTGGCTTAATCGATGTTATTTGCCAATCATATTTACCCAATTCCACTACCCGGGTCGGAACATCATTGTCCCGGGCGCACAACTAGTTTCGAAGTCGGCCCTGCTCTATCCACCGCCATCCACCCTACCGATCTCAATATCACGACACCGGATCATGCTCTCTTACCTTGATGTCTTGCAGCGGATCAACCTAACACAGCTTTGCCATGTCTGATGCAAACCCGTCTTCTCTGACATCCCGTCTGTTCTCCACTTCCAGTCCGCTCTTCAAAGCCGCAACCCAGAATCCTTTCCTTGTTGCGGCCGGTGATGGCACACTCTCCAAAGCAAAGCTTTCCGAATGGCTAAGTCAAGATCGGCTGTACGCTCAAGCCTATATCGGTTTTATTGGGAGTCTCTTTGCTCATGTACAACTGCCAATTCGACACATCATCTTTTCTCACCACAACAGCTCCATCCACTGGCGGATTGTACACACCTTGCGCACGTCTCTGGACAACATCTTTCGGGAGCTAAAGTTCTTCGAAGACACAGCACAAAAGTATGGGCTAGATCTGGAAGCAGAAACCTCTGAGACACCATTCGGTCGTCTGACAGCAACGTCTAACTATCTCAGCCTATTTGAGCGATTCTCCTGCTCGATCGATCACGACGACCGTGGCTCAGATTGGGTGCTCTTGAACGGCTTGATCGTCCTATGGGCGACAGAGAAATGCTATCTTGAAGCGTGGCGATTTGCAGCGAGTCAGAGCAGTGCTTCCAAGGCACATGCCACCGACGCTGATAGTGGCGCACTCAGGGAAGAGTTTATTCCGAATTGGACAAGTGAGGCATTTGCCGATTTCGTGCAACAGCTTGAGCAGCTCGTGAATGAGCTTATGGAGACAGCAACCCTGTACCCCACTGAAGATGCCCAGGACGAATGCAGAGCGCTATGGGAGGAGGTTCTCGATGTTGAACGGCGCTTCTGGCCTGAAGTGTGACATAAGAATGGGACGACATACCGAAAGTGGTAAGAACCCGAAAAAGTGGACTGTGGAGTGGAGGTTGGTGGAAAGATGGGGACCCTGCCCCCACCAGACCATCTCGTGAGGGGCACTACGACCCTGTTCGTCAGAGAAGGACCTTGACGTGGACCATTCATGATGGAAGTACCTTGCAAATGGCAACAAAGCACCGCGCACGATCGAAGACGCAGACGGACCTTCTCTTCCAGCAGACCCTATCTTGCTTCGTTTGATTGTTGCCACCCTCCCTTGCTGAAGGGTGCTCTTTGCTTCGATAGCTGTGGGATATATAATCACAGAGTGTGATCGTTCACTGTTGTCTTTTCTGGCCGCAGGATAACAGACATAAGTGTACATAGTGCACAAGCAACAAATCGCCAAGCCGCCGAGAAGAGCTGTCTTCTATCTACTATTAAAGCAACATCCGCACCTTCACGTTCCTCTCAAACCGACAGCATTAGCAGACAGCACCATCACTTCCAAGAACATCAACTAAGCCAAACTTGTCAGCAGCTCTTAGTACACGCACCGTACCGTCCCTGCCCTGTCCTTGCCCCGTCACGACACGTGTCAACACCTTCATATCTTCACCACTCACCTACAAACCACCAAATCCTCCCAGCCTCACTCAAGATGTGTTTCTGGGCACAATCGGCCTTTTTCAACTGCGATGGCACGGTGGAACGCCAGAAACACCTGTGCAAGCTTGTACCATACACTAGAGGCATGGCCGGGGTGGAGATCTGCAAGAACTACGAAACACCATCCGGCTGCAAACACTCTGAGACGACCAGAGCCATCCCACACCAGGCAATCTACCGACACGTCTGCGACAAACACGGGTACAGACCTCCTGCCGGATCTGGCATTCGACCAAAATGGAAACCGACGATCCAAGAGTCTATTTGCCCAACTGTGATCTGCAGACGCGGGGATGGGCGCAACCTCGGGAATGGTGTGCAGTTCGCGTGGTGTGACGGGAGCTTCTGTACTTTGGAGGACGTGTTTGGGAAGCACGCTGGCGGCTTCAACTGGAGGGGGGTGGATCTCTTGCAGGTGGGCGAGGAAGAGGCGTCCAGATTGGCGGGCAAGGGGACATATGAGCACTGGGTGAAGGTGTGGAAGGGAGAGACCGAAGAGAAGTGAGGTGGAAGGGAGTGGTGGGAATGGAGACATAGCTTGGCGTTGGAGGGTGCCGGAGGCCGCTGGGGCATACTGAAGTCACAACCTGTGCACAACATTGACTGCTTCCCATGCGTTCTCCTCTCCGGAGGGCTTGAAAGTCTTCAGGATCCGGGTGCGCTCCTTGTCCGACAAAGAGGCTCATGCTGAGCAACAAGTCTCGATTCTCGTTCTCGACTAATCATCACAGTTGTGCTATAAGTCGTATCCGCCCAGTCCGAGCAGAGTAGCAAAGAGTAGTGGCCAAGAGTGATGGCAGGCTTCCTCTCTGTCTGTATCCTATCCCAATCTTCATGGTACCGGTGCCTGCCTGCGTTCCGTAGACCCATTCTGTCCGTTCTTACTTTCGAAGGATTTGGCGAGAGAGAGGATAGGAGAGGTGGTGTCCCTCTTGGCCCGTACGAACAATTGCAATCTTCTGCACTCTCTGATTGCGCGGCCAGGAAGGAGAAAACCATCACGGGCACTGATTCCATCCCATCATCCGCACCGACTATGGTTGTTCGGCTATGGTTTCGGGCACAGGCGCGGGTCCAGGGAAGGAGTCAGTACAAGTCCAGCTGCTGTGGATGTTTCGAGTCGGGCATCTCGATGTCGATGACCAGAGCCTCGATGGTGCGTGAGCTGGGGCCGGCTGGGGACTCGAGGAGCAAAACGTGCCAATTAGCACGACAGGGCTGGAAACCTGTTTTGACGGGACGTACCCCAGAAAAGTGTTGTAGGTCCTCCTTGGCGGCTTACTCAGCACAGGCCTATTTCCTTCTTCCTTGCTAGTTTGCGTAGATAGCTTCTTCCTTCATACACTCATTCATCAGAAAGAAGCCAGCTCAGCGGGCGGAACTGGAGCCATACTAGCGGGATCCAATAAACTGTTCATCCTCTCATCAAGAGCCATGCTCGTGCACTGGACCAGTGGAGGATGTGAGCTTGCCGCCGGTCCTTCACCCGTAGATTCGCTTTCGAGTCAGGGCGCACGGAGGCTGCAACGCGCGGCCCAGGTTGATATGGCGAAGTTGGATTTCAACGTCCAGCAAGTCCTTCCCGATCCAATGGAGCAGACCGACGGCGACTGGCACAGCACATCTCCTCCGCAAGAGATGCGATGCCACTGCGGACCCGCCGTCCAAGTCTCGGGGGCCGTTCCGATGCCTAAGTCCTCGTATCACAGTGCTAAGTCTTGGGTACTATCCGTTGAGTAGAAGAAGATCTCGACTACGATGCCCCTAATTCTTGGCTGGAGTGCGAATCTGGTCACGTGAGCGGAAGTCTGCCCAGCTCCTGCTCAACAACACGCTGACCGACCAAGTCACCTCTTCTCACGCCTCGTCGTATTTGAATGCTGGCCAACAGTCGAACAATGCGGAGAAGGCAAAAGGGCGGAACAAGAAAGCGGTGCAGACTATTCACTCCTGGCACCATGTTTCGCCCTACTCCTGCCAGTAAGTCCCCCACCCGGCGACTGCGCCAGCCCCCTATGGCGTCATTAATGCTAGAAACAGCGAATATTGTATTTCTATCTCCACTGTTCTCCATCAGCAAACATGCTGAATTCGAAGCTCATTTCTGCAATAGACAGGCTTGCCACTCTATTCGCTGCTTTACGGGCCTTCGCGGTCAGATCCCTTGATTCTGATAGAACTAGACACCATTATTGCTCTTCTTCAGCAGTATCCCGTGTGTCACTGAATGGGTAACTTTCCTCATTGAGAATAGTGGCTTGGCCGAAATCTGGGTGCAGCCTGGGCAGAATTCTGGCCAAGCCACTACTCCTCAATAGGAACGTCACCAATTCGGTGACACAAGGGATACCGAAGATCTGCTAAGAGCGTGTATAGTACATATACAACAACGATCCTCGTGTGCTTACAAGACAGATCGCTGGCGTGCAGAGAGTTTCCTCCTCCTGCAGCCAGCTTATATCTGCGTGCCAAGACTGAGTCTTGGCGTGCTCCGACACTCAGCAACATTGTCTGCAGCCTTGGCAAGCTAACAGTCGACAACCCTTGGAAGACAGCTCGATGACAGCTTAACCAATTAAAAGACGATCCCCGCGGGGAGATTACATGACCTATAACCAATCACAGCGCTCTATCTGAATCGTGGCGGGGATTCTACTTTACAGGATGGATTAGGCGGGCTGGCGCAGGAGCCGGGTGGGGGCCTTAGCGCTGCAAGATATCCTGCCAGCCCCCATCTGCTCCGCGTCAAAGAGTCGGATCGGAATTGCTCACTTTCGTGGTCTGCGGTGGGGAATTGCGCGGCCATGTAAGCAGGAGGTGGTCTCTATCTGCACCAATTGCCCAATTTCGGCCTTCGTTGCTGTTTGAGTCGACATTGAGTGGAGTTGTCTCGACTCTCTTCACTCAAACAGTTCAACATGCCGCCCCGGGCGACCGACTATGGGGTAGTCTTTGTCACGGAGGAAAATATCAAGGTAAGCAGGGAGTCTTTATGGAGAGAGCTCCAAACCCCCCACCCAGTTGACGAACAAGTCTGAACACCGTGTAGATAATAGGAGGTTGTATGATGGCCCTTGCGACCGCGTTTGTAATTGCACGTTTTTGGATCCGAGCCATCAAGCATCGCTTCTTCGTTGGGGAGGAAATCCCCATCCATATCGCTTGGGCCTGCATGATGGCCGTATGCATCAACTTTATTGTCCTCACACCCACATTATACAAAATAGCTGCTGTGCTTAGAGATGAAAGACCTGCCGATGCCGATTATGTCAAGGACGTGGAGCTGAGCCTGAGAATATTCTTCGTGAACTTCCCACTATTCTGGTCTTCTCTTTGGTGTGTCAAGATTGCGATGCTGGTGCAGTGCAAGCGACTTGTCGAGCGGCAGCGAACACACACCATATTCTGGTGGTGCATCCTGGCTTTCACCGGGGCGTCATATCTTGCCTGCATTTTGAATCAGCTCACCCCGTGCAAAAGTTTGCGCGCATCCCTCAATTACCGTTCGTCCTCAATAGCCCACCTCTTGCCAGATATGGCTCTGCTGACCTATATCAAGCTGGGTGCGAATCCCGGTCTGATAAACGACGCGCAGAAGTCACCATGTACTTTACGTACTGTATGGATGTACTCACTGACCTCATGAGTGAGTCGATCGATCCTCTTGCTTCGATATCGTTGACTAGATCAGTCATTGCCTTTCCAATACCCATCCTCTCACGCTTGAGACTCAATCGCTCCCGCAAGGCTAGTATCATGGTCATTTTCGGCGTGGCAGCCATCGTGATCTGTGTGGCAACCGTTTGTGTCGCCGAGATGGCAATCAGAACCAGTGGCAGACGCCTGAATCCATCTTGGCTAGTGGTCTGGGGAATGGTGGAAAGTCCTGTCGGTGGGTGCCCCGGCATTTTTTGGTTAGAATGCGTCTGATATGATTCCAGCTGTTGTGGTTGGCTGCCTACCAACTTTCGGCCTTCTGCTGCCTCCCGCCCACCCAACGAGTCAACGCAGGTACGACTCGGGTATGAAGAAGACCTCTGGAGGTCTCAGCGGGATATCAGAGTCTGCCTTGCACGACGATACCTTCCCCATGCGGGCGTGCCAATCCAAATCTCCGATGAACCGATTGACCTCAGATAGCAACAATCGTGTCGACATGATATCCGCCAATGAGTCCGGCGTCAGGATTGCCCCTTCTTCTCCAACAGGTGTCATGGTTACGAATACTTTCGAGGTATGTCCCTGCAAGTTATACCTCTCTCTTTCTGAACCCGGGTTGAAAAATGTGCCAGATTGATGAACCAACCCTTGCTACCCTCCCGCCCGCCACCCTGCCACCAGCAAAGTATACCCTGAACGTTGTATAAAAACAAAAGCGGCGAATAGCTTGTAAATGGCGTCACGAATCGAAAGCGAGACCATGTCGTATCGAGGTCCAGCTGGGATCATGTAATTTTCATTCTGCCAGATTCATCGTCCCCTTTAACCGAACCTCCTTACGTTCTCTCCGTGCCAGAGTCCCATCACAGCCCCTGTTTCACCAACCCACTCTCTCACACCATCCACGGCAGCTTTAGCCATCCCGGTGTTTCTCCGCTTTCTTGCCTGGCCCATTCCTTCGTTTCGGTCTCCGGTAGCATACTCCGAACCCATACTCGGCAACACATTCTCCCCCGCGCTCAAGCTCACAAACAAAGCGAAAGGAACGAGCCACACGCACAGCCCGAAGTAGGATGCGATCTCCGTAAAGCTCGGCTGCGGCGTCGTGGACTGATATCTATCCCCAAACGCATTCCCCAGCCTGCTCCCGCCATCTGTGAGCGGCGCTGGCTTCGAGAAGTGCTGAAACCAACCCCAGTGATTTGTCAGCACCAGCACACAGCTCAGCATGAAGAGCGGATCGGCTAGCTTTACAATTGGAAACCGCCGCAGATTGCTCGCATAGACGGCATGCGACGCGATTCCCAGAGCTGTCAAGGCGAAAGGGAAGCCATCAACGAGCCAGAGGAGCGTCTGTAGACTGATGACGGTGTAGATGAGATTGCGCAGAAGACGCGCAGAGAGGACGGAGTGCTCTTCGACGAGCTCGGAGAGGTAGTATAGGCCGGAAGCTATGGAGAGAGTGAGGAAGCAGAAGCCGAGGGCGAGGCCTAGGTAGCCTAGCAGAGGGAGGATCATGCTGTGGTGATGAGACGAGGCTGAAGTGTGTTCTTAGAGGCTCTGATGGGGGAATTCCTGTATCTTATGGGAAGCGAAGCGGATGCTCTGCCTGTCCGCATACTTTGATCGCACGTCCAGCCGTGGGAGAGGCTTGGCGCTGCGGCCTCGTTATTTCTGTATTCTAGCAACGTCTGGATTCAGAGTCGTTACAACCCACAACAAGGATACTTTGCGACCGCAGAGTCTACACCGTCCACGAACAGAACCGCAAGCGGGCCCTTGCCGTCAGCCCTACCGCTCAACGTTGCACAACGCGTACAAGCAGAATGACATTGATCGTTGCACGCCATGCCAAGGTGATACATTTGCTACCCATTAGCTCTCCGAGAGCCTAGCGACTCTTCTTTCAGCTCGTTCCACCATGTCTCGGCCGGAGGATTCGCTGTACGTAGATTCGTCGTCTATACCACGAGGCATGACTAACCTTCCTCTCCCACAACAGTCCTCCTGACCTTTACTACAATGACACCGAGTCCGCCAAATACACCACCTCCTCCCGTATCCGGAACATCCAAGCCTCCATGACCCATCGTGCCCTAGAACTCCTCGGGCTTCAAGAACCATCATTCATTCTAGACATCGGCTGCGGCTCGGGTCTTTCTGGGGAGATATTGACTGGCGAAGAACATACGTGGATCGGTCTCGACATATCGCCAAGTATGCTTGATATTGCATTGCAAAGGGAAGATGTCGAAGGAGACTTGTTCCTTAGCGATATTGGGCAAGGAGTTCCCTTCCGGCCAGGAACGTTTGATGCAGCAATATCTGTCAGCGCGATACAGTGGTTGTGCAATGCAGATACCTCCAATGTAAGTCCAGAAGGACGAATGCGACGGTTTTTTGATTCGTTATATGCGAGTCTGCGTAGGGGCGGAAAGGCTGTCTGTCAATTCTACCCCAAGAATGATCAGCAGCGCAATATGATCACATCGGCAGCTACCCGGGCGGGTTTCGGAGCTGGGATACTAGAAGATGACGGCGGAACCAAGAATGCCAAGATATATCTCGTCCTGCATGTTGGTGGCGGAGATGTGACGGGCGCAATTGCTGGTATGGAAGATGTGGTGGTTGAGGACAACCGGAGAGTTGCTCGAGAACTTCAGGGAAGGAGGAGGAGCGGAAAGGAGATCAAGGGAAGCAAACAGTGGATCTTGAAGAAAAAAGAGCAGATGCAGAACAAGGGCAAGATTGTCAAGGCCACCTCAAAGTACACCGGCAGAAAGCGGAGACCAAGGTTTTGAAGCAGGACATACATCCAGCATTGTTTCACAAGACTCACTACGGATGCTGTGCGGCTCAGTCAAGGCCAGTTGCTTGATCATGGTCGAGTGCTTTGATCAATCTTGCAAGATGGGTCAGCTGGGCGAGGACGACCTTGAGGTACGAGCATTGGTGGCTGCCACCATATATGTCAAAAAGGTATGGAAAGGGCCAGTCGGGGATGTACTCCGACCGCTGAATCAGTCATCCATTCGAAAAACAGGTCCTGCTTTCGCTGGTGGTCTTCGGCTGACTTGAGCAGCATAACATGCGGCACCTTGAACATTGAACGATGCCGTCACGATCATCTAGATGAGTGCCATCCGTCGGTTCTGAATTGCCCAGCCATGCAGAAGCATTTTCTGGATTCGAAAATGACGCCCCCAAGACGAAGACCTGCATACATCGCCGCTCGATACTGCCGGAACCTTGGGCTGCAGCAACATGGTGTAAAGATAGCTTAACTTAGCGCAACTCTCCGCAACACAAGTCATCTATGTGCGAGCAGCGTCTGCGAGATGACGATTGGACTTGCGCAATCACGAAACTGACAATACTCTTAGCGTTGCCCAATACAAGCACTCAAGGGGCGGACTACGAAGCAGTACACCTGAACAATGGGTGTTGTGCCATCTCACGTCAGCAAGGACGATTCCAGCATGGTCATAGCCAAGCTTCTTTCCCGTTGGAGGAGAGTTGGGAGAACGGTTCCAGACGATGAGGCATCGTTAGGAAGTATCAGCACGTTCGAAGGGCGTTAGTGCTCTACACTCGACCGACTCACATTGAAGAAAAGAGAAAGTATGTCGCCGTGCTGATTGTAAAGATGGAGGATAAGTCGAAATCCGCCCAGTCCGCGTTGGGGAGGCAAGGAGTTGTTTTCGTGCAGAAAAGATACGGCAAAGAATAGCAAAGAGCCGTGCGCTTGAGCTGAGAGCAGATGCTGACTGCCGCCGCGTCAGTACGCGGATGGAGAAGCAGTGAACAAACCCACCATCTCGTCCTGGATATACGACAAACTTGTCAGTGAGCCGAGCGGAGAGCTTGGGCTAACTGTTCGACTACTCAGCTATCTCAAGCCAGGTTGAAGCTTCTGAGGAAGGATCTGTTTTCCCGACAGCATGAAGGATTGTATTCGTTGTCGCTTCGAATCCATTAGCCACTGCTGCGCTGTCTCAATCCTGCAATTCTCACAATTGCCAGTGAATTACGGAAGGATGGGCAGGCACAGTTTATAGATGGTCGACGAATGGAAGCTTGTCGTGTGCCGATCATGCAATGATGAGAAGCCTTCGAACCGTATCTTCGGGAACAAGAACCACGATTTGGTCTGCCCAGTTGGGAATCTTTCCGCTTTGGGCGACGCTTCCAGATTCTTGGCAGCCCAAGGGTCCGCTTCTATGACCTTCTCATCCGCAACCACCATGTCTCCTCTACCCGAATTCTTCTCACGGCTATGAAACCGAACGTGCAAATAGGCCTATACAGCAGTGCCACTGCTGACCCTAGCGCTGTAGTTTTGGATCAGAAACACCCTACTGCCAGCTGCAGTGAAGCCACGTTGGGGGCCAAAGAGGACGCGCTCACCTGAAACCAGAGCTCTTCATCACAGTCAACCGAGCACAGTGCGTTGTGGGTATTTCTTCGAGCGCCTCCAGTTTATCGAGGCAATGCAAACTCAACGCGCTCCTCCTAGGATGTTCCCAGGAAGTGACATTTGATGACTCCTGTTTACGGTACGGAAGATAACGACTGCAGTTTCGCCATCAGAATTTTGGCAACGCCGCGGTTTACAGTGTCCTAGATGTTTGAGAACATCTTGGCCCGGACCACTGCTATCCATTCGAATGTCTCTGCGACGTGTCACGTACTACGTTCAGTTTTAGTTATCGTGCCAGGTTCGAAATTGACTCTGTTGAAATCTAGCACTGTTATTACGTGACCACGTTCTCAAGGCTTTGTACTTCGTCGTTTTCTGATCACTTCCTGACCACTCTTCCCGATCCAATGTTTCCATCATGGGTGCCCAAATCTCTTCTCTGGAGGAAAATGCTCAGGAGGCCAACTCCACGAGGGTTGGCTGGGTCAAAACTTTACCAGAAAGAGGGACCACTGATTTGCTTGTCACATGCATTGCAACACTACTTCTCTGTGTCTACTCCTCCCTACATCCTAATCTACCTATGCAGCAGGAATCGCAGCTCATGCGACAATGGAGGTTCGTAAGATGGGGACTTCTTGGAGTCCTTGGACCAGAGGTGATTGTCTGGACGGCATGGAGACAATATGTGTCAGCTAGGGCCTTGCAGGCTGAGGTTGATAAATATGATTATTCGCGGCTAGATGTACGTTCCATGCGTCCATCATCAAGAGAATGGCTTCGCTTACGGTTTCTAGCGAGCGAGCACAGGATCCTCGACTAAGAGTCGAACCAAAAAGTCTGGACCGATCCACAAATGGACCATGACGCATGGGTTCTACGCTGGCATGGGAGGCCTTGTCGTTGACCTTGAAGACCTCAAGACCGATGACGAAACTCCTTTCATCCCTGGACAACGCTATCTGACCTTGACTCCAAGAGGGATTCAATTGCTCGCCGAATGTGGTCTCCTTCCCGACATTGGTGCCAAAGAGATCTCAGACAGGAGCAAAACCGACGGTGCTGGGAAAGTCCTTGCGGTTCTCCAGGCCAGCTGGCTCCTCGTCCAGGTGATCAATCGGCTGTTCTTCGATTTGCCCATCACACTGCTGGAAATCAACACCCTCGGCCACGTAGGATGCGCGTTTGGCGTCTACCTTCTGTGGTGGCATAAGCCTGGTCGGTTGGAGCACCCCACCATACTGCATGGAGACTGGGTTCGACCTGTAGCTGCGTTCATGTACATGAGCAGCCAGCTTAGTGGGCAAGGAAATAATTGGCAGACCTTCCTGCGTGACTTTGGCGGCCAGCCAGAAATCACTCGCTTAGCATATGTGTCGACCGAGGAGCCCGAGACTGCACCAACAGTTCCGCCCAAGGAACGTGATCTGACGGACACTGGGATCATCGAGGCGGAACGATCTCGCTTATTCTCGCAGCCATTCAACGAGTGCGGCAAAGGACACTTCGTCCCTCTTCCCGAAGAGGCACTCCCACTACAAATAGGCAACAAGAACAAGGCCAACACCAACGCCACTCTCACCCGACCTTGCACCAACCACGACCCTGAAAAAGGCCCAGGCACCAAGACTCCTCCTCTCGAAGACACCTCCTCCATGCGCTCCCTCCGCTGGCAACTAGCCTCCACCGCCATCCACCTCCACCCCCCCATCCGCGCCCGCATGATCCCACCCGCCGACCCCGCCACAAAA
>JAABUK010004510.1_pt1 | contig 22531 bp, 19 predicted proteins | sample 5559141 | NCBI WGS metagenome assembly JAABUK01 (sample SAMN10711869, study PRJNA513367) | rock metagenome | isolation source: Antarctica rocks | place: Antarctica: Victoria Land, Pudding Butte nord | collected 2016-01-03
AGGTGCCGGAGGAGTGCGGCAAATGGGAGACGACGTACAAGCGCTATCGGCTCTGGTGCGATACGGGGCTCTGGCAGCGCATCGTCGATGCCTTGGCAGACGGCGGATCCTAAGTGTCCCTGTAGGGCTCCTTTCTGAGACGATCTCGATCAGGCGAGAGAATGGCGATGGAGAGTGCGTGGGCACGCTTCCAGCGCGTATGCGATTACCTCGTCGTCGAACATGCACTGCTCGCACTGCGCTCGCTTTTCCTCTACTGCCCGCTCGCGCTACCCATGGTCCGTGCGGGATACGGGACTGTGAGCGCTGCCTGTCGCGCTCCTATCACCGTACACGTCGCGCTCTCAGCGCGATGTGTTCCTGAGCGCCGTCAGATCGACGATCCCCACCACGCATGCGACGACCTTGCACGGCTTGAGCGCCCGCTGTCGGATCGGCACCGGAGCGCCCTTTCCGTGTCTTCCCGGGTTTTGCTTTGTCGATGAGAGACTTGTCTCCGGTTTTCACCACGCAAAATATCACTCGGCGATGACGGAATTGACAACGTAATATCGTAATAGTAATTGTTCGCAGGCATTTGCAAAGCTCTCGCCGGATACGCATACGTCTCGCAATTGTGCCATACACGCCTTCTCCTCATAAATGCCATTCTCCGTTCGCTCCTCTTGTTTACGCAGTTCTCGAGGCAGACGAACCAAAGTCGGATTGATTCTTTCGCGGACTATTCATAAGGATGATTGTACGTAATTACAGTTAGTTAGATTATCTGTGGGGAGCCATTTAGGGCTTGCCAATGCGCTAAAAACGTTTACTATATGTCGCAGTGAGATGGTTTGTCGGTACCGAATATCTGAACTATGAGGCCGGTGGTCACTACGTCCTCGGTGACTCTGTCTTCTTGTCCCATGCGTCAAGGAACGTGCGAATGCATATCGAGACGACAACCATACTCCTCCGTGTGCTGGGTGCGCTGCTGTGCGGCGCAGTACTCGGTCTTGAGCGGGAGCGGCTCGAACGTGCGGCGGGGCTGCGCACCCACGCGCTCGTGGCGGTCAGTTCATGTCTGGTCATGATCGTTTCCACGTACGGGTTTGCGGATGTGATGTATGTCAGCCAGGTTTCACTCGACCCTAGTCGGGTGGCGGCGCAGGTCGTGAGCGGTATCGGCTTCCTCGGCGCAGGGGTGATTATCTTCCGCAAGAACACGGTGAGTGGCTTGACCACTGCGGCAAGTATCTGGTCTGCAGCGGGTGTCGGTCTCGCTTGTGGCGGCGGGCTCTTCCGGGCAGCGGCGATTACCATGGTCGCAATTCTTCTCATCCAGGTTGTCCTCCGGTTTTTCGAGCGCCGTTTCTTCGCGCATCATCTCCCAAGCACAATTACGCTGCGGGTCGCAAAAGGGGTCGGGCGCATCACGGAGATCGAGCGGCTCGTGCTCGCATCGCAACTGCCACTGCGTGGACTGCGACTTCGCGCGGGAAGGGCAGAAGATCGTATTGAGTTGGCCTTGGGCAACGCCCGCGAGGCGGCGGTGCTGACGCTCCTGGCGAGCCTCAGTGTCGTGGACGGTGTGCGGACGGTCGTGTATCGCGGCTCCGGGAACCGGCCGTTCACGAATGACGAGCGCGATTCTCTCAACGATGTCTTCGACACTGGTGGAGAAGCCGAACAGTCGGTTGCGTAAGGGGAAACAGGGATGCAGATCACACGCACGGAGCCAGCGAGGATTCAGTTGCTCACCTGCGGCGCGTGCCGCCACTGGCAAGGGACGATCAGTACGAACACGGACGGGCAACCACTGGGGCGCTGCGCGCGATTCGGTGAGACGAGACCGGCAGAGATGCGGCCACGCTGCAACATCTGCTGGGAACCACAGGACTTGCCGCACATACACCAGTCTTTGCAATCCGAAGTGTTGTAGCGGCGGAATCGGGAGCCACTCCACGGTCACCACGAGGCTATCGATGTCATGTACCAAACGCGCGTATCGCCTGCTTGACACGGAAACCCGGAATGGTATAGTGGGCGCGATTTCCTTGGCGGTAGGTAGGCGAAATTCGATGAGGGAGACGATGCACGTGCGTCCAACCGCGCTGTGGCATTCGGCAGATTGGATCCGGTTCCGCCCCAATTCACGCTACTCCGAATTTGGCGCAGAACGAGCGGGGTGGCGATGAGCAGGGCTGAACGACCTGGCGACCTTGTCCAGAGATCGTTCGTTCGCCAGCGGGCGCAACCACGGATACGCGTCGGTGAGCACATGTCGTCGCGCGTCGTCGGCGGCAGGGCGGGGCGCCTCGTTGGTTTCCTGTATGTCCTGCCGGCGCTCGCGTTTCTGCTCCTCTTCGATATCTGGCCCATCTTCTTCGGCTTCTGGATGAGTCTGTGGCGCTGGGGCGTCCGGGCGGAGCAGTTCATCGGTTTCGGTAATTACGGGCGCATCTTCCGTGAGGAGCTGCTGCAGCGCTCCTTCGACGGCACGATGCAGCCGGGCGGCGTGGGCAACGCGCTGCTCGTCACCGTCTACTTCGTTATTGGCACGGTGCCGCTCACGATGTTGCTCGGGTTCGCGATCGCGCTCCTGCTCTTCCAGAATCTGCGCGGGCGCGACCTGATGCGGACGCTCTACTTCCTGCCGCACATCACGCCCGTCGTCGCGGGGGCGATGGTCTTCGCGTGGATCTTCAACCCGCAGGTCGGCGTCGCGAATGCCGCCCTGCAGCGGTTCGGCATCGGGCCGCAGCAGTGGCTGAACGATGCGACCCCGCTCCTCAAGCACGCCACGAACGGCCTCGGCATCACGCTCTTTAACCACATCCCCGATGCCTACGCCGGCCCCAGCGTCGCCCTGGCCTGCATCATCCTGTTCACGATCTGGGCCTCGGTCGGTTTCCACACCGTGATCTTCCTCGCGGGGCTCTCGAACATCCCCGGCGAACTCTACGAGGCGGCCCGGCTGGACGGCGCATCGGGGTGGCAGGTGACGCGCGCCGTGACCCTGCCCCTCCTCTCCCCGACGATCTTCTTCCTCGCCGTCGTCTCGACGATCGGCGCGTTCCAGGGATTCAACGCGATCTTCATCCTTTCCAACGGCAGCGGCGGCCCGAGCGGCACGACGGAATCGATCACGCTGCACATCTTCAAGAACTTCTACCAGCGCCCCGGCAGCACGGGCTACGCGGCGGCGGTCTCGTTTATTCTCTTCTTCATCCTCCTGGGGCTGACGCTCATTCAGTTCCGCGTCGCCGGGCGGAAGGTGCATTACCAGTAACCAGCAGAGACGAGGAGTGCGCAGTGGCAGAACGTTCACAACTCGCGGATCCGGCCCGGCCCCTGCTGGCGCGGGGCGCCACCGCTGCGCGCGCGCGGGTCGGCGTTCGGCCGGGTCGGGTCGCCGCGTATGTCGTGCTGATCGGCGGCGCGGCCTTGATGATCTTCCCCTTCTTCTGGATGCTGGTTACGTCATTCAAGACGCTTGCCGAGATCAACCTCTCCCCACCGACGATCTTCCCGCACGACTGGCGCCCGCAGAACTACATCACGGCATGGACCAAGCCTCCGAGCAGCTTCGCGCAGTATTTCATCAACAGCGCGATCATCTCCATCGTGGGCACGGCCTTGCAGGTGACGATGGCCGTGCTCGCCGCGTATGCCTTTGCGATGCTGGATTTCCCCGGTAAGAACATCCTCTTCATCCTCTTCCTCGCGACGCTGATGATTCCCTTCGAGGTGACGCTCATCCCGAACTTCGTCACGATCCGCCACTTGCCGCTCCTGGGCGGGAACGACCTTTTCGGCAACGGCGGCAAGGGGCTCTACAACACCTATGCCGGCATGATCCTGCCCGGCGCGGCGAGCGGATTCAGCGTCTTCCTGCTACGGCAGGCGTTCATGACCATCCCCCGCGAGTATTGGGAGGCGGCGCAGATCGACGGGTGCAGCCGACCGTACTTCCTCTGGCGTGTGCTCGTGCCGCTGGCGATGCCCGCCATTTCGACCGTGGCGCTCTTCGCGCTGCTCGCCCGCTTCAATGCCCTACTCTGGCCGCTGGTGATCACGGGCACCGAGAAGTTGCGCCCCGTGCAGGTCGGCATCTACTATTTCCGCTCGGGGGAAGCGTCGTACCTGAACCTCGTCATGGCGGCATCCGCCTTTGTGATGCTGCCGGCCATCATCCTCTATGCCTTCACGCAACGACGGTTCGTGGAAGGGTTGGCTTCGACCGGCATCAAGGGCTGATACCGGATGGTGCACGCTAGTAGGAAGGGAATGCGACCATGACACATGCACGAGGCCCCGTCTCACGCCGCACGCTCCTCCGGGGGATCGCCGGGCTGGCCGCCAGCGGCGCGGCGGGCGCGCTCCTCGCCGCGTGCGGCGGCGGTAGCGCGACCAATGCACCCGTCGCGACGACCGCCGCGAAACCGGCGACCGCCCTGCCCGCCACGACCGGCGCTGCGGCCGCGACGACCGCCCCTGCGGCGGCAGCGGCTACCACCGCGCCCGCCAGCGCGGCGACCGGGAGCACGACCGGCATTTCCGCCACCCCCGGCGGGGGCAAGGGTAGCAGCATCGACAGTGTCACGCTCGACAGCGCGCAGGAGGTGCAATTCTGGCACATCCAGGCGACGATCTACGGCGACGCGATCAAGCAGATCGTCGCGGACTTCAACAAGCTCAATGCGGGCAAGATCACCGTTGTCGAAACGTTCCAGGGCAATTACCCCGATCTCAACAAGAAGATCCGCGCCGCGATCCAGGGCGGCGGTGTGCCGGATGTCGCGATGGCCTACGAGCCGGAGACGCAGGAGTATCAGACCGCAGGCACGATCGTACCGATCGACGAGTACCTCGCGAGCAGCAAGTACGGCATCTCCGATGAGGCGATCAAGGACCTGATGCCGAACTCGCTCGCGCGGCAGCGCATCAAGCAGTACGGCGGCAAGACCCTCTCCTGGCCGCACGGCACGAGTTCGCAGGGCGTCTACTACAACATCGACCTGCTGAAGAAGGCCGGATTCGACAAGCCCGCCACCAGCTTCGAGGACTTCATGGCGCAGGCGAAGACGATCAAGGAGAAGACCGGGGTCATCAGCTTCCCGTACGGCACGACGATGGGCGGCACCTGGCTCAACTTCCTCCGTTCCTACGGCGTGAACTTCGTCACCGATGACGGCAAGACGAGCAACTTCGACAAGCCTGAGGCCCTGCAGGCGCTCAAGCTGCTCAAGCAGATGAAAGACGACGGCACCGCCGCCATCGTGTCGGACACGGAGCAGGAGTTCACGAACCAGCGCACCGCCATGGAGATCAGCACGACCGCCCGCACCTCCAGCAAGATCGACCTGATCGGCACGAAGTTCAACTGGGGGATCACGCTGCCGCCGCAGGGCAAGTCGGAGATCAAGGTGACGGAGATGTACGGCGGCAACCAGGTGCTCTTCAAGTCCAACCCGAAGAAGCAGTTGGCGGGCTGGCTCTTCATGCGCTACTTCGCGGGCACGGACGCGCAGGCGATCTACGGGCAGAAGACCGGGTACTTCCCGGCGACCATCTCGTCGCAGAACACGGAACTGCTCAAGAAGGACTACACCGACCACCCGCAGAAGGCGCAGGCGTTCAAGGAGGTCTTTCCCTACGCCAAGATCCAGGACCCGAACCCGGCGGCGAACGCGATCAAGGACTCGCTCGATTCCACCATCAACGATATGCTGGCCGGCAAAATCTCGCCGGAGGACGCGCAGAAGAAGATCAAGAGCGAGGCGGATAAGGCGCTCAAGCAATTCAACCCGTAAGTTGCCTACCCACCGCCAGGAGATTCCGCCCTTCCTCGAAAGAGAAAGGGCGCTTTCTGGGCACCGGTGTTGCCGAAGGAGTCCTCCATGCCCATCACCCGTGACCGCATCGCCGCATGTACGATCGCCTACCCAGACCTCGACCTCGCGGAGGCGGCGCGACTCCAGAGCGAGACATTCCGCGCCGTCGAAGTCACCTTCGATTACGGCATCTCCCTGCCATTGCGCGATGGGGTGATCGCGGACCTCGCGACTGTGCAACGGGAGCGGGGATTGGACTACGCCGTGCATCTCCCCCTCTCGATCCAACTCGCCTCCCCGAACCCGCTCCTCCGCGCCGCCTCCGTCCGGACCGTCGCGGAGACGATCGACGCCTGCGCCCCCCTCGCCGTCGGCGCGTGGGTACTGCATGTCACGCCGTTCCACAGCATCGAGCGACCGATCACGAGCCGCGAGCGGGCGGCGGCGCAGCGCGACGTTGCGGTCGTCAACGCGACAAACAGCGTGCGAGAACTACTGGATCGAACCGGGCTCCCGAGCCGCTCGCTCGCTGTCGAGAATCTGGGCTTCCCTTTCGGGTACATCGACCCGCTGCTGGAGGCGTGCGACACGGGCGTCTGCTGCGATGTCGGCCATCTGCTCGCGGCGGGGGTCGATCCGGTCCCCTTCATCGAGCGATACGCACCCCGGATCTGCCATATCCACCTGCATGACGTGGTCGAAGGGCGGGATCATCGCGGCCTGGGCAGCGGGCAGGGGATCATCGACCTCCCGCCCGTCTGGTCTGCCCTGGAGCGCGTCGGGTATCAGGGGCTGGTGACGCTGGAAGTCTTCACGACCGAGCATATCCGCTCCTCACTGGCGAGCGTGGAGCCGCTACTCCCGGAGCCGACCATCGTGCGACGTTGAGGGGCGCGGCCAACAAGAAAGGGCAGAATGCCGATGGATGCCGATGCACGTGACGCCGCGACGGACGAGGGGGGCGCGATCACCCGCGCCCCCCTCCGTGCCGGTGATCCTCCCCTGCAACTGACGGGCCGGGTCAGTCCGTCGCCACGGGTGCATTATCGGATGCACACGTTCGACCTCGCGCCCGGCGCCGCGCGCCTGACGGTGCGACTGCGTTTCCACAAGGAGCGGCTCTGCCAGCTCTTCCTCGCCGTCTTCGATCCGCAGGAATATCGCGGCACGCGCATGAATCCCGCCGGCTATGGCGATATCACACTGGAACTGCAACTGGGGGAGCGGGAGGCCGGCCCCGGCGCGCTGCCCGGCCCGTTGCGGCCGGGGCGCTGGCGGGTGATGGTGGACATCGAGCGCACCACGGAGACGGCGGACTATGTGGTGGAAGTGGTCGCCGAGGCCGAGATGGTGGACGCGATTGTGCCGACTGGTGACCGCACGGGGCGCGCGACGTCGGGGGCGAACGATGCACCGGTCATCGTACGCGGCGCGGGCTGGTATCGCGGCGAGCTGCATGCGCACAGCTGGAACAGCGACGGCAAAGTGCCGGTCTGGCAGGTCGTCGAGGCGGCGCGGGCGTACGGGCTGGACTTCCTGGCCCTCACCGATCACTTCACGACTGCGGGCTGGCGGGACCTGGCCGGGGCGGGCGGCAGCGATCTCGCCCTGCTGCACGGCCTGGAACTGACGGGCCACGGCGGCCACGCGAACTTGCACGGCCTCCACCGCTGGGTCAATATCTACGCGGACGGCCCCGCGCTCGACACGCGGAATCGCCCCACTGCGGTCGGACCGGCGGAGACCACCGACCCGGATGCGCAGTGGGACATCAACGCGGTCGCGCGCGCCGCGCACGAGCAGGGCGGGCTCTTCTGCGTCAACCATCCCTTCTCCGGCGATCTCGGCTGGCGCTACCACGCATTCGACTGGGATCTGGCCGACCTGATGGAGATCTACCACCATTTGGAGGGGCCGCACAATGCGCTGGCGCTCGGGCTATGGGACGAGCATCTCCGCCAGGGGCGCCGGATCATCGGCGTGGCCGGGATCGACTCGCACCACCCGCGCGAGCAGCGGCACCGCCTCGGGCAGTGTTTCACCTACGTCCACGCGCGGGAACTGAGCGAGGCCGGGATCATCGCGGGGCTGCGGGCGGGTCGCGTCTATGCCAGCCTCGGGCCGCGCCTGGAGTACTGGGCGGAGACCGCCGACGGCGCCCGGATCGAGATGGGCGACACGGCCCCCTGCGGTTCCCCGTTGCAGTTGCATGTTGAACTGTCCGATCTCCGCTATCCGGCGCAGCTCTACCTGCTCAAGAATGGCTTCTACCACGAGTCGGTCGCCGTGGCGCCCGGCCCATCGCGCACGGTCGAGTTCACGGATACGCCGGCAACGCCCGGATACTATCGTGTGGAGGTGTACGCGGATCAGCCGCAGGAGACGCGCCCCTACCGGCAGCCGAGCACCCTCCTGCTGCTTTCCAATCCTATCTTCCTTCGTTAGATCGAGCGAATCACGACAAGAGGAGTAGGCGGGCATGAACCCGCCTACCCGCCGTTCCCTCAATCGCCCTGCGACTTCGCCTGGGCGATGTGCCACGCCGCGAGTTGTATGGGGAGCGTGTACGGCAACCCGACAAGATGCGCCGGGGTCGCCGGGATGCGAAACGCGACGGCGCTTTGTTCGGCTACCGCAGTCTCCCCCTCCGGCACGACGCTGTAGAGGATGCCGCCCGCATCATGGACCGCGCTCGCCACGTCGACCGCGCGGGTGTAGGCCGCGTCGTCGGGCGCGATGAGGAAGACCGGGTCGCCCGGATGGATGACATCGTAATGGTGGAACTCCTCGGTGCCGAGCACCCAGCCATACCCCTCGCACCCCTCACGGATCTTGCATGCGCCGAACATCGCGGCGGCTAGCCCCGGCCCCGCTCCGACGAAGAGGAAGGCGGTACGGTCCACCCATCGTCCGCCGAGGCCCGCAGCCTGCGGATCGGCGGCGGCGATTATCTGCTCGACCGTCGCGGGGAGCGCATCCAGCCACGCATCCGCTTCGCGCACGCGCTCGTTGTGCAGGCCGCGCGTGCGGGCGGCCTCGCCGGCGAGCGCGATGAGGGCGGCCAGCCCGACCGTGCTGGCCTGCGTCGGGAAACTGGCGCGCCGAATCGCGCGGCCCAAGAGATACGTTTCGGGAACTTGGGTGAAGAGCGAATCTTCCGTATTGGTCACGCCGATCGTCAGCGCTCCCGCCTCACGCGCCGCCTGCAAGCCGCGCGCGGTCTCTGCGGTCGTCCCGGACGCGCTCAGCCCAATCACGACATCATCCGCCCCGACGAAGCGCCGGCCGTAGCGGGTGAACTCGAGCGCCTGCATCACCTCGAAGGGCGTATCCAGCAGCATCTCGAACGTGTCGCGGACCGCCTGGCAGGTGGACCATGAATCGCCGCAGCCGATGCCATAGACCCGCCCGTGAGCACGCTCCGCGAGGAGACGGCCAACCGCCCGAATACGATCGCGCTCCGCCGTCAACGTTGCGCGGATCGCGGCGGGCTGGCCCGTCAGTTCCTCGTAGTTGTAGCGCAGGCGCGTCGCGCGGTCGCGCGGCTGGTGGGCCCGCATCGCCGCCCGTTCCGCCTCGATGCGCGCCTCGCGGTCCGCGTCGGGATTGTGCGCAGGAGCAATCATCGATCTCCCCCTGGAGCGGTTCGGAGTGCGAAGGGCTCCGGACCGTGCATGCTACGAAAGGCCGGCACGGATGCGGCTCAGGCGGATGCCGTTTCCCGTATCGTACGTCGGCGTCGTCTGGCGGAAGTACGGCTCGCCGCTGGCGTGCGACACCACGGCGGCCAGCAGTTCGACCGGGATGCAGGAGACCAACGGGCTGAACATCTCGCGGACCCTTCCACGGATGGGAAGGACGACGTCCGCGTGAGGGGCGATGTCGCGGTCGTCCTCGGCGACCACCGCGATGATGCGACGCCCGAGATGCCGCATCACCTGGACGAGTTCCGCCGCGCGATCGTGGCTCTCGCCGGGCGGGGCGATCAGCACCGTCGGCGTCTCCACCTCCTTGCTAAAGTATTGGAGGTGCGCCCACTCCTCCATCTCCTGCCCGATCACATGCTTCCCGGCCGCCTCAACCATCTTCGCCGCCCCGAAGAGGGCGGTCGCATAGTTCGGCCCGCTGCCGACGAAGACGAAGTTCGGGGCGGCGCCTATCTCCGTGCCGATGGCCAGCGCGGCCTGGGCCGACGCCGCGATTGTCGCCTCGATCGCATCCGCCGTGCGCATCAGTTCCGCGCGGAGGTCGTCCGCCTCGGACTGCGTGTAGCGCGCCGCCACCTCACCGAGCCGGATCGCGAGCAGATAGAGGCTGAGGAGCGACATTGCATAGGTGCGGACACCGGGGGAGCGGCCATAACTCTCGGTGGAGACGGAGAGCACTTTCTCCGCCGCCCGCGCCGCGCGGCTCTCGCTATTTCCCGTCAGCGCGACCGTCAGCGCGCCGTGCTGCCGCGCCAGCGTCAGCGCCTCGATGGTGCGCGAAACCTCCCCCGATGTGGAGATGCCGACGACGAGGGGACTGCGCGGGAAATCGCGCCGCAGGGTGCGGATCGTGTAGCGGGAGAACTGCATGGCGGGGAGCGCCTGCGCGGGAATACCCGCGAGCGCGTCGAAGGCCATCTCTGCGGCCACGCCCGCGTTATGCGAGTCACCGCATCCCGTGATGAAGATCTGCTTGACCGAGAGGCATTCGTTGTGGTCGAGCAAGCGGCGGACGGCCTCATCGATCGGACGCAGGCGGTCGCGGATCAGCGTCGGGAGGCTTTCGACCTCGGCCCACATCTCATTCTCGTCCGGGCTCGCCTGAAATGGCGGGGCGCTACCGTCCATCGGTGCCATGGGTCACTCCTCTCGGCAATCTATCGGGCGTCGGGGTGGGCGAATCAGCGAGCTCCGCGAGGAGCATCGCCCGCGCGTGATGCGTGGCGCGCCGGACCTTCGTCACGGCAAGATAGTACGCGAACCAATGCAGGGGCGCGAGGGAAACGAAGGGGCTGAGATGCTCCGGGATGGTTGGCAGGCGTGTGATGGGTGAGGCTGCTGCGGTCATCCTCTCCGTGCTTAGCACAATCGCCCGGCCGCCGGCCGCCTCGATCGTCTCGGCGGTCTCCATCGCCCGTACCCATCCCGCACCCTCCGGCGCGAGGACGAAGATCGGCGCGCCCATGCGGATCAGCGCCGCCGCCTGATCGCCGTGGTGCATCTCCTCCGTCTCCCAGGCGAGCGCGCAATCCGCCGTGGCCATCGTCACCAGCATCGCGCCGTCGTGCGCCGCGCCCCACGCGGGCCCCGCGCCGACGAACGCGAACACCTCATGCGCGCTCAACGCCTCGGCGAGCGCCCGCATGGGCTGTTCGGTATCGGCGACCACGGCGGAGAGCGCCGCCGACACGGTGCGGAGTTCGGCGGCGGCGGCGGCGCGACGATCGGGCGGCGCGAGGGCCACGCCGAGCGCCGCGAGCGCCGCCATCGCGGCCGTCGTGGTCTGCGTCGGCCAGCCCGTCTGCTTGGTGCTCGCCGTGCAGATCGCGGCGTGGACATCCGTCGCGAACGGCGAGTCCGCCGCATCCGTGACGCCGACGACGAACGCCGGCCCGGCCAGCGCGCGGCGGAGCGCATCGAGGGTCAGCGACGCGCGCCCGCTGGAGCTGATCGTCACGACGAGGGTGCGCGCGGTGTCGCGCCGGTATGCGTAGCCGAGGTATTCGAGCGCCGGGACCGGTTCGCATGGCACTGCCGCCAGGTCCTCCAGCCACCAGCGCATCGCCTCGGCCGCGTGGAGCGACGCGCCCGCCCCGACGATGAGCACGCGCTCGACTCCCCGCGCACGCGCCGCATCCGCCACGCGCGTCGCGGTCGCCATCGCGGTTTCGAGTGTCGCGGTCATCACGTCCGCCTGCGTGAGGATTTCCGCCCGCACACCGGCCCAACTCGGCGCTGTTGCCATCTGCTTACCTCGAATCCGCAACCACTTTGACATGGATCTGCCGCCGGCGCGGCCCGTCGAACTCGCACAGGAAGACGCCCTGCGCGCTGCCGAGCACGAGGTTCCCGTCATGCACGATGAGCGTCAGTTGCGGCCCGACGAGCGTCGCCTTGATATGGCCCGCCGCATCCGATGGCGTATCGAAGGTGTGGATGAAATCCACCCGCGTCGGGACGAGCCGGTCGAGCTCGTGCCGCAGATCCTGCGCGGTGGCCGGGTCCAGGGCGGAATTGATCGTCAGTCCCGCCGTTGTGTGCGGGCAGAAGACGACGCACAACCCTTCGGCGACCCCGCTGTCGCGGACCACGCGGCGGACCGCATCGGTAATCAATACGAGCGCCTGCCGTTCCGGCGTCTCGAGGCTGAGCGTCTGAAACCTCTTCTCCTCGACCATGCGATCAGCCCTCTCCGTCGGGGATGTTGCTCTGGAAAATCTGGCGATAGTTGACGTCGCGCAGGCGGTCGACATCATATGGGGATTCCAGCGGGGGGCGGCCGCGCACCGTGTGGAGGTGGGTGGCGAAGAGCTGATTGGGCACGATATACGTCAGCGGCGAGAACTCCTCGGGGAGCGATCCCTGAATCGGGAAGGTCAGATCGGCCGCAGTGCGTACCTCGGTGTCGCCCTCGTCGCAGACCGCGACCACCGTCGCGCCCATATCGCGCGCGCCGCGCATTTGTTCGAGGGCGCGGTCGCGGCTCCTGCCGGGTGGCACGATGAAGAAGATGTGTGTCGCGCCCGGTCGCGTCAGGAAGTACTGCTCGTGTGCCCACTCCTCCAACTCCTGCGGGACGCCGTTGGCATGGGGCTGCTCGAACAACTTCGCCGCAGAGAAGAGGGCGACGGCATAACTCGGCCCCGCGCCGAGGATCTGGAAGGTATCGAGATGCGACACCTTCCGGGCATACTCCTGCACGGCAGCATCGTTCGCCGCGACCGTTCGTTCGACGATCTCCGCAGCCCGCATGATCTCCGCTTTGCGCGCATCGGCCTCCGCAGATGAGATGATGCCGCGCACTTCGCCGAGCCGGAAGGCGATCAGATAGAGGGTAATGAGGCTCGCCAGGTAGTTGCCGAGACCGAGCGCCCCGACGCTGAAGGGGTTCCAATCCTCCCCGAGCGACGGCACGGTCTGGATAATCGTCGCCTCACCCGCCTGCGCAAGCCGGTTATTCGGGGTGCCCGTAATGGCTACCGTGTACGCGCCCCGCCGCCGCGCCACCTGCAAGGTCTCCACGGTCCGGGAGACCTCCCCCGAGTTCGAGACGCCGACGACGATACTGTTCGCTGGCATCGCATCGACGATATATCGGGCGAATTCGAGCGATTCGACCGGCTCCGTCGGGACCTGCGCGTACGTGTCGAACGCGAGACGGGCGGCGAGGCCGACGTAGTGCGAGTCGCCGCACCCGGTCAGGAAGACCTTCGCCGCCTGCCGCGCCCGATCGGCGGTGACGATCGCCGCGATTTGCGGCTCGACCCGCGCGACCACCTCGCGGATCAGCGTCGCCTGTGCGTGGATGTCATCGACGATCAACGGCGACTGAAAGAGATTGCGCGACTCCTGCATGACCCCTCCTACATTGGCTGGACGTTCAAGGATCGCCGCCGCGCCTCGGCGTCGCGGCGCGCGACGTGCAGCGCGAAGAGCGACCCGAAACCTTCCACGACGAAGGACGCCGAGATCGTCCCGTAGCATGCCGCCTCGACCGGGTCGCCCGTCTCGACCAACCCGACCAGAAAGCCGCCGCAAAATGCGTCCCCCGCGCCCGTCGGATCGACCGCGTCGCACGGAAACGCCGGGACATGCACCAGCGCCTCTGCCTGCGGCGTAGAGACCAGCGAGCCGCGCGATCCCATCTTTACGACAACCGCCGCCGGTCCGAGCCGACCGAGCGCCCGTGCCCCCTCCGCCGGATCGACCGATGTGCGGAAGAAGGCGCGCAGATCGTGCTCGCTCGGCAGGAGCGCGTCGATCGCTGCGAGCACTTCGCGATGCGGCTCATACCGCCCGGCCGCTCCGTCCCACCACGGCGAGTCGAGCGTCATGCGGCGGCCGGGGCGGCGCATCGCCGGGACGAGCGATTCGTGCGCCTGGACGGGGACGGGCGCAAAATGCACCCCGATCGCGTTCGCGTATGCTGCGGGCACATGCTCCGCCCCCGGTGAGTATGCCAACCACTCCTGCCACTCGTGCGGGTACTTGTCGTACTCGTCGCGGCCCAATACGCCGTCTTGCAACATCGCGCGCTCGCCATCGGCACGGTACGCAAGCCCGGCGCGCATCCCGTGGGGCTGTGGCAGGTCGGCGATGCCCCGGACATCGATGCCGGCCGCACGGACCGTATCCAGCCATGCAGCCGGGAAGTCCGCACCGACGAGGCTGATGATCCCGACGGAGTCGGACCAGATGCGCGCCCCGACCGCGGCATAGAGACAGTTCCCGCCGCACTGGGACGACGCGGAGCGCCCATCCGGCAGCAGGATCTCATCGATCGTCATATTGCCCACGGTGACGAATCTGACCATAATGACTTTCCGCTCGTGAAGAATGCGCTGACCGTGTTTTGCGAGTGTATCGGAGGAGTGATGATTGTCAACACGGCGCCGACATGCGACAACAAAAAGGGGGCGTGCGTCCGCATGAGCGTCGACTATTTCACCTATAGCGGCCTATGGATCAACGATCTCGTCTTCCCCGATGGCCGCACGAAGATGGGCCTGATCGGTGGCGGTGGGGCGGAGGCTGCCATTGGTATGCGCGTATGGTCCGACGCGGTGGGACTCATCGCGCATGTCGCGCCCGATTTCCCCGCCGACGATCGCCGCTTCCTCGCGGAAACATGCGGAATCGACCTGAGTGGACTTGTCCCCGCGCCGTACGAACGGTTCAGACTCTGGCTCTTGTACGATGACGACCAGAGCCGTATTGAAGTGATGCGCGGGCCGCGCGACTGGTCGCAGGTGCGCCTGCCGCCCGCGCAGGTGCCCGTCGCATATCACCATGCACGCGGTATCCACGCGGTGGAACCGGACGCCGAGCAACTCGCCTTCCTCCGACACCTCAAAGCCGCGTACGGCACGGCGCTCTGCGTGGAGTCCTTCACCGCCCTCTGCGCCGCAGACGGTCACGCTTCGCTGGAGGGGCTGCTGGCCGGTGTGGACATCTTCTCGCCGGACCTCGCCGACGCCATGGAACGCACCGGAACCGCAACCCCGCGTGCGTGCCTCGACCACCTGCAACCGACTGGCGCGGACGTGCTCGCGCTGCGGATGGGGGCGGAGGGATCCCTCGTCCGCCACGTCCCGACGGGCCGGACCTGGCACATACCCGCCGTGCCGACGCGAGTGGTGGACGTGACGGGGGCAGGCAATGCGTACTGCGGCGGATGCCTGATCGGCCTGGTGGAGACGGGCAACGCCGCGCGGGCCGGCTGCTATGGCGCGGTCGCCGCGTCGTTCTTGATCGAACAATTCGCACTGCCCCGCCCCGATGCCGCGATGCGGGTGGAGGCGGAAACGCGCCGCGAGCGCGTCTGGCAGGCGGTAACGCGACCGGTGTAGACACGCCCACACGCATGTGGCATCGCGCCTTTAGGCTCCTCGCGCCGATGCAACCGCGTCCATATAGGCGGCGAGCCGCTCCGGGTCGACCGTCCCGACGAACTGCCCGGTATCCTTGATGCTCGATCCGACGACGACACCGTCACAGCACGCCAGGAACCGGCCGACATTCTCGGCGGTCGTGCCGCCCCCCGCCAGGACGACCGCGCCGGGGATCGCCGCCTTGATGTCGCCGATGCGCGCCAGCGAGTCCTCCACCGAGTACCCGGTCACGATCGCTGCGTCTGCGTGGCCGTGGCGCAGCGCGAGATCCGCCGCGACGGCGATGGGCATGTCTCCCACGGGCGCGCTAGTCCGGTCGTAGACATCGGCCATGATCGCGATCCGCTCCGCGCCGATCCGGCGACGAAAGGTGAGCGCCTCCTTCGCGGCCCCCATCAGCAGGCCCTCCGTCGTCACCACCGCGCCGACGTACACTTTGATGCGGACAAAGGACGCCTCAATCGCCTGGGCGATCGCGAGCGCCGCGACGGCGCCGTTCGCGAGCACATTGACGCCGAGCGGGCAGGCAACCTCGCGCCGGAGCGCGGCGCCGATCACGCTCATCGCGGCGATCGTTTCGGGCTCGCCGTCCCGCGCGGGGGGCAAGTCCCCCGTGTTCTGGAGCATGATCGCGTCGATGCCACCGGCGGCGAGCGTGCACGCCTCCCGGCGGGCACGCTCGAGGATCGGGCCGAGCCCACCGCCACGGTAATCCTCGGAGCCGGGCAGCGGCAGGAGATGCACCATACCGATGACCAGTTTGCGCGATGGCGGAAAGAGACGGGGGGATGCTGCCTCGTGTGGGTGCATTCGATACTCCTTCGGAGTACACATTTCCGTGCTACCACGCAGATGACTCTCTCAGCGACCTGGGGGCTGAACAAAAATTGGGTTGCCGAATGCCCGCAACGACCCGGCGTCCTCACTCTCATTGCCACGGTCCTGGTGCAACTCGACGCGGTAAAAGGCGGCAGTATCCACCGAGTCACGGAACTCGATCTGGTGGCTCCCATCGGCGCGCTCCGGCCGGTTCACGCGCTGGAGTACCAGGCCATCCCGCACCAGCCGGGCGCGCAGCGGCCCGTGGAAGCGGCGCACATCGAGGGTGAGCACGACCTCGCCCGAGGCGGCGAGCGTTTCACCCATGTACGCGCGGCGATCCGGTGCGTCTGCGGGTGCCGCCGTCAACTCCATCTCCGCGCCGAGGGAGACGAACACACGGCCGCGCCGGATCGCCGCGACGATGCCCGCCTCGGTGAACTCTTCCACATAGACATGGGTGAACGGGATGCCGACGCTTTGCCAGGGATGCTCCAGCCGATGCGCGTCGCTCCCACCGAGGCCGAGCACCCGGTTGCCCTGACGCAGGAGCGCGTCCCAGAGACCGAAGGCGCGCATCGTCGCTCCGGGGCTGCCAACATAGGACGGGTTGCTCCACACTTCCAGCGCGTTCACCAGTGACCAATCGGTCTCCATGAAGCGCCAGTCGAAGAAGGGGATGAAGGGATGGGCCGGATAAAACAGTGCGCCCTGCTCCCGCGCGTCGCGGAGGACATCATTGACCGTCCGAACCGTCCCATCGCCAATCCGTCCCACCCGCCAATCCAACCACTCGCGCAGGCCGAGCGCGACGCCGTGTCCGTGGCCGGTTGTCATCTCCTCGGCACGGATCAAGACAAAGTCGGCGCCCGACAGCGCGGCATAGTGGCGCCAGCCGCTGTTCGTGTTGTGCTCGGCGAAGGCGAGAAAGTCGAGGCCGCGCTCGCGGGCCACGGCCACGGCGGCGCGCAAGGAGAGGCTGCCGTCGCTCTCCGTCGTGTGCGCATGGAGGTCGCCGCGCACCCATCCTTGGCGTGGCACGCCGGATGGATCGTGCGCGACTGGCGCGACTGCCACGGCGGATGCTCCGCGATCATCGTACGCGGCCACGGCGCGCAGGCGGTACGCGCTGGGGCAATCGACGGTGCGGACCTCGACCTCGGCGATCCACTCGCCCGGCTCGATCGGCCCCGGGATCCCTTGCGGCGGCCCGCCCTCGCACCGGATGTCCAGCGCGATGTGGATCGCGCCGCGCCCGTTGTAACTGAATCCCCGCCCCCGGAACCGCCCCTCGCCATCGAAGACCTGCAGGTGCAGAAACAGACGCTCCTCGCGCACGAAATCGAGCGAGACGGTGAGGCCTGTCGCGCCCGCCGACACGGCGAAGCCGACCCGCTGGAACGATCCCATGTCGGCCACCTCGACATGCCCCTCGGCATCGAGGAGGACATCTCCGTTGCCCGTCATTCCTTGCCCCCGGCGGCGCGATCCTGTTTGCCTGCCTCGAACGCGGCGAGGGCGGCGACGAGGCGATCGGGGTGATTCGCGCTCATCGCATCCACGCCCAATCCCCAGAGATACTCCCACATCGGGCGTTCCGTCGCCCCCCAGGGCGCGATTGCCCAGTCATTCTCGCGGGCGATGCGCACCTCCGCGTCGGTCACATACGCATATTGGGGCCGCATCACCTCCGCGCCGGCCGCGCGCATCAGACTGGCGGAGTCGGCGGGCCGGGCGAGATAGAGCGGGCCGACTGCCACATTGGGTTCGAGCCGCTTCACTTCCCGCAGGCTCGTGTGATCGAAGGAGATGACGACGACGTGCCCGGTCATCCCATAACGCGCCAGCAGGTCGAGCATTTTCGCCTCGATGCCGGGATAACGCACATGCGCCGCCTTGATCTCGATCGCGAGCGCCGCCCGATCCCGCGCCCACTCCAGCACCTCGGCAAATGTCGGGATGCGCGCGCCCGGAGCGCCGTGCTTCCCGCCCGCGTCCAGCCGCTTCAACTCCGCGAGCGTATGGTCCCGGACATAGCCCTGGCCGTCCGTCGTCCGGTCGAGAGTCGCGTCGTGGATGACGACGATCTCGCCATCGCGGCTCAGATGAATATCGAGTTCGAGGATATCCGCGCCCTGACTTAACCCGAGTTCGAACGACGGGAAGGTGTTCTCCGCGATGTGCCCCATCGCGCCGCGATGGCCGATAACGAGAATGCGGCCCGTAAGTGCGCGGCGTAATTCAAGCATGCTTCGCCCTTTCTGACGCTCGCAGCGTCACGTTCCGAAGGATCATAGCGGATGATCCGGGGGGTGCGGATGTGCTGCCAGGAACGATGCTACCGCGTCACGACTCGGCGCGCCATGATGCCCGCCGCGCTGCCCAATCGCCAGCGCTGCAGCGGCGGTGGCGAAGCGGGCGCTCGTCGGCGGCGACCATCCCGCCCGATACCCGTACACAAACGCCGCCGCAAAGGTGTCGCCCGCGCCCGTGCTATCAACGACCGGCACCGGGAAGGCGGGAATATGCCACGTTCCTTCATGCGTGCCGACCCAGGCACCCCGTGCACCGGCCGTCACGCAGACGGTCCGGGGGCCGCGCGCGAGCAATGAAGGGAGGGCAGCGGCGGGCGGAAGATCGGGGGCGGTGAGTTGGGCGAGCGCGCGGTGATTGACGAAGAGGATGTCGGTGAGCGCCAGCAGTTCGGCGAACTGTGCCGAATCGCCACGATCGGACGGCTCCACGTCGAGCGAGACCTCCAGGTTGTGCTCCTTGGCGATGCGCGCGGCCCGGAGCGCCGCATCCATCTGAATGCCCGCCGTGTGCAGATGGCGGGCGGGGGCGATGATCGCGGGATCGATATCGTCGGGCATGGGGGAGATGCAGTCCGTCGGCGCAATGACAAGCGCCTTCTCGCCGCTCGCATCCAGCAGGACGACGCAGTAATACGTGCTGCCGTGTGGCTTGACGATCAGGCCGTCGGTCGCGATGTCCTGCCGGACGAAGTTCGCCTGCACCATCCGCCCGAATGCATCCGCGCCGATCGGGCCATGGAAGCAGCACGGCGTGCCGAGGCGGCGCAGCGCGACGAGGAAGTTCGCGACCATGCCGCCGGAGTACCATGCCGCCGCCGTCGCGGCGACTTTTTCATCGCGCCCGGGGAGCTGCGGGACATCGAGGTAGATATCGACATCCGCGTCCCCGACCCCGACGACCTCGTACGACGCGGGCGCGCGATCGGTAGTCGGGCGCGGATGCACATTATCCACGCGACAGATCAGTTCGCCGAAGAGAGCGGACGTGCGGGCGGAGCCATGCCAACCGCTCCGACGCCGACGCACGCGGAACGACCAGCAAATGCAATGCTCCCCATGCCTCGACCGCGAACGATGCGGAGACCGTGCCCCACAGGCCCGCTTCGAGGGCGCTCCCGGTTTCGACCCAGCCGGCGAGGAACCCGCCCGCGTATGCGTCACCAGCGCCCGTTGTATCCACCGCCACCGTCGGGTAGATGGGAATGTCGTAGACACGGTCGGTCGCCCGGTCATAAACCAGCGAGCCAGCGATGTCGCGTTTGACCGCGATGCAGCGCGGGCCGCGCGCCGCCCATGCGTCGAACAATTCGTCGAGCGGCTTTCCCGGCCAAATATCCTGCACTTCGGCTTGGCTTGGCAGAAAGAGGTCAATGCCGTGGAGTATATCGCCCGAGCGGTAGGGCTCCGTGGCGATGAAGGGGGCCGTGAGCAGGTCCAGGGAGATGACGGCGCCGGGGATACGGGCACGCACCTCGTCCCGCGCGCGCCGTTGCCCCTCGGGCGTCGCGGGCGCGAGGTGGACGCCATGGGCAGTGAGATAGCTGTGCGGCAGGGGGCCGCGCGCCGCGTCGAGCGCCGCGAAACTGGCGGAGTGCAGCCGGGGCACCTGCTGCTTCCGGTTCTCCTCCTCGTGGAGGAGCCAGAGGCGCAGGCTCCAGCCGTCCCACGCCGTGATCCCCTCGGTGCCAACACCGGACGCAGCGAGCGCCACCAGTGGCGCTTCGGGATACTCACGGCCGATGGCGGCATGAATGCCGACAGTGTGGCCCCAGAGCCGCAGACCGAGCGCGGAATAGATGCTGCCCCCGCCGATCTGATCGCGTAGTAGCGTCCCATCTTCGCGGACCGTGTCATCCAATGTGATCTCGCCCACGGTGACGTATCCGATCATGCCGGTGTTTTCTGCAATGCGTCCCACAGCGGGGTGTGCGCGAGCAAGGTGTAGCAGGCGATGGCGCGCGCGAGATCGAGGAGGTCCGCGAGGTGCGCGGTGGGCACACCCATAGCGTAATGCCGGTCGCTGGCAAGGTAGCCGAAGAGGGCGACATTCGGCGTCACCGCGCTCGCGTTCACATCCTCGCTGCGGGCTGTATAGCCGCCCCAATTCTCGCGGAGCCGGATGCCACGGGTCGCCAGCGCCCCGGCGAGCTGCTGCTGAAGCGCGTAGAGGTGCGGCGGCGTGGGCGCGCCGCGCCCGGAGGAGGAGCGTTCGACGAAGACCGCGCCGTCCCCGATTTGCAGGTTCTGCGGGCCGTTGCCCCGCTCCATCGGCTCCGCCTCGTGCGAATCCGAGACGATCGCGAGCGACGGTACGTCGAAATGGCGGAGCAGGCGCCGGCCACCACGGGCAAACGCCTGGCTGCCATCGCTCACCGGCCCCTCCTCTTCGTCGGTCAGGCCGATGAACACCTCCACCGGATAGGCGCGGAGCACCGCTGCGGCGAGCAGCATCGCCACAGAGCCGACGCTGTCATCCAGATAGCCCGTGATCCGACCGGTGCTCGCGTCGTACGTAAACCGCGATTCGTACACTATGCGGTGGCCGGGGCCGATCGGCCCGCCTTCCGTCAGCGCGAAACGCACGCGCCCGCCCTCAACCCGAATCTCCCCGCGCGCGGTGACGACCAGTTCGTGCCGCGCGAGATCGAAGGCCACTGCGACGGCGGTGCGCGCTCCGGAGCGCTGCATATGGAAGCAGAGAGGCACGAGGTCGTACAACGGCCCGACGCCCGGATCGACGAGGTACGAGATCTGGTCGAGGTGCGCGAGCAACCACACCTGCTTTGCCCGCGCTGCGCGACCGAGCAGGAGCGCGGCGTTGCCGGTGCGCTCGAAGTTGCTGACCCATATCAGGCCGTGGGTGTCGATGAGGCCATCGGCGGCGAGGAGTTGCTGGATGACCGGGGCGCGACTCCAGGAGACGGTCTGCGATGGCCCATGAACCGCCTCAAGGCCGCGAAGGTAGCGAAGGGCTCGGTCTGCGGTGATCTCGTGGTCGAGCCGCCTCCACAGATCGGGGAACTGCGCCAAGGCTGTGAGAATATCATCGATCATTGCAGGGCTATTCCCTTCGCACTCTCCCTCAGCGGCTTCGTCTCCGGGAACGGCACGCCGATGCCCGTCTATCACGACAAGAATGTCTGGCCGCTCGTGCTGGCACTCATAATAACAGAGCAGGTCGCACACTGCTCTCGGGCACGAAACCGCGAAGTGTTGCGTGCACGCGGCCTGTTTATGAGCAGTCTCTCCCGCCCCAAGATGGGCGGAGAGTGCGACGATGACGGCAGCGTGACCACGCGCGCCATATCCATGCGACGACGAGGAAGAGAGAGCATACACACTGCATCGGATACTGTTGGCGAAATCGTCGAGAAGGTGTACGGACTCAGGAAACGCGCCGGGATTTCGGGAGAATTTGCGCGAGGCGGTCGCTGTTTCGGATTTCGCCAACAGTATCTGCATCGCTGTTTGTTCCACTGTGCAACCGCACGGCGCGATCGCGTGAGAAGCGCGCCTGTAACCCTAAGAATTGTCGCAACATCGAAAGCGTGTTTTGAAACCCGTCTCGATATCAAGACGACAAATGAGGCTAATAGATTCCGTGATCTCATAGTCTCAAAAGGGTCCCTACAGCGACACTTCGACGCTTTGATCAGTTGAGCCTCTCCGCGCCGCTGGTTTCGTGAGTTTTCGTGAGTACGTACGTTGATGTAGCGCCAGATTCTGGCATATGCTGCGGCGTCCGGCGCGTATCTTGAGACTCCTATCTAGTCCTCCGCCACGGTGATTTTGACGATACTCCTCGTCTGGTGGTAAGGATACCGCATCGCGGAGGAGGCGACGATGCGGAAGAAGGTCTAGTACTACAGCCGCACTTCGGTGATAGACTCCTCGGAACCGAGAGGAGTCTATCATCATGCGTGTCTCTGCCGTCACCCCTTCCCTTGACGCCCTCCATGCTGAGATCGCGCCGCGCTTTGGAC
>JAABUK010004511.1_pt1 | contig 22525 bp, 1 predicted proteins | sample 5559141 | NCBI WGS metagenome assembly JAABUK01 (sample SAMN10711869, study PRJNA513367) | rock metagenome | isolation source: Antarctica rocks | place: Antarctica: Victoria Land, Pudding Butte nord | collected 2016-01-03
ATGGCCATGAATGGAATACGCCATGGCCATGAATGGAATGCGCCATGGCCATAAGTGGAATGCGCCATGGCCATGAATGGAATGCGCCATGGCCATGAATGGAATGCGCCATGGCCATGAATGGAATGCGCCATGGCCATGAATGGAATGCGCCATGGCCATGAATGGAATAGGGCCATAGCCATAAGTGGGGCCATGCATAGGGGCCATATTGGTGGCGCATTCTAAATTTAGGCATTCTCACGAGCCAAAAACATTCTCAGGAGCGCGTTAGATTCTTAGGGGCGCTTATATCGCTTTAGAGTTAAGATATAGTATTACCCCGCTTAAACCAGCTTAACCGGCTTATAAGCGCTTATAGCGCTCAGAGCCTGCCCTACACTTTTGTAGATGTATATACTATATTTATAAAGGTCTCTAGTACGGTTTCTATTAAACGCTTTCGTCTAGTCTTTATTTATTATAGTACTAGTAGCCCGTACTCCTCTACTATATTATTTAACCTTCTAGAGATAATTACTTCTAGCGCCTTATTAAATATATCGAGGAGTATAATAGGCCTATACGACTTTAGCTCTAAATAGTCGCCTTTTTTTAATTTTTTAAAGATTATTATATTAATCTTTTTAAAGTACCTCGGGTAGTATCCCTATTTAAGGTAGGCCTAGAATAAATAGACGATAACGTTTATTACTTCCGTTTTTATTATAATTCTTAAGAATCGGTTTAGGATTTTAGTTATTCCTAGTACTTTATCGGTAGCTGGGTATTATATTACTTTATATACTTTTATCCTAGTTATCTCCTAGTTTATTCTAACGGGCTCCGAGTACCTTATTCCGTCGATATTACCTAAGTTTATTATCCGTAGAGGGGGAAATAATACTCTTCGTAGGGCTTTTATTTTACCCTTAAAGTCTTTAACTTTTCCTCCTTTACCGTCTTTAATAATTAAGAATTAAAGGAGTTCCTTTAAACGGTTATTTTTCTCCCTTTTTTATTTTACGAGCTTTTATACTCCCGTCGGTTTTAATAAGATTTTATATATACTCTCCCGCTAAAAGAATATTTTCGTTCTTCGAATTATATATATTCTTTTATTATTTATTATATCTAGGGCCTCCTCCGTCCTAGTATTTCGACTTCGCTTATACTCCTTTATATATTCCTTTACCTTTAATATAATATTAATATAGCGGGAGTTTTAATAAGATTTAACTCTTTAATATAAACGGGCCTATAAGATTATAAACTCGATAATTTTTTAGAAGCCTCCTATTATTTTATTTAGGTATTAATCGATATTTTTTTTATTTTCGAGCTCTAGCTTCCCTAGTACCTAATAAAGGGACTTTATACCTTATTATATTTCCTTTCGGGTAACGTTATCTTTAATCTTCTTCTAGGTATATTAAATATATAATATTACCCCTTCCTACGCCTATTTGAATTTTATTATTATTAACCTATAATCGGAGTTATAATATAGGTCTTCGCGGATTATAAAGTTATTTATAACCTAGTACGCGCCTCTCGTAAGGAATAATAAATCGATTATATTTTCGTATCCTCGGGCTTTTTATATAATAGACGCTTCTAATAGCCTTAATTTTATTTCTCTCGACTTTATTATTCCTAGGAGATAATCGGTTATAATATAATATATATATCGCCTAGTATTATTTTAACTAGGGTAATAGAGGTTAAAGTCCTTTAAAAGGATATATTCGCCTTCCTCCGCTAACGCTTCCTCTAGTAATAATAATATTAACGGACTATTAGTCGAGGTATACTATATCGGTAATAGGTTATATATATTATGGATTTATATCTCTTTATAACGGGGGATTCCTCGATTAATAGCCTCCTCCCCTTTAACCTTATCCGACCGAGATTCCTTTTTATTTCTTCGCTCGTTTAATATAATCCTTATAGAGTATAGGTCGCCTCTATAGTAGACTAGCTCCTAACTATTTATATTAATCTTTTTATTTATATAAAAGTATATACGGGCCTCTAGGCCTCCCTTATATATTAAATAGAAATAACTAGTATTATCGTTATATAGCGCCTAGGTAGTAGGATTCTAACTAGGCTCCTAAATAGTTATAATATCGATATCTTTAATTTACTCGTTTTAGAGTAACCCTATTATTAACTTCGATTCCTTCTTAATATTATACTATATAACTTTAAGTTAGGTATTATAATTTATTATATATTAATATTATATCCGTAAATTCCTCGTCTATTTCTTAACTACCTAATAGTATTAATTCTAGCCGGTTTTCGTTTAATTAGTCGAACGTTATTACTAGGAGGTTATTTAGGACTTAGAGGACTATTTACCTAGGTATTATTATTAACCTATTATTTTATCTCGGCCTCCCTATTTTCCTAGATATAGTAACCGCGTTTTAGACTTATTTAATTATATTCGTTATTACTTTCCTCTTCCTTATACCCCTAGCCGGTATTAATATAAATTTATCACTAGTTAATTATACCTAAGAGCTTAGGGCTACTATCCTCGGTAATACCGCGAACTACCTAGGTTTATTCTCTAATCTTTATTGGATTCGGTATATCTTTTTTTACTTAACTAGGCACGCCCTACTCTAGGATTTATAACGTCCGGAGTAAACTATATAACGCTTTTCCTTCGGGCTTTTAATATTATATTTGTACGATTAATAAAGTTCTATATATATACCGTATTTAGGCTAGTTTTTATAAGTTAAGGCTATATAATCGTACCCTTAATAATTAAAATACTACCTCGGGTTATTTATTCTCTTTTATCTTTTATATAATAGTAATTATTCGTTTTCTAGGAACCCGTCCGTTACTAGTTTATTTACTATATCTAGGTCCGGGATCTTAAGAAGGAGTATTAAATACTTTTTTTATAACCGTATTCGTCTAGTTTAAGGGCGAATCCTAATTATTTTATATTTATAATATCTAATCCCGGGTATAGCCTATAATTATCTTTCTTTAATATCTCTATCGCCGCTTTTTAATTATTTATATCAACGGCCTCCTTCCTTACGCTATATACTACTACTACGTAGATTTATTTTAATATTCTCGCCGAGGGGTTAATATTCTTTATTTATTTAATTACCTTTTCTAACTTTTATTTTACCTCTACCGTTATATAGTATAATACGAAGTCCCTTTTTATTATTTATTTTACTCCGACGATTAACTCCGCTACCGGGTAAACTCCGTTCCGGAATATTTTAACTAGTTAAGAGTTAGTTACCTTTTTAAATTATCCTCTAGCCTTGATATTATTTATCTTAATTATTAACTACTTCGCTTTCACGCTAGTCGCTATTACCGGGGGAGGGGGGTTCGTTTCGGCTATATATCTCGATAAGATAGGTATATATCTACGGGTAGTATTAACCTAGCTTTATATTAATAGTATAGGTATACTCCTCGCCCTAAATTTCTAAACTTTTTATTTTAGCGAGTTTATTTAGGCCTCCTAGAGCCTATACTCTTCTACCGATTCTTATATATAACTAAGGATTATTCCTAGCGCGATCTATATTAATTATAACTCGCGGTATATTATCTATTATACCTCCTTATATTTTATATCTTTTATAATCTTTATTATAACTACCGTTAATTCTTCTAAAGTTTTTATACCCCCTTTATACCCTCTTATTTAATTACTAGTCTCTTTTTATTATTACGACGTCCTCGTTGTATTAGAACGCGCTAGTAGCCTACTCCTTACTTTAGTACCTTAAGTTTTATCTCTATTACCCCTATTCCCTTTTATCTTAACTGATTTCGTAACCCTTTAAGGTAGTGAAATCCTATTAACCCAGCTTTCGTCCTATCTTTTCATATATTAATATTAGAACCTAGGTTAATTAAATCCCGTGAATATATTCCTATTAATTACTTTATCTAACGGAATTTCCGGCCTATTTAACCCCTTCTATAATACTAGTTAAACTATATAAATCGTAGTACTTATACTACTATATTAAAGGGTCACCCTTTAGCGAGTCTATATAGTATACGATTCTTAAATAATCGGTAGTGAAATACTTAAGACTAATTAAAAATTTAATATTTACGTCGCGGAACTAGTGTAAATATTTACCTTCGCTCGTACCTTTATAAGAACGTATTTTATTATATTTTCGCCCTAATAGAAATATCCCTACTAAATATAGTTAAATTTATTATTATTCCACCGGTAGGTGTAATAATTAGGGGACCTCTACTATAAATAGTAGATTCCGTTAGCGCTCTACTAGCGGGCGTAGAAATAATAGGATTACGTAATTTTAAATTTTAAATTTATAATACCCCTAATTTTTATTATTATTTAAGGCGACGGTTTTCTTCTTTAGTAATTTTAAACTATATATCTAAAGTCTCTTCGGGGGTAATAATACCTTCGAATTCACTACCGTTTTTATAACGGGGGTTATCGGAGGGGGTTTAATTAATATTATCGTCGCTAAATTCTTCTAGACGTCCCGAGGTTAAACTTAATATCGTAATAATAATAGGCCTTTTCCTTAGAAAGATTTAAAAGATTAAAACTATAATACCTAAAGCCGCTAGCGTAGAGCTAGCGGCTTAGTAATAATATAAAAGATATAAGGTAATTACGGGGTTCATTATTAAGTAGTTTTTAAATCCTAGATTTAATAATAGAACTAATCTCTAAGGATTCTAATAAAACGGGGGAACGTTAACTCGATATAGGATTACTAAGAGTTAGAACCCCGCGATACTAAGACTAGAACCCTGTATCGATAAATAATAATATTATAAAGGTAGCGGAGCGTAGGCGTATATAACGCGCTAGCGCCTTTGGCGGGGCGTAGGCGTATATAACGCACTACCGCTTTACACAGGAGTAATAAATATTATTATTTATTTATTTTAAATCTACTTTAGATAAAGATACTACTTAAAGTATTTTAAAAAGATTAATATAATAATTTTTAAAAAATTTAAAAAAGGCGATTATTTAGAGTTAAAATTATATAAGTTTATTATACTCCTCGATACGCTTAATAAAGCGCTAGAAGTAATTATCTCTAGAAAGTTAAATAATATAACGGAGGAATATAAATTATTATTATTATAATAAATAAAAGTTAAATAAAAGTATTTAATAAAAACCGCGCTAGAGATCTTTATAAATATAATATATATTATATAAAATTATAATAAGAACGGGAGGGGAAAGATAATAAACCTAATATTATTAAATATAACGGGAGCGTTTAATAACGTTTTATATAAAAGATTATTATATAATTTATAAATAAAAAGTATACCTAGCTTAATCGTTAATTAAATAATAAACTTTTTATCGGATAAAACTATATCCGTAATATTTAAAGAAACGACGAGTATAATAAAGAAAATAATAATAAATATTTTATAAAAATCGCTTATTTTACCGGTACTCTTTTTATTCTTTAATATATTATTAATTAAAGAGTATATTAAAATAAATTTATTAATATAAATTAAAGGATTTATAAACGATATTTATTTACTCGCCTATAACGAGAGTATAAAAAAGAATTATACGAATTTAAAACGGGCCTATAATATTTATTTAAAATAAATAATTATTTATAAAGTATTATTTACCCCCTAAAAATACGAGTTAATTTATATATCTCGAACGCCGAAGAAGTTTAATATAGAAATAATAATAAATTTTAAGAATGTAATTATCGAACCTAGAGCGAGTATTAGAGATTTAGGACTATATATCGATTTAAAATTAAAATAAAGATTATATTTAGCCTAGATTAAAATTAGGGCGATTAATTAAAACCGCGTTATAAAGTATTTAATTAGTTTAATATAAAGCGAAATAATATATAATATAATAGTTAGATTAATATTAATATTTACGGCTCCGATATAATATTAATTAAAAGAAACGACGGAGGCTATAAAGGGATATATAAAGAAATTAATAATTATTTAGAATAATTACTTTAGGACGGTCCTAAAAGTATTTAAAACTACCCTAATTTTAATATCTAAAACTAGATTAATAATCGTATTAATCGACCTCTAATTAGATTATTTAATAATATAATATTAGACTAGTCGAGGGACCTATTTAATTACGACTATAAAAAATATATAAATCTAGAATAAACTCTAATATAGGGGAGGTAAATAACGATAGATATTTTTAATATTATCGACGGAAAAAAAAGCCTAGGTACTTCGTATCCTAGGATTTAAAAAATAATATAAAATAGTTATAATTATAAGGAGAAGAAAAGACTAAATAAATTTAATCGAAAATATCGAAGAATATTAAAATATTAAGATTATCGACTAGAGAGTAAAAAACTAGGCCCGTTAATAATAACTAAATAAATAGGAGAGTTATAAAATAATAATCTTTATATAAATTATTAACCCGGCTTAAAAGAGAGATTAATTCGGGGATTAATTTGATTATTATAATTAATTAAAGAAGGCTAAAAACTTTATAAAAATATAATTAAAATATAGTAAAATCGGATTAAATAAATTTTTATACCGAATAAAGATATTTATAATCCGTAGCGTTAGTTACTAATATAAATAAAAGAAATAAAATATAAAATATATATTATTATTTTACCTAGAACTAGCTAGGGATAAAACGGAGTTAATAAAATAAATAAATATATACGATTTTAAGAAGATATTAATATAGGCTTAAAATATATATATAACCGCGCGGTAGATAATAAAAACGGGATAACTCGACTAATTCTCTTTTATTAAAAAATAATTAATATAATTTAAATTACCGTTAGGACCTAACGATATATTTAAACTTATAAAAAAAAAAAAAGGAAGAAACCGCCGGCTAAAAAGCCGTAGGTATCGATTATTTAATAAATTTATAATAAAGCGGCCTATGAGTTTATAAAATAAATAAATTAAATTTAAAATAAAAATAAAAGAGAAACGGAGGGAAGAATAAATAATATTTTAAAATAATTATAATTATCGGCTACTAACTAGTAAAAAGAGGAAATAAATTATTAATAAATTAAAAATTTTAACCGATAAGGTTTCTTTAATAATCAATAAGCGCCGCTAATAACTTTATTAAAAGAGTATTCGTAGAACTCCCTTATTAATAAAGTAGTTTTACTAAAGTAGGTATATAAATTAATTAATTAATTAATAATTAAATAGGTCCCTCGATTTATTTAATATTATATTATTAAGCGGTTTAATTAAAGATCGATTAATACGATTACCGATTTAATTTTAAATATTAGAATTAGGGTAATTTTAAATACTCCTAGGACTAGCCTAAAATAATTATTTTAAATAATTATTTTAAATAATTATTAATTTCTTTATATATTTCTTTATAGCCTCCGTTATTCTTTTAAATTAATATTATATCGGAGCCGTAAACGTTAATATTAATCTAACTATTATATTATATATTATTTTATACTTCGCGAAGGTAGCGCCTTATATTAAATTAATTAAATATTTTATAGCGCGGCTCTAGTTAATCGCCTTAATTTTAATTTGGATTAAATATAATTTTAATTTTAATTTTAAATCGATATATAGTCTTAAAACTTTAATATTTATTTTAGATTTAATATCTACGTTCTTAAAGTTTATTACTATTTTTATATTAAACTTCTTCGGCGTTCGAGATATATAAATTAACTCGTACTTTTAAGGGGTAAATAATATTTTATAAATAATTATTTACTTTAAATAAATATTATAAACCCGTTTTAAATTCGTATAATTCTTTTTTATACTCTTATTATAAGCGAGTAAATAAACGTTATTTATAAATCCTCCGATTTATATTAATAAATTTATTTTAACGTACTCTTTAATTAATAATATATTAAAGAATAAAAAGAGTACCGGTAAAATAGGCGATTTTTATAAAATACCCGTTATTACTTTTTTTATTATACTCGTTTTTCCTCTAAATATTATAGATATAATTTTATTAGATAGAAAGTTTATTATCTAATTAATAATTAGGCTCGGTATACTTTTTATTTATAAATCGTATAATAGACTTTCGTATAAGATATTATTAAATACTCCCGTTATATTTAATAATAATAGGTTTACTATTTTTTCCCTCCCGTTCTTACTATAGTTTTATATAATATATCTTATATTTATAAAGGTCTCTAGCGCGGTTTCTATTAAACGTTTTTATCTAATTTTTATTTATTATAATAATAGTAGTTTATACTCCTCCGTCATATTATTTAATTTTCTAGAAATAACTACTTCTAGCGCTTTATTAAATATATCGAGGAGTATAATAAACCTATATAATTTTAGTTCTAAATAATCGTCTTTCTTCGGTTTCTTAAAGATTATTATATTAATTTTTTTTAAATACCTCGGGTAGTATCCTTATTTAAAATAAATCTAGAATAAATAAATAATAACGTTTACTACTCCCGTTTCTATTATAATTTTTAAGAATCGGTTCGGGATTTTAATTATTCCTAGCGCCTTATTAATAATTAAGTATTATATTATTTTATATACTTTTATCCTAATTATTTCCTAGTTTATTTTAACGGGCTTTAAGTATTTTATTCCGTCGATATTATTTAAATCTATTATCGGTAAAGGGGGGAATAATATTCTTTATAAAAAAATTATTTTATCTTTAAAGTCTTTAACTTTTCCTCTTTTATTATTTTTAATAATTAAGAATTAAAAGAGTTTATTAAAATAATTTTTTATTTATTTATTTCATTTTACGAGCTTTTATACTCCCGTCGACTTTAATAAAACTTTATATATACTTTTTTATTAAAAAAATATTTTTATTCTTTAAATTATATTTTTTTTTATATTATTTATTATATCTCGGGCTTTTTTTATTTAGGTATTTCGATTTTATTTATACTTTTTTATATATTCCTTTACCTTTAGTATAATATTAATATAATAGGAGTTTTAATAAAATTTAGCTTTTTAATATAAACGGGCCTATAAGATTATAAACTCGATAATTTTTTAAAACCCTTTTATTATTTTATTTAAATATTAATCGATATTTTTTTTACTTTTAAATTTTAATTTCTTTAATATTTAATAAAAGAATCTAACGCCTTATTATAATTCCTTTTAAATAGCGTTATCCTTAATCTTTTTTTAAATATAATAAATTTATAATATTACCTCTTTTTATATTTACTCGAATTCCGTTATTATTAATTTATAATCGGAGTTATAGTATAAATCTTCGCGGATTAATGATTAATTAATTTATATACCTACTCTAGTAAAACTACTTTACTAATAAAGAAGTTCCGCGAATACTCTTTTAATAAAGTTATTAGCGGCGCCTACTAGTCGTTAAAGAAACCTCGTTAATTAAAAACTTCAATTTATTAATAATTTATTTCCTCTTTTTACTAATTAGTAGCCGATAATTATAATTATTTTAAAATATTATTTATTCTTCCCTCCGTTTCTCTTTTATTTTAATTTTAATTTTAATTATTTATTTTATAAACCTATAGGCCGCTTTATTATAAATTTATTAAATAATCGATACCTACGGCCCTCCGGTTAGTAGTTTCTTTCTTTTTTTCCTCTTCTTTATAAATTTAAATATATCGCTAGGTCCTAATAATAATTTAAATTATATTAATTATTCTTTAATAAAAAAAAATTAACCGAGTTATCCCGTTTTTATTATTTATTATATAATTATATATATATTCATCGGCAAATCTCAAAAACTCCTATTAAAACCCTAGTTACCGACCGCGCGGATAGGGCTAGTAGCGTCCTACTAGTAGCCCTAAGTTACGGATAGGGCTGGCAGCGTCCTATTAGTAGGTTCAGTAAATTAGGGGTCCGGGCAGCGTCCTATTAATAGGTTTAGTAACTCGGGGTTATTATTAACAGCCTATCAATAGGTTTAATAACTCTTATTTACCGATACTATACTCCCAGTACCGTTAGTATCTATTATTTATAGATAGTATATTACTAGCCCCGATAGTATATCTAATTTATTAATAGTATACTCGAAGTACGTTTAGTAAATTAACTGTGCGCTAACCTCTACCGGTATAATATACCTATTATTAAGCTTAAAGTTTAATTATTATTTAATATCTAATATTTATTACTAATATTTACTAGAGATTATATTATCGTAACTACTTTTTCCTCTATATCCGTTAGAGTTACCGTCGCCTATACTTATACCTTAACCCCTACCGCCTCTACTAGTACCTGGTTTAGGGTATTCACGCGAGATATATCTAACCTTCGCGTAGCGTTAGTAAAACTTCTCCTTCTAATTATTTTACCCCTATTATTATTAATAATACTTATTCTAGTTATAGTAGTACTGTTAATAATAGAGATAATAGCGAAGAAAACGTCGACGATGTTAATAATATAACTAGTAGGTAAGACGGTAATAAATAGTTTAACCCTATAAGTAAAGAGTTTATAACGGCCTAAGTATAGCCTAGTATTCTCGCTAATAATAACGTTTAAAATTTTTATATCTTCGTTTTTAAACTACCTTATAAGCTGTCTAGAATACCCTAGGAGCGGACGATGATTGTAGAAGGTTATAGGATTTTTCGTTATAAGGTATCTTCGTATAGCTCTTATCCGACTCGGATAATTATTATATCCGACTCGGATAACTATCTCGTCCGAATCGAAAAGCTACTTTATCCGACTCGAATAGTAGTAGGATATCCTAGAATTTCTATTTATAGGCGCTATAAGTATTTAGTCTATTAACGCTATTAATAAAATAAATAAATATTAAATTAAAGGACTCGTAAAGCGAGTAATATCTTATCTTTATAATATTAAGCCCGTAGATATAGCCTTTATTAAGGATATATCGTTATTATCTACCGCGATACTTATTCGGTAATCCCTTCTTAAACGGGATTTTAATCGGTCTTTTTCTTTCTATATTAAAATACTATTAACGTAGACCCCGTTAATAAATACCTTAAAAGTAAATAATTTAATTACGAAAGTTAAGGCCTCTAGCCTATAGTATTTAACGGTGAATACCGCGCTAGTCTTCGCTTCGATATACTTTATAATAAACTTAGAGTTATTACTATCTATATTATACTCCTATAATTAACGTCCTTTAGATTTAACTCCTACTTTAATAGCGCTAATAATAATTATTATCTTCGTAACTATAATCTAGTAAAGAGGAAGTAACGTCGACTTATATCTATAGGCTTAAACTTTTATTTAGGCGGTAGATATATAATTAGGCGAAGACGTTACTTTACGTAATTAAATTAAGGTTATATTCGCCCTATTTAGAACCGGATTTTTAACTTTTATTAAATCATTAGTCTTACTACTCTTCGCCTTTATAATTTCGTTTAATATATAGCCGAATATATCTACTAGTCTCTACGTTATAGTAATCGGTTATTAAATACTATTTATTATAGCCGGGATACTCGCTAGGTTATTAATATTATCCGAGTTACTTAAGAATCTTTAAGTCTTTAGAGCCTAGTTAAAGAAGCTATTAACGTTATTATATTAATTAAATAGAACGGGTACGGCTCTAAGGCTATCGTCGGAGAGAAAGAAGTAATATTATCGGTAGATATAACTTCGGTGGCTAGAATATCTTCGGGCTTTTATATTTATTAAATGGAACGGGTACGGCTCTAAGGCTATCGTCGGAGAGAAAGAAATAACGGTATCGGTAGATATAACTTCGGTGGCTAGAATATCTTTAGGCTTATAAGTAGCGCCTTTCTTTTTAGGAGAGGGCGTAGTTTCGTTATTAACTTCCCCTTTACCTAGGGTCTTAACTTTAACGGTATAATAAGATATTTACTCTACGATTTCTTTCTCGTATTTTAGGTTTTAAGGCTCGGTAGTAACCTTACCCTCCTTAGTTTTAATCCTCTTTATAATATTATTTTAGGCTCGGTAGTAACCTTACCCTCTTTAATTTTAATTTTCTTTATAATATTATTTTAGGCTCGGTAGTAATCTTACCCTCCTCGGTCTTTATCCTCTTTATAGTATTATTTTAGGCTCGGTAGTAACTTTACCCTCCTCGGTCTTAATTCTCTTTATAGTATTATCTTAAGCTTAGTCTTAATTTTCTTTATAATATTATCTTTACCTTAGGTATATACCCCTATAACTCTATTCTTTAGAGTTACTTTAGTAAGAATCTCGGTTTAATATTCGATCGTTTTTTATATATATAGGACCTTTAAGGCCTTCTAGTATTAAACGGATTTAGGTAACGGAGTCTAAATATAGGTATATCCTAAATTAATCGACGGATTTTCCTTCTTATATTCGGTCTAGGCTTTAACGATTTCTAAAAACTTTCTATATTTATTAAAAGACCTAATTCTCTTTATAGTATTAGGATAAATTCGCCCCGGAAGTCTAATATAGGCGTCCTAAATAATATTACGTACCTCGTTAAAATTAAAGTATCTAGAGGATATAATATAGTCTTTCGAATAAGAGACGATTCTTAAAAACTTATTTAGCGTAGGTTATATCGATCCGTATAATCTCTTCCTCCTAGATAATATAGGGCTTAGTTTACTATTAATATTAATATTAAATTCGGAATTAAATTTAAAGATAGTAATACTCTTCTAGTTTAAGGGATTAGGCGTAATTATAAACTCGCTAGCTAGTATACTATAAGATTAACTAGGCGTTAGCGGATTTAATATTTTAAAAATTAATCGCGAGTCGGTTAAAATCTTACGAAATTAGAAGACCTACTTATTTTATTTCTTTTAAAAAGTATTAACTTAAGCGCCCCCCTTAATATACTTCTTAATCTACTATTTAAATCTTATTATTTCTCGTATAATAACTACTAGAAGGTTTTTATCTAACGGCTTTAATAACTCCTTTAATCTAGTGTCGATATTATCCGCTTTTTATTAAACCTCGTTAATAATATGTGGGAGGCTAGATAGATATTAATAATTATCCTTAAATAATAATAAACGGGGCTCGTTTACTTTTTCCGAATACGGGCGGTTAAGTATTTAAAGAGTATTAATTATAATATAAGGGTACCGAAGCGTTTATTATAAGTACCGAGCGCGGTAATATAAGGTTTATTCGAGTTAAAGAAGGTATCTTCTTTTCTCCTCGTTATAATATAGTTAATTTAGGTATCCGGATTATTTTTAATAGAATAGTACCCGAAGTTATAATAGAAGTATTCGCCGTTAAATATTTAAATTTATTATTAGAGAGACTCGCCCTCCTATATTTAATCGGGTTTTATTAAACCGCCGATTATTCTTCCCTTTACTTTAACCTTCTTTACTAGATTAAAGGCGCTCGAATTAATAGGATCGTTAGTTAATATAAGAGTAAAGAGGTTAATATAATCCTTTATTTAAATATATTCTTTTATAAGATTTCGTATAAGATTAATTAAATAGGTTTCCGCTAGAACCTTTAGCCTACCTTTAAAGGTATAAGCCGGCCTTTAGGGCCTTTAGTTACCGTAGACGTAGGTTAATTACCTTTATTCTATCGAAATTTAGGGAGTTTAATAACTATAAGCTAATTTCTTTTATTCGAAGACGTATACGGATAAGTATAGCTTAATAACTATTAGAAGGTATAAGATAATAACTAGTATAGCGTATAGCCTATAAAGAAGTAAGAAAGTAAAGGTTTTAGAAAGGACGAATCCGAGGAAGTAGATAAACTAAAATAAATAAAGTAGAGATCGATAAAAAAATATTTGGTATTAGAGTATCATATATTTAGTAAAATAAGGCTCGTTACTACTACGGAGTAAATAGCTTGGCTAGTTCTCCGAGGCGCCTTATATTCGTTATTAAATAACGAGGATACTATCGTATTATGAACGTAGGTAGTAGTATAAATAATCTAGTTATATTATAATTAGATATAGCGAGTAGTACTATAATATAAATAGGTAGAGAGAGAAAGATAAAAGATATATAAACTATTTTTTATTTAAATAATTATATTCCTTCTTAATACTCGTCGCTCGGTTATACGAGGTCCTTTACTAACTCCCGGCGTTATTATATTCTTCTAGGATTATTCTTACTTAGGGCTCCTAAAAGTTATAATATTCCGATAATAACTTAATTATATATATTAATACTCCCCTAGTACTTAACTCTAGACTTTTACTAATAGTTTTAATTTATTACCGTATCTTTCATATTAACTAGATAAAGGAGACGTATATTATACGATTTATAATTAAATAAACCCGTCGACGTTAAACTTATCGAGATATAAGAGATTAAGAAGGAGATTATTAGCGCTACTATAAATAATAGAGAGAATATATAATTATTATTAATATTTTGATTTAAGGCTATTTGCCCTTAGGGGGGTTATGAATATCGAAGAATATTTAATTTAGAGGTAAAGTTCTAGACTTTAGGAGGTATCTCGAGGATAATAACTACTATAAGGAGGTCGCTATACTTAAGTAAAGAAATAATAAATAATTTAAATATCTAAAAAAGTACGAGTATATATAAGTTAAGGCCTCTAGTATAAAGAATATAAATAAATAAAAATACTAAAAAAAGTAAAGTAAAGATCGATAGGAGGATATTCGGGGGAGAAATAATATATATTTAATAATATAAGGCTTATTATCGCTACGGAGTAAATAGATTACCCGAATTTTAAAGCGCCTCGATTATAATAACTTTTAAGAGGGGCGACCCCTTCGACGTAATCTCCCTTCCTACTTTTAGTCCTATAAATAACGAAGATTAAAAGGACCTACTTATTTTCTACCTACTAGAAGATACTATAGACGTATTAATACTAGATATCTAGGAAGTTATTAATTTACTAGTATTAACCTTTAACGGTATAAACGTTATAAATAATTACGTCGAAGAGTATAGTGTAGACGGTACGTAGTAAGATATTAATAAGAATATAGTGAAATTCGGCGATTTAGAGTTTAATCTTACCGTAAATAAATAATAGCGCTATATTCATTATTAAATAACGAAGTTAGGCTTAAAGTGTTCGAATTTCTTCGATTCCTTATTCGTTTTATTCGGCGTAGATATACTTCTTAAGGGTAACTTCTAGTTTAGAGTTAATAAAATTATAATAATTATAATTAACTAGAAGTATAGGAGGGGGGTTAAAAACTAGCCTAGTTTATTAAATAATATCTATTATAACTTTAATAAAGGTATATAGTAATATATAAGCTTTAGTTATATCGTAATTAATCGAGTAAAAGATAGTATAATAACGTAAAAGGGTAAAGGTAAGAAGATAAAAGGTAAATAAATAATCTCCTACTCGTATAATTATCCCCCTTCTTCACTATTTATCCGTTTAAAACTTTATTCGGGGGAAGACCTTTTTATCGGAGTACCTCGGCGGGAGGGGGAAATATAATAAAGGTATTTACCCCTAGTTATTAAACTATTTAAAGATTAATAGGTTTTCGTTAAGAAGGGTAATTACCTTCGAGCTATTATTATATAATATAATTTCGACGACGTCTTCGGATTTAGCCTCTACTTCGGGTTTATATTCGCTAGAAAAAATACCTTTAAAGAATATCGAGGCTTTAAGTAGTAGTCCTTTATATATACCGAAACTTTTAACTTCTAGGCCGATATAAACGAATATAATTAAGTCGTAGTTAGAGTTATAAATAATTATTAGTATTATTTTTTACGCTCTAAATAATATATTTATTTTATAATATCCTTTTTACCCTTTAGCTCTTTAGGTTCGGTCGCTATAATAGACTCCTCCCTCTTAATCCTCTATATAATATTATCCTTATTTTATATATTCGTATTTTTACTCCGTTATTCGTTATTATCCTTATCTCCCTGCGTACTATCCTTCCTCGATAACGAGTTAGTTATATTAATCCGTATAGCGATCCCGCTCCTACTCGTAGTATTCCCGAATATAGACTCTATACGCTTCCTCTTTTTTTATAAAACTCGTATCCGTAGTCCTTAAAATGCCCGGTCTTAATATATTACTAGTTTAGGAGGTAGTACCCGTGCTTATATTATTACCCCGGTTATTTAGGATTTAGTATCTTCGATTATAATAAAGTAATAATACCCTCGATTCGTTTCTTCGACTTTATCCCCGAACCCGATTCGGGCGATTCGTTATCCGAGTCGGATAGTAATATAGGCGATTTAGTATCTAAGTCGGATAACGATATAATTTAACTCGGATTTCGTCCTCTAGATTACTTTACTAAGCCTTTATCCTTATACGTTTCTTATTACGGCGACTAGTAGAAATCTTTTTTCCCTATAGTATTAATATCTATAACTTTTTCGTCGCTTTATATTTAATTTATATATACGCCCTCTATTTATAACCTAGGCGTAGATTTCCTCGGCTATCCTCTAACTCTTCGTAAGGAATTTAGGGTTATAAATAATATTATATTAATCCTAGTCGATGAATAAGTTAATATAAAAGAAGTCCCTTCCCTTTATTATTGTAGGTACGAGATAAATACTTCGCTCGATATTCGGTAGTCCGTAGAACCGCCGATTATTTAACGTTCTAGGGTTAAGAGTATACGATAAATACACTCTTTCTATTTCTATTATTTTATAAAACTCTTAAACCTACTTTAAGTATCGATAATTAAAGACTTTTATAAAGGTATTTTATAAACGAGTAGGTTATTATTTTTAGTCCCTTTAGCCTAAATCTCTTACCTTTATAACGATTTATACCTTACCTATTAACCTTCCTTCTTATATAGTAATAGGATTCGTTTCGACCGACTTTTATTCGCGTATTTATATACTATCCCTACGCCAACTATAATAATATAGCTTTATATTTGGTCTATAGACTATTATATTCTTATAGAGGTAGCTCGGATTAGAAGAGTCCTCCCCTAACGTCTTCTAATATATTATATTCTTAAGGATATAAACTAGGTAGTTATTAACCTAACTATAGTCTACCTCCCGTTTATTAATTTCGGTATTCGGTATTATTAGGCCCTATATAGCCGCCTTTACTCGATTCGCTTTAATAAACGTAACTAGACCTTCGAGAAAGCCCTCTAGGTCAAATATCTTCGCTATATTTAATATTATACGTTAATAACGAGTATCGTATTTATAGATTTGCCGTAAAGTGACGTCCTCGTCTACGTCCGTTTATTAATTTAATTTATCGAGGTCTAAAAGAACCCCGGTCTTTATAACCTTCTTTTCTTTTTACCTTCTCTTTTAACTAGGTAGTATAATCTTTATCTCCCGATATTTTAAATTATCCTTTATAATAGTAATTTTGATATAACGAGTATTATATTCTATTATTTACTCCTAGTAATCGTCGTATTTATTCGTTCGTTTATAGTAGTTTTTTAATAACGTTAGGTATATCCTTTTTATTATTTAAATACTATAAAAGTCCGGTAGACCGTACTATCTAATTATAAATACTACGTGAATAAGGACGTGGAATTTAGGGAAGTTAAAATATGGCTCGCCCGTTTTTTTATCGATCGGCCTATACTTCCTAAAGACTTCTTTTAATAGATTAATCCTATTTAACGCTATATCTATATACCTAAGCGTTTCTTCGTTATACGAACGATATTTTATAAATATAATAAAGTTAATAATCGCTCGTCCTACGTATAGTATTTCGGGTATCTTTTCTAATAATAGAGGGGTAAATACGGGTATGATTATTCGTAAAAGTTATTTACTCTCCTCCCCCGTCTATTAATTAATTTTACTAAAGTTTAGGAAACGCCTTAGATTAATATATTTAGGTACGGCTCGAAATCGACCGTCGAGTAGAGCTTTTATCTCTTCTTTTATTCTACTCTTTTTAATATATTAAGTTTACTAGTCTAAAAGGTAGTTTATTAGCCCCTTTATTATTAAAATATATAGTATATTAAATATCTAGATCCCGAAGACGTTAACCGCGAAATAGCCTTCCGCGAAGCTACGGCGGTCGTATACTATTATATCCGATAATTATTTAGGCGTATCCTTATCGTAGGTCCTTTAGACGCGTAATTATTCTATATATCGCTCCGATATCCTTAGAGGATATAGAACCTTAGGGCGTAATCGCTCGCGCTTATTCGGCGGTACTAGGTATACCGGATAATATTTACTACTCTTAATAGAGATAATCAAAACTTATTCTTTATAGTCGCTAGGTATAGAAGCCAAGATCGGATAATATCGTCGGATTAATCCGTCCGTATATATAATATGAATCCCCTTCCGAGCGTGCTCCTTAAGTACTTTAAAATTACGCCGTTAGTATAGATAAATAATAATTATAATTACGATTAATTTACCCTCTACTATAAGCCCTAAAGTATAGTAATATACTTCGGCTTTCGCTTTATTATAGATTATTAGTATTAGGCCCAGTAGTATTATCCCTAGCCGAGTCCCTACTCGCCGTATACTCCGTTCGAGGTTACCGATAGTAATATAGACCGGCCAGGCCTACTAGTCTCCGTATATTCGAGATAAGTAGGTCTTATCCGATCCTATTATTACCGGTACGACGGTCGAGTCGTTAGGTAGTTTATCCTATATCTCCTACTATTAGCCGGCTATATATATTTTATTAACGATAAGATCTTCCTTAAGATTTCGCTAGTATATCGGTATATAGTTAAGGCTCGAATTAAATAATATATATCCTAGTAACGCTTTTATAATAGATATTATATCGAAGTAGAGGATAGAATATATTCTAGGCTCGTTACTAGATTTATTTATATAGACCTAGAAAGTTTACCGGACCTAGTCCCTATCGGTATTATTATATTTTATATTAGATAATTTAGCTTTTAATAGTAGGGCGTTATCGAAGTTATAGTATCCGTAGAAGGGTCTTAATCGACGGTTTTTAAAGAACTTATTTATAGAACCGCTAGAGAGTCGCGCGACGTATATCTACTCGGTTATTACGTAGTCTACTTCTGATCCGAAGGGATAGTAATCCGTACCCGATTCGGATAGTTACTCGGATAGAGACCTTAAGCCTAGTATATTTTTTCCTATTATTAACCTCCCCGTACCTCGCTCCGGTGGGTATTATTCCACCGATATAATTATTAAAGACGATATTATACTAGTACCGCCCGAAGCCGCTATAGAGGTTATTTATTCCGTTATTTGAATTAATACGTCCCGAGGATAATATATCTTATAGTCCTCCGCGTCTTAGAATACTTATTCTAAAATATCGTTATCTATATAATTATTTGATGCGTATCGTTCTTTTAAGAACTATTTATACCTTTAATTTAAAAGCGACCTTTATTATTAATATCGTCTTTATTTTTTTCGTTTATATAAGTTAGGGGCTCTATAGGATCCTTATAAAGATACGTCCGTTTTTTACGCGTTTAATTAAGGTTATTAAATCGGCCTTTATATTATGATAAATACCTAGAAAGACCGTTATTATTAAGATATTACTTCTCGTAGTATCGATACTATCGATTTATTCGTTTTAATAATAATATAATTTAAGTTCCTTTTTCCTAGTAAGCCTATTAATAGGGTAAGATATCGATTAACTTAGGGTCCTTATATAATTAAGATCTAGGCAATTCTAGTGCTACTCGTTAATCGTCCGAGATATATACGAACCACGTAGTATATTAGGCCATTCGTATATTAGGTATACTAGATTTCGAAGGTAGAATTTAGTCTTTAGAATATCGAGGAAGCCTCGTAAGGTTTTAGAGATAAATCTTTAATATTAGGTATAATGATTAGCCAGTATAGCCGTAGTAATAAAATATTAATATTATAAGAATATTATCTGGTTTAGTATATGAAAGAGCGTAGAAAGAAGTCGTATTTATTATTCTATCTATTTAAACGAGAAAGAGGCTAGATTAAATCTATATATTAAACGCTAGAGTTAGGGAAGGGGATCTTTCTAAGAGTCTATATATATTAATTAATAAGTATACGAGAGTTATTTTTTAATATTAAGTTTATAAAGACTTTTACGTTATCCCCTTACCCCTTTATCGGACCTTTTATAAAACGTACTTACTATTAAGACGGGAATATTACCCGTTAGTATAAGGATTCCTCCGTTTAATAGGGATACGATATACTAGTTTATCGTATCCCTAGCGATTATACTTAATAACTATAGTATTCTCGATCGTGGGTAAGCTCTACCGCTTTTAATTTAAAGTATAGTACGATATTAATTAAGAAATAATTATGGCCTAAATTTACTACTATATTTAATAGTAGCTATAAACCGTTAGTAGTACTAGAGTATAGACCTATATAAATATTCCGATAGTATAGTATTTAGTTAGAAGTAAGCGGTCTTTCGTATTATTTACTTTATTTATTTCTCCCGTTATACTTCCCTTTATAGTATACTAAGCGTAGCCTTAACCGACTCGGACGTTTTTTATTATCCGGCTACTTTTAAGATTCAAGAACTTATAGAAATAAAAGTATTAATCTTTAATAGTAATCCTATAATAGTCTAAATATAGTAATAACTTTATTAACTACCCGATCGAATATAATTCCGCTCTAATAAGTATTTGGTTATATATACTATTAATTCGCACTTAATACGCGAACTTAATATTATTTTAATATCCGTTTCTAGTTATTATTATTCTATTATTCCTCGCCCTCTTTACTCTTATTTAAACCTAGGATCTTCTACTTTATTATATTCTAGCGTTATAATAAATAAGATTTTATAAATATTAATATTAAGTTTCGACGAGCTTAATATTATCGTTTTAGCGCTACTAGCTATAAAATAAATAGCGCGTTTATTTATTTTATTTATCGAAAATTAACTCGTACTCTTTATTTATCCTTTCGCCCCCTTTATTTATTAATTATATTTTATCGTTTTTATTTATTAACTATACTTTACCCTTTTTATTTTAATTCTTATTAATAATATTTATTTCTACCTCGCTTTCTAACGTAGATAGGCTACCTACCGTAATATTATCGATTCTTAACTTCTATGTTAATATCGGTTTAAATAATCTCCGATAGAATATTAAGAATATCGAGCTCGGCTTATGATATATATCGAAACTCTTCGCCGTAATTAGAATAGAGCTAGGGAGGAGAATACGAGACGTAGGAATATTAAATAGAACCTTCCGTAATAATAATACTAGGGTTACTCGTCGCTAAATTATCGACGCTACTATCTTTAATCTTAATTTATTTAATTATTCTCCTTTATTTTTAGATAAGGGGATACGGTAGTTTTTATACTTAATTAACGAAAATACTATTAAAGCTACAAGCCGTTAACTTAAATAAGAATCCGAGGAGTCGTATAAATCCCCGTGTTCTAAAGCTAAGAGGACCGAAGACGATTACTCCGAAGGTAAGCTTTATACGGGAAATTATACCTCGCCCCCTCGAATATCTAGAGATCCTGCGACAATTCTCTTTAAAGTCTTATATAACCGTAATAATTAGATCCGATTTATTCGACTTAATATAGTACTATCTTAAAAGATAATATAAAGAATAATAATAGACCGGTATAATTCCGGGTTAGTTATATTAAATTAATCGACGTTTTAGTAATAAAGCGCTTCTAGGACGAGTAAGATAATCTACGTTAAAGTAAGCTCTAGTATTCTACTCCTGGCGAATATATAGATATTAACTATAATGAGGACTTATAGGATATACTAGCTAGTACGTAGTAAGGCGGAAGTCTTAAATAACCCCTTTATATTATATATAGGCCTCTCCGTTAATTAAGCTATCTTATATAACGATCGAGATACTAGTTAATAGAAATACTAGCGTTAATAGAAGGTACCGAGTCCATAATCGGCTAGTATACCTAAGAATATTATAGTCCTCTCCCGCGAAGAGAAAAGGCTTAATTAAAGAGGTCTTCCGCTTTTATTAAATACTTAAAGAAGCCTCCTATACTACCTCCTACCGTTTAATAACCCCGTTAAACGAATCCGCCCCCGCCTTTTTTTATTAAGCGAACTATAGCCTTTATCGATATATTATCCGATAATGATAAGGAGGAAGAAGAGGCGCTGAAAGGCTTAATTATTAATTAATTATATTAAAGGAGGGACCCGTCCTTATATAATATTAATATAGGGAAAGTAACCTCGGCGAGGGTCGCCGAGGTAGATATAGCGTTTATGGATATAAACGAGCGGGAAACTCCATCTACAAAAGTGTAGGGCAGGCTCTAAGCGCTATGAGCGCTCGTGAGCTGGTTGAGCCGGGTTGAGCGGGGTGATATTATGTCCTGACTCTCGAGCGCTATGAGCGCTCCTGAGAATGTTTTTGGCTGGTGAGAATGCCTAAATTTAGAATGCGCCACTAATATGGCCCCCATGCATGGCCCCACTTATGGCTATGGCCCTATTCCATTCATGGCCATGGCGCATTCCATTCATGGCCATGGCGCATTCCACTTATGGCCATGG
>JAABUK010004512.1_pt1 | contig 22523 bp, 1 predicted proteins | sample 5559141 | NCBI WGS metagenome assembly JAABUK01 (sample SAMN10711869, study PRJNA513367) | rock metagenome | isolation source: Antarctica rocks | place: Antarctica: Victoria Land, Pudding Butte nord | collected 2016-01-03
AGGGAAATATATATATATAGAGCGACGATAGGCTTTAACGACTAGGTTAAAATAAAAGACTAGATAAAGACTAAACGAGTTAGGATAAATCTAATATAATTTAAATATAGGATTTACTATTTTATTAATAGCGGGATTTATAGTTATTATATATATATCTATCCTAAAAGGGTAACGACTAATAATAACGAGTAATTACGGGGAAATAGTGTAACTAATAGAGTTAATACCCTAAATAACCGGTTTACTACTAGATATAGGTCTTTTCTAAATAATCCTAATATAACTAACTATATTAGCGCTCTAAATAGCCACTTTTTAACTAAATATAAATATTTTCTAGGCGCTCGTAGCGTGATAATAATAATAAACCGTTAGGATTAATAGGATAGATAGGATTTATAGGGATTAATAGTAGATCTAGGAATTAAAGAGCCGTTTTAAGGCTTAAAAGGAGGTTACTCCTAGTAATCCTTTTAGAGTCGGAGTCGGAGGCGGCTCCGGTAGGTAGGATCGGGAGGTAGGAACTAGTATAAAATACCGTTAATATTAATAAGACTAATATAGGCCCCACTTTAATAAAAATAATACTTGGATAATTAATACTATCGTCGTTAATAATAATAAATCTCTACGTAGTATTAGTATTCTTTTTAGAAGTAGGCGTTATTCTAGGGGCCGGTTAACGGGCAAAGCCCTAATTAATTATAGAGATAATAAACTATAATTTGGCTTATTCGTCTCAATTTATTAATAGATTTTATACTATATACCTCGATAACCGGTAACTATTATCTAATGAGTTTACTTATTATTTAAAAGTTATAATATATCGTATATTATAATATAGTGTACGTTAAGCTCCGTAGGAGTAAATTAGACTATAAATACTACTATTAATTATACTATAGATAGGTAGGTATACTAGTTAAATATAAAGTATCTATACCCTAGAACGGTCGCTATACGACCCGGGCTTATAACCTATTGAAATTATAGAAAAATACTTAATTATTCTATAGAACTATAGGAATACGTAAAATTATATACTATAGAGAATCTATATATAGATCTTAGATCACGTGACCGAGTCACGTAATATACTAAGCCTTAGTATATTTCAATAACGATTACGCTAGTAAATTTTAGGAGTCTTATAATGAGCTCTATAATTTTAATTACTTTAAACTTAATAATAACTTTATAGTCTAGTAGTTTTATCCTAACTTTAATTTTAATTACTAGCGCTATTATAAAATATTCGCTAAAGACTATAATTTATTTAATATTAATAATACTATTAAAACTACCTTAAATATAACAATCTCTCGTTTCCGTAATATATTATATTTATAGGCTAGTAGTATTAGTTATAACTAGCTAATATCTATTATATATATTTTAATACTATAGTAGGTATAAGGATTTAATTAAAAAAGAACTATTTAATCGTACCCCTATTATATTAATTTTATTAGGCGGGTATAGTACTATACTATTTATAATAAACCGTAATATAATAATCTTAATTATAATAATTAACGCGACCGTAGCCGGCGCGGTCGAGGTAGCCGTGGTAAAGACTACGGTAAAGGTAATAATAACGTTATTATTAAAAATAATAACGATAATAATAGAAGCAAAAATAATAAGAGTAAATACGATAAATCTAATAAATAAAATAAACGCTAGAGGTTTAATACCGAAGATAATTTTAATTTAGGAAATATAAAATATTGTTACACCCTTATAGGTATTATAATTAATATTTCTAAACTTTAAATCTTAGATACCGGTATTATTATTTATATTAAATACGATCGTTTTATTTTTATAGAGTATAATAAACTTAAAGGCGCCGATAATATTAATAATTTTAAAAACGACCTAATACTATATAATAATAATATTCTTCGGCTACTATATTTAGGTAATAAAAGTATATAATATTTTAAAGTTAATAACGTTATATATATTCTTAATAGCGGTTTTAACTTTATTTTTTATATTAAACTTTAACGAGCTAGCTACCCCCTAGGCTTTATTTCTAAAGAAATCTTTATCGGATTTAAAGAAATTATTATAACCCTATAAAATTATAACCTCTACGTTCTATATATAAATTAATAGTAATTAATATTAGTTATTATTAATACTAAAATCTTAACCTAATAATACGAGAGACTCGGTTATTTAGGGAAAAATAAAATAATATAATTATTTAAAATAACTAAAGATATCGATTTATTAAAATTAAAGGGTAATAACGGTTATAAAACCTATAACGTTATAAAGATATATATTTATTCGTATAAACGTAGTCTATAAAAGGGCCGTTTCGATATTATTTATAATAATATTATTAATCTTAGGGCCTATAGCATCGGCTTTATAATTATCGATATTAATAATATACTTAAATATAATTATTATTATTTTATATTTAATAAAATAGGCGTATTTAGCGCCTTTTATAACTATAGGTCCGTAAAAGAATATAATAACTATTATATCCATTATCTTTATATTAATAAGGATCCTATAACGTTAATAAAGCGTTCGCCGATTATTACTATAAATATAATATTATCTAAAACTACTTTATCCTTAGGAACCTTTAAATAAATAATATATTAAAATATATTAATTAAACTTTACTCTAGAAAGTATATACTCTACTAAATAATAATAACCTTAATAAAATATTAATTCTAGAGTTTATTTCGATTATAAACTAGCTCCGAAATCGGTCTCTTATCACTATAATAAATGTTATACCTCATAAAGATTCTATTAGAATACGTCCTAATTTATTATATTTATATAATATTAACTAAATCGGCCTATATTAGGACTATTTTATTATAAATAAAAGATAATAGAAATTTATCTAATATAATACTAAAGGCGCTCTCGTTAAATATAAGGGTAATTACTTTTATCGAATATTAATACTTATAAATAAAATATTTTATTTTACCTAGGTTTAATAAACCGAGGAGCGTTATATTAAAAGTAAATATATTATGATATAAATACTACTAGTTAATAAAATCTCTAAAATAATTCCCCGTTAAGGGGGCGATATTATAATAAAATATAAAATTACCTTAAGTCTATATAAACCTCCTATTAATATAAAATTAAATATCGACGATTACGAGTATAGGAATAGTAACTCTAAGTTTACTATAGCCCCTTTATAATAATTAATTAAATACGTTATCTCGTTACGGTTATTAAAATTTAAAAGCCGATATATTTAACCCTAGCCTATAAGTACTATAATAATTATTAATTATAAATAAAATATTATCGCGAGTAATAATACTAGAGTACTCGAGCTCTAATTTATTAAATAATATAAATCCGGTTTAATATTCCCCCGCCTCCGCCTCGCCCGCGATATTAATTAAAGTATTTAATAGGTATTGAGAATTACGCGAACCTACCTTTTCCTCTAATATAATAACGCTACTAACTAAAGCGCTATTATATAAATTAGGGTTACCTAAAATATATTAAGAAACTATAATTAATGTCCTAAATAAAATATATTAATAATTTAATATAAAGGTCGAAATTAAGTTACTTTTAATTAATAGTACCTAGATATTAACTAACCTACTTTATAATTAAAAAATCCTTCGCGGTAAATAGGTCTATAAATCTAAATATAATATTATTAGCGAGATAACTCGCTATAAAGCCCGCTAGGTTATATATAATTTTAAATAATACTAAAGAACTAATTTTGATAAGATATTTACCTTTATAATTAAGCCTATAAATTATAAAGTATTATTCGTTATTATTATAATATTCGACCTAGAGCTCGGATAAATAAATATATAAATTACGTTTCTTTATATCGAATAGCTTACCGGTTTTAGTAATAATTTAGGTTATATATATTTATTAAAATATATTTTATATAAGCTTAAATAATCCCTTCGTACATAATATATTATCTTTACTACCTTTTTTATTAAGCTAGGTTTTATACCCTTAAATATAGATTTTAACATTTTTTTTAATTATAATACCCAGTTAATTATTACCCTATATATTAATAATATATTAATTATTAGTACTAGGAAGGCCGTTATTACTTAGCTTAAATAATAATTAAATAATTAATATAAAATAATTAATCTAGGGCTTATTACCTATTATTTAGACCTTAAAATCGCGCGCGATTATTTTAATTATATATTATTCTTTAGCTAGGAGACTTACCTAAAAAGAGTATTTAAAAATTATAATATATATTATAGGAGTTTTAATAAATTTAGTAATTAAATTTATTTTTATAAATAAAGGCTACTAGGTTAAAACTTACCTTTTTAACCGTATATTAATTAAATATCGGATTATTAATATACGTAATAATAAATATACGACCTAATATCGCCTTCGCGGTATTAATAGTAAGTTATTATATTTTTAACCTTAATAAAACTTATTAAGTCGTAGTTAAATATATATTTTATTACCTATATAGTACGTTATACCTAAAGTTTATATTTTAGGGTTAACTCGCCCTACTAAAGGGTTATATTAATATTAATTAGATTAATGATTATAATACGCGATACTCTACCTCTAGCTATATATTTAATCTCGGTAGTATAATTATTAATTTAATAATTTAAACTTTAATTAACTATTATTTTATTATTTTATAAAGCCGAATAAATTAGCTAAATATCAATTATTAAAAAAACTATTTAATTTAAAAGATTATTAAAATAATTAATATTTATTACCTTTATACCCTATTCTAGGAGGAAATCTAAAGACTATATATTAATATTATTTATTAATATACTATATATATTTATTACTTTTTTTAGCGATATTTATATACTTCGTGTTTATTATAATTATTTTTTATAATAATTAAGGTATTATAGCCCTAGCTAAAAACCCCTAAAATTACGGTCGTATTAAATATATCGATTAATAGTATTATTTCCAGCGCGAAAAGATTATATTAAGTGAAATTAAATTTCGTTATATCCCTATAACGGAGTAGATTGTTAACGGCCTTATTAAGGCCTTTCCTAAAATTAAATTCGATATTTTTCGGGTTACTCTAGGCCTATAATAGTTACCCTCTATAGAAGTCTATTAATATTTTTATAGGAGTTTATTTACGCTCCTATAAAAATTATTCTATATTTATAAATACTAAAACGCGGCTCTATAGATTTATCCGGAGGCTCTACGACCTAGGTTTTAATAACCTAACTAGTAATAAATATTAATATTTATATTAACACTAACTAATAATTAATATACCGAATACTACTAAATTTTCAGGGCTTTATTTAAGGCTTTTATAAAATATAATCTCTAAATTTCAGTTAAATCGCGTCCGTATATATAACGATATATCTTAAATCGCTCTAGGCACTTTTAAGCCAAATACGGCGATAATAAAATTATTTAATAATTTATAGTTTCTATTTAACCCTCCTATAATCTTTATTAATAAATATATACGTCGCTAGAATATCCCCTAAGCGTCCGTTATAATTATATATTATTATACTCGTAATATTTAATACGGTCCCCGTAGTATCTTAGGTAGTCTCTATACTCTTAATAATCGTAACCCCGTAGAACTTTATAGTATCCGACGGTTTCTAATAATCTTCTCGTGGTTTTTATATCGTTTATTAATATCCCGACCTAGTTACTACCTAAATTTAATATATATATATTAACTATTGAATAAAAATTTTAAAATACCGTATTTAATTAAAAAACGGAATTTTTCTCTCTTAACCTTTACCGATATAGTTTAGCTCTATAACTTAACCTCTATTAATTATAATCTAGGCCTATAATTTAATCTTTATAAATTACGGTTTTGGTCTTTATAGCCTATTATAACGACCCTAAAATAGGGGGAATATAGGGCTATTTTAGAAACTTCTTAATAAAGGATTTCGTTCGAGTAGGAGTATTAATATATAGGAGTATAGGACTATTTAATAATTACTAACTAAATAAATACTTAATAATACTTAACATTAAGGTCTTAGATATATATTCGCTTTTATCCTCTATAGATAATTAATCAAGAAACTTTTCTACCTACTATAGTTTAATTTATTATTAGATTTCTAGAATAGCCCCCTATTTCGCTCGGGATATAATCTCCGCTCTATCCTCTTTCCGATAAATCCGAAAAATAAATGGTTTTAAGTTCGTATTATAGATAGTATATAATTAATTTTCTAGGCCGAATCGGGTTAGTGTAGAATCTAGTAAATCTTTTTAGAATAAATAATTTAGTACTTTAAAGTTAGATTATTTCTAAGAATTATTAAATACTAAATTTAATAGCCTCTATATAGATCCGTTAAATCCGAAATAACTCTCCCTAAATGAAATTAGTATAAGTATAGTTAGGTCGATTCTATAAATAAATTGATTAATAGCGGGATTTTTCATTATTAATTAATACGAATTAATTTTTTTGTTTAATTCGCGCCTAATATAAATTAGGTAGTTTATTTTCGGTATTATAATTAAATATCTCGTCCTCTCTATTAAACGGCTTACCTTAAAATTATTCTTAAGGGTAAGTTATATTAACAAAGTTATTAAGTTTTTCTTTCAATCCGATTAAGTTAACTCTAGGGTCTATAAAGCTTTCTTTAATTATTTTGGAATTACTATTCTTAGTAGTCCTTACGAAGGTCCGATATATCCGATATAATTATTTCGAAAGAAGATTAGTATGAATATAATACTTTAAACTTTTTTTTAGTTAATTTTATAAACGATAAAATAAATAGAGCCTTTTCGAAAATAATCGGCTACTTTTATCGAAATAATATATTAAAGGTAATATTATAAAGATACTCTCTTTACTTATATATATATACTCTAGATCGCTAAATAAATACTCCTTTATATTTAGTTAATAGCCGCCGTTAATATAATTATTAATATATCTACCGTAGGTAAATAGTAAATATTTTAATTATTAAATCGCTATTTCTCCCTCTTAAAATAAATACTTCTTTAATTTAATTTACTCTACTGTAATAATAGCTATAAACTTATTATTATTATAGAATTATTTTTACAGGACTCCCTCTGCCTCCTTATTAAGATTATATAAATATATATACTCTAGCTCTAGCTCTAGCTCTAACTCTAACTCTAACTTTAGTTAAAGCGACGCCGTTATAGGCTCTTAAGGTTTTTAAATAGAATAATCTAGCTTTAATAATAAATTTTATTAAATTAACTTAATAACTAAACTAACTAAACGACGCTAAAATATTTTATTAAAATATAGGAGTATAGGACTACTTAGTAATTAATTACTAAGTAGATACTTAGTAATATCTAGTATTAAGGTAATATACGTGTATTCGCTTTTATTATCCATAAATAATTAATTAAGAAGTATTTATACCTACCGTATTATTATATTCAATAGGTTATAAACCCGGGCTCTATATATATATTCGCTATATACTCGTTATATTATTATAATATTAATTGTAGTTATACGGCCTTATCACGTTATCGTAATTATATTTAAGGTATACTAGATTGACATTTTTAAATTAGAGTCTTAGTACCTAGAATATAATTCCGCTAGCCCCTCTTTTATTAGAAAGTAACTAAATTATTTATAGAGAGTTTATATACCGCTAGATAATAACTTAATTAATATATACTAGAGAATAACTAAGCTATTTATAAATAGTTTATATATCGTTAGAAAATAATTTAATTAATATAAAGAAAATAACTAAATCGTTTATAAAGAGTTTATATACTACTAGAAAATAATTTAATTAATATACGCTAAAAATCAACTAAATCGCTTATAAAGAGTTTATATATCCCTAGAGATAATCTTAATTACTAGTAAAGTTATTATAACTAGAAAATATTTAATTACTAGAAATATTTAATACTAGCGTACTCCTTACGTACCTAAATGAAACTTTAAGGAGTAGTTATATATAATAACTTTATTATTATTATCAAACTCGGGTTTATAAATTATTATAATTATTAACGGTATATTAATAATTTTGAATTTATAAGACCTATTTAAGATTTAGAATTATCAAGACTTAAATTACTTTATTTCATAACTAAATATTAACCCGTGTTTTAGAGACTTTTTATTTATATAATAATAAAGTATATAAATATTATTATTACTCTAATCCGCTAGCTACCTATATTTACTCTATAAATAAATTAGCGCTAGAATTATCTAATAATATTAAGTCATTTAGCCTAGCTCCTCGAATACTATTAATATATTAAAATACCTAAAAGCGATTCAAGTATTCGATAAAATTAAATTTATAAAAGATTTCGTCCGTCAAAAATAAGAGATACGTAATAATTTAACGTTATAAATTTATAGGAATATTTTGAAAATCCTCTTATTAAGGCTTTAGAACTAGACGTGGGTCAACTTAATTATATACTCAAAACTATATATAAATAATTTAGTAATAATAAGATGTTTTATAATATCCTTCTTCATATCGTTAATTTAGTAATATATATAGAGATTAAAATTAAAAAGATAACCTTAAAAGTTTAGATAATAATTATAGATATATCTAAATCTCGTAACTCCGGCTACTTATATATTACTCTCAATAATATCAATTTATTTAATCGTTTTTAATATAGTAACCTTAACGATTATATTAATAACTTTTACTTTATTTATAACGAGATTTATAAATCTAATTATTTTAAAACTAATAGTAATATTATAATCTAATAATTTTATTATAATATCTATTTTAAATATTAATACTACGAATTCTTCGCGAGAGACTATAATTTATTTACGTTCGATAATATAATTAAGATATTCTTTAGCGTACTAATCTTTTACTTATATTATACTTTATATCTTTAAGCTAGTAATATCAATATTAAATAATTTACCCTTATTATTTATAATTTAATTTAATAGCGAGTTTAGGGTCTTAATTAAAAAGAACATATTCGATTTTATAATTGAATATTATATTATCTATAATAAATTATAATGAATTATAATATAATATTTTAGTTATAATATTTAATAATAGAAATATTATTAAAATAATAATAATAATAGTATTAAAAATAAATCGCCTTATAAACGGACTTCGTAAATATAGTAATAAGTAGAAATACTTCTTAGTTAATTATATTTAAATACAAGAGCGAATATATATATAAGATTCTAATATTGAATATTACTAAATTTATTTAGTATATATTTATTAAATAGTCCTATACTCCTATATTCTAATATTTTTACTCGAATAAAATCCTTTAATAAGAAGTCTTTAAAATAACTCTATTTTATACTTATTTTAAGGTCGTTATAATAGATTATAAAACTATATAATTTCGTAATTTTAATAAATTTAGAGTTACGAAATCTTAATTAATCGAATAAATATCTTCTTTAGCCTCGTAGAGTTTTAATAGTATTAAATATAAATTATTAAAACGCTAAAAGTAAATTATTCTAATATAATTATACCTTTATCGATTTTTTAAAGATTTATAATAGAGGTTCTTTATATAAAACCTATAATATAATAAAGGTAGAATTATAACCGGTAAATATAGTTATTAAATAAAGAATACTCGGGGGGCGTTAAATTATCCCTATAATAATAATTATAAAGAGTATATATATTATACCGGCGTATATAAGTAAAATTATAAAAAAAGATAATATATTTAATATTAATAACTATACCGATTAGGACTTATATAATTTAATCTATAATAAGGACTTTTAAATATAAAGGATATAAATAAATAATTGAGCCTATTATAATTATAGTAGGCGAAGGTAGATTATATAATTAATATAGTATTTAAATTTATAATATACTACCTAACTTATAGATTACGCGCGAATAACTAAAATAATAAATATTATAAAATAAGCTACGGGGGTAAATTATAATATATTCGATTATAAATAATAAGAAATCATTCTATTATAAAATATAAATTAATTACTCTTATATTAATTAGGGCTAGGGCTCGGTTTTTTTCTTATTACCCGATTTTACCGCCGGAATAAATAAATAATAAAGTAATACCTCGATATTAACGGATATACGGAAGATTATTAAATATAATATTTATAGTAACTAGAGACGGGCTAATTAAGAATAAATTAAAATTTTTTAATAATATAATATAATCGGCGAAGATTATAAAAGCGAAGTTAAGTATCGATAAGGCCGTATATTTACTAATCCTTATATAATTATAAAAATAATTAAAGACTATAAATCTCCTAGGTTAAAGACTAAATATAATAAATATAAAGGACTATCTATAACCTATTTTCGCCGGTATTTATAACGAGTTCGCTTATATATTCGGCGATATCTTTTAATAATAAAAGAATTAATATTTATTTTTCCTCGCCTAAAGAAATAACTATAATAGAAGAAGGCGGGTAAAAATTAAATAATATTATATAAATACCTAAAAAGATTAGAGACTCTCGAGCGCCGAGTTATTAAAAAAATTAAATAATAGGCCGAACTCTACTTATATAAGTAAAAATATTAATCGGATTAACTTTATCCGTTATATAATATTATATATTAGAAATAGTATAGACTAGAGTATAATCTATATAATTTAGGATATTTAGAAAAGTAATATATATACGGGGTTAACGAGTATAAACGACCTCGATTTTAAAAAGTTTATATCCTTAATTAGAATTAACCTAGGTTATAATAATAAAAAAGATATAATTATTTACGCCCGCCCTAGTCTACTAAATATAGTTATCTTTAACGAACGAGAATAAAGAGTAGCGTTAGTAGAAATATATATTTAAGGTATTAAATATTTTTCTTTTAATATCCGAGAGTTATTAATCGAGCGTTATATAATATATATAGTAATAAGCCCTCTTTAAAGGATCGAGATCTTTAACTAAAACTCGAGTAATTTAGGTAGCGAGGCTCTCGATATACGACTAAAACGAAAATATTAAGTTTAAATAAGAAAAAGAGTATTAATTATAATAATAAATCTAATAACTAAGAATAGCCGGCTTCTTTAGTATAAACCTCGAGAATTAATATTTATAACGTTTAATAAATATTAACTATATTCGATAAATTAGGATTAGACCCTTAGGGTCTAATCCTATTAAGTTAAATTTTTTAAAAATAAGTAATTTCTCCCCTTTCCCCCGACCGCGTAAATTTTATTTTTATTAATAATTACTACTTTTTAATACCCTTCTTCCGCTTTATTTAATCCGACTAAAGTAATATATAAATTCGTAATTTATACCTTAATAATATACTATCTAATAGAGTAAATTTACGATTTATAATTAAAAGATATTTAATATTAATCCGGCCACCTTTTAGAATTATCGTAGAGATAATACGTCCTATAAGGATTTATAGCGGAATAATCGTTACTCTAACTCGGAATTAGAATATAACTATAACGATTCGGATTCTAGCGATAAAAAGAATAAATAATTTAAAAATAACGAAAAACGAAAAACGGAGTTATTTTAAAACTTTCTTAAATAATAAACGTATAAAGATAGGAGTAAATATCTCGGACTATATATAATTAAATCTAATTAATTTAATTATAGGCTAGAGTTACCGTAGGTAAATTATCTTATAAAAGATTAAATAGAGGGAGGCTCTAACGGTAAAGTTAATTTATATTCTATAATTATTTAATATTTATAAAGATTAATATAAATACGATCTTTACCTTTAGAGTAATATAAAATACCGGACGAAGGTAGAGTTTTATAAAATATATATTATTATCGTTCCTAACTACGAGAAGTTTTTAAAAACGATCGTCCTAACTAGATATACCCGTAATTTAGGTAAAGGTAGAGAGCTTTAGCTAAATAATAACCCTTAATAAATTAATAATCGGATATAATATATATAGGACGTCGTAACTAAGAATTTAAAGTTTAAAGTCGGAATTAAATTTAATAAAATCGATGATCGGCCTACCCTAACCGAAGTATAGAAAATTAGATTTATTTAAGTAAATATTTCATATTTAAGTAAATATTTCATATTAAAGTTAATTTAATATATAATTATTCGATTCCTTTAGATAATAACGCGCCTACGCTTTAATAATTATACGAATTATAATAATTACTATATATATATAGAACTACTCGTAGTAAAATATAATCTTTCTCGCCGCTAGACTATTATACCGCTAAACTTTTATATATCTTAATATAAGATATACTCTAGTCTAATAGCGTAACTAACGAAAATATAAATCGATAATAAAAAAGATAAATAAACGAACCCTATTCTAATAAAAGTACTCGTTTATATAATATTTAAATTATCGAAGAACGGTTTTACTAACGAAGAGAATATAAGAAAATTCTTTAAACCCCTCCCCGATCTCTTAATTATATTTATCGTTATAATAATAATATATATTATCTCGGAGTACTTTATTAAAGAGTATAAGATCGAGAAGTTTAAAGGGGAGAAAACCTAAAATAAATACTCGTATTCTTTTTTATTACTAATAAACGTATTATAACTAGTTAACGAGAGTCCGTATTAAACTAATAAAGAAGAATATAAAGGGTATAAATAAATATCGACGATAAAAGGTATAAAACTTATATTTATAAAATATTATTAAAGAGAGTAAAGGATATTATTAAAAATATAAAAAGATTCGACTTTAATAATAATATAGTTATAATAAACCTCGGTAATTATTAGATATACGATCTACCCTTTATTAATAGTTTAGATAATAACGAATAAATTAATTTTTCGGATAATAAACTTTAAAATAATCTTTTTATATTAATTAATAACGTAAAAAGTATATAGGTTAATACGCGTAAAGCGATAACCCTAAAATAAATTAATTAAGTATTTATAATTTATCCCTTTATAACCCGTATATCCTAATACTTTACCCCTAATCTTTATTATTATTTAAACATTAGTATTAAGTTCTTAATATATAAATTTAATAAAGTATAATTATTTTAGACTTAATTAATTTATTATTTATAATAGAATATCGCCCCCGATTCGCTTTTATCTTTATTACGGAATTTTAAATAAGCCTCCGCTAGAATAAAAAACCCCGATAATAGTATAAAGGCTAAAGTATAAAGCGGTTTATATAAGGTTTTTATCTTTAAAGAGAAGTATATTTTTAATATTATATAAAGAGAAAGATAACTAGAAGATTAGGTTATTTTTAAATTATAGGGGTTTAAGGAATTCTAGGCCGCCTTTATACCGGAAGAACTTAATCGGGTTTAGTATAAGAGAAATAATATTAACTCGATTATATCGAGCGATAATAAAAATAAATATAAAACTTATATTAAATAACTAGGGAAGAGGTTATAAATAATAATAAAACCTAAAAAAATGAAGTTAAAGAAGAATAAAAATAATAATATAATTTACATAAAGTTTAATAAATAGTAGTATATTAATTAGATAATATAGTAAGGAAATCGGAAAAAGGTAAATAATAACTATATATCGAATAAAATTAATAATTATTTATAGAACTCTAATAAATATATATTTAGTACTAAACGCGTAAATTTATATAATATTAATAATAATAACGGTAGCGGTAAAGGCGGCGATCTAGGTTACGACGGAGAAGTCGTTAAAAATTAATAAAACGATAAAAACGAAAATAATAATATAGATAAATAAGATAATAATATAAACTTATACGTTTAATAAACGTATTATCCTAATAGCGATATATACGTTTATTAAATACGATCTATTAATAATAACTTACGCGTTTAATAAATATAATACTCCGACTACGATATAATCGCCCGATATAATTCGCGCGTATTCGTATTTAGTATAACTATATAAGATAGTAAATAATAATTACTAATAAGAAAAGGCTACTCTTAATAACTTTTAATAAAAATAATATTATATAATATACGCTAGAAAGTAGCTAATCGTTTATATAGAGTTTATATACCGCTAGAAAAATGGCCTAATCGCTAGTAGTTTTACTATAACTAGAAAGTAGTTAATTACTATACTAGGGAATAACTAATCGCCCTAATCGGCTAATATTAGTGTACTTTATATATACCTAAATAAATACTTTAAGGGTAACTATATACGATAATTATTTATTATCGTTAATACTTCTATATAATTTATTATAATTATTACTAGCGTACTATAGCTTTAAGTTTATAAGGTCTTTTTAAAACCTAGAATAATTATAATTAATTACCGCTATAGCTTTCTTACCGCCCTAGAAAAATAAATATTAATAGCGTTAATAGCGTTAATAGCTAAGAAATAAATTTATAACTCTATAGTCGGGGGAAAAACATTATAAACTATAACTATAGATCGTAGTTATAACTATAACTTCTATTACTAAAATAATTACTAAAGTTATTTACTTTTATTCCCTCGTATAGAGTAATAGCGAGTTAAATTTTAAATATATTATTCTTTAAACTTCTAGCCTCGTCGTTTAAAATAATTATAATAATTATAACTACTAAAACGAAAGTAAAATTTAGAGTAGCTTAAGACTAAACCTCTCTATTTAATTACTAAATAATAACGTACCCTCTAAAGACTCTAGCTCCGTACCTTTTAGTAGATTAAATAAATAATTAACTACCTCTATAATAAAATATATACGTATAACGATAAAAGAGACGTTAATATAATATATATATACTATTATCGATCCGACTCCCTAGCTAGTTTTAGTTACTTTAAATTAATATTAGAACTACCTAGTAATATTAAGTTATTCGGCCTTATACCTAGGTTACCGCTAATATATCGGTATTCGTAAAGACTATTTAGGTATTTATTAAAATCGAAACTTTAAATTTAATAAAAGGCTTTATTAAATAGAAGTAGGATATATATAATAATTTTAACGTAATAGATTTATAGGAATATCTCGAAGATCTATTTACTATAGCCCTAGAACTAGATATAGGTAAACCTAACTATAATATCGATACTACGTATAAATAATTTACTAATAATAAAATAATTTATAATATCCTCCGTTATATTATCGCCCCTATAATCTACGTTAAAATTAAGAATAATAAGGTCGCTATTATAGCCTAGACGACTATTATAAACGAATTCAAACCTCATGACTCCAGCTACCTATATAAGGTACTAATTAAATTTAATTAATTTACTACTAGTTAATATAATAGTCCTAGCGACTACGTTAGTAAATTTTAAGAGGTTTATAACGAGTTTTATAACTTTAACTACTTTAAACTTAATAATAATTTAATAATATAATAATTCTACCGTAATCTTAGCTCTAATTATTAGCGTTATTATAAAATATTCGCTAAAGACTACGACCTATTTGATACCGACGGTATTATTAAAACTACCCTAAATATAGCGATCTCTCGTTTCCGTAATATATTATACCTATAGGTTAGTAATACTAGCTATAATTAACTAGTATTTACTATACGTACTTTAATACTATAGCGTATCTAAGGGCCTAATTAGGAAGGAACTATTCAATTATACCCCTACTACACTAACTTTATTAGGCGGGTACGGTATTATATTATCTATAATAAGCCCTAGTATAATAATCTTAACTATAATAACTAACGCGACCGCAGCCGGCGCGGTCGAGGTAACCGCGGTAAAGACGGCGGTAAAGATAATAATAATACTACTATTAAAAATAATAGCGATAATAATAGAAGCTAAAATAATAAGAGTAAAAATAATAAATCCGATAAATTAAATAAACGCTAGAGGTTTAATACCGAAAGTAATTCTAATTTATGAAATATAAAACGCTACTACGCCCTCGTAGGTATTATAGTTAATATTTCTAAACTCTAAATCTTAGATACCGGTACTACCGTCTATATTAGCTACGATCGCTTTATTTTTATAGAGTATAATAAACTTAAGGGCGCCGATAGTATTAATAATTTCAAAGGCGGCCTAACGTTATATAATAACGGCGTTATTCGGCTACTATATTTAGGCGATAAAGACGTATAATACCTTAAGGTTAATAACGTTATATATATTCTTAATAACGGTTTTAATTTTATTTCCTACGCTAAACTTTAACGAGTTAACTACCCCCTAGGCTTTATTTCTAAAGGGATCTCTATCGGATCCAAAGAAATTATTATAATCTTATAGAATTATAACCTCTACGTTCTATATATAAATTAATAGTAGTTAGTATTAGTTATTATTAATACTAAAGCCCTAACCTAATAATACGAGAGACTCGGTTATTTAAGGAAAGATAACGTAGTACGGTTATTTAAAATAATTAACGGTATCGACTTATCGAAGGTTAAGGGCGATAACGGCTATAAAACCTATACTTATTCGTATAAACGCAGCCTACGAAAGGGCCGTTTCGAATATAACGTTATTTATAGTAATATCATTAATCTTAGGGCTTATAACTTCGGCTTTATAATTATCTATATTAACGATAAATTTAAATATAACTACTACTACTTTATATTTAATAAAATAGGTATATTTAGCGCCTTTCGTAACTATAAATCCGTTAAAGAATATAATAACTACTATATCTATTACCTCTATACCGATAAAGATCCTATATACGTTAATAGGGCGTTCGTCGATTACCGGTATAAATATAATATCGTCTAGAGCTACTCTATCCCTAGGAACCCTTAAATAAATAATATATTAAAACGCGTTAGTTAAACTCTACTCTAGAAGGTATATACTCTACTAAATAATAACGGCCTTAATAAAATACTAATTCTAGAGTTTATCTCGATTATAAACTAACTCCGAAATCGGTCTTTTATCGCTATAATAGATATTATACCCTATAAAGACTCTACTAGAATACGTCCTAATTTATCGTATTTACGTAATATTAATTAAATCGGCCTATATTAGGATCGCTATATTATAGGTAAAAACTAGTAGAAATTTACTTAATATAATACTAAGGGCGCCCTCGTTAAGTATAAAAATAATTATTTTTATCGAATATTAATACCTACGGGTAAAATACTCCGCTTTATTTAAATTTAATAGACCGAGGAGCGCTATACTAGAAATAAATATACTACGATATAAGTACTACTAGTTAATAAGATCTCTAGAATAATTCCCCGTTAAGGGGGCGATATTATAATAAAATATAAAAATACCTCGGGCCTATATAAACCTCCTATTAATATAGAATTAAATATCGACGACTACGGATATAGTAGTAGTAGCTCTAAATTTACTATAGCCCCCCTATAACGACTTATTAAATATATTATCTCGTTATTAAAGTTAAGAGTTAATATATCTAACCCTAGCCCATAGGCGCTATAGCCGCTACTAATTATAAACGATGTATTATCGCGAGCGATAATACTAGAGTCCTCGAGCTCTAATTTATTAAATGATATAAATTCGGTTTAACGTTCCCCCGCCTCCGCTTTACCCGTAATACTAATAAGGGTATTTAATAGGTATCTAGAATTATATGAATTTACCCTCTCCCCCGACCTAATAGTATTATTAATTAAAGTATTATTATATAAACTATACGAGCTTAAGATGTATAAGGAAGTTATAATTAATACCCTAAATAAAATATACTAGTAACTCGGAATAAAGGCCGAAATTAATTTACTTTTAATTAATAATACCTAGATACTAGTTAACCTACCTTATAATCGAAAAATCCTTCGCGGTAAATAAGTCTATAAGTTTAAATATAATATTATTAATAAGGTCACTCGCTATAAAGCCCGTTAGGTAGTACGTAACTTTAAATAATATTAAGAAATCGATTTTAAGGAGATATTTACCTCTATAATAAAGCCTATAAACTATAAAGTATTATTCCCTATTATTACGGTATTCGACCTAGAGCTCGAATAAATGGACGTATAAACTACGTTTCTCTATAGCGAGATCGATAATAATAAGATCTACGTCGAATAGCCTACCGGTTTTAGTAATAATTTAAATCGTATATATTTACTAAAACGTACCCTATATAGGCTTAAGTAATCCCCTTATATATAATATACTATCTTTATTACCTTCCTCGCTAAGTTAGGTTTTATACCCTTAAGCGCGGATTTTAATATTTTCTTTAATTATAGTACCTAGCTAATTATTACCCTATACGTCGATAATATATTAATTACTAGTATTAAGAAGGCCGCTATTACTTAATTTAAATAATAACTAAACGATAAATATAAGATAATTAATCTCGGGTTTATTACTTATTACTTAAGTTTTAAAGTCGCGTACGATCGCCTTAATTATACGTTATCTTTTAACTAAAAGACTTACCTAGAAAGGGTATTTAAGGATTATAATATATAGAATATTAAGGCCAAAGCTATAGGAGTTCTAATAAATTTAATAATTAGATTTATTTCTACGGATAAAGGCTACTAGGCTAAACCTACCTCTTTAATTATATATTAATTAACTATCGGATTATTTATATACGTAATAATAAATACACGGCCTAATATCGCCTTCGCGGTATTAATAATAAGTTATTATACTTCTAACCCCGATAAGACCTATTAGGCCGTAGTTAAATATATATTCCGTTATCTATATAGTACGCTATATTTAAAGTTTATATTCTAGGGTTAACTCGCCCCGTTAAAGAGTTATATTAATATTAATTAAGTTAGCGATTATAATATATAATACTCTACCTCTAGCTATATATTTAATCTCGGTAATATAATTATTAACTAGTAATCTAAGCGCTAATTAATTATTATATTATTATTTTATAAAGCCGAATACGCTAGTTAAATATAAACTATTAAGGAAACTATTTAGTTTAAAAGATTATTAAAATAATTAATATTTATTACCTCTATACCCTATACTAGGGGGAAATCTAAAAATTATACGCTAGTACTACTCGCTAATATACTATATATATTTATTACCTTTTTAGCGATACCTATATACTTCGCGCTTATTATAATTATCTTTTATAATAATTAGGGTACTATAACCCTAGCTAAAAACCCCTAAAATTACGGTCGTATTAAGTATATTAACTTATAGTACTACTTCTAACGCGAAAAGATCGTATTAAGCGAAATTAAATTTCGTTATATCCTTATAATAGATTAAATTATTAATAAACTTATTAAAGCTCTTCCTAAAATTAAATTCGATATTTTTCGGGTTACTCTAGGCCTTTAATAATTTATATAAAAACTTATTACTACTTTTATAGGAGGATTTTTAAGCCTTTATATACTAAAATACGGTTCTACGGATATACCCGAAGAGCCGTATTTAGAGTTTAATATACATTTAATACCTTCCCCGTAAATTAAAAATTAATATACGATTTAATATTAATTAATAACTACCCTATAAATTACCGTTGAATTTTTAAGGCCTTATCTAAGGCCTTTATAAAATATACTCTCTAAGTTTTAGCTAAATCGTGTCCGTATATATAACGGTATATCCTAACTCGCTCTAGGTATATTTAAATTATACGCGGCGACGATAAAATCGTTCTATAATTTATCGTTCTTATTTAACCCTCCTATAACCCTTATTAATAAGTATATATATTACTAGAATATCCCCTAAATATTCGTTATAATTATATATCGTTATACCCGTAGTATTTAACGCGGTCCCCGTAGTATCCTAGGCGGTCTTTATACCCTTAATAATTACTTTCCTACGAACCCTATAATATCCGACTATTTCTAATAATTTTCTCGTAGTATTTATATCGCTTATTAATACTCCCACCTAGTTACTACCCAAATTTGGCGTGTATAAGTTAACGGTTAAATGAAAATTTTAAAATACCGTATTTTATTAAAAAACGGAATTTTACTTCTTTAGTCTCTACCGACGTAACTTAACCCTATAATTTAACCCTTACCGATATCGCTTAGCCTTATAATCTAGCCTTTATTAATTATAGCTTAGGCCTATAACTTAGCCTTTATAAATTATAGTTTTAGTTTTTATAACTTATTATAACGACCCTAAAATAGGGGGAATACGGGGCTATTTTAGAGACTTCTTAATAAAGAATTTCGTTCGAGTAGGAGTATTAGAATATAGGAGTATAGGACTACTTAGTTACTACTAACTAAATAGATATTTAGTAATACTTAGTATTAGGGTCTTATACGTATATTCGTTCTTATCCTTTATAGATAATTAATCAAGAAGTATTTCTACCTACTATAGTTCAATATAGAATATAAAGGTTATAGTTTTATAAGGTTATAATAATTTCTTTAAATTTAATAAAGATGTCTTTAGAAATAAAGTCTAGGGGGTAGTTAACTCGTTAAAATTTAATATAAAAATTAAAATTAAAACCGTTATTAGGAATATATATAATATTATTAATTTTAAAATATTATATATTTTTATCGCCTAAATATAATAGCCGAATAATATTATTATTATATAACGTTAGGCCGCCTCTAAAGTTATTAATATTATCGGCGCCTTTAAACTTATTATACTCTATAAAAATAAAGCGATCGTAGTTAATATAAATAATAAAACCGGTATCTAAAACCTAGAGTTTAGAAATATTAATTATAATATTTACGAGGGCGTAATAGTATTTTATATTTCTTAAATTAGAATTACCTTCGGTATTAAACCTTTAGTACTTATTTGATTTATCGGATTTATTAATTTTACTCTTATTATTTTTACTTCTATTATTATTATTAAACTATAGTAGGTAGAAATACTTCTTAATTAATTATCTATAAAGAATAAAAGCGAATATACGTATAAGACCCTAATATCAAGTATTACTAAATATTTATTTAATTAGTAGTTACTAAATAATCCTATACTCCTATATTCTAATACTCCTACTCGAACGAAATCCTTTATTAAGAAGTCTCTAAAATAGCCCTATATTCTCTTTATTTTAAGGTCGTTATAATAAGCTATAAAAGCTAAAACTATAATTTATAAAGATTAAATTATAAGCCTAAATTATAATTAATAGGGGCCGAGTTATAGGGCTAAATTATATCGATAAAAACTAAATTATAAAACTAAACTACGTTAATAGGGGCTAAATTATAAAGTTAAACTATATCGGTAAAGACTAAAAAAATAAAATTCCGTTTTTTAATAAAATACGATATTTTAAAAAATTTATTTAATAGTTAACTTATATACGCTAAATTTAGGTAGTAATTAGGTCGGAATATTAATAAACGATATAAATATTATAAAAAGATTATTAAAAATGGTCGGATACTATAAGATTCTACGGGGAAGTAATTATTAAAGGTATAAAAATTACCTAAAATACTATAAAGACCGCGTTAGGTACTACGGGTATAATAATATATAGTTATAACGGATATTTAAAGGATATTCTAGCGACGTATATCTTTATTAATAAAGATTATAGGAGGGCTAAATAAAAATAATAAATTATTAAATAATTTTATTATCGCCGTATATGACTTAAAAGTACCTAGAGCGATTTTCGATATATCGTTATATATACGGACGCGATTTGGCTGAAGTTTAGAGAGTATACTTTATAAATACCTTAAATAAGACTTTAAAGGTTTAATAATAATCTATAAAGTAATTATTAATTAGTATTAAATTATATATTAATTTTTAATTTACTAGGAAGCCGTTAAATATATATTAAACTTTAAATACGACTCTTTAAATATACCCGTAAAGTTATATTTTTAGTATATAAAGGTTTAAAATACTCTTATAAGAGTATTAATAGGCTTTATATAAATTATTAAAGACCTAAAATAACCCGAAAAATATCGAATTTAACTTTAAAAAAGACTTTAATAAATTTATTAACGATTTAATCTACTATAAAGATATAACGGAATTTAATTTCGTTTAATATAATCTTTTCGCATTAGAAGTAGTATTATAGGTCGATATATTTAATATAACCGTAATTTTAGAGGTTTTTAACTAGGGTTATAATACCCTAATTATTATAAAAGATAATTATAATAAGCGCGAAGTATATAGGTATCGCTAAAAAGGTAATAAATATATATAATATATTAACGAGTAGTATTAATATATAGTTTTTAGATTTCCCTTTATATCGGTAAAGCGGGGAGCTAGTATTCTACCGAAAAATACGTAAAATATATTTAAATATATTTAGCCTATATATTAGCCCTAGAGATCGTTTTAATATTTATTTTCTAGTAGTTACGTATACTATTTATTAGGTTATTCCCTAGTAGAGGCGGGGCCGGCGGAACTATATTCTATATATTAAGGCCCTATATTAAAAAAAATTTACGGGCGTACGTCGGCAAAACGAAAAGTGGCTCGATCGTGGCTCAGGGCGCTCGACGGGCGCCCCGGGAGCCTCAAACGCGACACCCATCTACCGACTCGACAGGCGCCCGAGGCATACAGCCAAGGGGCCTA
>JAABUK010004513.1_pt1 | contig 22522 bp, 9 predicted proteins | sample 5559141 | NCBI WGS metagenome assembly JAABUK01 (sample SAMN10711869, study PRJNA513367) | rock metagenome | isolation source: Antarctica rocks | place: Antarctica: Victoria Land, Pudding Butte nord | collected 2016-01-03
ACCGGCCAGGACCCGCCAGATCGTCGGGGTCGAGGCGATGCTGCCGGCCGGTCCGTGCAGGCCCTGCTGGTCGGCGAGGGCTTGGACGTCGCTGATTGTCACCGCGCCGTCGGCGATCGCTACCGCCACATCGATCAGCACCCGACCGGGGTCGTGCCCTGCCCGGCGTTCCCGCAGTCCGTCGGTGGCCTCACTCAAGGCTGCCGTCAGACCGATCCGGTCCGCAAGCTCAGCCAGCAGCACCGTCCGGGCGTGCGACACCACCCCGGTCCCGTCACACGTGATGGTCGGCGGCGTCCTGCTCGTTGTAGGTTGCACCTGCGAAGTGCCTCTCCTCGTTGGAATCTTTGTCCATCAGCAAGACAAGAATCCCAGCAACGACAGGCACTTTCGCGCTTCCAGAGCCCGTGTCGGGCCCCAAGATCAGATCGCTACTGCAACAGCGGGGCTAACACCCGAAGCAGCAAGGACAGCGATCAGAGTCCAATGGCCAACCACATCGGGATGCTGATCCCATCGAACAGGTGTCTGGCGGCAAGTTGTGGAAGCAATGGGCATAACCGCTGGGGCACGGAGCCGCTAGCCGATTTGGCCCTACTCGTCGATCGGCTGGCTGGATGGGGCGTCGATATGTAGCCTGCGAGCCCGTTGGCGGAACGCCTCCGCTCCGCCCTCGAGTACCTCGCATACAGCCTGCCTGATACCTGGATTCTCAAGCCCGCCAGCTTGGTAGGACAGTTTGGGCAACCTCCCCTCCTCGAGGCTGTCACACGACGCAACGATCACTTGGTCGACGTCGGTGTTCACGACCAAGTTGGCGTTGTGAGTCACCATGATGATCTGGCGTCGTTCGCTTGCTGACTGGAACAAAGCCACAAGCTCCGAATAGACGGACTTGGGGTCGAGGTTCTCCTCAGGCTGGTCGATCATCAAGGGGTCGGTCTCAGACTGATCGACCGCGAGGTAGAGCAGCAACAGAACGATCCCTCGGGAGCCCGGTGAGAGCCTCTCGACGTTGAGCCCCTCGTATTCCAGGCTGTAGGTCACGTCGATGTGTCCCACGTTGTAGAGCCACCGTGCTATCCCGCGTTCCCACTCGCGATAGGCCTTCTCGTCGCCCTGTGTTGCCACAGGACTGTGGGCGCGCAGGCTACCGCTGTGGTCCTGAGAGAACTGCTGAATCGCGGCGGCGGCCTGGTCGCCATCTCCCGACTCCCAGGCGGACAGTAGGAAAGTCTCCGCGATCGGCCGGATGCCCCCTGTTCCTCGAAATGGTCCTGCCGTGCGCAAGTCGATGAGGTCTTCGCCCTGCTTCACCCACGGCGCAAGGTTGACGCGGCGGCGGACCGACAATTTTAGCTTGGCCACCGACGCTCCGAATGCTTGCAACAGGGTGTCGAGTGGGGCGTAGAGCGCCCGCAGCTCCTGTTCCTCGGTGAGGAGTGCGTTGAAGTAGGACGAGTAGCGTTGCGTGCGTTCGGATATGAGCTCAAGGATGCGAGCCTCCGCATGCTTTGCCTCGGCGGTCTCCGTGTCCAACTTGGCGACAGCGGCTCTGGCCACGGACAACTGCCCTTGCAGCTGCGTGAGCTTGGCGGAACGCTGCTTGTCGAGCCCGACCAACTTCTCTAGTCGTGCCTGCTCGAAGGTGAGTTCAGCGACGGTCTTCAGTCGGACGTCTTCGGCTGTGGCCGAATCCAGTTCTGGTGGCTTCTCCCGATCGACTGGTAAGCCAGCGATGCTCGCGTGTTCGGAACCGACAACGATCAGCACGTCACTCAAAATCCTGTCAACGTCCCCGCTGAACTGAGGAAGGAAGGCGCTCCACTGCTCGTCGGTCAGGCCAGCATGTGGGTGTGGCGTCTGCACCCGCTGCCTCAGAAACGCCGGGAAGTGCGACGTGCGAGCGGCTTGGACTTCGGCCTGGAGCGCCTTCAGATCTGTCACGCGGCGGTCGACCGACTGAAGGTCGCCTTGCCGGTCGGCCAGGGCCGTACTCACTGTGCCGTGCCGCTCCCCGCTGGCAGCGTCGGCCTTCCCAGTGAGCTCACTGATTTGGCCCTCAACACTGTTCACCGTGCTTGCGGTGGTCGAACGCTGCTCCTCCTTCTTGGCAAGGCCGCGCTGAAGCACGCGCTGATCCGTTATGGACTCACTGATCTCCGTGACCGCCGTCAGCTCGTCTCGCTGCGCCGACCGCACAGCGCCAAGTCGGATGTTCAAGAGCTCCTGAAAGGAGGTCGCCCCCTGGCGCTGTTCGACAGGCCACGCCTCGAAGATCACCCGCTCTATCTCGAAGAGCAGTTCGCTTGTTACGCCGTCAGAGGCACAGAGCCGCTCGACGAACTGCTGACTCAGATAGCGCACCCGCCGCGGACCGGAGACGGGAGTCTCGTCGGGTACGAGCCCATGCGTCGTCGCAGCGTCCTGGTACCACGAAACCGTTGCCTGGGAGCCCGCCAACAGATTGCCGGCGCGCGATACGAACGACGCTTCGTTCTCAAACGGCTGGACGGAACCGGCACCAACCGCGATCAGATCGGCAAGCGCGGTCTTCCCGGACCCCCGTGGGCCGATAATTGCCACAAGACCTGTGTTGACGGGTACGGTCCCGACCGTAAACCAACTGTTGTCATTGATCGTGACCGCCTCAATGCGGCCGTGTTGACCGGCAGCCGGGGTGGTCGATGCGATGTTCGCGCGTCGCTCCGGAGCAAGGCACGCATGCCAGAGAGTGTCGAAGCAAGGGTCACCCTTCAGCCACGAATAGCGGTCCTGGTCCGGCTTGCCAAGCTCCGCGAACTCATGCGCGTCGCTGCCGTGAAGACACAGCTTTAGCCCGTTGTAGACCCTTTCGATCTTGGTCTGATCGTCGACACCTCGACCGAGCCAGAAGTCGCGCTCATTCTCGTTGCCGCTGAACATGATGTGCGCGAACCGTTCCAAACTCTGCCGATACGCGGCGAAGCCTCCGTCGGCGGCCTTCATGCCGGAAGATCCATCGTTGCTTCCCGCGGCAACGCCAACAAGGCACCGCTCGCGGAATCGCGCATCACGCTGGAACAACGTCTTGAGCTGCTCGAAGGAGACCTTGAACTGGTTGGCGCCTTCCGATCGAGCGGCCGCCTCTTCTAGCAAAGCGTTGTTCCTGAACGCCCGACCGAGATCAGTCAATCCCCCGTCGGTGGCCGCGAACTCCACCTCTTGATACGTGAACGTGAGTCGTCCAAGCAGACTGTCGAGAAGATCAGCATCTTCCGGCGCAGCAAGGATGTGGAGATTCACACCGGAGCCACGCGCTGTCGCATCATTAAGACGCAGCTCTACGTTCGGGAACAGGCACCGGATCGACGAGCCCGCACCGCCCTTCCACGCAGCTTCCGCACGACGAAAGGACGCCGTCGTGAAGTAGTCCGTAACGCCGACAACTTCGATGGCTGGATTGCATTCCGCAAGTGCATCCAACGCCTGCTCGATGGTTGTTGATCCAAACTGATCGTTGAACAACGTCCCAGGCAGGTGAACATGTGGCTCCCAGCGACGCCACTTGGAGCCACCTGTCAGAGCGTCGGTCATACGCGCGCCTCCATGAGCCAAAGTTCCGCGCTCAACGCCGGGTCACGAGCAGACCCCAGCGCGCTCGACAATCCAGACATAGGCGCCAGGCCAGCGTGGACAGTTCAGCCAACCGCGCAGCCGCGCCAAAAAGATGCACGGTCGTGAAGTCGTCGACGGGGCTCAGGCCACTCCGCTCAAAGCCCTCCACCTGGAGAGCATGCCCAGACCGAGATGTATCGGCGCACTGATCGGACTTCATGTTCACGGGCTCATCATCGCTGATCGGCGCGACGACCGGCACCTACCGCACGCTTGGGACTTCAGTTGCCGCGCCCGAATGTCGCCCGGCGACGCGGTCTTACCGTTCCGATGTGCAGCGTAGGCGCTGACCGTTTCGCCGCAGTTCGACCAGTTGAAGAATGCCCTGAGACTGCGCTTCGTGCGCAGTAACACGACCTCATCAAGCCGACTCGGCGTTTCCGCAGGTTAACGCCATGATCACGACAATCGTGTGCTCACCATCTGCGGAAGTCCGGCGGGACGTCCCGGGTGTTTCACGCTCGGAAGCTGCTACGAGGCGGGCCGCGAGAGCCTCGCCGCCGGTTCGCTGGGTACCTGCCCTTCCTGCCAGCTCAGTGGGCAGGAACCCGCCCATGAAGCGGCCCGGGAGCAGCAGCAACTGCCGCGCCCGCACCTCCGCGGCCTCATTCACCACGGGCCGGCTGACAGCCGGGCGCGCCAGCCAGACCGGGCACCAGGGCCGTACCGCGAAGCGATACACCTGTGTGGACGCAATGTTCTCGGCGTGGTGGACCTGGCATAGGCGCCGGCCATTTGGGTGCCCGCTCCAACGCGCGACGAACCGCCCTGGGGACCACTCTGGCCAGACGCCTTGATCGCTCGCGTCAAGTCACGATCTCGATCGGGATCCCGACCTCGGCAGCCACTGGGGTCCAAATATCCACGTCCTGGCCGGGCGTCTCGATCGAAACGATGAGGCTGTAGCGAGCGCCCTCATCGCTGCGATCCCGCTTGGGACGCTCCTTCCACCAGCCAGCAACGGGGTACACCGCGAGAACTCCCCGCTGGGCAAGATCAGCGGCCGTACCCGTCCATATGTCGGTGTGAAGAGACCCGGACGCACGCAACCCCGGTCCGAAGTACCACTCAGCCGCGTCACTTTCGCTGGTCCGCCGACGCTCATCCTCGGCCAGAGCCAGGCGATTGATCCGCCGACGGAAATCGTCTGTCGACTCCGTCGGGCGACGAACCTCGAACCGCAACCCGTGTGAGGCATAGCGGTATCGACGCTGCCAGCCGCGCCTCGCGGGGTTGGGGTCGATGAAATACGACAGCGTGACCCGCATGCGAACCTCGGCCCCACCAAGGTCTGCTAACACGTCCCCTGGCCACGGCAGCTGGTGAAGGTTCATCTCGCGCATGGCACCGTTGCCGTACGGATGAATCACGTCCTCTCCGACGAGCGTGAGGGCATCGGTGGCGCTCCTCGTCGCACGCACGAAGCTCGGGACCCCCATGCCATAGCGTCGAAACAAGGCAGCTCGCTCCTGCCGGCGCACGGCCCTGTCAAGATGCGAGCGCATCAGGTCCGTCCACTCGGCGCTATGGACGATCAGGCCCCGCACGGATTCAGGCCACAGCGCCGGGTATTCGGCCAGGACCGACGCGGCCAGTTGCGCAGCCCGGGCGGTCGCTGCGCTGGTGGCGTTCGTGACTGTGAGCAAGCGGGCGTCACGCAGCGGCGCCTTGGTCGTCAACGACTGCAGCGAGTGCGGCGTGTCGAGCATGCCGCCGCCAGGCCCCTTCGCCAGGTTGCCACCCTCGAAAACAACGTCGGGCTTGATAGGCCATTGACGATGGAAGGCGACGGACGTTCGGCTGAACGGTGACAGCTCCCCACTCGGAGCAAGAGGCGTCCAGCCAGCGAATGTGGTTTCAGCCGCATCGATGATCGCAGCATCGGTGTAGGCACCGACAGTCAAGGCGTTCCAAGCCTGACCCGGATCCTCGATCGGCTCAACGTCGCAACGGTCAAGGAATGCTTCTTCTCGCACCCGCACGTTGCCCCCGGCGAGGAGGAAAAGTCGTCTCGCGCGTTCGTCCTCTTCGTCGAGGTAGACCATCCCAGCTGCCGTCGTGTCGATTGCGAGACCTGCTGCAAGGGCATCGATGGCGGCCGACCACGAGGTGGGCTGGCCGAGATCCAGTTGATTTGCGTTCGCCGCGTCGAGGGGATCGCGCTCCGAGGTGACGGCCATGGTGAAGGCCCTCCGACGGTGCGGCGCTTGAACCTCGACCACGCTCGCGGCAGTCGCGGTCAACGCGCCCCAAAGGTGTTGGGGCGTAAGACCGCTGGGAGGCAGCAACTTGACTGACTCGAGCCGATGGCGCAACCGAATCGTCAGTGACGAGACGGCGGCCGCGCCGACGTCGTCGTACAGCGCTAACCCGGCCATCTCCGTCCCGTGCCCGTCGTGGTCGTTGATGCCCCATCCGGCATGGACAGCGTGACAGTCGCTCAGATCGAGGGAGGTCGACAACAGTGGGTGCGCCTGATGGACGCCTGTGTCGAGGATGCACGCGGCCGGTGCCGTGTTGGGAGCCGGAGTCGTGCGATGCACCAAGCCAGATACCCATTCTGCCTGGTCCGCGGCGGACTGTAGTGCGAGCATCGCGGTCAGCTGCCGCGGTTTGCGTAGTTCCGCGATGTCATCCAGCACATCGAGGGCGCGACCGAGCTGAGCCGCAGTCGCAAGCACAAGCACAACGCTGCGATCCGTGAACCCCAAGGTCTCGGCCCCAACCTGGGCGTCGGTCGCTTCACCGAAAGCACGGAGGCGTGCGACTTCTTGTCCGTCGCGGTGTCGCAGCCAGACCTCCCACCACACAGTGTCGCTGTTCGCCGGGAAGGGGGCGGCATCGGTCCAAAGCTGTTCTAGCGAAGTCAAGCCAATCGAATCGATGCGGTCCATAAGGTCAGCACTGCGTGGCGAGTCCTGGTTGCTCGTCGCCAGATACCGCCCAAGTCGGGTGAGGAAGTAGCCGAGCTTCCCGTCAGGAATGAAGACAACTGCCTGTTCAAGGGAACGATCATCACGCGTGATGACCCGTACGGCGCGCAACTCAGGCTGTAAGCCGCGTGGTGAGGGGTCGAGGCTCTGAAGGGCGCCGGCGAGTCCGTCGAAGCTTTCGAACGTCACGTAGATGCCATCAACGACACCCTCGATTCCCAGGCTCGCGTTGTCCCGCCGGTCGCGTCCAAGCCGGTCGGCTTCGTTCAGCTCAGCAGTGAGCCGCTCGCCGTGCCGACCTCTGCTCTGAGGTACGCGTCGTGGTGACGTGGGGATCGAGCGGGGCGGCGGCGAGTACCGCTCTGATGTCGCCAACCCCGGGATAAGGATGTGAGACCGATCGCGCTCGACCATTCGCCGGAACTACTGTCCGGATTCGTTCTGTCGCTCGCCGAGCGCAGCGACGAGGGATGACGTGGTTACCGCCGCGGCGTGCGTCAGGATTGCGTCTTTCGCGGCCCGCTCGGCGGCAAGGGTGACCTCTGCGTGGCTAAGCCCGGCGGCGACGGTCGCGACCGCTTTCCAGCTAATGCGCGACAGCGGCATCAGGGCTAGCCGATTGCGAATGATCGCCCGGACGATCTCCGACGACGGAAGGGGGTAATCGATCACCTCGTCGAACCGCCTGAACATCGCACGATCGAGTAGCTGCGGATGGTTCGTAGCTGCGACGAGGATGCTGTCTGATTGATCTTGCTCCAAGAACTGCAAGAACGAGTTGAGCACCCGCCGGATCTCGCCAACGTCATTACCTCGGGTCCGTTCACCTGCCAGCGCGTCGACCTCGTCGAAGAGATACACCCCCCGAGTGTCGCGCAGCGCGTCGAACACCAGCCGAAGCTTCGCCGCAGTCTCCCCCATGAACTTGGTGATCAAGCCGTCCAAGCGAATCAAGAACAGCGGACAACCGAGCTCTCCGGCCAGAGCGCTGGCGGTCATCGTCTTGCCAGTGCCCGGCGGCCCGATGAGAAGCAGACGGCGCTGGGGCGCGAAGCCTTGGGCGCGGAGTTTCTCCTGCTGGCGCTGTTCGAGGATGACCCTTTCCAGCCGCTCCCTCACCACCGCCTCGAGAACAAGATCCACCATCCGGGTCTGCGGATAAGACGCCGACAACAACCCGGCCAACTCACCCCGGGGTTGAGCGACCGCCACCACCCTGCCCGTGGCACCAGGGGAACTCCGCTGGACCTCATCTATGAGCTCGCGGAGGTCCTGCGCAAAGCGGGCCTGTCCACCACGCGAAGCCCGTGCGGCGACCTGCATGGCCACTGAGTAGAACTGGCCGTCGTCGCCCTGGGCGTGGCTCCGGACCAGCGCTTTGACCTGATCAGCCGTGGCCATGGCACCAGTGAAGACTGCGGTGCGGGACCCTGAAGGCGGCAGTCTTCGATTCCATCGGGGTCATGGTCGACACCGTGTCATCATGTCATCGATGCTCGGGGCAGCACCGGAACCTGGCATGTTGGGACCACAGTCGGCCTGCAGCACAAAGCTCGAGTGGGGTTCCGGCTTGCTCACTGGCGCGTCCTGACGCCGCGTGGCGCTTCTAATCTCGCGCCCAGGAACGGGCTTACCCTCAACGAGGTCCTTGCGGGCCCGGCACGCCACTTCACTGGTCGGATGACGAACCGGCGCCCAAGCATCGCTACTCACGACTCCTCGAAGCCAGCTTGATCGAACTTAAGGGTTCGAGCGTTCTCCGTGACGGTCCGGACCTTGCCTTCCTCGAAGCCAATGCTTCTGGTCGCCTCGATCTCGATCTTCACCACGAGTTCGGTGCCTTCCTCGCGGAGGTGTGCGAGGACCTCGTCGGCAAGGTTCTTGAAGTCGAGAGCGATCTTGTCGGAGTTGAGCGTCTTGACACCGAAGAACCGGCTCTTGGTCTTGCGGTGGTGCACGCCAGGGTGGTCCGGGGCAGGTTCGAACCGCTTCTTGGCTTCCTGCTCGTCCACGGTCTGGACGCCGATCGGCGGCGTTGGAACCTCGGCGTCGCGCTGCTTCGCTGCGGCGTCCGGGCGAACCAGCAGTGTCGAGTCGGTAGCTGCTGGAGCCGCAGCCTTGTCCCCAGGGGACCACAGCCCGATGTAACGGCCGGCAGCCTCTTCGAAGCCCGTCGCCAAGGCGAACGCGTCGGTCTGCCAGATCATTGGCATGTCCACGATGCCGTCGTCGAGCACCCGGCGGTCGCGCAGCCGCGGCATGTAGGGGTACTGGCTGTACAGACCCCAAAGCGCCCCGAGCGAGACGTGCCCGTCCTTCCAGATCTGAGGGACCCTGCCGATCGCCAGGCGGATAGTGGTGGCCGCCTGGCGGGTCGAGAGATCGCCGTCGTTACCCAGTCGTCTCGAGACGCGGTCGGCAAGCGCCTCGGACTGGCCCTCCACCTTCGTTTCCCGGATGACGAAGGGTGCGCCAGGGTCGGGTTGAGCCGGTACCAGCGCCCACGTGAAAGTCTGGAGTAGACGCGAGGCGACCGTCTGATCGGCCTGAGTCCGACGTTGGCTCGCCTGGCCCTTCTGGTTCTGGGTGAGGTCCAGGTCGGCCTCGTTCGCAAGCACATGCGTCCACCCCAGGTAGTCGCGCGTGGCCGTGTCCAGTTCCTCGAGCCGCGCCTCGTCAGCCGCGAGGTACACGAGCATGTTGCGGTTCGTTCTGTTTGCCGTGCCGCGCTGGTCGGTCGCCTTCTGCGCGAACTCCTTAGCTGCCGAGTCCGAGCCCCGCCTGTGGGCCACCTTGGGATGCAGGATGACCAGACGGGCCTCGTCCGTGTCGGGGATGTCGGCGTTGGTCTCTGGGCAGACATGGACACCTGCAAAGTCGCCCCGCGTGCGCGCCTGGCCCTGCAACCGCTTGACGACCTCGGCCCACACGTCCTCACGGTGAAGCCGCTCAGCCTGGTCCTTGGCAGCGCGCGTGATGTTGGGCTGCAGGTCGTACCAGTACTTGCCCGAGCCGGAATAGAAGTAGGTGGCACGGTCGCCGAGCTGGGTGAGCGCCGCGTGGAAGTTGCCGGGAACGTCACCGGGTACTGCCGTCCCGAGGAACACCCGCTGGCTGCCGATTCCCTTGTGCACCGACCCTGGCGCGATCGTCGGCGCTGCACCGAAGAACACCGTCCGCGCTAGGCGCTTTGTCAGCGCTCTCTGTCCGAAGAGCGGCTTTTCCTTGTCGATCCGCCCCGGTTCCGAGTTCGGTCCGTCGACGTCGGCGTCGATGATGGGCTTCCAGGAGTCCTGGAGGTACTGCGTGAGCTCGGCGTTGACATTGGCCGTTGCCAGCGGGATCGCTCCGGGCATGATCAGCGGCGACGCGTCCTCGCCAACCCAGAGGGCATGGATGACGGTGCTCATCAGCCGGAGCACACCGCGGGTCCGCTGGAACCGCTCGAGCGACGACCACTCCTCGTAGAGCGTGTCGAACAGCTCCGGGTGGATTGGGTAAGTCCGCTTGATGCGGTCCAGGTAGGCCCCGTCGCGAGCCTCGCGCGGGAAGTCGTCGGTGTACTTGCGGTACATGTCGACGTACGCGGTCGCGGTCGCACTGATCGACGCCAGCGCGGCGGCGTCCGGCTGAATGAAGAGCCGCTGCTTGACGATGTGATATGCCTCGTCGGAGGAGGCAGGACGCCACTGGTCAGCCACTCGACGGACGACGTTCTGGAGACGCTTGAGCGCTTCGAGACCATTGGCTCCCCCGACCTCTTCAGCGTTGCCGGCCACGATCTCGGAGTCATCGCCGCTTTCAGAGGCCGGGATGGAGATAGCGAGCAGTACCCCCGGCGTCCCCTTGACCGCCTCCGTCAAGGACTGGGCGAAGGTGAACTGGTCATCGAACGTGCCGCCCGCGAGGTCGTCACGGCCCACGAGCGAACGGGCGTAAGCAACCCATTCATCGATCAGGATGACAGCAGGCGCGTACTTCGAGAGAAGGTCGTGAAGCGCGTCGCCTGGGTGCGTCCGGTCGGCATCGGCCTTCGCCACGATCTCGTAGCCTTGCCTACCCCCGAGCTGCCAGCCCAGCTCCCCCCAGATCGTGTTGACCCGGGTGCCGTCCTCCTTGGTCAGGCCAGACGGGCTCAGGTGGTTGCCGACGATCGCGACGCGGTTGACCTTGCTACCTGTGTAGCCGTTGGCGAGCAGCAGCTCCTGAGTGTCCTGGGGGAACTCGCCTACCGGGAGGCCGGCGGCGACGTGCCACAACGACAGCATGGAGTGGGTCTTTCCGCCACCAAAGTTGGTCTGGAGGTTGATGACCGGCGATGCGTTATCGTCGCCTGCCAGGCGTCGGACAGCTCGACCGATCAGGTCGCGAAGCCCCTCGGTGAGATAGGTGCGCTTGAAGAACTCCACCGGGTCGGCATAGTCCGCGTCGACCTCGCCACCGGTGGCGACCTTGTAGAGATCGGCCGCGAACTCTGAGGCGTGGAAGTTGCCAGTGGCGACGTCGTCGTGCGGCTGCAGGACTTCCCGCCACGGCTTGAGCCCGGTTGCTTCAGGATTGTCGACTGCGGCCTTGAGTGCCTTCTTATCGTCCTTGTCGGCGGTGACCCGGCGAAGGTTGAGGCGGATGGTCCGGACTTCGTCGGCCTCAGCCAGACCCCCAACGAGCTTGAGTAGCCGTTCACCGGTATCGAGCGCCCGATAGGCGTCGTCGTCGGTGAAGGTCCCGTTGTGTGCCCAGCTGTTGCGGACTTCCCGCAGCTCGATGGCGAACGACTGCCCGGCTTTACCGAGCGATTTGTCGAACGGGTACCAGCCGGGCTTGAACCCCGACGCGATGTTGGCCTCGGTGAGCATGCGGAACTGGACCTGTGGGTCCAGCGGGTCGTACACCTTGTCCGCTGAGACACCGTTCTTGAGGTCCTTGCCCTGTACGAGCTTGGCCCACTCGGCACTCACAGCCGGGTCGACCTGCTGGACGACCGAGGAGATGAAATCGTCCAGCGCCGGGGCCAGGATCTGGAACATCCGATCGACTCGGTCGCGGTTGCTCAGCGCCATCTCAACCCACTTCCTCAGGCGTTTCTTCAACCTCGGACGTCTCGAACTGGACGGAGTCCTCCGCAGCCTCCCCGGCGTCTACGTCACGAGGTACAGGCTTACCCATCGCCTCCTCGACCAGAACGCACAACGCCTCGCGACGCTGAATGAAGTAGCCGTCAAAATCGTCTTCGCGGAGCTTGTCGGCAGGGACCAGGTGAGAAGAAAGCAGCCTATCGACAGTCGGTCCAGCGATCTGCGCGAGGCGCTCGATGACTGCCAGGTACGCTGACGGTGCGGCCCCACCTATAGTGCGATTCGTACGTGCCGAGATCGCGGTCTTGTTTACGATGCTCTCGCGTCGCTCATCGTCGATGCCTTGGTCCTGGCACCACTTCTGCGGGAAGATGTGGTGGATGTCGACGGCTAGATTGGTGTACTGCACCTTGTCGAGTGCCTTGTCCTCCATCCAGTCGCGAGCTTCGTTTGCCAGAAGGAGCGCGTAGATCGCTTTGTAAGCCGCAGCGCCCCGGGTGCGGAGCGAATGCAGCCGCGATTCCACGAACGTCGCGTCCTGAACTGTGTTGGGCGTGACGGCACCCTCGGCACCGCGCGCCCATGTGGGGACCTGTTCCAGGTCACGGACAAATCTTGTCTCGATGGCTCCGCCATAGAGCTCGCCGAGGATGCCGCACCAGAACCAACGAGTGATCCTGTCCCGCGGGCCGATGAGATCCGCGTCGCCACCCATAACAGCCTTGATGACAGCGAGCGGCACCAGTTGTTTAGGATAGGGAAGAAATCGAACGTCGAAGATATGACGGTCGGCAAGGAAGTCCGCGGCCCAAATGAAGCTTTCCCGTACGGGTCCAGCCCACTCCAGGTAGTCATCCAGTGAGAGCTTGAGGACATCCTCACGCTTTGCAGACACCGCCGCGGGTCGCGCACTGGTGTCGGCTAGATTCCGTTTGCGGGTTGCGAGCAAGGTCACGGCCTGGAGGAAGTCGGTGTTCTCCAAGGAACCAAGCACCGGGTATGCCCCCAGCTTCAACTGGGTCTCCTTCCAGTCGTCGTTTAGCCGGAAGTCCGTGCCATATCGCTCGAAATACTGCCTGTCCCCGGCGAATGTTGCGGTCAACAACTCGAATACATTTAGTGCTAGGCCACCGGTATTGACCTTTTCGAAGACCGTTGCCACCGCGCTCTTGCTCGTCTCCTTGTCGAGTTCGATCGCGGGAATGTTGTACGTGCCGGCAGGCTTGATGAGCGCGGCGTTGAAGTCCCTGGCAAGATCTCGATCCTCAAGATCGAATAGCCAGGACATTGCATCGGCAAACAGCAACCGAACCGGGAAACACTCCGCCGCACGCTCCTTATCTTCGGTAGAGAGATCGCGAACGACAACGCGGCCAAAGTCCGTCCGCTCGGTTCGATCAGCCGGCATCGAGAAGACAGCCTCATCGAGCCGGTCGTCTCCCTCGAGAGCCAAACGCATGTCTACGTAGTAGCAGCGCTTCATCAGCTTGCCCCGGCTGTCCATTGTCGAGACGACGCCGTCAGCAGTAAGTGCCTGCGTAAGCGAGGTGAGGCGCTGCTGGCCGTCGAGAAGCAGGGACTCGGCCAACGTTCCATCAGGGATAGTCGTGCCCTCGACCGGGCGCGGCTTGAACCGGATCTGTTCGTTGCCGGTTTTCAGCAGCATGACCACTCCGAGCGGGTGGCTGCGCAGGATAGTGACCAAGAGTTGACGAATGCGCTCGTCTTCCCACTTGTAGCCGCGCTGGAAATCGGGGAGTTGTATCTTGCCGCTCGTGGTCCACTTCAGGTATTCGGCCAACTCGTAAAGAGGCGTCTGGAAACCCATCAATCCTCCTGGTCGAAGTCCAACGAGGCCTGCTCGCTGTTCGGCTTGGTCTTCTCGACGCGCGCGACCTCCAGAATCTCCGGCCAGCTTGTCACCAGGCTGTTGAAGCTCAGCGCGTCCTTCGTCCAGCTTTTGCCCTCGGCGATGCGGAAAAGAAGATGAGCCAGCTCCTTGACTAGATCGGCGCCGATCGCCCCGTAAGGGCGGCCGAGCGCCGATTTGAGGAAGCCGCCAGCAGGCGCGATGCCATCTCTCTCAAGCACTCTCACCAAGTGATGAAGGGCTTCCCAGTTACTCGTGTGGCTGTCCATCGTCACGTCGTGGTCCAAAGGAAGCTGCGCCGCTGCCAGCAGCTGGACCTTCCCAGCCCGCGATGTCAGGATGCCCGCTCGGTCCATGGCCTGAACGACGACCCCGCGCGCGTTTGCCAGGAGCTCAGCATCTCCGTAGTCGCCAATTTCGTATCCATGCTGGCGATACCAAGCAATGGCGAATCGCGAAGTCGAATCGAAGTCACCTTCTTGCTCATTTAGTACCTGATCAAGGATCTCATTGATGCGTACGAGTGCACTTCGCGCTGTCATCCTAGAGCCGTCATTTTCGATCACGGCAGCGTAGCGACTAAACACGGCCATGCCCGGCCCGATCGCTGCCTGCGGTAGGTCGACGGGAGCGATCGAACCCTGCTGTAGTCGTCGTAATGCCCCCGGCAGCTCGGCCTCAAGAGCGGCGATGAGCCCCCGCCGGTCGGTTGTCTCTGAATCATCCAAGCGCGGCCGCAAGGAAAGCACGATGGAGGAAGCCAGCGCATTAGTGTTCTGGGCAATAAGGCGCGCAGCCCCCTCACTCCGAATTGGCCACGTTGCCGTGATCGCCCAGCCGCCTCGAATCATTCCCTCAAGCAGGGTCTCCCAGCCCGTGGACGCCTCCCCGGATGAATCCGTTTCACTCTGCTTGAAGGCGTAGTAGACCACCATCGGATAGTCGGCGGACGCTTTCCCACAAGCTCGTTCGAAGACAGCCTGGAAGCCCTGTTCAAAGAACTTCTTGGCGCCATCCTTGCCATCGTGCCTGTATGGATTGGCCACAAGCTCCTCGGCCTTGGGCACTAGAAGCGTGGACAGAAGCTCCGGGTAGACGGAGCGAAGGGAGCGCCGCAGCCAGACATAGAAATAGTCCGACAGATCCGAGTAACCGATGTTGTCGTAGTACGGCGGGTCGGTGTTGATCACAAAACCGTCGTAGCCGCGAGTCATAGCGTCGGCCTGCGTTGCATAGCCCGGGGTGGGCGCGGTGAGCTGTTCTAGGGAGCGCAAAATGGTGGTTAGACAGGCGCCCAAACTACCTGATGCGCGCTCCCCGAGCGCCCTCGCCTCCGAGAAATCCCAAGTCATGTTGACTGATTGCTGACCAAAGACTTGCTGCGAGACCTCGGCATTTGGTTCCCACCGGCACAGGTTGCCACTCCAGTCGGCGAGACGTGAGACGGCCAACCCTAGGTACGTAGCGACGGCGTTCGCATACGCATCGGACCCGCCATCAGTGACGACCCGTTCGCGCACTTCCTCGACCATCTCGCTAAGTGTCGAAAGCACGAGCAATTGACGATTGGTGAACAGGTCCGCAAAATGTGCCATTCCATACGAGGGAGGCGAAAACCAACGAGGGTTGTCGGCCATCTCACCCTGCACAGGATCGTCGGGTCGCGGGATGTCCGCCGCGGCAAGGTGCTCGACGTCCGGTTCAACGTAGACCCGCTGTCGGTTACCCTCAGCCACCACTGCGGTCATAACGGTGCCCACTCGGCCAGCCATACCCTCTGCACGAAGGTAGTCCACGGGCACTTTCGTCTCACATGCCACGCAAACGGCGCCAATGCGGCCGTTGACGGTTCCGTCATTCTGTGAATCGGGCCCTCCCGCAGCACCTTGCCTGATCAAGAAAGTCACCCGAATTCCGGCGGGCTGGCTACGGTCTTCCACGACTTTCGGGACGAGGAAAACCTCTTTGCCTCGCTTCTTCGCCAGCCACCAGGACCGCAATAGTGGCATCGCGATTCCGCAAGCCGGGTTGGGACAAGTGACGGTCCGCGCCCAAAGCCACGAGATGACCGGCATCCCCTGGGCCGTCGGATAGATCCCCCCGACGCGCCGCCCTGCCTCTGAACGCATCCAGTCCCCATAGGCGCGAACGTCCGCGGCAAGGCCCTCAACCCCGCGCCACTCGCGAAACTGGGCATGAGCCACCCCGGGCGCGACCGGAACGTGATCATGGAACAGAGCTGGGAGCTCGATAAGCGCCTTGTTGATGAGCACCGCAACCGGGTTCAGGTCTGAAGCATGCGTCTCCAGTCCCAGTCGTTGCGCTTCAAGCGGAATGGTGCCGCCTCCGGCGAATGGGTCAAGGAGCGGTGGCACGTGGCCATCGGCAGAGTTCGCGATCTCTCGGGCTGCCTCTTCAAGAAGATCTCGGTCACATAACGCCTCCCATGCCGAGAGCCGCTCCAAGAGCCGATGGAGTCGCGCGCGCTCACTCCTTTGCAACTCCTCCGTCGGGAAGCGGTCGGGATACGACGAAGGATCGTCGACGAGCTGCGCAAAGATCATCGCGCGAGCTGCAGTGATCGGCCTGCGAGCCCACCAGTGGTGGATCTGCTGCGGCTTGCCAACCTTGCGAGTCTTCTCCTTGGCTGACTCGCGGTTGATCGCCTCCAGCGGCAGCGCCACTTCGATGAGCTTCCGCTTCTGCACTTCGTTTCCGACCTTCTGCGCTGTTATCCGGTCCCACCGACCGGATCTCCTGCCTTGCGGCTGAGCTTGCCTGCTGTCGCCGTCGTCGCGGCCCTGCACGCCGCGTGCGCCGGTCAGAACGGGGCCGTGCCCTTCGACCAGGTCTTGTCCCAATCTCCGCGGATGCCGGTGGCTTCGAAGTCGCCGAGGTCGGTGGTAGCAAAGGGGTTGTCGAGGTAGCGGACCTGGTCATGCTGCGCGCCGCGGGAGTCGACGAGCACCAACGCGAGCCGGTAGCGGGGGACCGCGTTCTTGCCGGTCATGACCTCGTTGTGGGTGATGAAGAAGTCCTTGGATCCCTCGATGCGGGCCTTGACCTCGATGCGGTAGGTGTCGCCGTTGGCGGCAGTGGAGAGGATGTCAAAGCCCTTGTTGTTGAAGGCCTGCTCGGCGGGCTTGCGGCCTAGTTCACGCTCGCGCGCCAGGACCAAGTCCACTCCGCGACGCTCGACCTCCTTGGTCTCCTTCGCGTGCATGGGTGCCTTGGCTGGCAGGTCGCCTTCGAGCATGGCCACAGGCAGGACGAGCGCCGCGGTCAAGATGAGTGGGGGCTTCGTGGACATGAGGGCTTGCTGGTCGAGGCGCTCGAGCCGCCGGCGTAGGCGGATGTCGAGGTCGACAGCCTTGCGGTTGAGGCTCTCGGAGGACTCCTTGGCCTTCTCCCCGGCGCGTTCCCTCTCGGCGGCTACGGCGGCGTCGAGGGTGAGTCGGTCTCGCTCGGCCTCGAGTCGCTTGGTGACCAGCGAGCGCGTCTTGTCGAGCTCGGCGGCGCGGCGGGGCTGGGTCTCAGCGAGGTACTCGGGAAGTTGGTTCGCGATGATCCAGCTGGTGGCCCTGTCTTCGGCTTCGGCCAGCCAGGGAAGCTTCCGGGCCGCCACCGTGGCGGGCGTGTCAGGCGCGGCGACGCAGTCGAGGTACGGCGCTGGGCCGGCTGGGCTGACGGTGCCGAAGCTGTCGACGTAGGCGTAGCCGAAGCGTCGCGCAACGCTCGCTCCGGTGGCGTCAGTCACTTCCTCGACGACTCCGACCAACAGCTGCGGTTCTTCCAAGGTTGAGGAGACCAGGGTGGTGCCGCTGATCAGGGTGCTTCCGAACTGCCTGATGGCCTCGTCCATCACAGCGTCGTGAAGCGGGTGCCCTGGCGCCAGAAGGTCAGCACGGGCCAGATCGTCGGGTTGGACGTGCGGCAGGTCGAAGGTGACGCGGTCGTACTTGGTCGCGATCGGCCCGTGCTTGCTGGCCCCGACGTGGGCCGGGACATTGGCGATCTCGTACCGACCCTGTTCTCGCTTCGCGATGCGACCGCCGAGGCGGGAGAAAGCTGCCTTGAAGGCTAGTTCGATGTAGTGCGGTTGTAGTCGCCTCGCACGCGCCTCATCCATGGCTGCGCGAAGGGCGGCCAGATCAGCCTCGGCCAGGTGCTCGGAAGCGAGCGCACGTTCGTCGAGCAGCTCCTTGAGTCCGTGGCCGATGGTTTGGTCGATGACCTCATGCATTTTGGCCTTCACCTCAGCACTCTCGCCATACTGGATGGCCTGCAGCAGCAGGTCGCGCAGCGGGGTCTCGCTGAATGCCTCTCCGAGGACGTCGAAAACCTTGCCTCCGTAGGCCTTGCGCTGCTCTTCGACCTTCTCGAGCAGCCGAGTGAAGACCTCGCCTTCGCGGGTGTTGCTGGCGACGAGGTTCCAGAGGCGGCAGACCTCTTCCTGCCCGATGCGGTGGATGCGACCGAACCGCTGCTCAATGCGATTGGGGTTCCAGGGAAGGTCGTAGTTCACCATCAGGTGTGCGGCTTGCAGGTTCAGGCCTTCTCCGGCGGCGTCGGTCGCCAGCAGAATCTGGACGTCGCGGTTCTTCGTGAACTCCTCGGTGATCTGACGTCGCTCGCCCCGGCGGACACCACCGTGGATGGCCTTGACCGCCTGCGGCTTGCCGAGCAGGGAGCCGATCCTCGCTGCCAGATAGTGCAACGTGTCGCGGTGCTCGGTGAAGATGATGAACTTCCGCGACCAGCCGTTCTTGTCCGTCGTCAGGGCGTTGTCCTGCAGGATCGTCGACAGCTCGGTCCACTTGCGGTCGGTCCCAGCATCGCGGACCTGCCTGGCGACCTTCGTGAGCTCCGCGAGCTCGAGCAGCTCGGCGTTGAGCTCCTCGACGGTCAGCGCAGCGGTTGCTGCGTCGAGCAGCTCCTCCTCCAGCTCCTCGATCTCCTCGGCGTTGTAGTCGTCAGCGTCAAGACCCTCGAGGTCGACCGTGGGTTCCTGGTTCTTGTAGGTGCCGGTGAGGATCTCCTGCTTCTTGCGCTCCAACCGCTCGGAGCGCCGGACCAGGCTTCGGTAGATCGCCTCCGGGCTGGAAGCCAACCGCCGCTGCAGCACGGTCAGGGCGAAGCCGACGGTGTTCTTGCGCTTCCCTCCGACCCGCTCGGCGCGGTTCATCCCCTCCCGGACGTAGGAGGTGACCTGCTCGTAAAGGTCGTACTCCAGGGCGGTGAGCTCGTAGGGCACGGTCTCGGCGATGCGCTCGGGGAAGAGCTTCTTGCCTTCGAAGGTGAGGAGGTCCTCTTTAACCATCCGCCGCATGATGCCGCTGGTGTCTGCGGTGACCTTGTTCTTGCCCTCGAACCGGTCGGGATCGAGAAGGGTGAGGAAGAGCTGGAAGTCCTCTTCCTTGCCTGAGTGCGGTGTGGCGGTCATGAGCAGCAGGTGTCGGGTGATCTCGCCGAGCAGCTCTCCGAGCAGAAAGCGCTTGGTCTTCTGCAGCTTCCCGCCGAAGTAGTGCGCGCCCATGCGGTGGGCCTCATCGACGATGATGAGGTCCCACTCGGTCTCCTTCAGCTGGGCCTGCAAGTCCTCGTTGCGGGACAGCTGGTCCATCCGCGCAATCAGCAGCGGATTGGTCTCGAACACGTTGAGGTTGACATTGGCGTCGATCAGCTGGTTGCTCAGCAGGTCGAAGCGGAGCCCGAACTTGAAGAACAGTTCGTCCTGCCACTGGTCCACGAGCCCGCCGGGCGCGACGATCAGGCACTGCTTCACGTCATCGCGGAGGATCAGCTCCTTGACGTAGAGCCCCGCCATGATCGTCTTGCCCGCGCCCGGGTCGTCGGCAAGCAGGAACCGCAGCGGCGTGCGCGGCAGCAACTCGCCGTAGACCGCGCGGATCTGGTGTGGCAACGGCTGGACGTCGCTGGTGGCGACCGCGAGCATCGGGTCGAACAGACCGGCCAGCTTGATCCGCTGGGCCTCGGCGACGATCTTGAAGTCCGACGTAGGCGCGTCGAAGGCCCGACTGCCGGACGCAGCGATGGCCAGGTTGTCTTGGTCCTTGCGGAAGACGACCTGTTGGCCGAGGTTGCCCACGGTGGTCTTGTAGGTCAGCTCGATCGCGTCCGCGCCGTGGGCCTGGGCGGCGATGACGGTCACGACCTCAGCCGGGATCAGCCCGTCCAGGCGAAGCCCGGGCTTGAGCTCTTCCAGCAACAAACGATGACCTCCTGATCAACACTGACCGACGCTTTCAGGCGGTCCGACAAGTCGAGTTTCGCGGTTCCCATGGTCAGCACCTACGGCATCATCGCAGGCAAGGACGGCGCCGGCGTGCTTCGCCGTGGTGCCGGCGGGGTTGGCACTCCGTTCCGTTCCCTCCCCGGTTGCTACAGGCCATACAACTTCAGCCCGACGTGATCCACGATGAAGCGTTCCGCGTCGGAATCCATGGCGAAGTAGACGCGGCCGACCTCGTTGGGTGCGGTGTGGTCGCCGAGCTTCAGGTGCGGTTGGCGGCAGTACGTATGGCCCTCAAACTCGAAGTCGTCCATCTTGTTCTTCGCCATGTACTGATCCGTGGACGCCAGATTCAGGTCCCACTCCTGCTTGAACCAGTCGTCGGGGGTAAGGCCAAGCTGGGCTCGCAGCCGTCGATACTCCATGGCGGTTTGCGCCAAGGTGATCAGCGCCTTCCGCATGACCTCGACGTGCAGATAGTCGTCCTTCTTCCAACCGCGGTGGGCAGCCGGTGTGAAGACGATCGCCGACTGGGCCTGAGCTTCGAGATATCGCGCGAGGTCGGTGAGGTCGACTGGATCGAGTTCTGGCGCCTCGTTCCAATCCGTAGTGCGAACGCCGCTGGCTTGCCTGGCCCGCTCCGCCTCCTGCTTCCAGTAGGCGGCTTGAGCTGCTTGCGCCTTGTAGTCGTCACGTTCGCGTTCCAGCGTCTCGATCCAGGAGGTCCACTGGACCTCATGATCCCGCAGATCGTCGATGATCTCGGTTTGCTTTGCGATCGCCAGACTCTGGTCACCCTGCGCCCTGGCATCGGCAAGTTCCCGAGCCATCTGCTCCGATCGCGCGGCCCGCTGGGCTGCTGCGGCAGCTTGGCGAAGCCCGTTGACTCCGCGCACGGTGACCGAGATCGAGCTGAGTAGCCGCAACAGCCGGCCCGGCGCGAATGCCACTTGATCCCGAGTGAAGGAGGGGTGGCGGAGTGACAGGTCCGGCCACACGAGGCGCGCCCCACCAGGGGGTACCTCTGCATCGATGCTGGCCAATCGCTCGCCAAGCAGGCGGAGCGATCTTGCGTCAACCGCTACTACAGGCGCCAGGGCGGCCAGTTCAGCCGCACATCGCTTTGCCAGGAGTTCCCCGCCCTCCTTGCTCCCATCAACCAGGAGCATGGGCAGCACTCGCCCCTCACGAGTCATCGCCTCCCAGAGGACTTCGCAGTGCCCGGGGTTTATCCAGTTGAAGCGACCGTCGACGAGGCTCGTGCCAGCTCGGCACTCGAGTTCTCGGTCCCGCAAGAGGGAGAGCAGGAGGTAGGGCCGACGAAACACGTCCAGGCCAGCAGGCGCCAGGACTCCGTCCAAGGACTCTCGGCCAAGTTCGATCCTGAGCGCGACTCGCGACGCATCTCGATAAACGGTGATGGCGCAGATGAAGTCCGCTCGGCCGCTGGCTCGTATCTCAGTCCGCACGGCTAGCAACAGCGCACCAACCTCACCCGCGCCCTCAACGGTCCAGGCGACGCGCTGGTCGCTTCGATCGTCCCGGACGGCGTGAAGCGTCAATGCGTTGGGGGCGGCGAGAGCATCCACCGACAGCGCGTCCTCGTGCTCGTGGTTCAACCAGTCAACGAGGTGGGAGAGGACTCGGTCATACACTTCCGCGACGCGGGAGACGCTCGACGTTTTCGCGGGCCGCACTTCAAGCTCGACGACGTACAGGAGCTCCATCCGCGCCTTCCCCGTTCGAGAACTGACCCGACCATACCGGCGGGGACTGACACCCCACGCCCGCTCAACCCGAGCAGCCGCCCAGGATCGCGGGACGCGATCCTGGGACGTCCCGGAACAACGGCCGTGCCGATCGGGCGCTGCACCTGCCCGAACGGGCCGATCGGGAGAGAGCCGCCGCCCCGCAACGCCGGATGCTTGCGCAGGATGCTTGTACCTGTTCACGGACGAGCCACGGACGAGAAGTCGAAAGGCCGCCTCCCTGTTACCCAGGGAAACGGCCTCTGACCTGCGGTTATGCGTTGTAGCGGGGGCAGGATTTGAACCTGCGACCTCTGGGTTATGAGTCCAGCCTGGCTCGACGGTGCGCCGTCAGGGACGAGGAGCCAGGGGGTTCCGGCACCCAAGGCGGTTCGACCTGCTGCAATTGGCGCCGAGCTGTCGGAAAGCCGCGAGAGCAGTCCACAGGCAGTCCGCATGATCTTGGACAGTCCGCGGCCAATCTGCATTGAAGACCACGCTCGGCCGCTCAGGACCGGGCAGGACCTGGGGTACAGAGGCTCAGGTCAGAGGCCCCCTCGAGCCTCTAACCTGAACTGTTAACCTCGAGGTACAGGAAGCCGTGGGTCCCGTTCGTCACGCTCGCTTCAGCTCCCGGTTCTCCCGCTCCAGTCTTTGATCCTTCTAGTGTCCTGCGCCGGTAGTTCGTTCGAGAAGTCGTGAGTGTGAGTGGAGGATCTGTTCGGCGGTCTTGGTCCAGATGAAGGGCTTGGGGTCCTCGTTCCAGGCTTTGACCCAGTTGCGGATGTCAGCTTCAAGGGCTTGCACGCTTCGGTGGTCGCTGCGTTGCGGCAGGTCGGCGGTGACGTAGGCGAACAGGCGCTCGACTTGGTTGATCCAGGACGAGTAGGTCGGGGTGAAGTGCATGTGGAATCGGGGATGCGCCTGGAGCCACTTCACGACCGAGGGGCTCTTGTGCGTGCCGTAGTTGTCGCAGATCAGGTGCA